>SXGS01287001.1_pt1 | contig 22181 bp, 15 predicted proteins | sample 3174681 | NCBI WGS metagenome assembly SXGS01 (sample SAMN11356861, study PRJNA531348) | freshwater metagenome | isolation source: freshwater sample F1-80 | place: China: Fuxian Lake, Yuxi | collected 2017-12-25
CTCATGTTGGCGAGGAACTCGCCCTTGGCGCGATTGGAGGTCTCCTCGGCGGCTGCGGCGCGCGCCCAGGCCCGCTGGCTGCGCACGACCTGCCAGCCGCACAGTCCCAGCAGGATCGTCAGCGCCGGCACCGCGGTCGACAGGATGCGCCACAGTGCCGCGAGTTCGCTGGCTTGCTGGCGCTCGTAGGAGAGGGCGAGCACGAACCAACCGATGGTCCTGCCCTCTGCGTCGCGCAAGCAGTCCGCGGTGTGCAGGATCGGGCCCTGCGGCACGGTGCCACCGCCGAGCAGGGACGTGAGAGACTCCGCTTCGATGGTGAAGGTCGGCGACGATGCGAGCAGCCGCTGGCGATCGGCGTCGAGCACTAGGGCGCCGACGAACACCTCGCGCTGGGCGACCTGGTCGAGCAGGCGCCGTGCCGATTCCATGTCGTTGGTGCGCAGCGCCAACTGCATGCCTTCGGTCACGAGGCGGTCGAGCGTCAACTGCTGATCGAGGAACGAGCGCCGTGCTTCTTCGCGCAGCGACAGTGCGAACAGCACGATCGCACCGACGGTCAGCGCGATCACCGCGCCGAACATGATCATGATCCACGACTTGGCCATTGCCGTCCTTTCCCTTCGGCTACGGGAAAACCCTAGATTGAGGCAATTTGTGCGGTGGGCTTGGGCGCCGGGCTGGAGCGGGCGGCAGCGACGGCTCGGATCGGACGATGCCAAGGCGATGTGGGGCGCGGGGGGTTGGCCCGCAGGGGACGAACGGGTACGAAGTCGGTGCCCCTTTCGGAACCCACGCGTGCGTTTTCGTCCCTTCGTCGCCACCACCACTCTGCTCGCGTTGGCTGCCTTGTGTCGCGGCCAGACCGACGAGGTCGTGCCGGATCAGACCGAGCGGGTGGAGAAGGCGATCGCCGACTACAAGGCGTTGCCAGCGGGCAGCAAGAGTGCGGCGCAACGGCGCAAGGCGATCACGTGGCTCGGCGAGATCGACCACCCGCTGGCGACCGATTTCCTGCAGCGTGAACTCACTGCCGCCGGCGACGGCACGTTCGCGGTGACGATTCTCGAGGCGATCGGCAAGGTGACGCGACCGACGCTGCAGGCCGACCTGCTGCAGGTGTTGCATCGCCCCTCGACGCCGCCGGCGCTGCGGGCGGCCGCGGCGGGTGTCCTGGCGAAGCTCGGCGACCGTCCGCTCGATGCGATGCTCGAGTTGGCCCTGGCGGCCGACGACGCCGTCGACGCGGCGACGCGCGACGCGGTGATCGGTGCGCTGGTGGACAGCCGGATCGATCGCGCGTGGCGCGGTCTCGTGCCATTGCTGCTCGAAGGGCCGCAGGCGATGCGGCTGAAGGTCCTGCGCCGCATGGAGCCGGTGCGCGGCGTGCCACCGGTGTCCGCTGCCCGCATCAAGCTGGTGCACGAAGGTGACGTCGAACTGGCGGCGTGTGCGTGGCGACAGCTTGCCGAGGAGAAGCACGACCGGGCCCGTGGGCTCACCATCGACGTGATCGAGCGCGTGCTCGAGTTGCCGAAGGCCACCGTCGCCATCGATCTCCTGGGTGGGCTCGTGCGAGTGCGCGACGAGGACTACTACCCGCTGCTGCTGCGGTATGGCAGCGTGGCCGGCGAGGGCGTGAAACGCACGCTGCGCGCGTTGTCCCCGGTTGCCGCCGAGGATCCGCAGCTGGTGCAGTGGCTGGTGACCAAGGGGCTCGACGACCCGCAGCCGGCCGGGCGTGACGCCGCCATGCTGTTGCTCGTCAATGCACCGCCCGCGGCCGTGCAACCGCTGGTCGAACGCATTCGCGCCGACCTTCGCGCCGGCCGGAAGAAGGCACTCGACCAGGCCGCGGGACTGCACGAATTGCTGGCGAAGGATCCGTCGTGGCGCGCCGATCTGGCGGCGATGGCCGAGAGCACCGACGTCGAGAGCCGCATGCTCGGCTTGTCGATGCTGATGGAGCTGTCTGCCGATGCCGGAGTGACGTCGGCGCAGCAGAGCCTCGGCCACAAGGCATGGGAGCTGCGCTCGCTCGCCTTGCGCTACCTCACGAAGTGCCGTGATGTCGGTTCGATCCCGTTGTTGATCGCGCGCTACGGCCGCGAAGAAGGCCGGCTCGCCGCCGAGCTCGACCAGGCCCTGTTCGTGCATTGCGGCACCCGCTGCATCTCGCGCAAGGAATGGGAGACGTGGTGGCAGAAGAACAAGGTCGCCTTCGTGCTGCCGCACGTGGAGATGGTCAAGCTCGGCGCGGCTTCGACCGGCGGTTCGACGGTCGCCTACCACGACATCCCCGTGGTCAGCACGCGGCTGTGCTTCGTGGTCGATCGTTCCGGCTCGATGGCCGAGAAGATCGGCACCGACAAGAAGACGACGCGGCTCGACGAGGCGAAGGCCCAGTTGGTGCGGGTCGTCGAAGCGTTGCCGGCGACGCACCTCGTCAACCTGATCGCCTACGAAACGCAGGTCGATGCGCTGTGGGACGAACTGCAGAAGCTCGATCCGGACAACCGCGAGAAGCTGCTGAAGACGGCGCGCGCGCTGCCGCTCGGCGGCGGCACCAACATCTTCGACGCGCTGGAGCGGGCGTTCGCCGACCCGAAGGTCGACACGATCTACCTGCTCACCGACGGACAGCCGTCGGCTGGTCGCGTGCGCGCGACCGACGACATCCTCGACGAAGTGCGGCGCTGGAATCGCACGCGGCAGATCGTCGTGCATTGCATCGGGCTCGGCATCGACTCCGATCTGCTCAAGCGGCTCGCCAAGGAAACCGGCGGTTCCTACAAGTACGTGCGGTGAGTAGCGAGCGGTAGCGTCGCTGGCCACGAATCTCGCCGCGCCGCGCGCAGCCATGCACGAGGTCGTGCACCGCGGTCGCCGCCGTCAGCACGACGCCGGCCGCGCGCACCATGAAGCCGACAGGGTGCCTGGCCTTCTCATCGCCAATTTCCATCCGCCGACGCCCCGACCGCTCGATCCCTGCGCACGAATCCCGGAGCAGCGGTATTCTGCGCAGCTCTCCCGCTTTCCAGGTGTTCCCGCGATGCGTCATTGGCTCGTCGTTCCGTTGTTCTGTTCCGCGCTCTTGAGCCAAGGGTTGTGGCAACAACGCACTCCCGTCAACAAGCCGTCACCGCGTTCGCATCCCGCCATGGCGTACGACACTGCGACGCAGCGCGTCTACCTGTTCAGCGGCAACGAACAGGGCACGACCTCGCAGCCCGACCTGTGGCAATGGGACGGCACCAACTGGCAGTCGTTGACGTGGGGCGGCGTGTTGGGTCGCAGACTTGCTTGCTTCTGCTCCGACGGCGCTGGCGGCCTCTTGCTGTTCGGCGGGCTGACCGGGAGCGGCGGCTCGCAGACGTTCCTCGGCGACACCAACCGCCTCGTACAAGGCCAATGGTCCTATCTGCCGGGACCAAACCCCCCGGCGCGCGCCTACGCCGCGATGGTGGCAACGAGCCAAGGCGTAATTCTGTTCGGCGGCATCGCCGGTCCGTCGCCTTATGGCACGCTCGTGAACGACACGTGGCTGTGGAACGGATCCTGGACCCAGCTTGCGCTCGCCGCGTCGCCGCCACCGCGCTACCTGCACGCGATGGCGTTCGACGCCGCGCGCAACGTCGTCGTGATGTTCGGTGGCACTCTCCAAGGGGCCACCCAGCCGACGGCGGAGACTTGGGAGTTGAACGGTGCGACCTGGACGCTGCGGCCGTCGGCCCACGTGCCGCCACGACGTGAATCGCACACCATGCACTACCTGCCGCACCTGCAGAAGACGGTCTTGCTCGGCGGCACCATGTTCTCGAGTGCCTACGCGTCGGTCACGGAGACGTGGTCGTGGAACGGTGTCGACTGGACGCAAGAAGGCGGCCCGGGTTCGGCGCCGGAACGTTCGCGAGTCGGCGCGGCCTACGACGCAGCGCGTTCGATCTTCGTGATGTTCGGCGGCCAGGGTCCGTCGTGGCCACTCCTCGATGACACGTTTGAGTACGCGGACATGCCCGCCAGCGTCACTGCGTTCGGTGTGGGTTGCCCGGGCCCGACCGCGACGGTGCCAGCACTCGCCGGAGTCCCCAACGAGCCGCCGCGCCTGGGCACGACTGCGCGGTTCCGTCTGACCAACCTGCCGACGACGCTGACCGTAGCCATGTTCGTGTTGGGCACGAGCGACTCGATCGATCCGGGACCACCCGCGTATGCACTGCCGTTCGACCTGGCACCGCTCGGCTGGCCTGGTTGCCAGCAACTGGTCGCCAACGAGTCGGCGGCGCTGGTCGCCACGGTCAGTGGCCAGGGCGATCACACGATCGCCATCCCACCGACGTTCAGCCTGCTGTCGTTCACTTTCTTCGCGCAGGCTCTCGTCTTCTACGTGCCGACCGGCGTCGCTGTGTCCAATGCCCTCCGCGCAGTCGTTGGCACGTGAGTGAACACGCGGTTCCGACCAGTACGTGCGCTCATTCACGAGCGGTAGCGGGCGCTGGCCACGACTCCTTCGTCACTGAGCAGCACGTGCAGTTCGGGATCGGCGAGCACGGCATCGATGGTGGTCGGTTCGCCATCGAGCAGCATCGCGCGGGCGACGAAGCGGATGCCGTGGCTGTAGTCGACGTGGCCCGTCGTGTGGCCCTTCCACAGCGGTTGGATCGGGCGCCCGTCCGGGCGGTGCCAGCCGTAGATGATGACGCGATTGGTGAACTCGGCGAGCAGCGGCGAGATCACGACGTCCTTCTTGTGCCCGGCGAACAGCGGAGCGCGATCGGCGTCGCCGCGCGCGGCCTCGATGGCGCGATGGTGTGCGAGGAACAGCGGCAGGGCGATGATGTCGTGTTCGCGCGGCGAGAACGGGTGCGGCGCCACCTTCACCGCGGCCTGCTGCCAGATCGCATCGACGAGGCGGCGCGTCGGCAGCACGCAGTCGAGGCGATCGGCGAGGCGCTGCGCGGTCTGCGGCGTGAGCGGCAGCCGCAGCCAGTCGGCATCCGTGCCGAGGCCGAAGTAGTCGGGCGTCACGAACACGGTCGCCGTGCGTTCGCCGCTGGCGACGGTCGCGCGCAGGTGCACCGGCACCAGCCGACGCAGGAACGTGGGCACGTTGCCGCCGTCGAATTGCTCCAGCGCCCGGACTTCCCGTTCGGCGAGCGGCAGCGTGGCCCACGCAGCGACCAGTCCGGTGGCGGGCACGACGAGGCGCCGGGTCGGCAACCCGAGGTCGCGCGACGAGGGCGTGGTGGTCGCGGTCGTGCAGCCGACGAACAGCGCTGCGACCGCGACGACGACCCTCACCGCAGCGCCTGTTCGAGCGCGGTGGCGGCGTCGGTGCGTTCGTCGCGGTACTTCACGACCAGCGGCGACGCGATCTGCAGCCCGTGCTGCTGCGCGTAGTCGCCGGCGGCGGGGCGCGTGCCGGGCACGACGACCGCACCGGCCGGAATCTCGCCGCGGCGCGCGCATCCGTGCACGAGGTCGTGCACCACGGTGGCCGCAGTCAGCACCACGCCGGCCGCGAGCACGGCGCGTTCGCGCACCACGAAGCCCTCGAACACACCGCACAAGGCGCCGACGAACGCGCCGTCCTCGACGACGACGGGGCTCGCGTTCGCCGGTTCGAGCACACCGCCAATCTGCGCTCCGGCGGACAGATGCACGTTGCGGCCGATCTGCGCACACGAACCGACGAGCGCGTGGCTGTCGACCATGGTCCCGGCTTCGACGTGCGCCCCGACATTGATGTAGGCCGGCGGCATCACCACGACCCCCTTGGCGACGAACGCGCCGCGCCGCACCGCCGAACCACCGGGCACCAGGCGCACCCCGTCGGCGAGGACGAACGAGCGCGGGGGATACGCCGGCTTGTCGAAGAACGGTGGCGCGTCGCCGACCGGCATCGCGTGCAGGTCCGTGCGCCGGAAGCCGAGCAGGAGGGCGCGCTTGACCCAGGCGTTGGCGCGCCAGGTGCCGTCGTCGCCGCGCGCCGCGGCGCGCACGCGGCCCGCTTCGAGGGCCTGCAGCAGGAACGTGTGGGCGCGCGCCCAGTCGGGGTCTTGCTGCAGCGCCGCGTCGTCGCGCCCGAAGAACGCCGCCAGCTCGTCGTCACGCATGGGCGGCCTCGGTGGCGGCGTGCAGGGCGGCGCGCAGCCGTTCGCGGGTGCCGGCAGTGGCGGGCTGCAGCGGCAGGCGCGGCAACGGTTCGCCGATGCCGGCGAGCGCCAGCGCGCACTTGATCGGGATCGGGTTCGGTTCGGCGGCCAGCGCTTCGAACAACGGCAACAGCGTCGCGTTCTGCTGGCGGGCGGTGGCGAAATCGCCGCGCCGCGCCGAGGCCAGCAGCGCCGCCATGGCCTTCGGCACGACGTTGCCGGCGACGGAGACGATGCCGGTGCCACCGACTGCGATCGTCGGCAACAGCAGGGGATCGTCGCCGGCGAGCAGCACCTTGCCTTTGGGCAGTTCGGCGCCGATGCGCGCGATCTGCTGCAGGTCGCCGGAAGACTCCTTCACCGCGACGACCGTTGGCAGCGTCCACAGGCCTTGCAGCGTCGCCGGCAGCAGGTTCGTGCCGACGCGCGACGGCACGTTGTAGACCACGAGCGGCAGCGTCGGCACGGCGCGCGCGATCGCCGTGAAGTGGGCGACGATGCCGGCTTGGGTGGGCTTTGCGTACGGCGGCACCACGACCAGCGCGGCGTCGGCGCCGAGCTCCGCAGCGCGTCGCGTCCAGTCGATCGCGAGCGCCGTCGCGGTGGCGCCGGTGCCGACGATGCATCGCGCGTTGCCGCAGTGTTCGCGCACGATGCGCACCACGTGGTCGCGTTCCGCCGAGGTCAGCATCGCCGATTCGCCGGTGGAGCCGAGAGCGACGACGAAGTCGGCGCCGCCAGCCACCACGTGCTGCACGAGCCGTACCAGCGCCGGCGTGTCGATCGCTTCGTCGGGAGTGAAGGGCGTCGCCAAGGCCACGCCGAGTCCGTTGCCGAACAGGTTCATGCGGTTGCTCCGGTGAGTCCGTCGAACAGGGGGCCGAGTGCCTCGGCGGCCACGTCGTCCATGCTGAACACGCCGCGGCGACCGCGCACGAAGCGTGCGGCTGCCAGGGCGCCATCGGCGAACGCCGATGCGCTGCGTGCGGTGTGCACGAGTTCGAGCACTTCGTCAGGGGCGTCCATGCCGACGCGGTGCTCGCTGTAGGTCGAACCGGCGCGCACGACGCCGATGCTGAGCTGGTCGGGCTGCAGCGGGCCGCCGATCGCCCACGAACGCTTGCGGGGGCAACCCTGCAGCATCGTCGCCGCCAGCAGTTTGGCGGTGCCCGACGGCGCATCGTGCTTCTTCTGCTGGTGGTGCTCGATCACGTACGGATCGAGTTGCGGATCGCGGGCGCAGAAGCGGGCGAGCACCAGGCTGAAGCGGCGCAGCAACGCCACGCCGAGCGAGAAGTTCGGGGCGGTGACGACGCCGATGCGGTCGGCGACGCGGGCCTTGAGGTCGGGGATGTCCCAGCCGGTGCTGCCGATCACGAGCGGGGTGCCGGTGGCCAGCGCCCAGTCGAGGCGCGCGTTCACGGTGGTTCCGCTCGATGCTTCGATCGCGACGTCGACGACGCCGGCCGGCGGCGTGTCGCGAGTCGCCACCCAGGCGATCAGGTCGCCGGCGCGCGAGTGGATCGCGGTGCCGAGACGGCCGCGCCCGAACAAACCGATGCGCAGCGCTTCCATCAGCCGACCTCGCGGGCGTTGCCCACAGCCGCCGTGCCGGCCTCGGCGGGAAAGAACGCGGCGTGCAGGCGCTGCATCGCGGCCGCCACTTCGGATTGCTTGACCACGAACGACAGGTTGCGGTCGTTGCCGCCAAAGCACGTGACCTCGGGCACGATCGGGTGCAGCGCCGATGCCGCGCGCGCCAGCATCTGCGGGGCGCGCACGAGGCCGTCGCCGACGGCGGCGACGATCGCGCGGTCGGTGGCGACTTCGATGTGCGCATGGCCGGCGAGCGCCTTCGCCAGCTTCTCGAGCGGCGCGTCGGGCTCGACCGTGCACGTCACCGAGACCTCGGCGGTGGCGACGAGATCGACGCAGACGCCGAGTTCGCCAAAGGCGGCGAACAAGCGCGCCAGGTAGCCGCTCTGCGCCAGCATGCGCGTGCTGGTCATGGTCAACACCGTCACCGGCCCGCGGCAGGCGAGGGCGGCGACGGTGCCGCGCGCGGACCGCGTCGCGCGCGGATCGATCGTGGTGAACGCACCCTGCGGCCGCAGCGTGTGGCGCACCGTGACCGGAATGCCCGCATCGACCGCGGGCTGGATGGTCGCCGGATGCAGCACCTTGGCGCCGAAGGCGGCGAGTTCGGCGGCTTCGGCCGGGCTCAACACCGGAATCGGGCGCGGTTCGGGCACGATGCGCGGATCGGCCGACAGCACGCCTTCGACGTCGGTCCAGATCTGCACTTCGTCGGCGCGCAGGGCTTCGCCGAGCAGCGCGGCCGACCAGTCACTGCCGCCGCGGCCGAGCGTGGTGGTGGCGCCGTCCGCGGTGCCGCCGAGGTAGCCCTGCGTCACCACGACGGTGCCTGCCTCGAGGGCCGGGGTCACGGCTGCCGCTGCCAACGTGGCGATCGTCGCGCGCAGCGGCGTGGCGCCGCCATGCACCGCGTCGGTCCGCAACCAGTCGGTCGCGTCGATGAGCACGACCGGCACGTCGCGTTCGCGCAAGGCGGCGGTGAACACTGCCGTCGCGATGCGTTCGCCGTGCGCGACGATCGCGTCGCGCGTGCGCGGCGTGAGTTCGCGCAACAACGACACGCCGCGCAACAGCGTCAGCAGGTCGGTGCGCATCACGTCGAGCGAAGCCTGCGCCGCCGCCGGCGCCGCCAGCAGTTCGCCGAGGGCCTGGGCTGCCACGCCGAAGACGCCGTCGATGCGTTGCGTCGCGGTGCCGACATCGCCGTTGCGCGCCGCTTCCCCGGCCGCGAACAACGCATCGGTGCTCTTGCCCATGGCCGACAGCACCACCGCGGGGCGCCGCGGGCGGGCCGCGACCACGAGGTCGACGACCTGGGTCAGGCGCTGGGCCGTCGCCACCGACGAGCCGCCGAACTTCATCACCAGACTCATGCGCGTTCTCCGAGGAGTGCAGTGGCAATGCCGACGAGTTGCTGCGCACCGGTGACCATGTCGCTGCCGGTGATGTGTTCGTCGAGCGTGTGCGCGACCTTGATGCTGCCGGGGCCGCACAGCGCGACGCGCTTGCCGCCGACCAGGGCGCGCACGCGCGGTGCGTCGCTGCCGAACGGCACGAACGCGTGCGGAAAGCCCGGAACCGGCGCGTACCGCTCCGGTGGCGTGAACGACAGTTGGTCCACGTGCCCTTCCGCGGGTGCCAGTTCGCGCAAACGCGCCAGGAAGTCGGAGTCGGGCAGCGACCGCACGAACAGCACCGCCTCGGCGTGCGCCGGCACCACGTTCGGCGCGCTGCCAGCGGCCAGCGTGCCCAGGTTCCACACTTCGGGGCCGAGATCGCGGTCGGTCGTGGTCGGCAGTTCGCGCAGTCGCTGCAGCCATTCGAGCAGCGGCCAGATCGCCGAGCGGCCGAGTTCGGGCGTGCCCGAATGCGCCGCTTTGCCGCGCGTCGTCAGCTTGAGTTGCAGGGCCCCGCGTTGGCCGGTGGCGAGCCGGTTCTCGGTGGGTTCGCCGTTGATCGCGGCGACGCACGTTTGCAATCGTTCGGCGAAGTCGATCGCCGCGATCGCGCCGCAGCTGTCGGTCTCTTCACCGACGACGCCGAGCCAGGCGCAGCCGTGACCCCGCGCGAGCAGTTCGCGGATCGTCGCCAGCTGCACGACGATCTGGCCCTTCGCGTCGCAGGTGCCCCGCCCGGTCAGCAGGTCGCCGCTGCGCTTCGGCGGCAAGAACGGCGGCACCGTGTCGAGGTGTGTCGAGAACAGGAGCCGCGGCGTGCCCCACGTGGCGAGCACGTTGTGGCGGCCCGGGGCGACTTGCTGCAGTTCGACGGTGGCGCCGAGTTCGCGCAGCAGGCTGCGCAGGATCGGCAGGCCGTGGTCTTCGCGCCCGGTCGTGGTGTCGGCGCGGCACAGCGCCTCGGTGCGATCGAGCAGCCAGGCGGCAGAGAAGGCGCATTCCTGCGCCGGGTGGGATGAGGTCACGAATCGGCTCCGAAAGAAAACCCACCGCCGGCCGAGCCGATTGCCCAACGCGCCTGGCTCTCCGCACCGGGGGACCGGCGCGACAGCCATGGGGTGTTGACCCCGATGGCCAACCGCGGGGGCGGACGGCGCCCACGCGGTTTCGGCGGTCGTCGCCTTTCGCCGGCGCTGCGAACGGGCTCGTCGCCCTCGCACCGGGTACTGATCGCGACCGCTCCTCCAGCGGTGGCCGGACGATGCCGGTCGCCGCCCGGGTCGTCAAGGCGAGAAGTTGCCTACTTTCGTCATTGCGAGCTTCACACGCGACTTCGTGCGTAGGGATAGAACTCGTCTCGGAGCGCCTCCCTCGTGCCTTCCCTTTCGCCTCGCCGTTCCACCGGCGGGCTGGCCCTCGGCCTGCTCGCTGCCTGGCTTCCCGCGCAACGCCCCGTCTTCACCGTCGGCGGCGCGAATCCGAACTACACCTCGTTGCCGGCCGCCGTCGCGGCCGTTCCCGCGGGCTCGATCCTGGTCGTGCGACCGGGCAACCACACCGGGTTCGTCACCAACAAGCCGTTGCGGGTCCTGCTCGACTTCGACGTCCAGGGCGGAACGGTGGCGCCGCCGGCCGGAGCTGCCTACGCGATTTCGATCACAGGGCTGCCGCCGGGGGAGGGCTTCGTGCTGGTCGGGCGCGGCGCCAATGTGCCGGCGGGCACGATCGGCGCCATCCGGGTCGCGCATTGTGCGGGTCCCGTGGTGATCGAAGGGCTCACGGCGACGGTGACGAACCTGCGGACCGGTCTCGAAGTTCAGGACGCCACCGCGGTGCATGTGCGGCGCACCGTGCTCGGCGGCTCCCCGGCGCTGCAGACGTCCCTGGCGAACTTCACCATCAGCGAGTCGGTGGTGATCAGCACCCTGGGCCTCGGCGCGGTCGCCTACGAAACGCGATTCGAAGCCGTGCGCACGTTCTTCGCGGGCACCGGTCAGCCCGCACTGCGGTTGTTCGGCTCCACGGCGCGCCTGTCCTCGGACGGCACTTCGTCGATCTGGTCGGCGGTGCCGTCGACGGTCTCGGTGTCGCCGATCGAGGCCTTCGACAGCCAGCTGCAGTTCCATCCCGAACGCATCGGTCTGGCGCCGAACGCGGCCTCGGTCGGCATCACGCTGGTGAACAGTGTGTTGCGGGGCGAAGAAGTGCCGACGCTGGTGACGACATCCGCGGTGCCGGGGCAGACGGCGACGATGCGCATGTCCTCGCAGCAGCCTCGGCTCGGTGCGGTGCTGCTCGGCGAAGCGTTCGCGACGCCGGTGTGGTTCGACCTCGGCAACATCTGGGTCAACACGCTCGCCCAGAACCAACTGGCGACCCTCGGCGTCGTCGATCCGGCCGGCCTGCAGTACCAGACTCTGATTCCCGCGACGCCCGCGCTGCGCGGCAACGTGTTCTGTCTGCAGGGCGTCGTGTGGGAGCCCAACTGGTCGCCGGTGCTGAGCGGGCCCGGGTTCTGGTCGGTGCTCTGAAGCGCGCGCGTCAGCCGCGCACGAACTTCGCCAGCGCGCCGACCACGTCGATCTGTTCGCCTTCGGTGAGGCCCTGGAAGATCGGCAGCGCCAGCGCTTCGGCAGCTGCCAGCTCGGCGACCGGGAAGCGGGACGCGTCGCAGCCGAGGTACTGGAAGCACGGCTGGCGGTGGAACGGGATCGGGTAGTAGACGGCGCAACCGATGCCCTGCCCGCGCAAGTGCGCGATCGCCGCATCGCGCTTCTCCTTCGGCACCCGCAGCACGAACTGGTGGTAGGCGTGGCGGTCCTGATCGACCGGCAGTCTGGCCCAACCGTCCAGCTTGGCTTCGGCGAACAAGCGGCGATAGCGCGCGGCGTTGTCGCGCCGCGCCGTCGTCACCTTCTCCATGTCGCGCAGTCGCACGCGGAGCGCCGCCGCCTGGATCGCGTCCATGCGGAAGTTGCCGCCGATCACGTTGTGCTTGTAGAGCTCGGCCTGGCCGTGGTTGCGCAGCAGCCGGCACGTCGCCGCGAACTGGTCGTCGTTCGTGGTCAGGAACCCACCGTCGCCGATGCCGCCCATGTTCTTGGTCGGGAACGTCGACCAGCCCGCACACAGTCCGTCGCCGCCGGCCATGCGGCCTTTGCGTTTGGTGCCGATCGCCTGGGCCGCGTCTTCGATCAGCGGCACCGAGAAGCGTTTGCAGATCGTCAGCACGGCATCGACGTCGAACGACGAGCCGAACAGGTGCACGGCGATCACTGCTTTCGGGCGCTTGCACGCCTTCAAGGCGTCTTCGAGCCGCTGCGGGTCGAGGTTCCACCAGGTCGGTTCGACATCGACGAACACGGGCTTCGCGCCGACGCGGGCGACGACGCCGGCGGTGGCGAAGAACGAATACGTGGGCAGTACGACTTCGTCACCGGGGCCGATGCCGAGCGCCATCAGTGGCGCCAGCAGCGCGTCGGTGCCCGACGACATCGTCAGCGCGTGCTTCACGCCGAGGTACTGCTGCAGTTCGCGTTCGAGGTTTTCGACCTCGGGACCGAGGATGTACTGACCGCTGCGGACGACGCGCACGACGGCAGCTTCGACTTCGGCGAGCTGCGCCTTGTCGCGCGTCAGATCGATGAGAGGAACGGGCATGTGGGGCGACTAGGATAGGGATCCGATCGCGCCGGGAAAGGGTGCGGATGGCCTCCGTCCGCGGTTTCAGCCTTGCAAGCGCTTGCCGCGGTAGCGGCACGACTTTGCCATCTGGTGCAACGTCCGACCATCGAAGGGCAATTCCGGGAGGTGATCGAGCCACATTGGCATAGCCGAAAGAAGCGCGTCCAGGACTCGTTCGGTTGCTTTCGGTGGGATGCCGCATGCCGAGCCCAACGCGACGAAGTCGCGGCGACCGATGTTGTCGCGATCCTTGCCGTTGATCGCCAAAGCCATCGTGAGGTCACGATACGGCAGAGTACTCGGCAGATCGTACGCTGGTGTCGCCAGCCATTCGCCGCCGCGCTGCACGATGGAGAAGTTCTTGGCGTGTGCGTCGCCGTTGCCGGTCAGGTAGGCGAACGCGAACTGCTGCAACAGCACGCGCGCAGCGACGACCGGAGCCAGGGTCCATTGCGCGAGTCCCTGGATGACGGCTTCGGTGGTGAGCAGGTACTTGTCGGCTGGATAGCGGCCGAGCACCTGGCAGGCGTCTTCTTGCGCGAGTGAGTGCGCCGCTGCATCGCCGCGCTCGGGGACCCGATCGAATCGGCGCATCAGCAGTCCGGGCTTGCCGTTTCGATCGTGCACCAGGGTCGCGTCGGCGGTGGCGATTCCGGAAGCACGCGCGGCCCGCAGAAAGAACGCTTCGTTGGCCACGAGGTGCGGCACCTCCGGTGGGTCGAGTTTGAGGATGCACTCGGAGCCGCGGTGCGATACCGGAAGTGAGATCATGCGTCCGCTCACCTTGTCCTGCGCGCCTGGCAGCGCGATGCGGTCGCGCAGCTCCGGTCCGATCACGCTGGCGAACAACTCGTCGAAAGCGATCTCGGTGAGTTCGGCTGGGGCTGGTCCCGGCGGCTCGCGGACAGCCCCTTTGGGCAGGATCTTGACGTCGCCGATAGTGTCGCCGCCCACTGCCAGCAACAGCGTGAGCTCGTCGTCGACCGAGGTTTTGGTCGCGATTCGGATCGCGCCGAGGCGTCGCCCTTCCGGCAGCAGGCCGCTGAAGAACGGTGGCAGCGCGCCTGCGGGGTTGGGTTGCGGTGGCAGATTTCGCGGCAACGTGGTTGCGACTTCTGGGCCGTCGTAGCTCTTCAAGTACTCGAAGGAGACGCCGTGGTTTGTGCGTAGAAGCCGTGCGGCAGCGCGATGGGACTTCCATACGGTCGCCTCTTCGACGCGACGAAGATCGAGGTGGGTCATGCCGACCCCGTCAGCCGCGAATCGACCTCGTGGTTTTTGCCTCGCTCGACGCGGAAACGCATGCCGAGCACGCGCAGGACTGCCGCCAATTTGTCCAGGCGCAGCGTGCCTTTGCCGGCTTCGATCGTGTGAACGAAGCGCGTCGAGCAAGCGGCCAACTCGGCCAGGTCGACTTGGTTCAGCCCCATCTGTTCGCGTCGCTTGCGCAGCGCCTTGCCGAGAGCGGCGGAGAACTCGTCGGATGCATGATCGTGCATTTCCTGCGATGATCGGCTTCAGTACTCACTTCCATCAAGCCGATTATGCGCGATCGTGCACGAATCGTCGAAAGTGGCTACCCCACGTCGCGATTTGCCGATGGAAATGCACGAACGTGCATTCAGTGACGGCGGGGCCGGCGCCGCATGGTGGCGAGTTTCGTCGCGGCGCGGGCCTTGGCAGCTTCGTTGAGCGCGGCCTGTCGGTCGCGCTCGGCAGCGGCGTGGTTGCGTTCGGCCGCTTGCGTCGCATTCGCAATGGCAGATGCAATCTCCGTGTCGGTGGCGACCCCCTTGCTGCGCATCAGCCCGACCAGTGCGGCGACGGCGGTTTCGAGGTCGAGTACTTCGCGTTCGAGCACGTCGATGCGAAGGCTCTGCGAGCGAGTCCTCGCACTCTGCGCCGCGGCAAGCTTGCCGAAGCGAGCTTCGTGTTCTTGCAACTGCAGGTGCTGGCCAAGGTCGCCCAACAACAACCATCGCGTCCAACTCATGCCCGCGTGTAGCCGCGAGTGGCCCTCGGTCTGTCGCTCGAATGTCGCGCCGCGCTACCGCGGTTCGGTGCCTGGCTTCTTGCGCAGCGCGTGCGTGGTCTGCAGTTCGGTGCGTGGGATCGGCCGCTCCCCGGTCAATGGATCGTGCCGGCGCGCACAACGGAACTCGGCTTCCTGCACGAGATCGGCGGCGCTGCGGCCTTCGTCGGTCAGCGGCCAGCGCATGAACACGTCGCCGGCGGTGACGAGCGCATCGCCGCTGTCGGTGAAGCGGGACAGCCAGGTGCCGCGGCTCAGCTGCAGTGGCGGCGTCATCGCTTCGCCGGTGGCGACGAGCCACACGCGGAGCGCGGGACGAATCGATGTCGTGGTGACGAGGCGGGTGCCGTCGCGACTGAAACTCAGATGGGCGACGTGGCGCGGATGCATCATCTCGGGCGCCGCCAGTTCGCCGGTGGCGACGTTCCACAAGCGTGCAACCGAGTCGCGGCTGCCCGTCGCCAGCAAGCGCCCGTCGGGACTGAACTCGAGGTCTTCGAGATTGCCGCGATGGGCCATGTATGGCGTCGTCGGTTGGCCATCGGCACAGCGATGGATGCGCACCGCTCCGCCCAGAAACCCCGGCGTCGCACCGCCGCAGGCCAGCGTCTGGCCATCGGGACTGAACTCCAGATGCACCGTCGTCTGCAGCGTCGTCAATTCGCCGACCGGCTGCATGGTGACGAGATCCTGGATGCAGACCCTGGAGCCGCGTTCCTGATCGGAACGCCGGCACACGGCAGCGAACAGGCGGCCGTCGCTGCTGAACGTGATCGGCGAGCCCGCGTTCGGCAGCGTGAAGGTGCCGAGCTGCCGCGCTTCCGGCGTGCTCATGTCGAACACCGTCCACAGCTTTCGATCCGACGTGACGACGACGCGCTGCGCGTCGGGCGTCAGCTCCACTTCGCGCACGCTCACCGGGGCTTGATTGTATGCGTATCTGAATCTCGAAACCGTGCGCGCTTCCTGCGTGCTCGTGAACTCCTGCAGCACGAATCCATCGCTGCCGTCCCACATCAGGATGCGACCAGTGTCCGAGAGACCGCCGCATTGTCCTGGTCCCGTGCTCCCGACGAGCCGGCCATCGGCCATGTCGTAGACGGAAATGGTGCTGACGCTGCCTGCCTTCGGGTCGCGGCGGGCGAGAAAGCGGCCGCCCTGGCTGATCTTGCTGTTGGCGATGTCGGGCGGGGCAGCCGGTGGTTCGGGCAAGCGCCAGACCCGGGCGGTGCCGTCACAGGACCCGGTGAAGATGCTGAGACCGTCAGGTGCGAAGCGTGCGACGCCGACGTACCCGGCGTGGTGCAGCGGCGGGCCGTCCGGCTCGCCGGTCTCGGCAGAGTAGAGACGCGCCGAATTGTCGAAGCCCGCGGTCAGGATGCGCCGGCCATCGGGACTCGTCTGTGCCGACAAGGCGCCCGGCGCCTGCGGGGCAATCCAACGAACCTGCCCCGAGTCCGCCCGGAACATGATCGCGCTGCGGGCGCCGTAGGCACCCGAGACCACGCCGCTCGAGTCCGGGGTCCATTGCAGCGTGTACGTGTAGGCATCGTGCTGGATCGGCTCGCCCAGCTGCTTGGGCGGCGAGTGCGTCAGGTCCCAGAGGCTGAACGTGCGGGGGCCGGCGATGACGGCCAGGCGCTGCCCGTTCGGGCTGAAGCACATGACGCGCAACGCGCCGGTGACCTTGCACTCGTGTGGCAGCCAACGCTTCCCGTCGTGGAAGGCGATGCTGCCATCGGCCTTGCCGACCGCGAGCAGCGACTCGTCGGGCGTCATCGCGAGTGCCGTCGGGCGGCCGCTGGTCGCCAACGGCAGGCGACGCAGGTTCTCGTCGGGCAGGATCATCGCGGCGCCGGTATTGCGGGTGAAAACCACGATGCGTTTGCCGGCCGCGTCCATGACCGGCGCCGCGAACGTCGACGGTGACGATCCGTTGAGATCGTGCCGCAAGTCGCGGAACAGGGCTTTGCGCGTGGTCGTGTCCCACATCGACAACGTGTTCTTGCCCGTGCCGGTCAGCAGTCGCGAGCCGTCCTGGTTCCAGCGCACGTACTCGACACCCTCTTCGTCGAACTCCGGGCCGTGATCGACGCCGGTCGCGACTTCCCACAAATGGAGGCGCGGGCCGCCCGTGGCACACGCGATCCACTTGCCGTCCGGGCTCCAGTCCGCGCTGTAGACGTGGCCCGGATAGGAGAGCGCCGCGTCGCGACGATCGTGCCACGAGGGCAGCGTCCAATGGTGGACCACTTCGGGCGACGTGCGCAGGGCGACCGCGAGGCGCGTCGTGTGTTCGGCAGCCTGGTCGGGGCTGGTGAGCAGAGCTGCGACGAGGGGCGACAACGCGCCGAGGTGATCGCCGTCGTCCTGCCGGCGATTGGCTTCGGCGACATGCAGGCGAGTGGACTGTCGCCGCGCTTCGGCGGCAGAAGCGAGCGAGCGTCCATGTGCTTCGCGAAGCTGGAACGTGGCCGTCTTCAGGTCGCTGTTGACCGCTGCCAACTGGGTGTTGGCTTCTGCCTGCAGTCGCCAGAGCACGAGCGGGAACAGCATGGCGACGGCCAGCATCGCGCTGATGGCCACTGCCCATCCGGGATGGCGTTGGCCCCAGCGGAGCAGGCGCAGGCTGGGGCCGATGGGCCGCGCCAGGATGGGCCGCCGCGACAGCACGGCGTCGAGGTCGGCGGCGAAGTCCGCCATCGTGCGGTAGCGACGAGCTCGGTCGCGATCCATCGCCACCGCACACACGACTTCGAGGTCGCGGGGCACGGCCCGGTTGCCGTGGTGCAAGCGCTTGGCGTTGCCGGCCAGGATCGCATTCTGCACCGCTTCCGCCGAGCCGCCGGTGAACGGCAGCTGCATCGTCAGCAGCTCGTACAGCGTCACGCCGAGCCCATAGACGTCGACGCGCTCGTCGATCACTTCGCCGCGGATCTGCTCCGGCGACACGTAGGCCGGCGAGCCGAGCGGCGTCTGCTCGACGGTCATGCGATGCAGATCGCGAACGTAGGCGAGACCGAAGTCGAGCAGCATCGCGCGACCCTGGCGATCGACGACGACGTTGGAGGGCTTGAGGTCGCGATGCACGATGCCACGTTCGTGCACGTAGATCATCGTGTTGGCGACTTGCGCCACCAGCCGCACGCAGGACTCCCAGTATTGGCCCGCGAACACGTTGGATTGGCTCGAAGTCGCATTGGCCGCACCGTCCTCGCCGGTTCGCAACGCATTGCCGTCGAGGCGCGCGGGGTCTTTGCCGCGCAGTCGTTCGATGCAATCGTCGAGCGTCAGGCCATCGACGTACTCCATCGCAAACCACGGTTGCGCGCCTTCGTTGCCGACCGCCAGGATCGGCACGATCCCTGGATGCTGCAATCGCGCGATGGCCTCGATTTCGCGTTGGAAGCGTTCGCGGGCGCTCTTCAGCAGCAGGAACTCGGGCCGCACGACCTTGAGCGCCACGGTGCGCTGCAGGCTGGTCTGTTCGGCGGCGTAGACGACGCCCATGCCGCCGGTCGCGATGCGGCGTAGGATGCGGAACTCTCCGTACTGCGTGCACTCCGGCGCTGCTGCCGGCGGCGGCGCCAGGATGCCCATGCGGCGCAATTGTTCGATGCCGGCGCGGATCGTCTCGGCTTGCGTCGGATGTTTGGCGAGGAACTCCTGCAATGCCGCCTCGCCGCCCTGCTCCAGCAATTGCAGGGCACTGCTCAGCAGTTGTTCGTTGGCATCCGCGTCGGCGTCCGCTTGCACGCGCGGAGCGTATCACGCGAGCCTCTGTGCACAGTTGCAGCCTGGGGCTTGGCTGCGTTGTGCGTGCGTGGCGCGCCGGGGCCGGAGCTTCAGAAGCAGCGTCGCCCGTGATCGGCGGCAGCACCTTCAGCAGGTTGGCGACGCCCGTGGCGTCGGTGATACCGGCGACGAGAATCACCGGTATCCGTTGTTGCCCGCTCGCGCGAGTGCCCCCGATCCTCGCCGGATACAGGGGGCAGCAATCGCATCGCCACGCTGGGGGGGCTCGATACGAACGTCGACTACCTGATCGCGAGGGCCTGTTCGGCAAGGGCCGCGAGGCGCTCGGCGCGCTTGGCCACCGCGGCACCTTCGTGCTTCTTGGCGAAGTCGCGCAGGCGCTTCGGAAGATCCTTGGCGGGGCTCTTCGATTGCAGCGGCTTCACCAGCGTTTGCAGTTTGGCGTCGAGGTCGAGTTCCTGGGTGCTCGTCGCGTCGAGCAATGCCTTCGACATCGTTGCCAGCGACTCCTTCCATTCGGGAACGGCAGCGGCGGCGAGAGCGAGCGCATCGAACTCGGCTTTGGCGCGCAGCCACTGACCGTCGGTGAGCAACCACTCGGCACTCGCGAGGCGGCGTTTCCACACGGCGTCCACTTCGGCGCTGAGTGATCCCGTCGCCTTCGCGCGCGCCGCGAGCAAGTCGCCTTTGTGGTGGAGCAGCTTGCGCAGCGCAGCTTCATCGGCGGTGCCCCAGCCCGCTTCGAATTGCTCCATCGCCTTGTGCGTCGCCGCATCGAGTTCTTTCGCCCCCTTCTCGAACGATCCAGTGCCGAAAGCTGTGCCATCGGGGCCGATCACCGCCCAGTACGGAGGCATGCCGAGACCCGACCAATTCCACGGCGTGTGGGTGAGGTCGCCGCACAGGCGCGAATTGCAGCCCGGGTAACGGCGCATCGCCCAAGCCGCAGGATCGACGTTGCCGGCGCCGTCGGCGAACGTGCCGCCTGACGTGGTGTGCGCGAGAACGACCTGCAAACCGCCCTTGCCGTAGCGTTCGAGCAACTTCATTGCGCGGTCGATGCCGGCAGTCTGGCCCCACACGTCGGCGAAGGTGACGACGAGCAGCGGTTGGCCGTGGAACTCCGACAGCTTTTGGCGGCCATCGCCGTTCGCGAAGGTCGGGAAGGTGAAGTCACGCAGTGGTGCGGCGCCAGAGCCAGACGCCGCCGCCGCTTGGGCGAATGCGTTGGCGTTGGCGAGGGCGGCGAGCAGGACGCACGCGCGCAGCGAGTGCACGAAGAGGCGAAGAGGGAGCATTGCGCTCGTTGGGCAATGCATGTGCCTCCGCGGACCGACGCTGCCGAACGCAGAGCCGAGACATCGGTGGTGCGTGAAGGCGGAAAATGTGTGTGAAAATCGAGCGATCGCGAACAACGGCGTGGTCGCTTGCCCTGGCGAGCTCGTGCACTGGAGAAGTTCCGCGCGCTGCTTCGCTCACTCGCGAGCGGAAGTGCGCGGGCGGCTGTCGCTCTGGCGACACAGGCATGTCGCCACGACGATCGGCCTGCTTCGAACGGGTTTGGCCGTCGTCCTTGATGCGCATCGACCGCGCGCATTCTGGGCATTGGATCTGCGGGTGGGTGGTCATCTTTGTCCCAGTCGAACGGGGTAGAGAATGGCTTGGCGTGCACAATCTCGGTCGTGGCCATGCATCGCAGTTCGGTTGCGGCCCCTCCGCATTCTGGATCCTCTTCGTCTCGCCACAAGCCTACGGTGAAGTGACTCGACCATGACGAGCTCCTCTCGTGCGACGACCCTCCTGTGTGGAAGCATGGCCGTCATGCTGGTGGCGGTGGCGCCGGCGCAGACCACCGTCGGGCGACCATCGACGGCTCCTACCGCCGAACAGGTGCAGCAGGCCGAAGCCGCGGTCGCTGCTGCCGAACGGGAGCACGGACCCGAGGCGCGCGCCACTGGTGCTGCGGTCCAGGCGTTGGCGCGATTGCGCTTTGGGCGCGGCGAGATGCGCGACGCCGAGACGATGTCTCTGCGCGCGGCATCGATCTTTGAGAAGGTGGACCCGGACGGGTCGACGGCGCTGGCCGATGCGTTGCTCGTGGTCGGCGCTTGCCGCGCCAACGACCGCCGCCATGCCGAAGCGGTGCCGTGTTACGAACGTTGTCTCGCGCTACGCGAACGCCTGCTCGGCCCCGTCGACCAGCACACGTTGCTCGCGCTGCAGAATCTGTACAGCTCCCGCGGCAATTCTGGCGACGAACGCGGCGCTGTCGCCGCACTGCAGGATCTGCTCGATCGCCTGGAGAAGCACTACCCGGCGCACGCGGCGACGCAGACCATTCGCGTCGAGTTCGTCAGTCGTTGCATCCAGCTGGGGCGCTACGCCGACGCGCTGCCGCGAGCGCGGCGGAGCCTCGAATACGTCGAGAAGAAGCGTGGCGCCAAACCTGCTGAAGTCCTGCAGGAGCGGTTCGAACTCGGCCACTTGCTCTGCCGGATGCTGCAGTTCGAAGAGGGCATGCGCCTGCTCGATGCTGTCGCCGCCGACTTGCCCGATGCGGGTCTGCCGGCCGCGGCGCGCGGCTTCATCTTGGGCACTCGCGCGACGCTGGCCCTGGCGCTCGGTCGCGAGGACGCACAACGGCTTGGCGAAGAGGCTCTGGTGTTCGCAGACGTCGAGTTCACCGATGCCAACTTTGCGAGCCTGGCCACGCAGTTGGCGGTCATGTTTGCTGGACCCGAGCGACAACTCGCTTTGGCGCGCCGCGCCGTCGCAGCCTGCATTCGCCTGGTCGGCAAAGATCATCCCAACTCCAGTTGCGCGTTGTCGAACCTCGCGCAGATCGAACTCGGCACCGGGGAACTCGACGCGGCCGTAGAGCATGCCACCGCTGCTTTGCCGTGGTTCGCCGCCAACGTGGAGACGATGACTCCGGACCGTCTGACGACGCGCACAACGTTGGCCGTCTGCCATCTTCGGCGCGGTGAGATCGAACCGGCGTTACCCTTGCTGCAACAGAACCTGGACGACTTGCCGCGGTTGCTGCATGCGTGTTTGCCGACTCTGTCGGACGCCGAACGCATGGACTACGCCGCCGGTGCGCGCGTTGCCCTCGACTTATTGTTGCTGGCGGCGCTGCGCGATGGCGTCGATGCCGACGTCGGTTTGCGTGCCACGCTCGCCTGGAAGGGCATCGTTGCGCGCGGCCTGTTCCAGGAGCTGCGTTGGTTGCGTGGACAAGTCGGCAGTGGCCCGGAGTTGCAAGCCGAACTGGCCAAGCTGTCCGGGGAGATGCGCTCGCCGAACGCGGCGAAGCTCGACCGCACGGCCTTCACGGCGCGTCGCCAGCAACTCGACGAACGGCTGCTCGAACTCGATCGCGGTTGGGTGGCACCGACGCCGGCGGCGTTGCGCGCGGCGCTTGGCGCCGACGAAGCGTTCGTCGACTACATCGTCTTCGACGATTGGGAGCGCGAAGCGGCGCGCTTGTGCGCCTTCGTCGTGGCTGGCGGCAAGACCCACATGGTGGAACTCGGTCTTGCAGCACCGGTGCTGCAAGCC
>SXGS01362873.1_pt1 | contig 22177 bp, 14 predicted proteins | sample 3174681 | NCBI WGS metagenome assembly SXGS01 (sample SAMN11356861, study PRJNA531348) | freshwater metagenome | isolation source: freshwater sample F1-80 | place: China: Fuxian Lake, Yuxi | collected 2017-12-25
GGATTCCTGTTCCCCCCCGAAGTCCCCTCTGGCCCATGCGAGAGCGAGTTGATCTGAAGAGCCCGGTGCGGGAAAACCGCCCGCCGGGATCTGTGCGGGGGGCGCCGGGCAACCGGCGTCCCTACCGCGACACACTACCTCAATCTGAATTGCCGACATGATCGCCGCCTTCCAACGCGCCGGACAACTGGGCCTTCTGGCAGCTGGTCTGGCGGACGTACGTTGCCGCGGCGCCGGACCTTCACGCGATCGTGCTGTGCGCGGGATCGTGGACCGGCTGGGCCTCATGCATGGGTTGCCACAGAAAATCGGGCAGTTGCTCGCTTTTTCCGAACTCGATGAAAGCGATCCAGCCTTCATGCGACTCACCGAGAACGAGCCGTCACTCACAACGAAGAAAGCGTTCGCTGAGATCGAGCGGCAACTGGCTGCGCTCGGCGACATGCCGCCCGCCGCCGCCAATTCACCACATGAATCGGAACGCCTCCTCTCCCCATCCCTCTCCTCCATTCCGAATGGAGGAGAGGGTGGCCGAAGGCCGGGAGAGGAGGCGCTTTGGGTTCATGGGTTCAAAGCGCGAAATTCCACTTCGGCGAATTCTCCTTCCGAAGGAGAGGAGAGGGTGGCCGCAGGCCGGGAGAGGAGTGGTCGCGGGGAGTTTCATGGACTCAATGCTCGAATTCTCCCTTCCGAGCTCCCGCCGTCACTGAGCGATCGCTTCAACAGCATCGAGCCGCGCGGCATCTCGGCCTCCATTGGTCAGGTTCATCGAGCCACGTTGCGGGATGGCCGCGAGGTGGCGGTGAAGATTCAGTACCCGGACATCGCTCAACATGTCGCGTGGGATTTGCGAGCCCTGGGCTGGATGACAGCGCCGGTCGGTGACCTGCGAAAAGGCTTCGACATGGGAGCTTACCGGCACGAGATCGGCACGATGCTGGAGGCCGAACTGGATTACACCCGTGAAGCCGGATGGTTGAAGAAGTTCTCGGACTGGACCTGCGGCTGGACTGGCATTGAGCTTCCGAAAGTGATCGATGAACTGAGCGGCCCGCGACTTCTCACGACAACCTGGCTGGACGGCGAACGCCTTGCCGAAGCGCGGCATTGGCCCGAAGTCGAGCGCGCTGAACTGGCCACGCAGGTGCTGAAGTTTTTCCTGAGCGGAGTCTTCGAGTGGGGCTGCATCCACGCTGATCCACATCCGGGCAATTACCGTTTCATCCGCAACAACGGAACTGTGAAGCTTGGCGTGCTTGATTTCGGCTGCGTAAAGGAGATCGAGCCGGGCTTTGCCAAAGGGCTGCGCGGAATGATCGACGATGCCATTTCAACGACGGCGTCGCCGGAGGGAGTGTGGGGACGTTTTGTTGAAATGGGCTTCAACACAAAGTCGCTTGATCCGCTGCGCTCGATGCTTCCCGAAGTGGCGCGCGTGCTTTGCGAACCGTTTGTTGACGCTGGCGTCAGCTCCGTGGCTGCGTGGAATCCAGGGGAACGGATCGCCAGGGTGCTTGGCGCTCATCGGATGGCCTTCCGCCTGGCCGGGCCATCGGGGATGATTTATTTCCTGCGCTCATTTCAGGGCGTTCTGCAATATCTCCGGGCGCTCGATGCGCCCGTTGACTGGCGTGAAGCGCTGCGAGAATGCGGCTGCGGCGAACCGCCAGTTTCAGCACAGAGATTTGGAGAACACAGAGAAAAACTGCTTTCCTTCCCTCTTCAGCCTCTGTGTCCTCCAAAACTCTGCGCTGAAGCACGGACGCATCCCACAGCCAATGAGCATCGGGGGCTCAACGCATCCGCCTTGCGGATGGAGGTTGCCCACGAACCTCTTCGCCACCACTCATATCCCGGCCCGCAGGCATCCTTTCTTCCGTTAGATGAAGGAGCGGGAGTGAAATCCGGGAGCAAACAGCTTTTGAAAGAACATCCAACTCCCAAACACCCCATGCTCTCCGACACTCTTCACATTCAGGTCACCGAGGCCGGTCAACTGCGAGTTGCCCTGGCGTTTGGGGCCGGTGCCGTGGACCATCTGCCGGATCTTGTGCCGCATGATTTGAAACCGAAGCTCGCGGCGCGGGCCATTGATCTTGCGTCGCTCGCCGACCGTGCCCGGCAGAACGATTATGCGGCCGGTGAAGTATTTACCCTTGAAGACGGCGGGAAAACCGTCCGCGTGTGGCTCTCCTGAACTTCCAGTCAACCATCAATCCTCACTTACACGTACCATAGAATGAAAATTGCCATCATCGATGATTCCATCTTCATGCGGCGGCTGATCACAGGCGCGATCCAGCAAATCCAGCCTGACGCCGTGCTGACCGAGTTTACCAACGGGGAGGAGGCGCTCGCCCAACTGCCAAAGCTGGCTCCCGACCTCATCACCCTCGACATGCTCATGCCGAAGATGGATGGCCTCGCGCTGCTTGAAGCGCTCAAAACCTCGGCGCTGCGCCCGCGCGTTATTGTCATCACCGCGAACGTCCAGAATTCCGTGAGACAGAAATGCGCCGACTTCGGCGTGACGGATTTCATCGAGAAACCGATCACGTTCGACAAACTCCAGGCATCCTTCACCAAACTTCTCGCCGCATGACCACCTCCGACGCGACATCGCCTGAAGTGCTCGATGCCCTGCTCGAACTCGTTACCATCGGAGTGGGCCGCGGCGCGGCCGGACTGTCCGAGCTGACAGGGCGCGAGGTCGGCATCAGCGTGCCCACGCTGGAGATTTTTGACTTCGAGCAGTCTCATCCGAGCGACCAGTTTCAGGGGGCCTCACTCCGGGTCCGGCAGAGCTTCGATGGCGGGATCACCGGCCACGCGCTGTTTGTCCTCAACGTGGAAGGAGCGCACCGCGTGGCGGAATTGCTGCTGGGCGGGACTGGAAATCACGACGCCTTCGACGACAACGAACAGGCGGCGCTGCTTGAACTGGGAAACATCATCATCGGCGGAGTGGTCAGCCAGCTCGTCAACCAGATTGGCGAGTCCGTTAACTGGGAGCTGCCCCAACTGCAACTACGCGGCAGTGCCGGTCTGGTCGATATGGTTTCCGACCTTGCCGATCCGCGAGGGATGCGAGTGATCCTGATGAGGGCCACTCTCTCGCTCGAAAGCGAGAATGTCAGCGGCTACCTGATGCTCGTCCTGAGCGATGAGCATCTGTCCGAGCTCATGGAGAAACTGGAGCACATGCTGGCCCTTGTCTGAGCCATGAACCCGCTTAACGAATCCCTGAACGCCCTGCCGTGCGGTTTCGCTCAATTTGATGAAGAGAATCGGGTTTCACTTTGGAATCTGAGCCTCGAGCGCTGGACCGGCCTTTCGTTGGCGGAAGTCCAGGGGCGCAAACTGGAGGAGATCTTTCCAGACGTGCCTGGAATTCCGAAGGCGCTCACGAAACTCCGCTCAACCCGCCAGCCCCAGGTGCTGTCGCAATTCTTTCACCAGTGGCTGATCCCGGCGCCGCTGCCCGAGAACCACCTTAGCGGTTTCTCCCAAATGCAGCAGGAGTGTCATCTTGCGCTCCTGAAAGATCCGCCCGGCCACGTGGCGTTGACTGTGTTTGACGTGACCTCGATCGTGGTCGGCCAGCAGCGCGCGCGGGTGATGAACACGGAAGTGGCCGACTCACGCGACCGCGCGGAGCAGGCGTTGCGGGCGTTGTCGGACCAAAAGTTCGCGCTCGACCAGCATTCCATCGTGGCGGTCACCGATCACCATGGCCGGATCACGTACGCCAACGACAAATTTTGCGCCATCTCGAAGTACTCGCGGGAGGAACTGCTTGGCCAGGATCATCGCCTGATCAATTCTGGCCACCATACCCGTGAATTCATGGGGGACATGTGGAATACGATCAGCAGCGGCCAGGTCTGGAAGGGGGAGATCAAAAACAGGGCGAAGGATGGAACTTATTACTGGGTTGATACCACCATAGTCCCGTTTCTTGACTCGATGGGAAAACCGGCTCAATTCGTAGCCATCCGCACGGACATCAGCGAACGCAAGCTATCAGTGGAGATACTCACACGCTCCGTGCGAAGGAAAACCGCTGAAAATCGCATCCGGGAAGTTCTCCTCAACAGCGCTGGTGATTCCATGTACGCCGACGTGCTGGACGAGCTGCGCAGTTTCTTCGGAAGCCGCTTCGGGTTTTTCGGCTATATCCGCCCCGAAGACGGCGCGCTGGTGGTTCCTTCACTGACTCGTGATATATGGTAGCAATGCAGTGTTGAAGCCAAGAGCATCGTTTTTCCGCGCGCCGGCTGGACCGGGCTCTGGGGAAAAATCCTCCTGGAACGCCGTGCACTATTGAAGAACGAGCCGCATCAGACGCCATCAGGCCACGTGCCGCTGCATCGATCCATCGGCGCGCCGATCCTGCTCAACGATGAGCTGCTTGGCTCCATCCATCTGGCGAACCGCGACACCGATTACAACGCCGAGGACATCGAGATGCTCGCCGCGATCTCGGATGTGATCGCGCCGGTGCTCAAAGTGCGGTTCCAGTTGGAAAGGCACGAGGCTGAGCGCCGGCAGTTCGAGGCGCAGTTGATCGCCGCCAAGGAGGCGGCCGAGGCCGCCAACAAAGCCAAGAGTGAATTCCTCGCCACGATGAGCCACGAACTCCGCACTCCGATGAACGGCGTCATCGGCTTCACGGATCTGCTCCTGGATTCGCACCTTGATTCCCATCAACTCGAATTCGTCCGCACCATCAAGACTTCCGGAGAAAGCCTGCTGACGCTCATCAATGACATCCTGGATTTTTCAAAGATCGAATCCGGGAGGCTGACATTGGAGCGGATCTCATTTGACGCCCGGAAACTGACCCTGGAAGCCGCTGACTTGTTGCGACCCCGCGCCGCCTCCAAAGGGCTCGATCTGGAACTGCATCTTGCCTCGGATGCGCCCATCCCGTTGCTGACCGATCCCACCCGTGTCCGGCAGGTGCTGCTCAACCTGGTGGGCAATGAGGTCAAATTTACGGCGAAGGGTGGAGTGACGATCCGGGTTGAGAGCGTGGAAGGATCGGCGAATGGACCGTTGATCCCGGACGAGGGTGGTTCCATACAGTCGCGTTTTCTCCGCTTCAGCATCACCGACACCGGCACGGGAATTCCGAAAGACAAACAGCCGCTGTTATTCCAGAAATTCTTCCAGGCTGATAGTTCGACCACGCGCAAATATGGCGGCACAGGACTGGGACTCGCCATCAGCAAGAGGCTGATCGAGTTGATGGGCGGACAGATCGGCGTTGAGAGCGAACCGGGCCGGGGTTCCATCTTCTGGTTCACTCTTCCTTGTCCGGAGGTGGTTTCCGCGACGGTTGTGCCAATGCAATCGGCAGATCAAGTCGCCCCGGCTCCGGGGGCCGATGGTCGCGCAGCATCAGGTGAAATCACCGCCTGTCGCCGCGTGCTGGTGGCGGAGGACAACCTCGTCAACCAGAAGCTTGCCATGCGTATGCTCAAGAACCTGGACTGTTGCGTCGATATTGTTTCCAACGGACGGGAAGCCGTTGAGTTAAGCCGGCTGATACCTTTCGACATGATCTTCATGGATTGCCAGATGCCCGAACTGGACGGATTCGAGGCGACTGTCTGCATCCGGCAGGACGAACAGGCATCAAGGACCGGCAGGCCTGCGGGCCGACGCGTCCCAATCATCGCACTGACCGCCAACGCCATGTCCGGAGACCGCGAGCGATGCCTTGCCGCGGGGATGGATGATTACCTCGCCAAGCCGGTCCGAGGAGCTGATCTCAAGAGGGCCGTCGAACAATGGGGGCGGAAGGTTCAAACGGAAGCCAGTCCTGTGCCTCTTGCTGTGGGCACCTCTTGAATGAGAGATGCAATTGCCAGAACAGGACGGGGAGGATCACCGGAATGCGGGCTTGAGGTCTCTGCTGCGGATTCAACTGAAGTGATCTCGGGGAGGCATTCATGTGAGGCTCCGATTTCACCAAGCCGGACGGAACCAGCCTCGATCCTCCAGCCAGATGCCAAACCCACCGGGACGATGCGGCGGAGAACGGTCAACTGGATGCACAGTCCTGTCACCGGTTGGTCCGTGCTGGCGATTTCAATCCTACTCACGGTGCTCGGCTGGCGTTTGTCCGACGAAAGCGTGCGCCGTCGTTCCGCCGAGCGATTCAGCTACATGGTGAAGGAGACCGAGCATGCCATCCACAACCGGATGATCGATTACGAGCAGGTCTTGCATGGAGGAGCGGGGTTGTTCAAGGCGTCGGAAGCTGTTTCGCGACGCGGATGGCGCGCCTATTTTGAAAGCCTGGAACTCCACAAGTTCGACCCGGGCATCCAGGTCTTCGGTTTCTCGCTCTGGGTTCCACCCTTGCAGAAATCAAACCTGATCCATTCCATCCGTGCCGAAGGGTTCCCTCAATTCGAAATCACCCCTGCGGGAGAACGGGCGGAGCACACCGCGATAATCTACCTCGAACCGTTTGAAGGCCGGAACCTGCGCGCCTTCGGTTACGACATGTGGAGTGAGCGAGTGCGGCACGAAGCGCTGACGCGCGCACGCGACACTGCCCAGGCCGCCCTCACTGGCCGGGTGACCCTGGTGCAGGAAACGGACAAGCAAGTGCAACCTGGGGTGCTCATGTTTTACCCGGTCTATCGTGAGAACCTGCCAACCACGACGGTTGCCGAACGGCAGGCCGCATTGCACGGTTTCGTTTACTCAGCCTTCCGGATGCACGATTTGATGGAGGGCATCGTGGGCCAGGCCGGCACCGAGCTGGCCTTTGAACTCTTCGATGGGAGAGAAGAGACGCCGGGCGCGCTGCTTTTCAGCAGTGGCGGCGGGCATTCGGCACTCCCTGCAGACTACCAGCCGTCCTTCAGCTCAACCTCCACTCTCAACATCGCCGGCCAGACCTGGGCGTTGCGTTTTCGGACTCTTCCCGGTTTCGACAAGGCCAACGCCAGCACGCAGCCATTGCTCGTGGGGTGCGGTGGGCTCCTGGTGAATCTGCTCCTGTTCTTTATTGTCAGCCGGTTGTCGGACTTGCGAAAGGAGGCGGTTGCACTCGCGGAAAAAATGACCGGCCAGCTGACCAGGGCCAATGATGGTCTCCAGCAGGAAGTGGCGGAACGGCGCCGGTTCGAGGCCGAAAGGGAGAGGATACATGCTGCGATGGCTGCCACAAACCTTGAAATGGAACAGTTCAACAAACTGGCCGTGGGCCGGGAGCTGCGCATGATCGAACTCAAACGCGAGATCAATGAATTGGCCAGCGTGTGTGGATACGAGGCTCGGTACGATATTTCGTTCGCCGAATCGGATGCGAGTAGGAAGAAAGCGGCATGAGCAAGGAAATGCTTTACTCAACGCGACGGGATGTGGCTCACCTGGTTGAGGGGGAGTCCGGCGGGCCGAATCCTCCGGTAAATGCCATGTCGGCGGGATCTTCGACCGCAGCCGTCCCGGGAACTGGATCCGTCCACGAGAGGGCTGATTCCTTGCCTTCATGGGCCGCCGTGCCGCTGGTGGCATTGCTTTACTACGCCGCAGCTCGCCTGGGTTTGCTCCTGGCTTTTGAAAAAACCAACGCCTCGCCCGTCTGGCCGCCGTCGGGCCTGGCGCTCGCGGCAGTGCTGCTCCTGGGCGGCCGGGTCTGGCCCGGTGTCTTCGCGGGTGCCTTTGCGGCAAACATGGCGGTCTTCGCAGGCAATCACGCCGTCCACTCCCTCACCCTCGGCGTCGTGTCAGCAGGCATTGCCGCGGGCAATACACTTGAGGCGATGGCAGGCGCATGGTTGTTCCGCCGCTGGATCGGAACCGGCAATGCCTTGAATCATGCGGGGGCTGTCCTGCGCTTCGTGGCGGTTGCCATCCTCATGTGCCTGGTCAGCGCAGGCCTCGGATCGGCCAGCCTTCTTGCCGGAGGAGTCATCCCCCACGGCATCTGGAGCACTGTGGGACTGACCTGGTGGATCGGGGACGTGGCGGGCGTCCTCATACTGGCTCCAGCCCTCCTGATGCTGCGCGGCGGGAGCATCCGGCTGCAATCCACATGGCGCATCGCCGAATCGCTGGGCTTGCTGCTGCTGCTGCTGCTCGCGGTGGCGATTCCATTTGGCGGCTGGCTGCCGCGCGGACTGGACCAGGCTCTGATGTTTCTACTATTTCCCGTGTTCCTGTGGCCTGCGTTCCGGCTGGGCCAACGCGAGGCGGCTGGGGCGGTTGTCTGCGTATCGCTTCTTGCCGTCTGGCAAACCGCTCATGGCGTGGGACCGTTCACTCGAAATTCATTGAACGAATCCCTGTTGTTGCTTCAAGGCTTTGTCTGCGTCATCGCCATCACCATTCACGCGCTCGCGGCAGCCCTGGCTGAACGTAAGCGCGTCGAGACCGAGCTCCACCAAGTCAACCAGAACCTGACCCGTCGTTCGGAGGAACTGCTGACCCTCACACGAGAGCAGGATCGGACAGTCGCTGAGAGGACGCGCGACCTGGTCCAATCACGTCTGGCTGCTCTGAACATGATGCGCGATTCGGAGAACTCACGCCAGCAGGCTGAACAGGCCGGCATCAATCTCGCCAACGCCAACGAACTGCTGCAAATCGAGATTGCCCAACGCCAGCGGGCGGTGGAGGAAGCCCAGGCCGCCAGCAGAGCCAAAAGTGATTTCCTGGCGACGATGAGTCACGAGATTCGCACCCCGATGAACGGAGTGCTCGGCTTCACAAACCTTCTTCTGGGCACGCCTTTGAACCAGGAGCAACAGGAATTCGTCCACACCATCAAGAACTCAGGAGAATCCTTGCTGACGATCATCAATGACATCCTGGATTTCTCGAAGATCGAGGCGGGCAGGATCACCTTGGAACAAATCGCGTTTGACGTCCGGCAACTGACTCGCGAAGCCGTGGAAATACTGAGGCCTCGCGCCCTCGATAAGAAGCTCCACCTGGAATGGGATTTCGCCCCGGACGCGCCTTCGGAATTATTGACCGATCCCACCCGCGTCCGGCAGGTGCTCCTCAACCTGGTGGGCAATGCCGTCAAATTCACGGCGAAGGGTGGAGTGACCATTCGAGTGGAGGGTATGGAATGTTTGGCCAGTGGATCGTCGAATCTGGGTGGAGTTGGTTCCAAACAGCCGCGTTTTATCCGGTTCAGCGTCACCGACACCGGGATGGGAATTCCGAAGGACAAACAGCCGCTGCTCTTCCAGAAATTCAGCCAGGCGGACAGCTCGACCACCCGCAAGTTCGGCGGCACAGGACTGGGACTCGCGATCAGCAAGCGGCTGATCGAGTTGATGGGCGGCCAGATTGGCGTCGAAAGCGAGCCGGGGCGAGGTTCCACCTTTTGGTTTACGCTGCCCCGTCCGGAACCGGTCTCCTCGACGGTCGTACCGATGTCGTTGGCGGATCAAGCCGGCTCGGCTACGGAAGGCGCTGGTCATGAAACATCGAGTCCCATCACAGCCTGCCGTCGCGTGCTTGTGGCGGAGGACAACGATGTCAACCAGAGACTTGTGAACAGAATGCTCAAGAACCTGGGCTGTTGTGTCGATATAGTCTCCAACGGGCGGGAAGCCGTCGCGCTGAACCGGCAAATACCTTTCGACATGATTTTTATGGATTGCCAGATGCCAGAAATGGACGGTTTCGAGGCAGCCGCGTGCATTCGGCAGGAGGAAAAAACATCATTTGCGGGCCTGTCCGCGAGCCGACGCGTGCCGATCATCGCGCTGACCGCGAACGCCATGACGGGCGATCGTGAGCAATGCCTTGCCGCCGGGATGGATGATTACCTCGCCAAGCCGCTCCGGGCCGAAGACCTCAAGAGGGTCGTCGAACAATGGTCGCCGAACGCCCAGAGGGATGCCAGTCCGGTGACGAGCGCTGTGGGGAGTTCTTGAATGAGCCATTCAGTTTTCATAAACAGCTCATCGGAACGTCGGCATCCCTGCCGACAAGTCCTGGCCTCCCAGCCACGTTCGTCGGCTAAGTTGCCAGTCTCGCCAGTTCATGGCCTGAACCCGCGTTCAAACTCTGGCGGTCAAAATTTTTATGAACATCGCACTACCGACCAAACCGCACGATACGACTCCACCGGTGCTTGAACTGGATGAAACTTCGCTTGATCCGTCAGATCTTTCCCTGCCAGCGCTGATGCGCGAACTGAACCTCCAGCAGCGGCCTTCCTGGTTGCTCGCAAAACTGATGAACGCGCTTGAGAAGAAGCGTCAGGCAAAGGGCCTGGGCTGGTCTCGCGCATGGAACAAATATGGACTGACCGTCTTCCGAACCCATACCCAGGACATCTCCACGGACGCTGATTATTTCGCTCCACTGTCGCCGATGGTCACGCGTTTCCTGGCCGACGCTCCCGCATGCTATCAGGATTTTGCCGCCGGCCTGCTCGCCGACCCGGAACGGATGGCTTTCACCTTTTACCACATCAACACGGCTGAAAACGGCCGGCAATACGAGGGATTGACCCTCTCACTGGGACGGCGTGTGACGGATGACAAGACCAAGCGCGACCGCCTGGATCTGATTCTGGAAGATGAACGGGAAGATGGCCGGGTGGACGGAATGGTGGACCGTCTTCGACTTTATATCTGTCCGTGGAGCGCCTATGGGCCGGACAGGTCGTTCCATCTGTGCGAACGCACGGTGCTGCCAGCGGATGAACTGCGATTGGCGCAGGAATGCTACCAGCGATGCGTGGCGAAGTATCACGAGTGGAAATCGGACGAGAGCCGGCAATGGAGCCATTGGTCGGCGCGCTACATCGACTACTTTGGACCACGACAGTTCATCCCGCAGAACAGTTCTTTTATCTGACTCAACCCATGAAAATGCTGATCATCGATGATTCCAAGCCCATGCGCTCCTTTCTGGCGTATTTGGCACAGGATCTTTCATTTAAACCGGTCCTGGCCGAGGACGGACGCGCGGGGCTTGAGACCCTTGTCAAAAATGACCCGCAAGAACCGTTCGACGTCGCACTTGTGGATTGGGACATGCCCCGGATGAATGGAATGGAATTCGTGCAGTTCGTCCGCCGTAACCACGACTATGACTCTCTCAAACTGATGATGGTGACGACCAACAACACCGAGGAGAAAGTTTCGCAAGCGCTCGAAGCCGGAGCCAACGATTACCTGATGAAGCCCGTGACCAAGGAAGCGCTGGAGGAAAAGCTTCTGATTCTCGGACTCATCCCATGAAGTCGCGCAGGGGATCAACCATGCCTTCCATATTCATCGACAAAGGAGCACGGTGTTCACGCCGCTCCAATGGTCGTTGCAGTGAGTGGATCGAGGCCGCCTCCCCCAGCAACCTGCCCTCCGGCGTTACGACGCATTGGGTTTTGGCAGCCAGTCGGACAGATACCGGATTAACCGAACAGTAACACGTGGAATAATTCACTATGGCAAAAATAAGAGTTCTGGTGGTGGACGACGCGGTGGTGATGCGCAAGATGATTTCAGAAGTGCTGTCGCGCGACCCCCAGATCGAAGTTGTTGGGACCGCCGCGAACGGAAAGATCGCGCTCCAGAAAATCCCTCAAATCAATCCTGACCTCATCACGCTGGACGTGGAGATGCCCGAGATGGACGGACTCGAGACCCTGGGCGAAATTCGCAAAGTTTATCAGAAGCTGCCGGTCATCATGTTCAGCACCCTTACTGCGAAGGGAGCGGGAGCCACTCTGGACGCCCTGGCACTTGGGGCATCCGATTACGTGACCAAGCCGGCCAACGTCGGCAGCATCAATGAGGGAATTGCCCGGTTGGAATCCGAGCTGGTTCCAAAGATCAAAGCCCTCTGCCGCAGTTTGTGCGTTGAAAACCAAGCTGCGAAGACCACACAACTTCCTTCAGGCACCAGACCTGTCTCGCCGTCAGTGCCCCTCGTCACGAAGCCGGTCGAGATCGTCTGCCTCGGCACATCCACCGGCGGACCGAATGCGCTGGCGGAAGTGTTCAGGAATTTTCCAGCGGACTTCCCCGTGCCGATTGTTTTGGTGCAACACATGCCTCCCATGTTCACGGCAATGCTGGCTGAACGCCTTGCCGCCAACTCCACTGTCAAGTTTTGCGAAGGCTCCGAAGGGCAGGTCATCCAGCCCGGCTGCGGCTACATCGCTCCTGGAGGGAAACACATGGAAGTGCGCCGACATGGGCTGACGACAATCCTCCACCTTCATGATGGTCCGCCCGAAAACTCCTGTCGTCCAGCGGTGGATGTCCTCTTCCGCAGCGTGGTATCCGCGTACGGTCCGGCGACGCTTGGTGTTATTCTGACCGGCATGGGTCAAGATGGTCTGCGTGGTTGCGAGCTGATTCGCGAAGGGCACGGACAGGTAGTAGTACAGGACGAGGCCAGCAGCGTGGTCTGTGGAATGCCCGGTTGCGAGACTCAGGCGGGCTATGCCGACACAGTGCTGCCCCTTGGCCAGGTTCGGGACGAAATCGTGCGGCGTGTCCGCCGTAGCCGGTCGATGTCCTCTGCTGTTTCCAACCGGGCTTCACTTCAAACGACATGCCACTAACAGCCGCCAACTTCCAGTATATTGCCGGCCTGGCCCGCGACTCCGCCGCCATCGTGATCGATCCGGGCAAGGAGTATCTTGTTGAGACCCGGCTTTCGCCGATCGCAGAGCAGGAGGGGTTCGCCACGCTGGATGATTATATCAACGCCATGCGCGCCGAGCGTGTTCCCGGAACCCGGCATGAACGCGCTGTGGATGCGCTGACGACGAACGAAACCTCGTTTTTTCGTGATTTTCATCCATTTGAAACACTCCGGCAGCACATCATTCCAAAGCTCATCGAACAACGTTCAGGTTTTAAGCGGTTGTCGTTCTGGTCTGCCGCCTGTTCCACAGGCCAGGAGCCCTACACCATCGCCATGCTGCTGCGTGAATGCTTCCCGCAGCTAAATGATTGGACCATTCAGATCGTCGGGACAGATTTATCCCCCACCGTGCTGAAACAGGCGGGACGTGGCAGCTATTCACAATTCGAGGTGAACCGTGGGCTGCCAGCCTCGTACCTCATCAAGTATTTCACAAAAGTTGATGACAGATGGGTGCTCAAGGACAACATCCGTCAGATGGTCAAATTCTCGCCGATGAATCTCATCAAGCCATGGCCAATCCTTCCAGTGTTCGATGTGGTGTTCATTCGCAATGTGATGATTTACTTCGACGTCGAAACGAAAAAGAGAATCCTGAAGCGCATCCGCAATTGCCTGCAACCCGCCGGATCCCTGTTCCTCGGCACCGCCGAGACCACCATGAACATTGATCCGCAGTGGACCCCAACTACGTTGGGGAGGGCAACAGTGTACCAAGCGGTCCCGGCGCTGGCCGCGGCTGCTTAGTCGCAACGATTCCGTTGACGCGCTGAATTCCTGGCTCCGGTTACATGGTCACGGTTTAGGGCGGTGCTGCAGTATCGTTTACCATCACATGCGCCACATACGACATCTGGCAGACGTTTCAGAGGGGCAATTCCGCGCTGTCGTGGACAGTGCTCAGCCAGCTTGCGAATGTGGTAGAGGGTCAGGTCGCAATCGCCGCACAGGATCACCGCGCCGAGGTTGCGGCTGCCGGTCTTCGCGGTCTGACTTCCATTCCTTCACTCGCGGCAGCCTGGCGTTGACGATCGTCGAAGTCGAAAAATGTTTTCGCCTTCAAGGGCAGCGCGGCCGCAAGCTGTAGCAGGTCCAGGCTGCGAGTGCCCAGAGTGGACGTGTAGCGGTTGCTCAACTCCCGTGCTTTGGCGTGCAAGTCCACAGAGGCCGCGTCGGTACAAGAAATCTGATCTTCAAGTCCGTTTCCACGTCCTCCCAGAGCTGGCGGACATTGGCAGTTTTCAGGTTATACAACGATGTTGTACGGTGTATGTGGCGTGTTCTCGGGCGTTAAAGGCGTTTCTGTGAGCGTCGCCAGTGCGTCAGGTGTTAGTGGCTGCGGCGTGCGGCGGCATGACTTGAGAAACAGATCGAAATTACTTTGTAAGTAATTGTGTTTGAAGTGGAGCCAGTTGTCGGATTTGAACCGACGACCGACGGTTTACAAAACCGTTGCTCTACCACTGAGCTAAACTGGCCTGGCGCGTTTTCGCACTGAATTCCGCAACGAAGCTGCTTTCAGGACGAACAGCGGGCGTAACGTAGCGAGTGAGTGCCGAGGATGCAAGAAGCTGAATGATTTTTTGCATGGACCCTTTCGTGGACCCGGCATGGGGTGGAGAACCGCATATTCCGAGGAGATGATTGAAGTCGTGCGGCGATTGTCCGGAATTCCACTCTCTTGATTCCGGGGATCGGTTCCACTACCGTCCGCGCCTTGGTTTTCGGCCGCAGGCCCTGATGGACTGTGGTTCAGATGAACCGGAACTCAACTACCTTATGTCCGAGAGCTACATTCAAAACCTGTTTGCCGAACGCATCGGTGGGAAGAACTACGGCAAGTCCACCGCCATTTACAAATTCGAGAAGATCAAGCGCGCCAAGCGCGCGGCGCTCATCGCCAATCCAGGCTCAGAGATCATTGACATGGGCGTGGGTGAACCGGACGAAATGGCATTCCCCGAAGTCGTCGAACAGCTTTACCTCGAAGCGAAGAAATCCGAGAACCGTGGCTATGCTGACAACGGTGACGCGGCACTCAAACAATCCGCCGCGCGTTACATGGAACGTGTCTGCGCCGTGCGAGGAATCAATCCAGACACTGAAGTGCTCCACTCCATCGGCAGCAAGGCTGCGCTCTCGATTCTCCCCGCGTGCTTCATCAATCCCGGAGATGTCGTCCTCATGACCACGCCAGGTTATCCTGTGTTCGGCACGCATGCCAGATACTACGGCGGCCTGGTCCACAATCTTCCGCTGACCGAGGATCGGAACTTCCTGCCCGACCTGGATTCGGTACCCGGCGATGTGCTCGCGAAAGCCAGGGCGCTGGTGATCAATTATCCCAACAACCCCACGGGTGCTTCTGCAACGCCTGAGTTTTACGAGCGCGTGGTTCAGTTCGCGAAGAAGAACAACCTGATTGTTGTGTCTGATGCGGCTTACGCGGCGTTGGTCTTCGAGGGCAGGCCGTTGAGTTTTCTCGCAACTCCGGGCGCGAAGGATGTTGGTGTTGAACTTCACTCGTGCAGCAAGACGTTCAACATGACCGGCTGGCGCGTGGGCTTCGTGGTAGGAAACGAACTGATCGTCAAAGCCTACGGTGATGTGAAGGACAACACCGACTCCGGTCAGTTCCTTGCTGTGCAACACGCGGCCGCATACTGCTTTGATCATCCTGAAATCACCGAAAAGATCGCCGGCAAGTACTCCCGCCGCATGAGTGCGCTCGTCGATACTCTAAGAGCCGCGGGCTTCAATGCGCGCAAACCAAAGGGTTCATTCTTCCTCTACGTCAAAGCTCCCAAAGCAGCCTCCAAGAAGGATGGCTCACGCATTGAGTTCAAGACTGCGGAAGATGTGTCGCAATGGCTGATCACCGATCGCCTCATCTCGACCGTGCCGTGGGATGACGCCGGCAATTATCTGCGCTTTAGCGTCACCTTCGTCGGTAAAGGCGAAGCTGAGGAAAAGCGCGTCCTCGGAGAAGTCTCGCGAAGGCTCGGCGAAGTGAAGTTCGAGTTTTGAAGCATCGCGTCCGCTGGCTCAAGCTGCCGGGCAGTTGCGGAGAAGCTAAACCAATTCCTTGATTGGCTCGATCCCCGGATCGACCAGGTAATGCGGGCGTCCCTGCGTGTCCTGCACTTTTGCTTCCTGAAGATTGATGCCGAGGTTGTGGTAAAGCGTCGCGAAGACTTCCTGGAATTTCACGGGCCGTTCGATCACTTCCGCACCCAGCCGGTCGGTGGCCCCAATGACCTGGCCCGTTCGCATTCCGCCACCAGCGAGGAGCGCGAAGGTCACCTTTGGCCAGTGATCCCGGCTGTTCATGTCATTGATCTTCGGCGTGCGCCCAAACTCACCCCACACCACCACTGACACGTCCTTGTCCAACCCACGCTCGTGCAGATCCGTAAGCAAGGCGGACAATCCGATGTCGAGGTAAGGAAACTCAGCGCGTGATTCCACGAAATTCAGGCCATCGCCACCGTGCCAGTCCCAACGGCTGTAATTGAGGGACACCACTCGTGCGCCGGCCTCGACGAGCCGTCTTGCGAGAAGAAAACTACGGACCATGCGAGGCGCTCCATCCCGTCGATACCTGGCATCGTCCGGGCCATAACGCTCCACGATGCGCGGGTCTTCCTGCGAGAGGTCGAGAGCTTTCGCCACGCCGCCCCCCGCCAGGAGGTCCAATGCCTGTTGATGGAAAACATCCATGCCCTCCATCACTCCGGTGTTGTCGGCTTCGCGATGGAAATGGTCAATGGAAGCGCGGAGCGTCTCACGATCGCGCAGGCGTTCGAGGGGAATGCCTTCCAACGTCAGGTTTGCCGCCTTTGCATTCGGATCTTTGGCCACGAGACTCATTGGCGCATGCGCCGGTCCGATGAATCCGCCGTTGCCGGCCTCCCCCCATGTCCGGTTTCCCGTTGGATACATGAGCGACAAGTGAGCGGGTATGCCGGGACGCGTGCCTTGCAATTTGGAGACCCATGCGCCAAAGGCCGGCCAGCCTCCCGGAGGCGCAACGCCACGCCGGGTGCGGCCGGTCATGCACTGGAAGCAATCGTGATCGCCTTCGGAATCCACGATCGATCGGACGATGGCAAACTTGTCCGCCATCGCAGCCAATCGCGGAAACAGCTCGCAAATCTCCATGCCCGGCACGTTGGTCTTGATCGGCTTGAATTCGCCCCGAACCTCGGCTGGCGCCTCGGGCTTGAGGTCGAACATATCCAGGTGCGGTGGCCCTCCCGGCAGATAGATGTTGATGACTGCCTTGTGCGAGGAGCCTGTTTTAGCCCTGGCCTCGAGCGCGAATAATTGTGCGAGCGACAAACCGCCCGCCGCCATGCCACCGATCTTCAGAAAGCCGCGGCGAGAAATGCCATCACAGTGCGTGCTGGCCGGATCAAGACGTCCAAGAATATCTAGCATAGGCGGTCCCGTTTATATTGGTGGCTGCTTGACTAAAAGTAAGCCCCAAATTGGAAAGGAAGCCAAGCTTTCATAATAGAAAACTCCCCCAATATGGTTCCGCTTCCCTTCAGGCTGTCATCCAGCTAGACATTGCCGCCATGACACCACACACCGCCACTCGCTTTCGTCGCATCGCGCGTTCGAGGGCTTATGTCCATCTCCTCCTTGCCACGTGCCTTGTCTTCACGGCGCTGCGCTCAGTCGCCCAGCCCAAGTCGAATCCGCGTTCGCACCCGTTGACGGAAGCTCCGCCTGCCCGAGTCGGCATGTCAGAAGAGCGGCTTGCCCGGATTGACGCGATGTGTACCACGGCGATTGCCGATGGCAAAATACCCGGCGTTGTCGCGCTGGTGGCCCGCCAGGGGAGGATCGTGTATCACAAGGCCTTTGGGCTTTCGGATAACGCCGCGAATCGCGTGCTGAAAAAGGACGACATCTTCCGCATCGCCTCGCAGTCCAAAGCCATCACCAGCACCGCCGTGATGATGCTGTGGGAGGAAGGCCGATTCCAGTTGGATGACGCGATCTCGAAGTGGATCCCCGAGTTCAAGGATGCCGGCGTGCTCAAGACCTTCAACGAAGCGGACATCACCTGGACCATCGAACCTGTGAGGACACCGATCACCATCCGCCATTTGCTCACGCACACATCGGGCATTGGCTATGGAGTCATCGATGGAGATGAGCGCTTCAAGAAAATTTACAGGAAAGCCGGGGTGACCGACCTTTTCACGACCGAGCCGGTGACCATTGCTGAGAGCGTGAAGAAGCTGGCGAAACTCCCGTTGCATCATCAACCCGGCGAGAAGTTCACCTACGGCGAAGGTCTCGATGTGCTCGGCCACTTCATCGAGATCGTTTCAGGGAAACCCTTCGACGTCTTTCTGCGCGACCGCCTTTTCGGACCACTGGGAATGAAGGACAGCGGATTTTATCTGCCGCCGGAGAAAGCCGCCCGCCTGGTGACGGTCCAGAAACCCGAGAATTCCAAGTGGGTGCGCTATCCTGTGACTTTTTATGATCCGGATTATCCGATCACGGGCGCGAAAAGCTTCTTCTCGGGTGGCGCCGGGCTTTGCAGCACGGCGAAGGATTACGCTGCGTTTCTCCAGATGTATCTCAACGGTGGCGAATTGAACGGGGTCCGCATCCTGAGCCGGACCACCATCGCAACGATGATGCGCAATCAAACTGGTGATCTGTTTGGAGGGGGTAACTCGCATCATGGCCTCGCGTTCGGTGTGGTGACCGAGAAAGGAGTGGCGAGGGGAGGGCAGGGGAGCGCCGGCACATTCGATTGGGGTGGCTACTTCAACACGCAATACTTTGCCGACCCGAAGGAGAACATTGTTGGTATCCTGATGAAACAAACGCAGGGCGGGAACGACGACACTGGATGGAAATTCCGGCTGCTGGTTGGTGCGGCGGTGAATGATTAGCCGAACGTTTTCTATCCTGCGGTCTGGTCGGCAGGCCGGAAATCACCATCTCCCGATTCTGTACTTTCTACCGAGGAGACCTCAAAATTCGTCAGCTCATGGCTGCGGTCGCTTCTGCAACCTGTAAAATCCCTGTTCTTCACCGGTCGGTGCTGAGAAAGGTGATCCTCCTGAAACATCAGTCCAATTCGAATCCAGCAGGCTTGGCCTGGTCTGGAGAACATATCCTGGGTCCGTCCAGGTGATGAGCAATTTGCCGTCCGATATCGCGTAACGAACCGGAATTTGAGTGGGAGTTTGTGGAGCCGAACCATTGTATGTGATCGTGATGATAGCTTTGGCACTGTTGCCTCCAGTGTCCCAGGCCGTGACGGTGATTCGATTGGAGCCAGGCTGCAGGAGGATGTCCTTGGCTGACCAACTGGCAGTGCCAGTGGCAATGCCGCCGCCGCCCCGGTCGTTCTCCCAGGTGACACGGCTCAGGGCGGGCGAGCCCGAAGCGCCCCCAGCAAGCTTGATGATGCCGCCAGTTGTCGTGTAGGCGCCAAGCGATGTGGGTGAGAAAATGGCGATGATTGGCGGCGTTCCTGTGGAGTAGGTAACGGCAAGGTTGGCGGTGGTGGTGTTGCCGGCAGCGTCGGTTGCGGTGACGGCCAGGTTGTTGACACCGGGCTGGAGCGTGACAGTCGCGGACCAGTTTGAGACCCCTTCAGCCAGGCCAGTGCCGCCGCGGTCGTTGGTCCATGCGATTTTCTGGATGCCAAAATCGTCTGAGGCTGAACCTCCCAGAGTGAGAATGCTGGAAGTAGTGGAGTGGGATGGCGAAGAAGTTGGCGCGGTGATTTCCATTGTCGGACTCGTGACGTCCGGAGGAGCGTAAACAACGCCCAGTGTGGTGGTGGTTTCCACTCCGAGTCCGTCGCGAGCTGTGAGGGTGAGATTGTTGATGCCGATGGTGAGGGAGATGGCACTGATCGACCAACTGGTGGTGCCGGAGGCGATGCCCGAACCGCCGCGATCATTGGCCCAGGATACTTGAACTATTTCGGTGAGACTGGTTGCGCTACCGGAAAGGTCGAGTGTCCCGTTGGAGGTGGTGTAGCTGTTCAATGGAGTCGGAGAGCTGATGGCAACAGTCGGATTGATGCCGGCCTCCGGTGCGTAGGAGATGCTCAAGCGAGCACTTGTGATGTTCCCCGCTGCATCGCGAGCGGTGATGGTAAGCTCATTTGATCCAGGTTGAAGGTTGGTGTCGATGCTCCAGCTTGCTGTTCCAACGGCCACACCGCTTCCGCCTCGGCTGTTGCTCCAGACAATCTGTGTCACCCCCACATTGTCAGATGCCCATCCGCCGACCTTCACGATTGCCGCTGTCGTCGAATGGCTGGGCGAGGGGGCTGGTGAGGTGATCGTCAACTTCGGGCTTTCCGTGTCAGCGCCATTGCAGGTGACGGCGATCACGGCTTCGGTGCTGTTCCCTGCCGTATCCCAGGCGGTGACAGAGATTCGATTGGATCCAGGTTGGAGCGTGATTTCTTTGATCGACCAACTCGCGGTGCCGTTGGCAATGCCGTCCCCGCCACGGTCATTGGTCCAGGTGATGCGACTCAAGGCTGGGGATCCGGAAGCGCCACCGGCCAGTTTGAGAGTGCTGCTCGTGGTTGTGTAGGTGCCCTGGGAAGTGGGAGTGAAGATCGCGATGACGGGAGGAGTGCCCGAATTATAGGTAACGGTCAGTGTGGAAGCGGCGATATTTCCCGCATAGTCGGTTGCCGAGACGGTGATCTTGTTCAGCCCTGACTTGAGAGTGACGGCTGTGGACCATGCTACGGTCCCATCAGCCAGACCGCTGCCGCCGCGATCGTTGCTCCAGGTGACTTCGCGCACGGCGTTATCATCCGAAGCTGAACCGGCCAGGGAGAGAATGTTGGCGGTCGCAGAATATGTTGGCGAGGTCGTCGGAGTGGTAATGTGAACGATTGGACCGGTGGTGTCCGGCGGAGCGTAAGTGACAGCGAGACTGGTGGTGCCTTCCTTCCCGTCGATGTCGCGCGCTGCGAGGGTGAGATTGTTGATGCCGCTGGTGAGGGAGATGGCGCTGATCGACCAACTGGAGGTGCCCGAAGCGATGCCCGAACCGCCGCGATCATTGGCCCAGGATACCTGAACTATTTTGGTGAGACTGGTTGCGCTACCGGAAAGATCGAGTTTCCCGCTGGAGGTGGTGTAGCTGTTCGATGGAGTCGGAGAGCTGATGGCAACAGTCGGATTGATGCCGGCCTCCGGTGCGTAGGAGATGCTCAAGCGAGCACTTGTGATGTTCCCTGCTGCATCGCGAGCGGTGATGGTAAGCTCATTTGATCCAGGTTGAAGGTTGGTGTCGATGCGCCAGCTTGCTGTTCCAACGGCCACACCGCTTCCGCCTCGGCTGTTGCTCCAGACAATCTGTGTCACCCCCACATTGTCAGATGCCCATCCGCCGACCTTCACCATTGCCGCTGTCGTGGAATGGTTGGACGAGGAAACATGTGAAGTGATCATCAGTTGTGGGCTGACTGCATCAGACGCGTCGTAAGTGATGGCGATGCTGGCTTTCGTGCTGTTTCCTGCGGTATCCCACGCTGTGACGGTGATTCGATTGGCACCCGGCTGGAGCACAATATCATTGGCTGACCAACTGGCGAAGCCACTGGCAACACCACCGCCGCCACGATCATTATCCCATGTGATGCGACTCAAGGCGGGTGAGCCGGAAGCGCCGCCGGTCAGCTTCAACGTGCCGCTGGTGGTTGTGTAGGCACCTTGGGAAGTGGGAGTGAAAATTGCGATGATTGGAGCGCTGCTCGAATTGTAGGTGACGGCAAGCGTGGCAGTGGCGGCGTTCCCTGCGCTATCGGTTGCCCGGACGATGAGATTGTTGAGGCCGGGTTGGAGGTTAACCGCCGTGGACCAGCTGGTGGTTCCATCCGCCAGACCGCTACCGCCACGATCATTGCTCCAGTTGATCAGCTGAACCGCGATATTGTCCGAGGCGGAACCTGCCAGCGAGAGGACACTGACAGTGGTGGAGAAAGTGGGTGAAAGAGTCGGCGCCGTGATTTGGAGAATCGGATTGGTTGTGTCCGGAGGACTATAACTGACGAGCAAGGCCGCAGAGCTCTGATTTCCGACAGTATCGCGGGCAGTGATTGTAAGAGTGTTGAGGCCGCTGAAGAGAGTGATGCCGGTGATCGACCAATCGCTGGTGCCCGAGGCGGAGCCGGAGCCGCCGCGGTCATTGGTCCAGGTGACCTGAGCAACGGCGAGGTTGTCACTGGCGCTGCCACCGAGGTTGAGCAAACCAATGGACGTGGCGTAGCTGCTCGACGCGGTGGGAGACTGGATACTCAACGAAGGCTTGGTGGTGTCCGGCGGAGTGTAAGTGACGGCGAGAGTTGTGGTGCTTTCATTTCCGACGGTGTCGCGAGCGGTGACGCTAAGAGTGTTGAGGCCGCTGGAGAGAGTGCTGCCAGAGATCGACCAATGGCTGGGTCCCGAGGCGGAGCCGGAGCCGCCGCGGTCATTGGTCCAGGTGACCTGAGCAACGGCGATGTTGTCACTGGCGCTGCCAC
>SXGS01437072.1_pt1 | contig 22177 bp, 18 predicted proteins | sample 3174681 | NCBI WGS metagenome assembly SXGS01 (sample SAMN11356861, study PRJNA531348) | freshwater metagenome | isolation source: freshwater sample F1-80 | place: China: Fuxian Lake, Yuxi | collected 2017-12-25
CCAGGTTGCGGCGGCCGCGTCGGCGTTGGCCTGGATGACCGTGGAATGGATGCATCGGGGCAAACCCACCGTGCTGGGCGTGGCCAGCGGGGCGGTGGCCGGTCTGGCCGCGGTGACCGGGGCTGCCGGTTATATCGGGCCCTTGTGGGCCATGGTGATCGGAATTATCGCCGGTGCGCTCTGCTATTTCGCCATTGTTTGGAAAGGCCGGATCGGCTATGATGACGCACTCGACGTCGTCGGGATCCATGGAATCGGGGGAGTGATCGGAGTCTTGGCGACCGGGTTCGTGGCCTCCAAGGGGTTGAATCCTGCCGCTGCGGACGGTCTCTTCTTCGGCAATCCCGCCCAAGTCGGCGTGCAAGGTCTGATGGTGCTGGCGGTGGCGCTGTATGCCTTCGTCGGGACCTACGTCATTCTGAAACTGGTTGATGGCTCAATGGGGTTGCGGATCACCCCCGAACAGGAAGCCACGGGTCTTGATCTCAGCCAGCATAATGAGCGAGCCTACTCGTAACCGGGGCCGCTCGCGATGAACGTGAGGAGGCGGGCATGAAACTAGTCGAAGCGATCATCAAACCGGTCAAGCTGGACGAGGTCAAGGATGCCTTGCTGGAGATCGGCGTCCAGGGGATGACCGTCACCGAGGTCAAGGGGTTCGGCAGGCAGAAGGGGCATAAGGAAACCTACCGCGGCACGGAATACACCATCGAATTCGTTCCGAAGGTGAAGATCGAGGTGGCGGTGACCGACGCGCAAGTGCCGCGCGTGATCGAGACCATTACCCGCAGCGCCAAGACGGGGAGCATCGGGGACGGGAAAATCTTCGTGCGTGACCTGGGGGCGGCGGTTCGTATCCGCACGGGAGAGACGGGGGAAGGGGCGCTGTGACCCTACGTTCCGAGAACCACGCCGGGGTCGGCCTACTGAAGGAAGCGGAGGTCGATGCCGCCACGGCGCTGCTTGTGGAGCAGCGGCAGGTCCTCAAGCAACGGCTCGCATCCGGCGCGTCCGGCGGCGAGGTGCTGGCTGCGTTGACCGAACTGGTGGACGGGTTGATCATCGGCCGGTACCGTAATGTTGTGCGCCAGGGGGGCGACGAGACGCTGCTGGCCGGCTCCCAGCACTGCTGTTTGGTGGCGCTGGGGGGCTATGGCCGGCGGGAGCTGGCGCCGCATTCGGACATTGATGTGATGTTCCTCTATCGGCCGGAGGCGGGCCAGGTCGCTTCGTCCTTGTCGAGTCAAGTGCTCCATCATCTGTGGGACCTGGGCTTTCAAGTGGGCCACAGTGTCCGGACCGTACAGGATTGCATCGAGTTGGCGACGGAGGACCTCACCATTCGAACCTCCATGATGGAGGCGCGTTTTCTGGGCGGCAGCGCAGCTTTGTTTCAGGAGTTTCATCGCCGGTATTTTCGCCAGGTTGTTGCGCGGGGCACCGATCGTTTCATCGAGCAGAAGATCGAAGAGCGTCGCCGCGAATACGACAAGTTCGGCGAGACGGTGTATTTGCTCGAACCCAACGTGAAGAAGAGCAAGGGCGGGCTGCGTGATCTGCACGTCCTGCAGTGGGCTGGGCTGGTCCGGTATCAGGCCGCTACGATTCAAGAGTCGGCCGATCGCGGCATCGTGTCCCGGCAGGACTTCCAGGCCTTAATGGACGCGCGCGAGTTCCTCTGGCGCGTCCGAGCCATGCTGCATTTCGGCGCCGGCATGGGCCAGGAAATCCTGACGTTTGATGAGCAGGTTCGCCTGGCGGCCCAATTCGGATTCCAGGATCAACCCCATCTGCTGGCGGTCGAACAGTTTATGCAACAGTACTACCGCCATACCATGGGGCTCCACGAGATCTCCAGTCGGTTCGTCGATCGGTGTCGGAGCGTATCGGTGTGGCAGAAGCTGGCTCAACTCCTCCCTGCTCCAAGGGTGGAGGGAACCTTCGTCGTCGCCGGGCAGCAGTTGACCGTGCCTCCGGAGGTACGGAGCCGATTTCTGGACAGCCCGGAACTGCTCCTGCGGTTGTTCGAACTGGCCGGAACGCGGCGGTTGCGGATCGACACGGATTTGCTGGAGGACATCCACCGGCATATGGACTCGGTCTCCAACGAGGCCTTCCGCACCCCTGAGGTGAGTCGTCGGTTTCTGAAGATCCTCGCGGGGCCGGGAGCGGTGGCCAGCACGCTGGAAGCGATGCACCGCGCACACTTGCTGGAAAAGCTGATCCCCGTGTTTGCCACGGTGAGGGGGTTGATGCAGTTCAACCAGTACCACAAGTATACGGTCGACGAGCACAGCCTGCTGGCCGTGGCCAAAGCGGAAGCCCTGGGGCAGGCGCAAGGTCTGCTCGGCGAGGTCTGCCGTGAGATCACGCGCAAGGATGTGCTGCACTTGGCGGTGCTGCTCCACGATCTCGGCAAGGGGCGCGAAGAGGACCATAGTGAAGTGGGCAAAGCGATCGCCGAGGACGCCGCGGCGCGACTGGGTTTCGATGAGCAGGAAACCAGGACGCTGGTCTTCTTGGTTCATCAACACTTGTTGATGGCCCACACGGCGTTCCGCCGCGACCCCTACGACGAAACGGTTCTTCTTCCGTTCGCTCGTATGGTTGGAACGGCAGAGGTCCTCCGCAAGCTGCTGGTTCTGACGGCGGCCGATATTGCGGCGGTGGGCCCGGGGGTCTTGACCAAGTGGAAAGAGTCCCTGCTGGCCGAGCTGTACCTTCGCGCCTTGCCGGAGGTGTCGGGGGATCGGACATCGGTGGTCAGCGGCGCCCGCCTTGATGCCATTGCCAGAGAGGTGGCCAGGGAGGCGGCCTCCGCCGGCCTGGCCAACATGGACTCAGCCTGGATCGAGTCTCAGCTGGCCCAGTTTCCCTTGCGGTATGTCCTTGGAACCGCGCCCGGGCGCATCGCAGTGCATGTGGCGGCGGTGCGGCAGTTGACTCCAGGAGAGGTGTTGGTCGAAGACAGTTTCAATGCGCCGCTGGGGACATCCGAATATACGGTGATCACGACCGATGAGGTGACGCCCGGGCTGTTCTCGAAAATTGCCGGCGTGATGGCGGCCAAGGGCCTGCAGGTTTTAGACGCGCAGATCGTCACCCGTCAGGATGGGATCGTCGTCGACACGTTCCAGGTGGTGGACCTGGACTATGCCGAAGCCCCTCCGTCAGACCGGCGGGCAGCCATTGCGGACGCCATCGTCCAGGTCTTGAAGGGGGACGTATCGGTCGATGCGCTGGTGGCTCAGGGGGGGCGGCTGCCTTCCTTTAAGCCGTTTCCGGCCCATCGGCAGCCGACGGAAGTTCAGGTGGACAACGAAACCTCGGATCGCTTTACCGTCCTGGACGTGTTTGCGGACGACCGGCAGGGTTTGTTGTATGTCATCACCCATGCCATTTTTAAGCTGGGGATCTCTGTGCATGCGGCGCGCATTTCGACTAGGTTGGACCAGGTGGCGGACGTGTTTTACGTGACTGATCGGCAAGGACATAAAATCACCGATCAGGAGTTTCTCGAAACGGTCCGGGTTCGGATCAAAGACGACGTCGGCCGGTTCCTCGGCGAGCCAGTCTGGCAGCAGGCGGGTGCGTCATCCCTATCACTCTCATCGTAACGGCGATCTGAAAGGAGGCTCGGAATGAATCCCCGCGAGGTATTGGAGTTTGCCAAGAAGCACAAGGTGCAGATCGTGGATCTGAAATTTGTCGATCTGATCGGGACGTGGCAGCATTTCAGCATTCCCGTCAACGAGTTGACCGAAGGCCTCTTCAAAGACGGGTCCGGCTTGGATGGGTCGTCGATTCGCGGCTGGAAGGCCATCAATAACAGCGACATGCTGGTGGTGCCGGATCCTGCAACGGCCTGCCTGGACCCCTTTTGCGCCGTGCCGACGTTGAGCCTAGTCGGCAATGTGGTCGATCCGATCACGCGCGAAACGTATGACCGAGATCCCCGGTTCATCGCGCAAAAAGCGGAGAAGCATCTGCAGAGCACCAAGATCGGCGACATCTCCTATTGGGGGCCGGAAGCCGAATTCTTTATTTTCGATCATGCCCGCTACGATCAGACGAGCCACAGCGGCTACTACGTCATCGATTCGGACGAAGGCGTCTGGAACATGGGGCAGGAAGGCGTGAATCTGGGCGGCAAGATCCGTCACAAAGAAGGGTACTTCCCTGTCCCGCCGACGGACACCCAACAGGACATCCGTAGCGAGATGATTTTGGAAATGGAACGGGCCGGTATCTCGATCGAAAAACACCATCACGAAGTGGCGACGGCGGGACAGGCCGAAATCGATATCCGGTTCGACTCGCTGGTTCGGACGGCCGACAAGATGATGATGTACAAGTATATCGTCAAGAACGTGGCGCGCCGCCACGGCAAGACGGCGACCTTCATGCCGAAGCCCATCTTCGGAGACAATGGGTCCGGCATGCACACCCACCAGAGCATCTGGAAAGACGGCAAGCCTCTGTTCGCCGGGAAAGAATATGCGGGCGTATCGCAGCTCTGCCTGAACTATATCGGCGGCATTCTGAAGCACGCGCCGGCGTTGGCCGCCTTCACGAACCCAACGACCAATTCCTATAAGCGACTCACGCCGGGGTTCGAAGCGCCGGTGTTGTTGGCCTACTCCAGCCGCAACCGGTCGGCGGGCATCCGCATTCCCATGTATTCGCCCAGTCCAAAGGCCAAGCGGATCGAGGTGCGATTTCCTGATCCGGGGGCCAATCCATACCTCGCCTTCGCGGCAATGCTCATGGCGGGTCTGGACGGGATCGAAAACAAGATCAACCCGGGTGAACCGGCCGAGAAGGACCTCTACGATCTCGAAGCCAAGGAGGCAGCCAAGATTCGGACCATGCCGGGCAGTTTGGACGAAGCGCTCAACCATCTCGAGAAGGACCATCAGTTCCTGCTGAAGGGCGGAGTGTTCAGTGAGGATTTGATCGAGGCCTGGATCGGCTACAAGCGGACGAAGGAGGTCGATACCATGCGGCTACGTCCGCATCCTTACGAGTTCTTCCTCTATTACGACGTCTAGGAGTGAATAGGCGCTCGAACCGGCGATGGAGCCGGCCCGGGCTGCCGGAGCCATAAGAAGGAACGGGCCGACGATGTTGTCGGGTCGTTCCTCTGGCAAAGGCGCCAGTTCTGTCGGGAGCAAGAGGTCTCGGCCTCTTCCCGGCGGTGTGCTGGCGCCTTTTTTTGTGCTGCGGCGGTCGGTCAAGCGGGTGGCTCTAGCGGGTGTGGAGGACATGACAACGATGACGGGGCTCGACGAAAGCCGATTGGGGAAAGAATACGAGGCGTTGGAGGCTGTGGCGGGGGCCTTGGCTGGCTCCGATCCGGCCCAACAGCGGCTCGATCGGGCGGCTCAGGTCCTTGACGAACGGCTGCGTGCGCTGCGGATGCGGCTGGAGGGGACGGAGCCGGAGGGGGGGGCGGTGCGCCGCCGGGCCGTGACGGGCCTGGGAGCTGGCCTACAAGCGAGCCTGGTGGGTCAGAGCGAGGCCATGCGCGAGGTCTACGAGGCGATCCACCGGGTGAGCGGCAGCCAGGCGACAGTCTTGTTGCGGGGAGAGAGCGGCACAGGCAAAGAGTTGGTGGCGAAGGCCATCCATGTGCAAGGAACCAAGGCGAGAGGTCCGTTCATTCGTCTGCATTGCGCGGCGATGACCGAGAGTCTCCTGGAAAGCGAACTGTTCGGGCACGAACGGGGGGCCTTTACCGGAGCCGTGGAACAACGGAAGGGACGGTTTGAGTTAGCGGATGGCGGCACGCTCTTTCTGGATGAAGTAGGGGATATCCCGCCTTCCGTCCAGGTCAAGCTGCTGCGAGTGCTCCAGGACAAGTGCTTCGAGCGGGTGGGAGGAAGCAGGCTGCTGTCGGTGGATGTCCGGCTGATATCGGCAACCCATAGGGACCTGGAGGCCATGGTGCGGGCGGGGACATTCCGGGAAGACCTCTATTACCGGCTGAACGTCGTGCCGGTGACGCTCCCGCCGTTGCGGCAGCGAACGGGTGACATTCCTCTCTTGATTGGTCATTTTCTCGATCGCTTCAACCGGGAGAATGGCCGCCATGTTCACCTGGGACGGGGTCTGCTGGCGTTGATGACCCAGTATGAATGGCCGGGCAACGTCCGTGAGTTGCAGAATTGCGTGGAACGGTTGGTAGTGATGACGGAACCCCGGTCAGACCTCGTCACGCTCGATTCCGTTCCGTCCTCGCTTCGCGGCTACTTTGCCGACATGGAACGGGTCACGCACAGGCTTGGCGCCGCTCCCCGGAACGCGCAAGGAGAAACGCTCGGGCAGAGCCTGCGTGACCTGGAACGTGAGCGGCTCAAGGTAGCGCTGGAACGGTCGGGATGGGTGCAGGCAAAGGCCGCCAGGGCCCTTGGGCTCAGCCCAAGGCAGGTGGCCTACAAGGTCAAAAAGTACGGGATGAGCGAAAAGGAGCAATAAGGAGGGCGCATGGGGACATTACATGAGCACAAACAAGACTCAGTCAACTCATCCGAAGCATTCTTCGATCGCACAGTCGAGCGGGCGGTCGTAGGGGCGGTGCTGCGGGCGGCAAATCCTTCCCGTCGGAAGTTTCTCGTCGGGCTTGGGGCGACGGCCCTCGCAGCGCTCATCGCCGAGGCGTTTCCCGTGGGGAAGCTGAAGGCCTTCGCGGCGGATCCGGCGGGCAAGCCGGAGAAGAAGGATGTCAGCATCGGGTTCATTCCGATCACGTGCGGGACGCCGATCATCATGGCGGAACCACTTGGATTTTACAAAAAACATGGATTGAACGCCTCGGTCAAGCGCGCCGCCGGATGGGCCATGATCCGGGACTGGGCGGTGAACAAAGAAGTGGACGCGGCGCACATGCTCACGCCCATGCCGCTGGCGATGACGCTGGGCGCCGGCGCTATGCCGACGGCGATGTATATGCCGGCCGTGGAGAACATCAACGGACAGGCCATCACCCTGCACATCAAGCACAAGGGCGTGAAGACGGCAGCCGATATGAAAGGGTTTCGTTTCTGCGTGCCGTTTGATTTTTCTATGCACAATTACCTGCTTCGCTACTTCCTGGCGGAAGGGGGGGTCCATCCGGACAAGGACGTGCAGATTCGTATCGTGCCGCCTCCGGAAATGGTCGCGAACCTGAAAGCCGGCAACGTGGATGGATACCTGGGACCGGACCCGTTCAATCAGCGCGCCGTATACGAAAATGTCGGTTTCCTCTTCATGCTCTCGCGGGAGATATGGGATCGCCATCCCTGCTGCGCCTTTACCGTCACGAAGGACTTTGCCACGCAATACCCCAACACCTTTCACGCCATGTGGAGAGCGATCGTGGACGCGACGCACTATGCGTCCGATCCAGCCCATCGGAAAGAGATCGCCACGGCGATCGCCCCGACCAATTACTTGAACCAGCCGGTGATCGTCTTGGAGCAGGTGCTGACCGGAACTTACGCAGACGGGCTCGGCAACATCAAGAAGGTGCCGGACCGGATCGATTTCGACCCCTACCCCTGGCATTCGATGGCCGTCTGGATTCTGACCCAGATGAAGCGATGGGGGCATCTCAAGGGGGATGTGGACTATACGCAAGTGGCCGAACAGGTCTATTTGGCGGCTGGTTGCGACCGCATTGCCAAAGAGTTGGGCTATCCCACGCATAAGGCCACCTCCATGACGCATACCATCATGGGTAAATCGTTCGATCCGAACCAGGCTGAGGCCTACTTGAAGAGCTTCAAGATTCATAGTATGGCGTAACGATAGTGGGCGAGGCGTCGCGGGTCCTCTGCTCGCGCGCCATGCACGCCACGAGGGTTTGACGGAATGGGCGCGGCAGGGGGTGCTGCGCCCATTCCGTGCAGGAATGATCATAGAAGAAAAGAGGCGATATGGCAGGGTTGCAAGGACCTCACGGAACGAAGAAGGACGCGCTGCTGATCACGGTGTCGATGCTGACGGTGTTTCTGGCGGGCTGGCATCTTTTTACGCTGAGCCCTGCGTTTGACGCCGGCGGATTGACCGAAGACCAGCTTCAAACGATGGAGTTCAACGGCGACATTATGCGGACCGCCGAGGGGGCGTACATCTGGAATCCCGAGAAGGAAAAGGTAAAAGGGGTACCCGGACCCCTGGCGGTGCTGGAGAAGGCCAGATCCGAATTGGCCGAAGCTTTTGTGAAGAAGGGCACAAACGATCACGGGATCGCATACCTGGTGCTCTACACGGTGACCCGTTTCGGGGCCGGCTTTCTGGCGGCCTCGGTGGTGGCCATCACGCTCGGGGTTCTGCTGGGACTCAACAAGGTGCTCTTTCAGGCGGTCAATCCGTTCATTCAGATTCTGAAGCCGATTTCTCCGCTGGCCTGGATGCCGTTGCTGCTCTATACGGTCAAGGACCCGAAGTGGACGGCGGTTCTGGTTGTATTCATGGCGGCGCTCTGGCCGACTTTGGCGACGACGGCGTTCGGGGTCAATTCTCTCCGCAAGGATTATCTGCACGTCGCCGCCATCCTGCAGCTGTCGTGGATCAAGCGGTTGTACAAGGTCATTTTGCCGGGCGCGGCCCCGACGATTGTGAACGGTCTGCGCATCTCGTTCGGCAGCGCGCTCGTGGCGGTCGTGCCGGCTGAAATGTTGTTGGGTGAATTGGGGGTCGGCTATTTGAGCTGGATCGAATGGAATAATCTGGATATTGCCGGAGTGATCTTCGCCATCCTTGTGGTGGGCGTCGTGGGGGTTGTGTTGGATTCGGGGTTCAATAAGTTGGCAAGTCTGGTCACATATCAGGAGTAACGCATGGCATTTCTAGAAATAGATCACGTCACCAAGTATTTTTCGAGCCCGTCGGGAAACGGGCGGGTCTGTATCTTCAGGGATGCGACGATCAAGATCGAGAAAGGGGAATTCGTTACGGTCATCGGCCACTCCGGCTGCGGCAAGAGCACGTTGCTGAATATCATTGCGGGGCTGGAAACGATGACGGAGGGGGGCGTCATCCTGAACGGAAAAGAGGTGTCCGGCCCTGGGCTGGACCGCATGGTGGTCTTTCAAAATTTCTCGTTGATGCCCTGGATGACGGTGTTTGAGAACATCCGGCTGGCCGTACGGGCGGCCTATCCGGACTGGGACCGGCAGAAAATCGCCGACCACGTTCGCAAATATATCGCATTGGTTGGACTGACGGGCGCGGAAGACAAGCGGCCGATAGCTCTGTCCGGCGGGATGAAGCAGCGAGTGGGCCTGGCGAGGGCGTTTTCCATCGAGCCCAAAGTGTTGCTGCTGGACGAGCCATTCGCGCAGATTGACGCGCTGACGCGGGGGGTGATCCAGGAAGAACTGGTCCAGATGTGGAACGCGACGCGCAATACGGTCTTTATGGTGACCCACGATGTGGACGAGGCCATTCTGCTGTCCGATCGCATCGTGCTGATGACCAACGGTCCGGCGGCCAGGATTGCGGAGATCGTGGACGTGACGATCCCGCGTCCGCGCTCGCGGGACTCGGTCATCGAGCATCCTCATTATTACAAGATCCGGAATCACGTCATTCATTTTTTGGTCCGTCACGCTTCGCACGCGACGACGGCGGAGAATACCGGTTCTGAAGGTGTCCGTGGCGACACGCCGCTGATCGTTCGTTTTTGACGTCGGATCAGAAATTAGAAGTGGCTGTGGCGGTGCTCAGATCAATCAACCAGGAGGGGACGATGGAAGCCAAGAAGGCAAAGGATGTGATCAAGGCCAAACGGTTGGCCAAGAAGATGACGATCGCCCAGGTGGCCAAACTCGTGGGTAGGAATCCGACATTCGTGGCGGCGGTGTTGAACGGCACTCATCGGCTGCCGCCGAAGGAAGCGGCGAAAATCGGGAAGGCTTTGGGACTAGACAAGAGCACGACCGAATCTCTGTCGAAGTTCCCGGTCCGGACCGACTTTCCCAACACGACCGATCCGTTCAAGTATCGACTGTTGGAGATCATCGGGGTTTATGGCGACTCCATGCGGGAACAGGCCAACGAGATGTTCGGCGACGGGATCATGAGCGCGATCGATTTCACGCTCGATATGGAGCGGGTCATCGGCAGCCAAGGTGAGGCCCGATGCAAGATTACATTGAACGGGAAGTGGCTCGAATACAAGACCTTCTAGCATACGTGGCATCACGGTAGAGGGGCGCCGTCGGCCAAGAGGCTGGCGGCGCCCCTTGTGTATGAGCCCTGTTCGTTCTCCTGCCATGCCCGTCACAGGCCCAGCCAATTTGTCGGATATCCGACAAAATTGTCGGGGATGTGAAGGGCATGGCTGAGGCTACTCTCTCATTCCGGCCATTTCGCGCTTCTCTCCCTGGCATTGAACTTGCTAATTTCTCCTTTGAGCCTTGTTGGGTAACGTGAATGTTCTCTGCCCATGCGACAAGGAGGTGTCTTATGGAGAATGCCATGCAGGGCCTGTCTGGGCCTCGGACGGAGCCGGGGCTTGCTTCCGGGGTTGAACAGCGACTCCTCGACGCGCTGAAAATGAAAGGGGCTCAGACTATCGAGCAGCTGGCCTCACTGCAGCCGACCGTCAGTTGGGCTCAAGTATTTCTGGCGATCGACCGGTTGAGTCGCTCTGGGTTGGTGTTTCTCCGGCGCGACGGCGGGTGCCGGTATTGCGTGTCGCTGCATTGAACGGGCGAGGAGGCGATTTGATTCATGTCCGGTGAGGGAGCCTCTCATACGGCCTGGCTGCTGATCGCCACGACGTTGGCCATGTTGACCGTTCCCGGCGTGGCGCTGTTCTATGCCGGGATGGTGCGCCGGAAGAACGTCCTGAATACGCTGGCCCTGCCGGTGTTGGCCCTGGTGTTGGTGTCGCTCTGTTGGCTTGTCGGCGCCGGGGCTATGGATCTGGGGGCGCGGGTTGGAAGCCTGGCCGGCCTGGGGTTGGGAGGAACGCCCCTGCGGCTCATGTCTCTCGTCCTTTCTGGGTCATTGGCGCTGGCGTTGGTGGCGGGAGGCGTCGTCGAGCGGACCCGCTGTTGCTTCTTCCTCTTGTTTGGGTGCTGTTGGGTCCTGCTGGTCTACGGCCCGCTCGCGCATTCTCTGTGGGGGGGTGGCTGGTTGGGCTCCATCGGGAGCCTGGATTTTGCGGGTGGGGCGGTGGTGCACGTCAGCGCCGGTGTCACGGCATTGGTGGCCGCGATCCTGATCGGGCCCCGCAAGGGGCACGGACGAACGGAGATGCGGCCGAACAATCTTCCGCTCTCGGTCTGCGGCGCTGCTCTGATGTGGGTCGGCTGGTGCGGCTTTGCCTCAGGCCAGGGGGTGGTCTCCATGGGCACGGTGACGAGCGCCTTTGTGGCCATCCAGGCTTCTGCGGCCGCCGCCGCGCTGGCCTGGACCTCGGTGGAGTGGATTCAACGGGACAAACCCACGGTCTTGGGGACGGTCAGCGGCGGCGTCGCCGGCCTTGTGGCGATCGCGCCGGCAGCCGGCTACGTCGGTCCTCTCTCGGCGCTCGTTATCGGCATCGGGGCAGGCGGATTTTGCTACATGGTGGTGAACTTCGTGAAGCCGATCCTGGGCTACGACGACTCACTGGACGTGTTCGGAATGCACGCGGTAGGCGGGACCTGGGGAATGATTGCGACGGGGCTGTTTGCCTCGACGGCGGTCAACCAAGCGGGCAGCGACGGGCTATTCTACGGCTACCCCTATCAGTTTTTTGTGCAATGCGTGGCCGTCTTGGCCGTCTGGGTCTTTGCCGGAGGGATGACCTATCTGTTGGTGAAGGGGCTGGGTGCGGTGCTGCCCCCCCGGGTGGACGAAGAGGCCGAGGCGATGGGCCTGGATCTGACCCAGCACGGGGAAAAAGGATATTCCAACTAGCCATGGCGATTATCCACGATGACGCGGGGCGACGGCGGTTTCTTAGCCAGGCGGTGATGGGCTTTGGGCTGCTCTTCGGCATGGGGACCCTGGCGCTTCGTTTCGCGCAGTTCCTGGTGCCCAGTCCGAAGCCGAGGCGATATGAAGCGGTTCTGATCGGGACCGAGTCGCAGGTGCCCGTCGGAGAGGCGGTGTCGATGGACCTGGGTGGCCACAAGATCATGGTCTTGCGATCGGACGAAGGCGTGGTGGCGTTTTCCCGGCGGTGCACGGACCTGGGCTGTCTGGTGTCCTGGAGCAAGGAACAGAGCGAGTTCGTCTGTCCCTGCCATCAGGGGCGGTTCGACAAAACCGGAAAGAACATCGCCGGTCCCCCGCCCAGGCCGTTGGATCGGTTCGCGGTCGTGAAGCGGGGCGGGCAGTTGTACGTGAACATTCAGAGCGGATAGTTGACAGTTATCAGTCGCCAGTTGTCAGTTCTTGGTCAATCCGAAAACTGATGACTGAAAACCGATCGCTGGCAACGCTTTACAGGAGTCAGTCATGGAATCGACGGCAGCACCGGCTGAACAGAAGGCAGAGGGCAAATCCTGGATCGACTACATCCAGAAAGACCTGCCCGAGCACCTGGATTGGTGGCCCTATACGTTGGGGGCGATCCCCCTGACCCTCTTTGGGCTTTTGGTGGCTACCGGCTTGATGCTGACCTTTTACTATGTGCCCGCGCCGGAGAAAGCCTACGAGAGCATCGAGCAGATTACGTATGAGGTCTATCTCGGGTGGTTCGTGCGGGGCTTGCACAAGTTTTCCGTGGATCTGATGATCGTGTTCGTTCTCTTTCACGTCATCCGGGTGTTTGTCACGCGCGCCTACCGGGCGCCGGGGGAGTTGAAGTGGGTGACCGGATCGCTGGTGCTGTTCGTCACCCTGGCCATGGGGTTTACCGGCTATTCCCTGGTCTACGACAACGTCTCCTATTGGGGGATGACGGTGGTCACCAACATGCTGGGAACCGTGCCCGTCGTCGGCACCCCGCTGATGTACCTCTTGCGCGGGGGCGAAGAGGTCTCCGGAGAGACGTTGCTGCGCCTGTACGATCTGCACACCAAGCTGTTGCCGGCGCTCCTGGGCGGCCTGGTGCTCGGCCATGTGCTTGTGGTCCGCATCCTGGGCTTTGCGGAGGTGACGGGGAGCCGCGGCTACCATCCCTTCTATCCGGAACACACGATGATGATGGGGGCGGTGGCGATCGGCTTGCTGGTGCTGCTGACGGACTTGGTCATGATGTTCCCTCCTGGGCTTGGCCCGCCTGCCAACCCGCAGGAGGTGGCGTCGGATGTCTCGCCGCCCTGGTATTTTTCCGCGGCCTACATGTGGATTACCCTGTTGCCGGCGCCGCTCTCGCTCTGGAGTCTCTTGGGTGGAGCAGGGCTCTTTGTGGGCTACCCCCTTCTGGATCGGATGCTCTCGCAACGGGGCTGGCCCATGGCGGTCGTCAATGCTCTGGTCGGGACCGTTGCGGTGGGGCTGTTTGCAGGGCTGATGCTGTTGGACTTGTGGATGTGAAAGAGAGAGAGGAAGCCGTCAGCACTCAGCCGTTAGTTTCCGGATACAGCTGATGGCTGACAGCTGAGATCTCTTGAGGAGGATTCTGTGGCAGATCCGGATGAAGAACATACAGAGACACAGAATGGGAAACTGAATTTCACCCGCTACCTGATCGGCGGCTTGTGTCTCGTCCTGTTTCTGGCGCTCACCGGCGTCGGTTATGTGCAGGTTGAGGAGCGGCGCGGCGGCGGGCTCCGGCCCTTCATTTCCGCCGAGAATAAAAAATGTATCGACTGCCATATGGCCAAGGATGTGGGCGTCGGCGGGATCAACGATTGGAAAGTCAGCCGTCATGCGCCGAAGGGGATCGGTTGCATCGAATGCCATCGGGCCGAGAAGGGCGACCTAGATGCCTATGACCATGAGGGATCGCTGATTTCGACCTTGGTGACGCCGAAGGACTGTATGAAGTGCCATGACAAGGAGGCCAAGGAGTTCGGCAAGTCCCACCATGCGAAGGCCGCCCAGTTTACCGGCTCCCTCGACAACTTTCTCGGGAACGTCGTGGAAGGGCCGGAGATCGTCACCTCCGGATGCGCCGGCTGCCACGGCAGCGTGGTGAAGGTGATGGAAAAAGGGAAGCTGCATCCGGCGACCTGGCCGAATTCCGGAATCGGGCGGGTGAATCCGGACGGCTCCAAAGGCACCTGCGCCGCCTGCCACGCGCGGCACAGTTTCTCCATCGAACAGGCTAGGCAGCCGGAGAGCTGCGGCCGATGCCATATGGGGCCGGACCATCCGCAGATCGAGGCTTACTTGGAGAGCAAGCATGGCGTCATGTTCACTGCGAACAAAGAAAAAATGAAACTCGCCAATCCGTCGGAGAAGTGGCAGCCCGGCAAGGACTATCTCTATCCCACCTGCGCCACCTGCCATATGAGCGCGACCGGGACCCAGGAAGTGACGCATGACGTGGGCGATCGCATCAGTTGGACGTTGCGTCCGGTGGTCTCGACGCGGCTTGAGAATTTCGAAGATCGCCGGAAGGCCATGAAGCAAGTCTGCTCCTCCTGTCACAGTGAGCAGATTGTGGGGCGGTTCTTTACGCAGATGGATCAAGGGATCACCCTGTATAACGACAAGTTCGGCAAGCCGGCCAAAGCGGCGATGGACAAACTGCTGGCCATGAAAAAGATCACGCCGACGCCGTACGATGAAAAGATCGAATGGGTCTTCTATGAGCTGTGGCACCATGAAGGGCGGCGGGCGAGGCATGGTCTGTCGAAAATGGCGCCCGACTATGTCCACTGGCAGGGCTTCTATGAGGTCGCCAAGAGTTTCTACATCAAGTTCCTGCCGCTTGTGCGCGAGCTGTCGCCCCAAGTGGCTGAAGAGCTGCTGCGCACCGAGGGCCATAAGTGGATCGAACAGGGCATGACGAAAGAGGACATCGCCCAAATGCTGGAATTCTACGACAAGGAAATGCAAGGCAAGCGGGGCGGCGGATAAGATGCAGGGCACCGTCTGTGCCGGAGGCGCCAGCAGGATTTCTGCCGGCGCCTCTGTTATAAAGGGGTATGGTAGAGGCAGGCAGTGAGGTCGACGGGAGAATAGGGAGACAAGCATGGCCTGGACGATGAAGGTGCGGCGGCTGGCGGGGTTCATCTGGATGGCCTGGATCCTGGGCGCAGAAGCGGTGTGGGCGGAGACGCAAGCCGTTCCGCTCAAAATCGACACGGGCGACACGGCCTGGGTTCTGGCCTCCTCGGCGCTGGTCCTGGCGATGATCGTACCCGGGTTGGCCCTGTTCTACGGAGGGCTGGTGCGCAGCAAGAACGTGTTGGGCACCATCATGCACAGTTTCATCATCCTCTCCCTGGTCAGCATTTTGTGGATTCTGGTCGGCTATAGCTTGGCCTTCGGCCCCGACGTCAAGGGCCTCATCGGCGGATTGGACTGGATCGGATTGAGCGGCGTCGGCCTGGACCCTCACCCGACCTATGGTCCGACGATCCCGCACCAGGCCTTCATGGTGTTTCAGCTGATGTTTGCGGCGATCACGCCGGCCTTGATCACCGGGGCCTTTGCCGAACGGATCAAGTTCAGCGCCTTGCTCCTGTTTTCGGTCCTCTGGTCTCTGCTCGTCTATTGCCCGATCGCACACTGGATGTGGGGCGGCGGCTGGCTGGGGCGTTTGGGGGCCCTGGACTTTGCCGGCGGAGCGGTGGTCCACATCAGTTCCGGCGCGGCGGCGCTGGTCTGCGCCTTCGTGCTCGGGACGCGTCAGGGCTACGGCACCGATTACATGGCTCCGCACAATTTGCCGCTGACGTTGTTGGGCACCGGTCTGCTCTGGTTCGGGTGGTTCGGGTTCAATGCCGGCAGCGCCCTGGGCGCCAACCAGGTGGCCGTGTCCGCCTTTCTGGCCACGCACACGGCGGCCACGGCCGGGTCCGCCGCCTGGATCTTGGTGGAATGGGTGCATCGCGGGACTCCCACGGTCCTGGGCGTCGCCAGCGGGGCCGTCGCCGGCTTGGCGACGGTGACGCCGGGCGCCGGCTACGTCGGGCCCTTCTCGGCGTTGCTGATTGGGCTTGTGGCCGGAGGGGTGAGTTACCTGGCCATCATGTGGAAGGGAAAGTTCGGCTATGACGACTCCCTGGACGTCGTCGGCATTCATGGGGTCGGCGGCGTGCTGGGTGTCCTGGCCACGGGGCTGCTGGCGTCCACGGCGGTGAATCCCGGCGGCGCCGACGGGCTGCTCTACGGCAATCCTGGGTTCTTCGGCATGCAGGTCGTGGCGGTCCTAGCCGTCGGCCTGTTTTCCCTGGTTGTGACCTATTTGATCCTCAAGCTCGTCGATCGTCTGGTCGGGTTGCGTGTGACCCACGAGGAGGAGGCGTTGGGGTTGGATCTCAGCCAGCATAACGAGCGAGCCTACTCGTAACCGGGGCGACACCTTCCTGTGCTCTGTGCCCCTTGCCTCGCCTATTCGTTTGGGGCAGGCTCATCCGGCACGAGGTTCTCACGGATCAGGGGAATCTATGCGGAAACCACCTGTTCCCCCTGCACGTCGTCGCCTGTTTGTGGAACGGGATATCGAACGGCTGCGCGCGCAACTGGCCAAATTTCAGCCGTTCCTCTCCCGGCGCACGCACCGCCTCTCGCTGGAAGAGTTTGATGCGGCGGCCGAGCGGCTGCTCGGCCGCGTCTTCGAGGAAACCTCGGAGCTGCTGGAGACCTACGCCTATGCCAAGCTGGGCGAGGCGGCCGGCTTGGTCAATGTGCCGGAGGAGGCGCAGGAAAGCGGCGCGCACGACGTGGAACGCGAAAGCCTGCATCAGCGCAAGCAAGTGCTGGAGAGCGCCCTCGCCGAACTGGCCGAGGCCAGGTCCGGAGTTGCCTCCGGAGGCGCCGGCGGGGGAAGCCCGCTGGCCGGCGTGCGCGTGGCCGACTATATGTCCACGGATGTGCGCAGCGTCCATAAGGATGCCTCGCTCAAGGAGGCGGGGCGGCTGCTCTCCAAATGGAAGGTCGGCTCGCTGCTGGTGGACGATCACCGTCGCTACATCGGCATCATCACGGATACGGATTTGAGCCGGAAGGGGGTTGGCCGAGGCCTGGACCCGAACAAGACCCCTGTGGAGGCCTGCATGAGCAAGCCGGTCCTGTCCATCGAGGACAGCGAGCCGCTGGTTACGGCCATCGCGTTGATGAAAGCCAAGGGCGTCCGCCATCTGGCGACGACCGAAGATGCCACCATCATCGGCGTCCTGTCCATCTCGGATGTCTTGTGCGCCTACTCCGAGCTGGCGGGGCCGGATGAGGAGAGTGGCAGCGAGTAGCGTGGGCGCAGAGGTCGTTGACGCAAGACCGACAGCAAGGGGGGCCATGGCGACCTACATCACCTTGTTCTCTTGGACGGATCAGGGTATCCGGGGCGTGAAGGATACGGTCAAGCGGGCCGCGAAGTTCCACGCGGCGATCAAGAAGGCGGGCGGGAAGGTGAAGGAGATCTACTGGACCATGGGCCGGCACGACGGGGTGATCGTCTATGACGCGCCGGACGACGAAACGGCCACGGCTCTCATGATCGGCGGCGGAGCCCAAGGCAACGTGCGGACGGAGACCCTGCGGGCCTTCGACGCACGGGCGATGAAAAAGATTCTCTCCCAGGCGCGCCGCTGATCAGGCCGGTGACGTAGACCGGAACGTCCGCTCGAAGAAGTTCTTGGTGGCTGTCATGTGCTGCTCGATATCCGTCTGCAAATGTCTGGCCCCGGCCTGCCAGTCGTCGGTGGTATAGCCGACGCGGCGGGCGAGAAAGATGAACTCATCCGAATCGCTCGGCGGCAGTACCAAGTCCTTCGCATGGCCCCGCACCATGCGCAAGCCGTCGATCAGCATGCGAATGAAGAAGTAAGCCTTTCGTAGATTCTCGCCATCCTCCCTGCTCACGATCCCGCACTCGACGAGTCCGGCCAGCGCCTGCATGGTATTGGGCGTGCGGAGCACCGCATGCCTCTGGCCATGCATGACTTGGAGGTATTGCACGGCATATTCGATATCAATCACGCCGCCGGGACTGAGTTTCACGTTGACGGTGCCCGATTCGACCAATTGCGTGATCTGCTGACGGCGCAGGTCGAGGGCGACGGCGAGGTCCCAGGGTGCGCCACCGTAGACGAAGCGGTCGCGATGGGCTTCGACCTGTTTGCCGAGGGCTGCGTCGCCCGCCACATGACGCAATTTGATCAACGCCTGCCGTTCAAAGGGCGCTGCCAGGCCGGTCGGGCTGTAGTAACTTGCGATCTCCTCCAGCGGATTGGCCAGCGAGCCCTTGCCGCCGTGGGGGCGCAGGCGCACGTCGATGTGGAAGATGCCTTCCTGTTTCGCCTCGATCCACTGCAAGAGCGCCTGGGCCAGCCGTTCGAAGTATTCGCTGTTCTCGATGCCCTGCCTGCCGCTGGTGCGCCCTTGTCCTCCATAGACGAACAGCACTTCGATATCCGATGCGTAGCCCAGCTCGCGGCCGCCGAATTTGCCCATGCCCAGGAGCGCGAAGGGGCAGGGTTTCTTGTCCGCCAGACGAGGCGCGCCGTATTGTTTGTGCAGCGCGGCTCGGCAGTCGCGCAGGCTGCGGTCTGCGATCGTTTCGGCTAGTTCGGTCAGCGCGAGCGAGAAGTCGGCCAGGCTGGTGCCGGGCTCGACGATGTGTTTCATGTCGATGCGGAAGAGTTCGCGGTCCTTGAACCGGTTCAACGCGTCTTTCCGCGCGGCGTCGGTCTTGGCCCGGTCCACGAGGCGGTCGAGTTCCTTGCGGAGCGATACCGTCGGCTTGATGAGTGGCGCATCGCGGTAGGCTTGGAGGAGCGGCAGGAGGTTGCCATGTTGCCGGCGCAGGAAGTCTTCCCAGAGAAAGTCGCTGGCGCCGAGCAAGCGGGCCAGGAGCGGGAAGGTCTTTTTGTCGCGCAGGAACGCCAAGGCCTGCTGCTGCGCCTTGCCTGTCGTCTCCGGCACGGTCAGATCGAGGAACTGGTCGAAGGCTGCCAGGGCTTTGGTCGGGTCCGGGGCCCAGGTGAGGGCGTGCGTGAATTGTTTGATGAGGACGGCCGTGAGGCGCAACTGCTCTTGGTCGGCCTGGTCGGTCAGTTTCTGGCCGTGGCGGTTGCGGACGTAAAACCGGTCGTGCAGTTTGCCCTGTTCGATGGCGAATTGCGCCTTGGCGATGTAGATGTTGCGCATGGCCAGGGCGTTGGCGAAAGCATAGAGAAAGGCCGGGGTGTCGTCCGACCGGATGTCCATGATCGTGTCTGTCGGCGACTGGCCGTTGTCGAACATGATCTGTACGGGATGGAGCAGGCCGCCGAATGAACCGCGATGTTTGCTCAACTGTTCGACCAATTGCCGGTTCACGGCGTGACGTGCCTCTTCGAATTGTCCGGCGTCGAGGAGTCCGATCACTGAGCCGAGTGCCGCCGTGAGGCGCCGTTGTTCTTCCGGTCCGAACGAAGCGCCGCGGACCGGCTGCAGGCGAAAGGCATCGACGATTTTTTTTCGGCTCAGGCCGGGCCTGGTCTTGGGCCTTGCCCTGAAACCGCCGGGCAACGAGGGGCGCGCCGAAGGGGCGGCCTCTCCGGAGGTATAGATTTGCCCTTCTTCAATGTTCAACCCGAAGGCCGACAGGAGGCCGCAGATCGTGGCGAACTCAGAAAAATAATCGTAGGCGACGAGGATCAACTCGAATCGCCGATCTCGCTGCTCGGTGATGGCGATTTCGCAGGGGTGTGCCGGCGTGAGTTGCGCCGCCAGGCGGATGTGGCTGGCAATCTGCTCCAGGGAGAACCGGCCGAAGTAGTCGCGGTCCATCCGGAGGACAAAGTCCCGCACCAGGGTCTCGTCCACATCCGGACACAGGGGCTGGAGGGTGGCCAGTCGTTCCTCGGGCGGCATCATGATCCCAGTATACCGTCGGCGTGGCGCAAACACAGCCTCATTGTGTGCGCATTGTGGCGGATAGGGGGGCGCCGGTATAATGCCTTCCCATGGCGACTCGAACCGCAGGCTCCTGGAAGCGCATCACGGCCGGCGCGGGGCCGGCTGCACAACGGCTGAACGCGTTGCTGTTCGCCAAGGGACTGACCCAGGAGGAGGTCGGCGCCCTGCTGACCCCTTACGGCATTCGCGACCCGAAACGGGCCGACGCAGCTCTTCAGGCCATGGCCGGCGAGCCTCGGGCCCGCGCGATCCTGGCCGCCTTCCTCGGCGTGATCCTCGACGGCGTGGCGCACACGGCCGATCCCGATCAGGCGCTGACCCATTGGGAACGGTTTCTCGAAGCAGGCCTCAACCGGGTGCAGCTCTTCGGCTATCTCGCCGAGTTCCCAAGGCTAGTGCATCTGCTCTGTGCTACGTTCGGGAACAGTCCCGCCATGGCCCAAACCCTGATCCGCGACCCCTTCCTGGTCTACTGGCTGGCCGAAGAGGGGGTCCTGGCTGGCCAGCCGTCGCGCAAGGAGCTGGAGCAGGAAGTCCGCGCGGCCCTGGCCACCGTCACGGCGACCGAGTTGAAGCTGGAGGCGCTACGGCGCTTCAAGCGTCGTGCCATGCTGCGGATCGGCTTGCGGGATATCCAGCGGTTCGCAGGCGTGCAGGAGACGACCGCCGCCCTGTCGGACCTGGCCTCCGTCCTCATTCAAGCCGCCTATGAGACGGTCGAGGCGGCCTTGCAGGCCCGCCTCGGCAAGCCGACTCATCGGGATTCCAAGAGCAAGCCTGTGATGACCGGGTTTGCCGTGATCGGGATGGGCAAGCTGGGAGGGGGCGAGCTCAATTTCAGCTCCGACGTAGATTTGATCTACGTCTACGGTTCGGATGAAGGCGAAACTCATCCGAGCCATCGGCCATCAGCCATCGGCCATCGGCGATCGATCTCTCACGAGGAGTATTTCGAGTACCTGGCGCGTGATCTGACCAAGGTGCTGACGGACGTCACGCAGGAGGGCTCCCTGTTTCGGGTGGACTTGCGTCTGCGCGCCGAAGGTTCGGTGGGGCGGCTGGCCAGGTCCCTGGCCGAGTATGAGCAGTACTACAAGGTGCGCGGGCAGGTCTGGGAGCGACTGGCCCTGCTCAAGGCCTGGCCGGTGGCCGGCGACCAATCGGTCGGGAAGGCGTTTCTCCGACTGGTTAAGCCCTTCATCCTGGGAGCGAAGCAGGGGCCGTCCGGATTCAAAGGCGCGACCCAGGTCCTGGCGCAAGTCAAAGCCGTCAAGGACATGATCGACGAAAAGATGAGCCAACGGGGGCAGGAGCGGCGCAACGTCAAGCTGGGGACCGGCGGCATCCGGGAAATCGAGTTCACGGTGCAGGCGCTGCAAGTCCTGTGCGGCCGGCGGGTGCCGGCGATTCTGGACCGCAGCACACTCGGCGGTTTGGCGCGGCTGCGTCGGTTACGGTTTCTGTCCAAGGAGCAGGAGGAGGCCCTGGCCCGCGCCTATCTGTTCCTGCGCGATGTGGAGCACAAGCTGCAAATGGTGCACGACCTGCAAACCCATGCGCTGCCGGAAGGGGATGAGGAACTGGCGCAATGCGCGATCCGTCTCGGCTACGGGGTCAAGAATCGTGAGGCGAGCCGCGCTGCCTTCGTCAAAGCCTGCCGGCAACATACGACGCTCGTCAACGGCGCCTTCCGCGACCTCTTCGCCGCGCCGGCGAAGTCCCGCCTGCTCACAGCCGCGCTGAAAAAACTCTCCTGAGATCGTACTAACACGAAGGGCCGGAGGATTGCTCCTCCGGCCCTTATGCCGACAGCCGCAGCTATCTTTTAGTACATGCCTTCCATGCCGTGGCCGTGGCCAGCGCCGCCCATGGCCGGTTCCTTCTTCTCTTCCGGCAGGTCGGTGATCATGACCTCGGTGGTGAGCATCAGGCCCGCCACGCTGGCCGCGTTCTGCAGGGCGCAGCGCGTGACCTTGGTTGGGTCGATGATCCCGGCCTTGAGCATGTCCACATACTGTTCGGTGGCCGCATTGAACCCGAACGAGGAGCTCTTTTCCTGGCGCACCTTGTCCACGACGACCGAGCCTTCCATGCCGGCGTTGCCGACGATCTGGCGGATCGGCTCTTCAAGGGCCCGGCGCACGATTGTGACGCCCACCATCTGTTCGGCCGGCAGGTCCTTGATGTTTTCCAGCGAGGACACGCAGCGCAGGAGCGCCACGCCGCCGCCGGG
>SXGS01022043.1_pt1 | contig 22176 bp, 19 predicted proteins | sample 3174681 | NCBI WGS metagenome assembly SXGS01 (sample SAMN11356861, study PRJNA531348) | freshwater metagenome | isolation source: freshwater sample F1-80 | place: China: Fuxian Lake, Yuxi | collected 2017-12-25
ATCATTGCTTCACGAAGGCCATGTTGTGACCGTCGAGCCGGGCCTCTACTATCCAGGCCTGGGAGCTGTCCGCATCGAGGACATGGTGCTCGTGACGAAAGACGGCTGCCGGAATCTGACGAACTTCCAGAAGGTTTTCGAGCTAGGCTAATCGACGTAGTGATGTATGATCGGTGACGGGTGGTGGAGCCGCAGCGCGCGGTGCTTGTTCCCACTCAATAGTTACTCGGTTGAAAAACATATATAAATCATATAATTACATGCGCCAAAACAAATACGTATAACTTTTGTGAAACTAGACTGAGTTGGGACTGTTTTTAACAAAGCAAAATCCTATTCGTTTTCAATGCTTAATCTTAACGCTGCTACACAGGTTGTAAAACATTAAAATTCAATTTGAAAAATTATGCTGAATACTACGAGAAGCACTATTTCGCTCATGATCTCGTTTTGCATAGTTTATATAACCAGTAAATGAATTAGGAACACCGAGCTTAACAGGTGAGGTTTTAGGAAAATTATTCAGATGCTCAGAAATAAAATTACCTAATACTTCACCGAAAATAGTAGGAACAGCATTGCCAATTTGTTTATAGGTTTCTGCTTTATTACCCTCCACAATCCGATCATTAGTGAAACCTTGTAATAGCTCAAGATAAGTTTTCATTTCAAATACTCTTGAATCTTCTCTGTCTTTGTCATCAGTTCGAATTAAAAGCATAAAAATCTTTTTGAGCGTCTTGTCACGGTCGGCGGCGGCGGCCATAGAGCAGGGTGATATTAATGCGTCGGCTGAGGTAGTCGTCTTTGAAGGCGATCTCGTCGGTTTCGTGGAAGAGATCGGAGTTGAAGACGATGGCGTGATTGGCTCGATAGGGGATCTTCATCGCTTGGGCACCCACCTGTTTGAGCCAGGCCAGAATCTTTGGTTTGTTCTGGTCGCTGTTATAGTCTTGAAAGTTCCACTCTCGTGGCGCTTCCTTGTTATAGACAACTAGCCCGCCCGTTTCCCGGTTGAGGTTGGCCTCGTCAGGCGTAATCCAAAAATTCACATTGACTGCCGCGGCGTCGGCATGGATGTTAAGGCCACGGCGCGCGCTGTCGTGTTTGAAGGCCCAGGCTTGGGTGAGCCGGTGTTGCTTGAAGATGCGAGGGAATGTGAGCCGCAACTCCTCGGCGATCTGGAGGAGCAGGGGCGAGGCGAATCCGTCCCCGAGAAAGGCGCCGCTATAGCCGTTCTCGTAATCCTTTTTCCAGATCGTGGATTCCCAGCAGAACTGTCGTAATCCCTCCAGCGCTTCGTCTGTCAGCAGCCCGTCGATAAAAGTGACTTCCGGCTGCTTGGCCAGATAGCGGGATTCCACCGCCTCGACGTCCAAGGCAGGATGGAGTGCGCCATCTGGAAGGTGCGGGGCCTGGGCGCGATAGAGGAGTCGATTGAACGAGGCAGCCACCGGCGCGAGTTCCTTGGGGGTAATAGGCATTCGATTGCCTGGGGTCAGGCGGCGGTCCAATTCGTCGCGGAGTTGTTGGAGTGAGTGGAGATAGGGACGTTGGTCCTCGCTCAGGAGTTGCCGGTCGAAAAGGTATTGGACCTGCTCAAGATCATGTTTGATGCGTGAGCGATAGACAAAGGCGTCGGTGACCGGCTTGCTATGATCATGTTTGGTTGTGGCGGCGCGTTGGAGGCAGTCGACGGATTTTTCGTCTTCCCCGGCCCAGGACCAGGCGATGCCCAGATTGTAGAGGGCCTTCAGGTAGCCAGGCATGATCGTGAGGGCCTGGGTGAATGAGGCAATGGCCTCATCCAGCGATCCAATTTCCAGTAAGGCCAGGCCTAGATTGTTGAGGGCCTCCAGATGCGTCGGTTTGAGTTGAAGAGCTTGGCGGTAGGAGGCGATGGCCCATTCCACCTGGCCTTGTTCTTTTAATGCGACGCCCAGGTTGTTGTGGGTATCAGCATGGGACGGGTTAAGAGCCAGGGCTTTCTGGTAGGCCTCAATGGATTCGGGGATGGCGCCATGGTCTTTGAGCCCATTGCCCAGATTGATCCAGGCTTCCAGATGCCGTGGGTTCAAGGCCACGGCCTGTCGATAGGCGCGGATTGCTTCGTCTGGTCGAGCGGCTTTCTGGCTCACGACGCCGAGGTTGAAACAATAGAGTGGCGAGGCAGGGGCTTGTGCGATGGCGCGGGAAATCGCAGCGATGGCCTCATCGAATCGGTTGAGTCGATAGAGTAGGAGCCCGAGATGGTGTAGCGCGTCCGGATGGTTCGGGGCCAAGTCGAGGGCCTTCCGATAGGCCCTTTCGGCGTCTTGAAGCTGTCCTGCTTGTAGGTGAGTTGTACCCTCGTTCAGCAAGGCGCGGACGGCTGCGTTGTCCAGTGTGCGACTCTTGATCGGTCTCATGATGCGATGAGGGTATACGATAATTGGAGCGATGGTCAAAGAGCGTCACGGCCCGGTGACTTTCCTCAAGGCGGAAGTTATACTTTAAATGGACCTGCGTCTCGGTGGGGTGGAGGCGGTTTTCATGAGAAGTGGCATGGGCGCGGTGTGGGAGATTCTGGGGCTAGGCGTCCGCATCAGGCCCGCTGCCGTGGCGATGGCTGACGCGCACATGAGCTTGGATATTTATCAGGGGCGGGCCGGACGTGAGGTCGGCTGAGAGCTCCATTGACCGATCCTGCCTGTGCCGCAGTTGTGCGGTCTGGCGATAAGGATTTTAGCGAAGGACTTGGGGCGGCATCGTTTAATTGCTGTCGATTCCATTCTGGTGACGTGGGAGCGTCGGCAGACATATCTGTAATATGCCCGTAGGAGTGATTGTATGAATATCGTAAATATATCTGACTATCAGCTGTTTAGCAGCGATAAGATGAAAAAGAACAATATGTTTGAGACGCCGCGATTTTTTTGCGACATCTATTGTTTTGAGCCGGGACAGGAGCAGAAGGGGCATATCCACGGTGAGCAGGATAAGGTCTATCTTGTGCTTGAGGGGCAGGGGACGTTTCAGGTTGGGTTAGAGAAACGGGTGCTGGGTTCTGGGCAGGGGACGATGGCGCTGGCCGGGGAGGAACATGGGGTGAAAAACCATACGGACCAGCGACTGAAAGTCTTAGTGTTCGTGTCGCCAAATCATTCCTGAGCGTTTGACAGATTGGGCCACGTACTTGTTCAGTACGTGGCCCAATTATGTTGCGAGACTACTGCGTTAGTTGCGATTTCTGCCGGAGCAGGGCCGGTGCCATCCGACTCGGTATCCTCAGTGATCTTGTTTGTGGACCAGCGGGTCGATTTCCTTCTTCGTTTCTTCGGACACGTTATAGCGGGTATAGCCATGACCCATCACTTCGTTGGCGTAGAGCCGCCCCGTCGGGGCCGGAACCGCGATAGTGGCTTCCACGGATCCCTTGGGTCCGATGGTGACGGTTTGTTCGGTCGTGGTCCGGATGTAGGGATGCCAGATGACCAGCTTATAGGTGCCGGGCGGCACATCGGTCATGGTGAACCGGCCCTGCTCGTCCGTTTTGGCGAAGTACGGATTCGTGATGGCCACGCCCCAGCTCTCCATATAGGCGTGGAAGCCGCATTGCATGACGAAGATCCTGCGGCCCTTGGTGAGATTGACCAATTGCTTCATCGGCGGGCCGGCCATGTGTTTGTGGTACAGCCCAGCATCGCTGCGATCTTTCAAGTTGCGCGGGTGTGCCGGATTCATCGGTAGTGGCACGTTGAATAGTACGCGCGCCCCTAGCTTCGACGTTTCATAGGCCTGAATGTCATGCATGACGGGGTCCATGTTCACCACCGTCACCGTTTGATCGTCCCGTACGATGGTCGTGAAGGGATCAAAGAGACAGTCTTTCGCTTCGATTTGCGGCACGCTCTTTTCGACGAAGGGTTTGCCTTTGTCGATTCCCTCTAGATAGACCACCACGTCGCGGAACTCGCCAGCCGGCCCGACCTGGAAGGGTTGCAGAATACGCCAGCCCTGCCCATCGGAAATACGTCCGCAATAGAATTGGTCCGGCAGGGTCGTGAGGTTGTAGCCCTTGGGTTTGGGCACCTGGCCGTCGAGGGTCACGATTCCCGTGATGCTGCCTCCGTCCGTGACGGTGATTTCTTCATAGGCCCAAGCCGGATTTCCAAAGCCGGCCGCGGCGATGATTAGTGCGGCAAGTACAGAACGCATTGGATCCTCCTGGTTCTCAATTAGGGCCTCGGCATGAGTCCCTGTGTAAATGGCCGATCATGTACCCTACTTGATCCTGCGCGAACAGCGTGAAGAGGGTTTATTTTGCAATGTTTTTGGCGGCTTCGACAATGGATCGTGCTCCGATGCCAAAGTGGTCCACGAGTTCGTCCGGTGTCCCGCTGTGGGGAATGGTTCGGACCGCAAGCTTGTGTACTCGTAACCCTTCTGTTGCCACGGCGCTGAGGACCGCGTCGCCCAGTCCTCCGTGGGCATAGTGGTCTTCCACGGTGAGGATACGGCCCTGGGTGGCTTTGGCACTCTCGAGCAGGGTGGCACGATCGATCGGCGCGATGCTATAGAGGTCGATGACCCGCACGGAAATGCCCGCCGCCTTAAGCTGATCGTAGGCCTTGAGCGCTTCGAAGAGGGTGACGCCCGCTGCCACGATGGTTAGGACGTCCGCGGCGCTCTGGCGAAGGACCTTGGATCCGCCGATCTTGAACCGTTCTTCTGGTCCATAGATGACGGGTCCTTTGGGACGTCCCGCGCGCAGATACACCATGCCTTTGTGTGCCGCCGCTGCTTCGACCAGCCAATAGGTGCAGGTGGCGTCAGCGGGGTAGAGGACGACGACGCCAGGCTGGGCTGCCATCATGGCGATATCTTCCAGCCCCATCTGGGACGGACCATCTTCACCGATGCTGACGCCGACGTGGGTGCCCACCAGCTTGATGTTCGAGCCGCTGATAGCTGCCATGCGGATGAAGTCGTAGGCGCGGGTAAAGAAGGCGGCAAAGGTTGCCACAAAGGGAATCTTACCGCAGGCTGCCAATCCGGCTGCCGCGCCGAGCATGTTTTGCTCCGCGATGAAATTCTCGAAAAATCGGTCAGGGAACTTTTTGCCGAATTTGTCGGTATAGGTGGAATTCTTGACGTCGGCGTCGAGCGCGACAACGAGTGGGTGGACATCGCCCAGGGCCGCCAGTGCGGCGCCGAAGGCCTCACGTGTGGCGACCGAGTCCCCGAGTTTGTAGGGGGACGCCGGCAAGGATCCGATCGAGACCTGCTTAGACGGGGCCGCAGAGGGGTGCTGGATCTGAATCGCCATCTGGCTCGGCTTGAGTTGTGCCGTCAGTTCGGTAATCGCCTTGTCCATTTCTTCGCCTTTTTTCAACGGTTTTCCATGCCACGCTGGGTGGTTCTCCATCACAGAAATGCCGCGGCCCTTGAAGGTCTTGGCTAGCAGGACGGTCGGTTTCCCGGTGGTCCTGGCTGCCTCATTGAAAGCGGCAAGAATGGCGGAGAGATTATGTCCGTCCACGACGATGGCGTGCCAGCCGAACCCGGCCCAGCGGGATCGATAAGCCTCCATATCATGTTGCAGCATCGTGGGATCGCTTTGGCCGAGCCGGTTAATATCTACGATGGCACAAAGGTTGTCGAGACGATGATGGCGCGCCACTTCTGCTGCTTCCCAGACCGACCCTTCGACGGACTCTCCATCCCCCAGCAGGACGTAGGTGCGGTAGGTGGTTTTGTCGACGGACTTGGCGCTGAGCGCGAGGCCGACGCCCACGGGCAGTCCCTGTCCGAGCGAGCCGGTGGCCATATCGACAAAGGAGAGGCGGGGAGTTGGATGCCCTTCGAGATCAGAGGTCAGGGTCCGTAATTTGAGTAAGTCGCTTTTCGGGAAGAGTCCTGCTTCGGCCCAGGCTGCATAGAGGAGCGGCGCTGCATGGCCTTTTGAAAGGACAAAACGGTCGCTGTTGGGAGCTTTGGGGTTCTTCGGGTTGTAGCGCATCACCGAGAAAAAAAGCGCAGCGACAAGGTCGGCGGCGGAGCAGCAACTGGAGGGATGGCCGCTCCCTGCTTCGGTGGTCGCCCGCACACTTTCGATCCGGAGCTGGGTGGCCTTGTTGTGTAACTCATCGAGTACTGCAGACGAAGCCGTTAAACTGGCCATCGAAACTCCTTTTGGGATGTAGTGCCAAGGATGCAGCAGACTCTTCTTCCACTGTGAGAAGTTGCCAGCCATGCGGCGGGTCTTGAGGCTAACAAAAGTGAAATGGGGGAGTCAATGAAAGGATCGCGCGGATGGATCGGTTGCGCCATCGGCCGCGAGCGGCGTCAATTTATGGAACGGTACGGTCGCGAAAAAACCGGAACAATAAGTAGGCGTTGAGCACCATCACGATCGAGAGGATGCTGTAGGTGGTGAGGGCGGTGGCCATGTGTAATTCGATGAGCACCCGCGACAATCCGAACGCGACGACCAGCGCATCGAAGGCCATGCAGATGCGCCGGAAGGATTCCGGGTCCATCCAACGAATGAGATAACTTCCGAGGGGAATACCCAGGAGGACACTGGGGATGATGTAGGGGATGATCTCCAGGCTGCTGACGCTATAGAGTCCGATGAAGTAGTAGGCGATGCCGGTCAGAACCGACTCGCCCACGCGAATGACGCCGAGCGCAGCCCGGAAATCCTGTTTGGCATAGCCTTGATTGTTGAATAGCAGCGCCAGGGGAGGCCCCGAGATGGTGGTGACAGAGTAGAGGGTGCCGATGCCCATTCCGAAGGGGATCGCAATGGCCTTTTCTGCCTTGATGGGTTTTCTAATGCCGGCCGCTTGGAGCAGAATCAGCGGCAGTAGCATGAAGTAGGTGACGAACTTGACCCAGGCCGGATGCACGAGGGAGAGGATATAGCTGCCGATCCCGACGCCGATCAGAAGGCCGATCAGAATCGGGGCCACGCGCCACCAGATAGCCGGGATGCTTCGGCGGTTGATGAAGAGGACGTAGCTATTGATGACCAGTTCAACCAGCACCAGGGCTGGGTTCAAAATGCGGTTGGTGTAGAACAGCAGCGCAACGGGAACGGTGATGGAAGAGAATCCGTATCCCAATGCGCCATTGACCGTGGCGGCGACGAAGGTGATCGCTGCGAGTACGACGAGATCCATGATTATCCTTTGCGATGCCCGAAGGCGAAGTCGTTGAGGGTGTAATGGTCCAAAATGTCGGCGATGGCATTGCGCACTTCACCCATCGCATCTTGCAAAGGGCAGTGGGGCTTCGAGGCATAGGGGCAATCGCGGCATTTTTGATAGGCGGTTTTACTCACGCAGGCAATCGGCGCGAGCGGCCCATCTAGGATACGAATGACTTGGCCCAGGGTGATCGCGTCCGGTGACTTGATCAGCGTATAGCCGCCTTTGGTGCCGCGGCGGCTTGCCAGCAATCCCGCTCGTTTCAGCGCGAGAAGAATCTGTTCCAGGAACTCCACGGGAATATGTTGACGCTCCGCAATTTGCTGGCGCTGAAGCGTCTCCTTACCATAGAACTGTGAGAGTTCCAGGAGGGCTCGAAGCCCATATTCGCTTTTCTTCGAGAGTTTCATGGTGGGGTCACGCAATCCCGAGTGAGTCAATCAACTTTATTGAACAATAGAGTATTGCCTGGAGCGGCGTCAAGAGTAATGTATAAATGAGCGTGGGGGGAACATCTCACGGATTGCGCGGCAAATTGTCTGGGTGAAGGACCAAAATGACGAGAGAGATTTTAACGCAAGCCATTGATCGTAGAGGGATCTTTCTTGACAGTTTCCTGGCGTTCCTGTTAGCTTCTTCGTTCGCTCCGGGACGCGAACTCAATAATTTCATCATCCCATAAGGCTGATTGTGACCTTTCAAGATCTCGTCCTTACATTGCACCATTACTGGGCCGAGCAGGGCTGTGTGATCCATCAACCCTATGATCTGGAGATGGGGGCCGGCACCTTTCATCCCGCTACCTTCCTCAAGTCCCTTGGGCCGGAGCCTTGGCGGGCTGCCTATCCCCAACCCTGTCGGCGGCCGACTGATGGACGATACGGCGAAAATCCCAATCGCATGCAGCATTACTATCAGTATCAGGTCGTGCTCAAACCGGCTCCGGACAACATTCAAGCCTTGTATCTGGAGAGTCTGGCCCAATTGGGGATCGACCCGACGCAGCACGATATCCGTTTTATTCAAGACGATTGGGAATCTCCCACATTGGGCGCTTGGGGCCTGGGCTGGGAGGTGCGTCTGGATGGGATGGAGATCACCCAGTTCACCTATTTCCAGGAAATCGGCGGGATCGAGCTGAATCCCATCACGGTCGAAATCACCTACGGAACCGAGCGCATCGCGATGTATCTGCAGCAGGTAAATAAAGTGTTCGACCTGGCCTGGAACAATTCCGTCAGCTACGGCGATATCCATCACGAAACCGAAGTGCAATTTTCGACCTATAACTTCGAAGAAGGCGACGTGGAGATGCTCAAGGCCACGTTCCAATCGTTTGAGGGAGAATGTCAGCGGCTATTGGCGAATCGTGAGAAGCGGTTGACGCTCCCGGCCTATGAATTTTGTATCAAGTCCTCGCACCTCTTCAATCTGCTGGATGCCCGCGGGGCGATCAGCGTGGCGGAGCGCACCGGCTATATCGGTAGGGTCCGCGCCCTGGCACGGCAATGTGCTGAACGTTATATCGAAGAGCGGGCGGCGATGGGCCATCCGTTGCTCAATCGCGGAATGGGGCCAGATGGAGCGAAGGTCTCAGGTCCCCGCACGAAAACTGTGGCCCGCCGCTCATAGGAACTGCAGAAGGATTCATGGCAAAGACTCAGACCTCTCGTCGTTCCGCTTCTCCTGTGAAAAAGGGAGTTCGTGCTGCTGCTGCGACGGCCGAGCTCTTGCTCGAGATCGGCGTGGAAGAATTGCCCTATCAGTTCATTGCCCCAGCCCTGACGGCCCTTAAAGATTCGGCTGAGCAGCTGTTCAAGAATCAACGGGTCTCGTTTCATTCCATTCGCACCTTGGGCACCCCGCGGCGCTTGACCCTGGTGGTCGAGGGTCTCGCAGCCTTGCAAACCTCGATGGTTAAGGAAGCGATGGGGCCTTCCAAGTCTGTGGCCTACGATCCAGCCGGCCAACCGACTAGAGCGGCGATAGGATTTGCCGCAGGGCAGGGAGTCTCCGTTCAGGATCTGCAGGTTCGCCAGACGCCAAAGGGGGACTATCTCTTTGCGGTGAAGCAGGAAGAGGGGCGGCCTACGAAGGTGGTCCTGGAAGAGTGCCTCCCTCAGTTGATCGCCAAACTGACCTTCCCGAAAGCGATGAAGTGGAATAGCACTGGCGTCCGGTTCGCGCGCCCGGTGCGCTGGTTGGTGGCCTTGTACGGAGGGACAACGCTTCCGATTGCCGCAGTGGGGATTACCGCTGGCAATAAGACTGAAGGCCACCGCGTGTTAGGGAGGGCCAAAGGGCTGGTGGTGGGAGATGCCGAGTCCTATCTGAAGGGGCTGGAACGGCAGGGCGTCATGGCCGATCCACAGCGCCGCCGCCATATGATTGAAGAACAGATCGCGGCCCTGTGCAAGGAAGCTGGACTCAGGTTGAATGTGGATGAGGACTTGCTGGATCAGGCGGTCTATACGACCGAATGTCCTAACGCCATTATCGGCTCCTTCAAGCCTGCTTATTTGGAAGTGCCTCAGGAGATTTTGATTACCTCGATGAAAGAGCATCAGGGGTTCTTCTCCTTGTTGCACAAAGAGACAGGGAAGCTAGTCCCTCACTTCATTGCGGTGACCAACAATCGCCCTAAAGATATGGGATTGATTCGCGAAGGTAACGAGCGGGTCTTAGCTGCTCGTCTGTCCGATGCCAAGTTCTTTTTTGACGAAGACCGGAAGATCAAGCTTGCGGAGCGGGTGGCAAAGTTGGCCGGCGTCACGTTCCATCAGAAGCTTGGCACGATGGAGAAGAAGCAGCAGCGGATCAGGAAGCTGGCCAGCTTCATTGCGTCGAGCTTGAAGCCGCAAGATGGCGAGCTGAAGAAGGCTTGTGAGAGGGCGGCGGATCTCTGTAAGGCCGACTTGCTCACCGGCGTGGTCGGTGAGTTCCCGGAACTGCAGGGCATCATGGGGGGCGAGTACGCTAAGGATGACGGGGAATCCGAAATGGTCAGCCAGGCCATTCGTGAGCAGTATCTGCCGCGCTCGATTGAAGGGGCGCTGCCTAAGACGACAGCAGGCCAGGTGCTGTCCTTGGCCGACCGGCTGGATTCCGTGGCGGCCTTCTTCTACGTGGGGCTCGTGCCGACCGGGTCAGAAGATCCCTTTGCTTTGCGCCGGAACGCCACGGCTATCGTCAGGATTATTCTGGAGAGCCATTTGCGCATCGATGTGGGCAGCTATGTCGATACAGCAAGAAGCTTGGTTATCGCCGAGGGTTTTAAGGGGACTCCTGACTCAGAGCAGGAGGGCCGCCGCCGGATGATGGAATTTCTTTTCGAGCGGGTTCGACATTACGCCAGGATCGTTCATGCCTTGCGGGACGATGTGATCGAAGCGGTGTTGAAACAGACTTACGGTACGGGGCTGGATCTTGTGGATCTTGTGCAGAGGATGAAGGCGCTGGAGTCCGTGACGACGAAGCCTGAGTTCGATCCCTTGATCATCGGATTCAAACGGGCGCATCGGCTGGTCGAGAAGGAACAGTGGGATCGCACGCCGGTCGATCCGGTGAAGTTCAAGGATCCCACGGAATCAGCGCTCTACCAGGCTGGGGCGACAGAGCGGGAGAAGGTATCGGCTGCGATGACCAGCGGGGATTATGGCCAGGCCCTGGATGCGTTGGTACGGATGAAGCCGGCCATCGATGCATTTTTTGCCGCAGTTATGGTGAACGCGGAGGATCCGGCTATCCGGAGCAACCGTTTGTCGCTGCTCCAGGAAGTGGACGATGTCTTCGGCTCATTCGCGGACTTTTCGCAGATTGTGGTACAAGGGGGATAGGGACAGCTAGTCAGGAGAGTCCCTCGTGCTCGCGCAACGCGCGGCCCAGGAAGGCCCTCGTTGGACGCGCGCAGTCGAGGACTCTCCTGACCATCAGTTAGACAGAGAGACGAATTGGGTGGGGGATGGATCAACCATTGTCAGACGATCAGCGTCGGGTGGGGAAAGTCCGTCGATACACCACCTGCGTGTCTCTTGTCCTGATGGTGCTCTGCAATGCGATTGTGCTGGTCGGGTTATGGGTTAGCGGGATCAACCTCGATGAACTGGCAGCGACCCCCGATGTATTCAACTCCAAACAGGATGTTTGCTTGCGGCTCAGATGGCAGTCCGTTACAGGAGCATCTGACCCGGTGCCTTTCTGCTCGGAATGGATCAATCTCTCTGATCCTTCAGGCCAGACCCATCAGCTTCAACGCGAGAGCAGGCTTCAACAGGGGCCGGACGGGCAGTATTATGTGGGCCAGAACATTCACGCCGACTACCGGTTGCTCATATTAGTGATGTTTGTAATCGCGGTCATTGCGTCAGGGCTGGTGGCGAAGTCCTATCTAGTCAGCCGGTATCGGCTGCGGCTTGAATCCGCCCCTGGTCATGGGGCGTCACGCGTCGATTGAACTGAACTCAGCGTAAAGGAGAGGGCAGCGTGGCAACGAAATACGTGTACTACTTTGGCGACGGTAAAGCCGAAGGCGCCTCCAATATGAAAGAGCTCCTGGGTGGCAAGGGGGCCGGGCTTGCCGAAATGACGAATCTTGGCATCTCCGTTCCGCCCGGCTTCACGGTTTCCACCGAGGCCTGCGTCGAGTATTACAAGAACGGGAAAAAGTATCCTCCCGGCATGTGGGACGATGCCTTGAAGTCGCTGAAGCGGATCGAACGGTCGATGGGCATGGGGTTCGGCGATCCTGCGCGGCCCCTCTTGGTTTCGGTTCGATCAGGCGCCAGGGCCTCGATGCCTGGCATGATGGACACGGTGCTGAATGTCGGTTTGACGACCAAGACGGTCGAGGGACTAGCGGCCAAGACCCGCAACGATCGGTTTGCCCAGGATAGCTATCGGCGTTTCGTCGCCATGTACGGTAGCATCGTCATGGGTGTGCCGCGCGATCATTTCGAAGAGATCCTCAAGTACAAGAAGGCTGAAGTCGGTGTGGCGCATGAGACACATCTCGATGCGCGGCATTTGCGTGAGCTGGTGGCCAGTTTCAAAGCCCTCGTCAAGGAAGAGACCAAGAAAGAGTTTCCCGATGAGCCGCTCGAACAGCTTCGCTTAGCCATGAACGCCGTGTTCTCCTCCTGGTTCGGTGCGCGGGCTGTGACCTATCGGCGCCTCTATGGGATTCCCGAGTCCTGGGGCACGGCTATCAATGTGGTGGCGATGGTGTTCGGCAACATGGGAGAGACGAGCGGCACTGGCGTGGCGTTCACGCGCGATCCTGCCAACGGCGACAAGAACTTTTTCGGCGAATGTCTGATGAATGCCCAGGGAGAGGATGTCGTAGCCGGCATCAGGACGCCACTTCCGCTAAATGCCCTCGCGAAGAATGTGCCGGAAGCCTACAAGGAGCTGGAGCACACCTATAAGAAGCTCGAAAAATATTACCGGGACATGCTCGATTTGGAGTTTACGATCCAAGAGGGCAAGCTCTACATGTTGCAGACCCGTGTCGGCAAACGGACCGGTATCGCCGCCGTGAAGATTGCCGTGGATATGGTCCGGGAAGGCCTGATCTCTAAGAAGGAAGCAGTGCAGCGGATCGGGCCTGAGCAACTGTCGCAATATCTCTATCCGATTTTCGATACGAAAGCAGAGTCAAAGTCCAATCGACTGGGGAAGGGGCTCCCCGCAGGCCCCGGCGCGGCAGCGGGAAAGATTGCTCTCACCCCAGACAGGGCCGTTGAGATGAAAGCGGCCGGGATTCGCGTGGTCTTGGTCCGGCAGGAAACGAGCCCAGACGATATTCACGGCATGAACGCCGCAACGGGGTTCTTGACCGCCCGGGGCGGGATGACGTCCCATGCGGCGGTGGTTGCGCGGCAAATGGGCAAGGTCTGTGTGGCCGGGTGCGACGCGGTGGAGGTCTTGGACGAGGAGTGCGTTCGCATCGGAGCCAAGGTGTTCCACGAAGGGGACTATCTGTCGATCAACGGTTCGACCGGTAATGTGTACGAGGGGGACTTGCCCGTCGTCGAATCGGAAATCATCCAAGTCATCCAGGGCAAGCTGAATGCGAAAAAGTCGGACAAGTATCAGCGCTTCGCCTTGATTCTCTCCTGGGCCGACAGCGTGCGGACCTTGCGTGTTCGCGCCAATGCGGACGTGCCGGATCAGGCGAAGATTGCCCGGGGCTTCGGCGCCGAAGGGATCGGACTCTGCCGCACGGAACATATGTTCTTTGCCGAGGATCGCATCACGATCATGCAGAAGATGATTCTGGCACGGACCAAAGAAGAACGGGAAAAGTTTCTCGACCAGCTCCTCCCGCTGCAAAAACAGGATTTCATTGGCCTCTATCGCGAGATGGCCGGTTTTCCGGTCACGATTCGTTTGCTTGATCCTCCGCTGCATGAGTTTCTGCCGAAGCGGGAAGACTTGATGGTGGAGATTGCGCAGTTGCAATTGACCGGGGAAGATGGAGCTAGACTCGAAGAGAAGCGCCGGCTGCTGGCTCGAGTTGAAGAACTCCACGAGTTCAATCCCATGCTGGGGCTCCGTGGCTGTCGACTTGGGATTACGATGCCGGAGATTACCCGCATGCAGGCGCGGGCGATCATGGAGGCTGCCTGTGAGCTGGCCAAGGAAGGGACGAAGATCGTTCCGGAGATCATGATCCCGTTGGTGGGGATGGTCTCGGAAATGAAGGCGCAGAAGGATCTGATTCGCGAAGTGGCGCAGGAGACGATGAAGCGGTACAACGTGAAACTGTCCTATCTCGTCGGTACGATGATCGAACTGCCTCGCGCCGCCGTCACGGCGGCGCGCATTGCGATCGAAGCGGAGTTCTTTTCCTTCGGCACGAACGATCTCACTCAGACCACGTTCGGCTTCTCCCGCGACGATGCGGCGAAGTTCATCGATTTCTATCGAACCGCCAACATCATGGATGCGGATCCTTTCGCCACGCTCGATCGCGAAGGGGTGGGGGCCTTGATGAAACAGGCCATCATCGGCGGACGGACGACCAGACCCGGGATCAAGCTTGGCATCTGCGGTGAACATGGAGGCGATCCCAGCTCCGTCGAGTTCTGCCATGAGTTGGGATTGGACTATGTGAGCTGCTCTCCCTATCGCGTTGCCATTGCGCGGCTGGCTGCGGCCCATGCGGCCTTGGCCGAAGAAAAGTCGAAGGGCACAGCCACTACGCGCAAGGCCTCAGGGTCTCGCGCCAAGGCCAAGAAGACCACGAAGGTAGCGACGAAATCGATCGTGAAAGCTCCCAAGACCACCAAGACGAAGTCGGTTTCGCGTAGCCGATCGCGTGCTACCCGCAAGGAACGGTGACTACCGCCTCCACGCATCTCCACTTCATGACCCTGGCGCTTCGTCTCGCAGCGAAGGGCCGGGGCAAGACCAGCCCGAATCCCATGGTCGGTTCCCTTGTGGTCAAGAACGGCCGCATCGTCGGCCGAGGCTCTCACCAGGGTCCCGGCAAGCCCCACGCAGAAATTCTCGCGCTCAAGCAAGCGGGCTCCCGCGCCAAGGGGGCAACGCTCTATGTCACGCTCGAACCCTGTTGCCATCTCCTGAAGCGAACCCCTCCTTGCGTACCGACTGTCATTCAGTCAGGGGTAAAAGAGGTGGTGGTGGCGATGACCGATCCCAATCATTTGGTGAAGGGACGGGGCGTGACCGCTTTGCGCAAGGCCGGCCTTGTTGTGACGACCGGGGTTGCGCGAGAGGGCGCGGCGGAGTTGAATCGCGCCTATCTCCATTGGGTCACGACGGGCCGCCCCTATGTGATTCTCAAAGCCGGGATGACGTTAGATGGAAAGGTCGCAACGGCGCTAGGGGAGTCGCAATGGATTACCGGACCGCTCGCAAGACGAGCCGTCCACCGGCTGCGCAGTCAGGTGGATGCGGTGCTCGTCGGGGTCGGTACGGTGCTCAAGGATAATCCCTCGCTGACTGCGCGACTGTCCGACCGTCCACTCAAGCTGGCGTCGAAGCAGCCGTTGCGAGTCGTGCTCGATAGCCAACTGAGAACGCCGATACAGGCAAAGGTCTGTGCCAAGCAGGATGTGGCTGAGACCGTGATCGCGACCACGAGCCACGCCTCCCAATCACGTCGCCGTTTCTTTGAGCTGGCAGGGGTGGAAGTCGTCTCCCTCTCGACGAAAGACGGGCATGTATCGCTTTCTGCTCTGTTGACGCTTTTGGGTAAGAGGGGGGTCACTTCTCTCCTAATTGAGGGAGGCAGCACCGTCAATGCCGCAGCGCTACGAGCTAAACTGGTCAATCACGTGTTGCTCTATCTCGCGCCGACTCTGATGGGGGGACAGGATGCCAAGGCCATGATCGGCGGCCGCAGCCCGAAACGTTTGGCCCAGGCATTGGCCTTGCATCACGTGACGGCTCGCCGTATTGGAGACGATGTGGTTGTGGAAGGCGATCTGTGACGAGCCGGTCGGCAAGGGTCGGCATCCGTCCCAGGGCCTCGTGATGCAGTTGCGTGAGACCGTGTTGCGACAGCATTTAAGGCAGTGTCTTCAGCATCATTTCGCCAGTCACATTCGAAAGCAGCGATCATGATCTCCGTGTGCTTTCCCCTGCTCAGAGTCGGCCCCCTCTGTTTAGCCTGTGTAGTCGGGCTGAGTGTGGTGCTGAGTTCAAGCCAGGCCCATTCGGAAACCTGCTCCTTACCGTCCCTTTATGCAGGGGTGGCCTTTCCGGTCGAACTGGTTGAAGCGGGCTGGGCCTGCAGGCTGCAACCGACCATCAGTCACTATACGACGGCGAATAAGTTGGGCCCGGTGCGCACGCCGTTGTCTGAATCGGTTTATCTCCATTTCTTGGATCGTCCACTCATGACCGCCTCCCTGATCAATCGCCTGGGTATTGCGCCCTATCAATCGGAGTCGCGAGGTCCCGTGCGTTATTGGGGCAATGATGGCGAGGGGACTCAGGGGATCGTCGAGCTCGTCTATCAGGACCGTACGAGCCGGATCTATTACTTGGAAGGATTACACCACAGCCGCCTCCTTCCGGACATTGCCGGGAAGGCCGTGGTGCTGCTCAGGATGAATCAGGTGACGGACTCGAACGGAACAGCGGCGATGGAGAGCACGTTCGTCTATTACACGAGATTGGATAATCGTCTGTTGTCAGGTCTTCTGTCGCTGTTTCGCCCGCTCGTCGGCAGTACGGTGACGAGGAAGATGGTGAAGGGGGTCGATAGTGTCAATCGTTTAAGTTTGGCGATGCAGCAGCAGCCGGATCGGATATTGTCTGAGGCGGCAAAGCCTCCTGTCTTCACTGTCGACGAGATGGCTTTTTTGCAACAGACGGTCGAGTATTGGTCTCATCCCATCGGCACGGCTCCGGCGAAGACGGTGGCGCCATGACGACCTCACGCAGTTTTACCTTGCTCTGCACCGTCGGCGTCTTTTGCTTTATCAGCTACAACATGGTCCGGATGCCGGTGCTGGCCTTGTTTGCAGAGTCGCTGGGGGGGAGTCCTGAACGGATCGGGCTCATCGTGTCTGTCTCGACCCTCACCGGAGTCTTTCTGAAATTACCGTCCGGTGCATTGTCCGATATCTATGGTCGGCGGTATCTCTTGCAGATCGGTGTGATCGCCTTTGGGCTCCCGCCATTTTTGTATCCCTGGGTGACGGATCTCGATACCTTGACTGGCTTGCGTATGTTCCATGGATTGGCCACTGCCATTTTCGCTCCGAGCGCGTTGGCTACTGTGGCAGATCTCTATCGGGAACGGAGGGGCGCCGCGCTCGGCACCTATACGGCCTCGACGCAATTCGGCGCCTTACTCGGTCCCTTCGCCGGGGGCTTTTTGATTTATGCGTCGGGATTCTCATCTGCCTTCGTCATGGCAGGCCTCTTCGGCTGTATCGCCATCGTGATCTTCTATAGCCTGCACCTCACGCCGCCGCCTCCTCGTGTGCAGGAGAAGGGGATGGCGCCGTTGCTGGCGGAGATGTGGAAAGGCTTCCGGGTGGTGGCCAAGAACAGAAAGGTCCTCGTGACCAGTTCAACCGATGCAGCCAAGATGATTGCGAACGGAGCCTTGATGGCCTTCCTTCCTCTCTATGGTGTGTCGGTAGGACTAAACCCTGGGGAGGTCGGGCTGCTTTTCACGGTGCAGGCCTTCACGTCGCTGGTCTCCAAGCCGATTATGGGCCGGGTGTCTGATCGCGTCGGGCGGCAGCCGCTCATCGTCATTGGCCTCGTGGTCTGTGCCGCAACCTTCGTCTGTATTCCCCAGGTATCGATGTTCTGGCTGCTCTTGTTGCTGTCGGCTGGTTTTGGCTTCGGCGAAGCCATCGTTTCCTCTTCATCGTCTGCGCTGGTTGCGGACAGTTCCGAGTTCAAGACGCTCGGGGCCGGGATGGGGATGCAGGGGACGATTGGAGACATTGGCCATGCCAGCGGACCGCTCCTGGCAGGAATTCTCATTGCGCATTTGAACTATGCCAGTGCCTTTGCGATTATCGCAGGATTGCAGCTGGTCGCGGCCTCGTTGTTTTGGCTGATGGTGAGACGGGCGTAGCGTCAGTGGGCTATAATGGATCAATGATGAAAGCCATTGAGACAGAGAATATTGTGATTGGCACCTTGGCCGGCATCGGCTTGCTAGTGCTGATTGTTTTATTCGTCTATGTCGTGCAACGGCTTATGAGGGACGAATAATGTTCACAGGCATCGTTGAAGAACTCGGCGCCATTATCTCGATCGAGAAGAGCCTGACAGGAACGAGGATGACGATTCTGGCCTCCACTGTGATGGGCGATCTTAAAATCGGGGACAGTGTCAGCGTCAATGGCACCTGTCTGACCGTGGTGAGTAAGAGTGAGCATAGTTTTTCTGTGGAGGTCTCTCCTGAGACTCTCTCCGTCACGACCCTCGGCCTGCTCATGGCCGGATCGCTGCTGAACCTGGAGCGGGCGATGAAGCTTAACGAGCGGCTCGGCGGGCATCTCGTGTCCGGCCACGTGGATGGGGTCGGCACGGTGTGCGTCCGCCAGCAGGAGGCGAATGCCATCTTGCTTACAATTGATGCCTCGCCTGATGTTCTGCACCACTGTATCGTGAAGGGGTCGGTTACCGTCGATGGCATTAGTTTGACGATCAACCAGGTGACAGACCGTGGCTTCTCCGTTGCGATTATTCCTCACACGGCGAAGGCCACCAGCCTGGGGCTCAAGCAAGTGGGCGATCAGGTCAATCTCGAATCGGATCTGATTGGGAAATACGTCGAACGGTTGCTACAAGAAAGGGCGCAGCTCCCGGCCAAACTGACTCCTGTGATTGACAAAAAGTTTCTCCAGAAGCGCGGACTTCTCTAATGCAAAGCTGTCAGCATCCAGCGATTAGCTTCGACGGATGGAAATGACTCAGATGATACAGAAGTCCTCGATATCGTCTAAACGGTTTACGGTGGATCGGCTCCTCTCGAAGCTGGGAATCGCCTCTCGTAGCACGAGCCAGGAATGGATTCGTGCTGGGCGAGTCCAGGTCAACGGGCGAGCCATTCGAGATCCAGCGACTTGGGTCTTGTGGCCGAAAGACGCCCTCTCGCTTGACGGCAAGTCGATTCAAAATTCAGCCAAACGATTTATTCTTTTTCATAAACCCAAAGGGGTCATCACGACGCATAGTGATGAAAAAGACCGGAAGACGATTTTCGATGTCTTGCCGTCGGACCTGGGCTATTTGCATGCAGTCGGGAGACTCGATCAAGCGACCAGCGGGCTTCTGCTGCTCACCAACGATTCGGTCCTGTCGAGCTATCTCACCGACCCTGGGCATAAAGTGATGAGAACCTACCTGGTCTCTGTACGGGGAGAATTCACCGAGGATCAAGCCAAGGAGGCTACAGTCGGAGTGGTTGAAGAAGGCGAGCGGCTTCAGTGCCACAGTGTGAAGATTCAGAAGAGTTCCGGACGCGAATCACATCTGGAAGTGGTGCTGGTCCAAGGGAAGAATCGTGAAATCCGACGGCTGTTCAAGGCCTTGGGCCATGAAGTAACCAGGCTCAGGCGCATTCAATACGGCCCATTCAAATTGGAAGAGCTTGCCCCCGGCGCCTGGTGCGAGATCCCGATCGCGGGCGTGAGAAAAACGCTCAGACTCCCGTAACTCGCCGGTTGTCTATAAAGACCTGACCGGCTAGAAGTTTCCCGCCTGCACCACATCCTCAAGGCTGTTAATGTCGAGCCAGTGTCCCGCTGTGTAGAGCACGCGGATCGGATAGTCGCGCTTCAACAGCTCTTGGATGAGCTGGGGGATGGTGGCTTTGCGGTTGGCCGGGTTGGCCAGCATCTCGGCAATGATGCCGGTGATGAGCGTGGTGGCGCTGGGTGAGACTTTCAGGAAGCCCATCCAGACTCCATGGATGGACTCCTGGGGCAGCTTGGTGCCCAATTGCTTGAGATAGATCTTGGCGTTGAAGGCTTTTCTCGAATTGGGAATGGTGCATTCGGCAAATCCGCCGAGGCGGGCATAGCTGCTCTGCTCCTGCCAGTTGCTATCGACGAAAATCACGCAGGCATCATTTTCCTGACAGAGAGACTGGGGGATGTATTTGTTGAACAGGACGTCCCCATAGGAAATGATCGTGCTTTGCGCTGGTCCTTTTCTGGATTGGAGAGCCTTGAGCAGGGAATCCAGTTCGCCTGTCTCTGCAAAGTCGTTATTGTCGACATAGGTCAGGTTGGGCAGGTTGACGGCTTCTTTCTTGTACCCGCGCACGACTACGATATCCTTGATTCCGACGGCATTATAGGCATCCACGATACGGGAGAGTATGGGGGTGCCTTGAATCTTGACCATCGTTTTTGGCTGCTGCTCGGTGAGGGCCCCCAGTTCCTTCCCCCGGGAGGCGGCCAGCACAATAGCGGAGGTGTCTTCGGCGCCTTTCGGAAGGTAGCGGTCTTCTGCTTCTTGGAGTTCTGCAGCGTTTTGTAGACGGAAGATTTCTGAGACCGGCGCGACATTGTCTTCAATCGAGAGGAGATGTTCCTGTTCCTTGAGGATTTTTGCGGTTTTCTGCATGGCGGTCACGGAGGAACGGAGCATGTGGTTGGCCCAAATCACGATTGAAAAGCCTTGTTGGCGAAATACATCGGTCGGCGTGGCGTAGTACTTCGTGGGCACGATCACGACCGGGCAGCGGTTGCCCCATTCCTGCTTGAAGGCCAGAATTTCATCCGACACAGAGAGGGCACTGTGGATGAGGATACCGTCCGCTCCCGCCTGATGGTAGGCCTCGGCGCGCCGCAGGGCTTCCGCCAGGCCCCAGCCGCAGATGAAAGCTTCCACTCGGGCGATGATGGAGAAGTCCTGGTCGGTCTGGGCGTCTTTGCCTGCCTTGATCTTCCCGCAGAACTCCTGCATGTCCGCCATGGGCTGGGCGCCGCCCTTAATGAAGCTATTGGTCTTGGGGAAGAGCTTGTCTTCGATACAGACCGCAGCGATCTTGCGTTGCTCTAGTTTGCGGACGAGCCGCTGCATGTTGTTGAAGTTGCCGTAGCCCGTGTCGCCATCAAGGAGAATGGGAATGGTGGTCGCGTCGGACATGAACTCCAGGGCCTCCAGGACTTGGGTCCAACTGGCTTCGTTGTTGTCGCGCACGCCGAATTGAGCTGAAATGGACAAGCCGCTGGCCCAGATCCCTTTAAAGCCTGCTTCTTGGACTATTTTGGCACTGAGGCCGTTGTGGGCTTCACAAATAAACTCCAGCTGCTCCGATACGAGCATTTTTTTAAATTGACGTGCTGCGGTGATGCCTGTTGTCGAGCTCATGAGTTCCCTTCCTTAGTGCCGCCAAAACCATTCGAGGTGGTCCCCTGTAGCGTACGCTCGTTTAAAAGAAACCGATTCATGCGCAGGCTGGAATCCGTGTAGAGATCAGAGGCAAAATTTCTCTTGCCGTTGCCGCACATGGACTCAATATATTATTGGATGAATCCTAAGCGCGGCCTAATAGTTATTCAGTCGAACGACGGTGGTTTTACGTCTCACGTTTCACGGTTCGCTCTCTGCCGAGGACCGATAGGCGAAATAGAGTGCGGTGGCGCTTCCGACAGCGATGAGTAAGCCCGCACCGAATCTGGTGGCAAAGCTCAGGGCACCGATGTAGCGGTGGTAGAGGAGGGGCAGTAGAATCGAGGCGAGCAAGGCCAGGGCAAGGCCTAGCATGTGACGCTTCAGATAGATCGGTTCGCCTGGTTTACGTTTCATGTCGGTTGTCTTAATCTTCAATCGTCGAGATATCGCCCGGATCTTGTCCAAGCTCTTTGGCTTTGAGTACCCGCCGCATGATTTTGCCTGATCGGGTCTTGGGGAGTGAAGACACGATGTCGATTTCGGACGGCACCCCGATTTTCCCCAGCTCCTTCAGTACTTGATCCTTGATTGATTGGATCAGGGCGTGGCTCTCCACTTCTCCCTGTTTCAAAATAATGAAGGCCTTGATGGACTCGCCGACGAGCTTATGCGGCTTGCCGATCACCGCTGCTTCCGCCACGGCATGGTGGCTGACCAGCGCACTCTCGACTTCGGCGGTGCCGAGCCGGTTGCCTGCCACTTTGATGACGTCATCGGCGCGCCCCATAAACCACAGATAACCGTTCTCGTCCTTGTGACAGATGTCACCAGCCGCGTAGCAGTTCGGGATTGTATTCCAATAGGTTTTATAGCGCTCCGGATCTTTGTAGATGGTGCGCATCATCGCGGGCCAGGGTTTCTTGATCACGGCGAAGCCGCCTGTGTTGGCCGGGAGGCTGTTGCCTTGGTTGTCCACCACATCGGCTTCGATGCCGAGGAAGGCTCGAGTGGCGGAGCCAGGCTTCAAGGGAACGGTCGGCAGGGGGGTAATCATGATGGCCCCTGTTTCGGTCTGCCACCAGGTATCCATGATCGGTTTGTTCTCGCCCGTCGCGCGGTGAAACCATTCCCAGGCTTC
>SXGS01246909.1_pt1 | contig 22174 bp, 29 predicted proteins | sample 3174681 | NCBI WGS metagenome assembly SXGS01 (sample SAMN11356861, study PRJNA531348) | freshwater metagenome | isolation source: freshwater sample F1-80 | place: China: Fuxian Lake, Yuxi | collected 2017-12-25
ACAACGCCGGACCCGGAGCAGTGCAGCAGTTCGGCGGCATCCCGCCGTATGCGGAGACGCAGAACTACGTCACCACCATCACCGCCACCGCCGGCGACTACGACCTCGCCCGATGACCCGCCAAGGAGCACCCGTGTTCGACACCCACCACCGCCGAGGCCCCACCATCGCCGTCGTACTCGCCGCCCTGGCCGTCGTTCTGCTCGTCGCCGTCGGCACCGCCGTCGCGCTGTGGGTCACCGGAGACAGCGACGACACCCCCGCGGCCGGGGGAACCGACGCCGGGTTCACCATCGACCCCGTCGGCACCGACCCGGTCGACGTCGCCACCGTCGTCATGGCCGGCGTGTTCACCTGGCAACCGGCAGTTCAGGACTCGACCTGGGACGCCCTGCACACCCAGGCCGGTCACCTCACCGGCCCGATGGCCACCGCCGCCGCACAAGCGCCGTCACCGGCCCCGAAACCCATCTCGGAGTGGGCGGCGTGGGGGCGCAGCGGCGACACCCTCACCGCAGTCGTACGGCCTAATGGGGACACGACCGTCGATGGCGACACCGCCACGGTGCCGGTGACCATCGCGCAGACCGTGCAGCACCAGTCCGGGCAGACCACCCCGTACACCACCTACACCGCCACGGTGACGCTGAACGACGACGCCGAGGGGGAGTGGAAGGTCAGCGACTACCGGATCACCAGCAGCAGCCTGTGATCAGCCGACGAACTCGGCGCTCGATTGCGCTCCGACACTCCGCTGCCGAGATCAACACGCCGGATAAGGTCGCAACATGGCAGAGGCATCGCAGGACAAGCTGTACGCGACCACGATGCGGACGATCGGTGCAGTTGCAAAGCTCCCCGCCGCCACCGTCGTCATGGCCGGCGTGTTCACCTGGCAACCAGCAGGGCAGGACTCGACCTGGAACGCCCTGAACACCCAGGCCGGGCACCTCACCGGCCCGGTGGCCACCCCGTACACCACCTACACCGCCACAGTCACCCTGCACGACGCTGAGGGTGGGTGGAAGGTCAGCGACTACAGGGTCATCAACAGCAGCCTGTGATCGGCGGCGATGGTCACGACGGTCGACGCGGAGGAGTGCGCGCTGGATCGCCGCGTAGTTGGCGCCAGGACGTCAGTAGTCGTCATCGCCGTAGCGCACGGCCTCCCATTCGGCGGGGTCGAAATCTTCGCCTAGTTCGTGGTCCTCGATCTGGCGTGATGCAGTCGGTATCCCCGCCACCTCTAGTTCTGCGCCCCGCAGCTCCAGCTTGCAGACGTTGCATAGGAACGATCGTGCGTGAAAGAAGGTGGTGAAGAACGGCGCCGGCATCGATTCGCCATCCGACACATCGAAGTCCATGGTGACGTCGACCTCGATCGCACCGATCAACCGGCCGCGATACCCGCACGAGGGGCAGTCGTACTCGATGGGTAATTGGTCGGAATCGAGAAGCATCGCCAGCCGTGGCGGGTCCACGGCTTCCAGCTCCTGCGCGCTCGATCGCCAGAGCTCGTCGTCGTCGAAGTGCTCGCGCAAACTGTCGATTCGCGTTTTCGCGTTCGCGAAGAGTCGATCGACCTGTTGCTGCGTTTCCGTTCGTTGCTTGTCCAGGAGTCCGGCGACCATCGACTTGTGTTGACCGTAGAACTGACTGGTGTCGTGGTCGAGATGGTCGAGGAAAAAGTTCGACAGGAGCAGTGAATCGGCGAGGACGCGCCGCGCGAACCTCTCTTCGGTCTCGCCGTCGGATCTCGGAATCATGCCCACGTGCGTGGAGCTGTTGCGGCAGTCGATCAGTTGCTGCTGGCGCTCGCTGGTGATCGGGAGCGGTCCGTGCATGAGAGCCACCCGATCCAGTGCCGAGCGGAGAGTGACCGTACGAAGGCCGGGAATCGCCAGGTGTGGGGCGGTCGCGAGGGCGATGAGCGCCTTGTCCTGTCTCGATTCGAGAGAGACAATCAACGTGGGGTTTGTTGCCACAGTGTTGCTTTCGCCAGAAACTCGCACGCCGTCGGTGCCGCTGCCGTGGCCCTCTGATATTGACCGTTCGACCAGGCATCCAACGCATCCGACATGCGATCGCCACCAGCGCGACGGAGGGCCTTGACCCCAGGTTCTACCTGCGCTTTCGTCAGCATCGACCCAGGCTAGCCGCCTGCGTTGTCGGATTAACTCGTCGAACGAAGGTGTGACGACCACAGGTCTCGGCCGACGCAGCCGGTGCCGTGGTCGTCGGCAGCGCCTCGACGGCACGGTTGGGCCGCGACGCCCCTACGAGCCAGTACGGATCTATATCGGGCGAGCGCCCGACCGCCACTCCATCGACTCCACGTGCGCCGTTACCCCCAGCGCCAGCGCCCACTGCGCGGGGCTCTCTGACGTTAGTGCGGCTCGATGTCGACTTTCTCGTGACGGACGTTGTCGGTGACCACGGCAGGGTGGCCATCCACGACGACCACTCGGGCTCGGACTCGTTCGACTGCAACAACTCTGGTGCTGACGACGGGTTCCTCGGCGTGGAGGGTCATCTCGATGACACCGTTCTCGGGTACCGGCACCCCGCCAGGCCCGTGGTGTGGTCGTTCGGCGTCGGGTACGGCATCGTCGGGGTCGATGTCGCTGTCGTCGATGACGAGTTCCTCGCGCCGCACGGTCACGGTGATGGTGCGTTCCTCGGTGACCACGCGCTTGCGTAGTCGCATCCGTCGGTACGGAACCCACTCCGTCCGCACGACCAGGTCTTCGCGAGAGCGAATCGTCGTCGCATCGGGTGTGGCTGCTACCCCGTCGTCGGAAGTCTGGTCGCCGAGAGCCTGGTCGCCGGTTGCAAGTTCGGGGTGCGGCGGGCCGCCCGGTGTCGCAGAATGCTCGGCACCGGTGTGGCGGCGGTAGTAGCTACGTGCGGCGGCACGATCTCGCTCGGCCGGCACGATTGACGGGTCTGCGAGACGAGGCGCACCGCGCACGGTCGCCGCGTCGACAGCGACTGCGATGCCGTCGGTCGTTCGATGGGCACTGGCTAGGGGGGCGAGGACCGCAGTGGTTGTTCCTGCCAGTGTGAGCGTGACCCACGCTGCTGCGTCGGATGTCGGGTGTGTTCCGGACGTCGGGGTGGTGACAGCGGCGACCCGGCCCACCAAGTCGCCATCGGCGCCGACCACCGTTGATCCTGGTGGCGGGGCGGACGGGGACGTGGGTGGGCCGGGTGCGGTCATGTCGATTCCTCCGTGCGAGGCACGCCGGCCGGGCGAGCAGCGGCAGTGCCGTTCGGTTGTGACGACGCCGTCACGGCTGCGGGACGTCGACCTTGTCGGGCAGTTTGTCGCGCATCTTGTCCAGCTGCTGCTCGATGCGGTCGACCGCCCCGTCGTTGTTGAGCACCGTGACAGCGCCGGCGGCGAACGCGATCGAGATGATCAGGGCGAGGGCACTGAGTACGACGCCTGCGATGGCGACTCCCTTGCCGGTGATTCCGAGTTTCTTTCCTGCTCGGATTCCGATGATGCCGAGGATCAATCCGAGGATCGAGAGCACCAGTCCAACGGGAGAGAGGATGACGGTGAGCACGCACAGCAGCGCTGCGACACCGAACGCCAGAGCAAAGGCTGCCGCGGCGCTGGTGTGCGCCGGTTTGGTGACAACCCGTTCCTCGTACCGGCCGAAACCGTCGTCGCGGGTCCGGTCGTTGTCGATCGGGCGGCTCATCGGGACTCCGTTCCCCGGGCGTCGTCGTCGAGTTCGACCTGTTCCTTGCGGACGTCCTCGGTGACGGTGTGCTCTTCCTGCACCGTTTCGGTGCCGAGCTTGATGCGCTCGATCGGGGTCACTTCCTTCTCCACGACCGGCTTCTCGGCGTGCAGGACCACTTCGTGCTCTTCTTCGCTGATCGCCGGTCCGTCGGTCGCCGCCGGGGCATTCGCTTCGGTGATCGGTTCACGCTCGATGGTGACCTCCTCGTGCGAGACGGGGACGCTGCGGGTCTGCTGCTCGGTGACGACGTACTTGCGCAGCCGTGCTCGACCGGACTCCTCGGTGCGGGTACCGATGTGGAGCTGTTCCTCGGAGCGTGTCATCGCATCATCGGTGGTCGGGCCGGAGGTGTCGTGGCCCACGACACCGGACGAGCGGTCGGCCTCCACGTTGTCGGTGACGCCCGTGCCGGCGGTTCCGGTGGTATGGGTGTCGGTGCGGCCCGATCCGGAGTCGAATCCATCACTCTCGCCGCCCCCGTAGTAGGCGTAGAGCTCGTCTTCCTCGGCGGGGCTCAGCGCGCCGTCCGCGTCGACGCGGGGGGCGTCCTTGACCTTGTCCTTGCCGTAGGGCACGTGCACGTCGTTGCCTGAAACCGTGGCGTCGGCGAGGGGCACGAACGTCTCCTTCGTGCCGAACAACCCGGTCTTGACCGTCACCCATTCGGGTCGGTCGGTGTCGTTGTCGAGGTAGATCTGACCGACGGATCCGATCTTCTGCAAATCGTTCCCGTAGACGTCGCCGCCGGTGACGGTGTCGATGTCAGCTGTGGTGAACATTTCTGTGTCTCCTCCGTTTTGTCGTGCCGGCCGTACGCGATCTGCGCGCGGTCCGTCGAGACGCGTCACGGCCACCTCAGGAGGCCTGGTGACGCACAAAGTCGTTCAGTTGCGCTGTTCGAGGTCGTGCTTGGCGCGTCGGGCCTGCTCGGTGACCGGCGGGGCGTCCCGGGCGGTGTTCTTGATCTTCGGCAGTTCGTCCTCGGCCTTGGACAGGTAGTTCTCCCACCGCCGTGCCATCGGCTGGATCAGACCGCCGCCGACACCGACGACGAGGATGCCGCCCAGGGTCGCCAGCACTGCGATCAACACCGGGGTGGTGACGGTGGTCGCGACACCGATCTGGTTCAGCGCGGCAATGACACCGAAGCCGAGGATGAACACCGACGCCACCGTGCCCAGAGTCTTGCCGTAAGACAGCCCCGAGAGGGTGCCGGCGATCAGTTCACGTACCGCCGCGGCGATGGCCGCGGCCACCACGACGATGATGATCGCCACGATCAGCGAGGGCAGGAACGTGATGATGCGGCTGAGCAGATCACTGATCGGATTGGACCCGAACACCCCGAACGCGAGTTGAAGCACGAACAGGACCAGGGCGTAGTAGATCAGCTTCGACACCACATCGGAGGCGTCGTACTTGCTGTTCTCCAGCGCCTTCTTCACTCCGCCACGTTCGACGGCCCGATCGAAACCGACCCGGGTCAGAACCGCGGACAGGGCTTTGCCGATCATCTTGGCGATGATGATGCCGATGATCAGAATGAGCAGGAACAGCACCAACTTGGGAACGAATTGGGCGACGGTCGCCCACCCGTCTCGCAGGGCATCTCGCATGGAACTTCTCCTCGGCGTCAATGTCCGCCGACTGGGTCGCCCGCGGCTCTTACGCTGTAAGAGGTGCCCGGTTTGTGCACCTCCAAACACGACCGAGTCGATCTGGTCTGTCATCTCTGCCCTTTACAACGATGCGGGACACCACCGATCGCGCGCCGCGCCGGCGAGAGCGGACATCATCGTCTCGGGACAGGCAGCGTGACGATTCTCGTCGATGGGACGCGTCTGCCGCGGTCGGCGCAGGCGCCGCGGCCCGTGACCTGGCGGCGTCGGGAGGGTCGCTGTTCGAGGCAGCCGCCGGTGGCCCGTTGTCAGCGGCGTCGGGTCGAGTCCAGTCGATCGAGCAGGCTCTCGAGTGACGCTTCGAACTCGGCCAGCGAATGATCTTGCGAGAGTTCCGGTTCGAGCCGCAATAACTGCGGGTAGGTGGACAGGTCGGTGTCGGTGTCCGGACCTGTCGCGGGGTCGGTCTCCTCGACGGGGCCGGTGTCGACTCCTTGCGCGGACACCTCGAGCAGCAGATGTCCGAGCAGGAAACTCGAGAAGGCGCGGTAGGCGGCGACGGCGGCGGCGTCGTCGAAGCCCCAGTCGAGGAGGGACTCGATGAAGTTCTCCATCCACCGGAGGCTGCGTAGGGGTGGGCGCACCCACGGCGCTGCTGGGGGACGTGTGGCGACGAGTGGGAAGACCTGGGGGTGCGTCAACGCCATCCGACGAACTCCGTGGGCAAGGCGTTGGAGGTAGTCCTGCCAGCCGATCGGGCTCGACATGCGTACCTGCGGGTCGCCGTAGAGTTCGTCGATGACGGTCTCGACGATGCCGTCGAGCAGGTCTTCCTTGCCGGGGATGTAGTGATAGAGCGTCATCGCTTCGACTCCGAGCCGCATCCCTAATGCGCGCATCGTCAGCTCTCGCAGTCCGCGGTCGTCGATGAGCTTCACCGCTTCCAGCAGAATTGTTCGCCGGTCCAACGACTGCCGCCGCGGGGAGCCACCCTCGGACGGATCCGCGGCCCGACTGCCGCTGCTCGGATCTGATCCATGATCGACCACGTGCCACCCCCTGTTCCGGCACGACGGTACGCCCGACGCCTGAACCGGCTCGACGCAACTACGCCGACACACAGCAGCATTGAGGCACTCGGCAATCACTCTGCCCGGGACGAGCCGCACGGTAGGTGACGCGTGCGGCGTTTCGTATCTTCTCGGTCAGGGCATCTGTGTCGGATGACTGGCCCACACGATGAACCCACCCTCGACGACGTGCTGACTCCGACCGAAGAAGTACATCCGGACCACCGCGCACACGCGAAATCCCCCAAGCACGTCGACGACGACGAGTTGACCGCTCGGACCGAACATGAACGCGGCGAAGTGGCCGAGTGACAAGCCGATAGCAACACCGGGACACGCCTTCACCGACCGCCGGGCACCGTCGACACCCCGTCGACGGTGCCCGGTGTTCTGATTGGACGACGCCCAGTTGGGTGTTGCAGCGATCGAACTGGGATGCCCAGAATGGACGACTCGCACCTGCTGGGTTCGTTCGCCCCGGTCCGGGTAGACCGACGTCTCGATGCTGCAACCCGGCAGGAGGAGTCGCCTGTGTCCGACCCGGACCGGAACCACCCGCACGCACCCCCCGCGGGTCCACATCCACTGTCCGGTCCCGATGGCGGGACCGACTGGGCGGGGGTGTGCGTTGACCTGGTGGGTGCTCAGGGCGCCGCGATCGTCGCTACAACCGCCTCGTGCCCGGACACGCGCAGGATTCCGAGCAGCACCTGCGCCACCGCTACTCGGGTGGCGGACCTGCTCTATGTGCTGGGAATCGGACCGCACACAGTGTCCATTTTCGACGGTGCGCCGTGCGCTGTCGCGGTGGACGACGTCGCCGACCGCGCCCGGTGGCCGGTGCTGGTCGACGAGCTGAGCGCTCTCGGGGTGAGGTGGGTGCAGACATATCCGATCCGCGTCGGGGACTGCGTCATCGGGACGGTGCAGCTGCACCACCGGACAGTGCCCGACCCACCGGTGTCGAACGGGATCGCCACTCTCCTGACCCACCTGACCGGAGCGATCGGCGCCGACCTGATCTCCGGTCTGCTCGACGACCCCTCCGTCGACGGTGACGTCGATATGGTCAACATGGCGGTCGGGGTACTCGTCGCACGGCACTGCGTGACGGTGGAGACCGCGTCGGCGTTGCTTCGCGCCGGCGCCTACGTACGCGGGCACACCTCGGTGTGTGAGGCGGTGCGCGTCGTCGACTCCGTCGGCGGCCCCGACCCGTGGTGACCCCTCGCTGATCCTGCGAGCGGTGTCGGAAGCAAAGACTCGGTGAAGAGTGCTCGCTTCACACGCTGCACGAGGGGCCCGGGTCGATGCCCGCACCCGCGGCGCGACCGGTGAGTGGTTCCGGTACACCGGCGAAGGGGAATAGGAAGACCGTGAACAGTGAGCAGCCCCCGACAGAGAACTCCGACTTCGGTGACGCCGTCGACGCGGTCGCCGCGCACGCGGCGACGGTGAACGCCTCGCTCGACGGGATCGTCGACGTCGACGCCTCGCTGGCGCGGCTGTCGGTGGGCGTCACCGAGGCCATCGACGACGCGGACGCCGCCGGTGTCACCGAGATCCGACGCCGCGGGCCCCGCACCGCCGCGGCCACCGACCCGATCGTCACCTGGATCGACGACATCCAGTACGCCGTCGGCGAGGGCCCATGCCTGGAAGCGGCGACCACCCGCGACATCGTCCGGGTGAACGGCGAACAGGCGCAGGCAAAGTACCCGACGTTCTTTACCCGCCAGGTCGAATCCGGGATGCGGAGCTTTCTGTCGGCACCGTTGACGGTGGACGACACCCACGTCGGCGCACTCAACCTCTACAGCCGCGACGATCACGGCTTCGACCGCCTCGATGCGGCCGCGCTGCGGATCTACGTGATCGCCGCCGAGAGCGCCCTGCACGCCACGACCCGAGTAGGCACCCTGCAGGGGACCATCGACGGCTACGTCAAAGCGATGCAGACGCGGGCCGCGATCGAGCAGTGCAAGGGGATCACCCAGTTCGCCCTCGGGGTATCGGAGGAGGAAGCGTTCGATCTGCTCAAGTGGCGGGCGCAGGACAGCAACGTCCCCGTTCGAGCGTTGTGCGAGCAGTTGCTGCGCGACGTCGCAGGGTTCGAGTGGGCCGACCAGGCCGCCAGGGACAGGTTCGGGAAGGTTCTCATGACCGTGCACACCCGCACACCACACTGAGCTCGGCGCGAGTCATTCCAGGACCATCAATAATAACGAAAATCCTTGCCGATAATTTGAGTTCTGTCAGCTAAAGGCATGAACCTTGTTGCGTGTCTGGTCACGCGTAGGACGATGTCCTGCGCGAACCAGTAGGCCACTGCTGCTAAGTACACCCCGACGATCGCCCTCGACCCGAACGCTGGGCCGCCGATTGTTCTCCACGACTTCGTCTGCGATAACGAGCGCGGTGACAGCAACGCTTTCATTCTCGGCTCAGGCTCGTCCGGCGTGGAGCCCCTAGTCCCCGCCGCCCGAGGCGCGAGTGGCTCTGTTCGCCCTCGGCTTTCGGGGATACCTGTTCTCGGTTCCAGGGAGTGAAGACGGGAACGGACTGGACGGGGATCGTCGTGGTCGGCGATCCCCGTCCGGTCGGGTGAAGAAGTGCGTCGTCGGGGCGGTTGCGATGCCTTGTGGGCGTGTGTACGTGGATGTGTCAGATACCCACGCTGACGTGATCGTCGCTGCTCGGTGATCGATCCTGGTGGGTGTTCTCGTGGCGGGGTGCGGTGTGCCCCCAGATCCGTGGTCCCAGTGCCGCCATGGTCGCCGGCATGAGGAAGGGGCGCACGATGAGGGCGTCCAGGGCGACGGCGATGGCCAGACCGATTCCGAGTTGCTGGACGATGTCGACCTCGGCGACGAGGAAGGACAGGAAGACGCCGATCATGATGATGGCTGCGGACAGCACCAGCCTCGCTGTTTTCGCTGACCCTCGGGAGATCGCCGTCAGGTGTTCGGGGTGGTGGGCGTATTCCTCCTGCATCCTGGACACCATCACGACCATGTAGTCCATGCTCAGCCCGAAGATGATGGCGAACATCAGTACCGGGGTGACGCTGTTGATCGATTCGCTGTGCCACCACCGCCACAGCAGTGTCAGGATGCCCAGGGCAGCGGAGACGACGAGTGCGTTGAGTGCGACCGCGATCAGTGGCAGCCAGCGGGAGCGGAACGTCCATCCGAGTAGCAGCACACTGATCACGAGGACCGCGCCGACGATCCACGGGATCGAGGTCGCCACGAGAAGGTCGAAGTCGGCCCCCTGCGCGGTGGCACCGGTGACGTAGGTGGTGACGGCGAGATCGTCGGTTGCGGCCCTGAGGGTGTCGACGAGATCGTGAGTTCTGGTCGAGTCGGGTGGTTCGGTGGAGTAGACGATGACGCGGGTGAACGTGGTTCCGTCGACGGTGCGGGCCAGTGGTCGTCCGGTGCCGTCTGCGGCGAGAATCTGACCGTCCGTGCTCATCTGGTCGTCGAGGGTGGACAGATCGGTGTCGAGGTCGGTGAGGGCGATGACGGACGTGACTCGGCCCGATGTGCGTGCCGCGTCGACGATCTGGGTGGACGCGGCGTAGGCGCTGCCTATGCCGTCTGTGGAGGGTGTGGCGATGACGACTTCGACCGGGAAGAGTTGTCGCGCATCGATCTTTCCGTCGAGCTGGTCGAGTGCTCGTCGTGAGTCCGCGCTCTCGGGTAGTACGTCGGCGCTCGCCACGGGCACCTGCAGTTCGATGGTCGACATCGGGAGCGCGAGGAGCGCGAGAGCCGCCGCGACGATCGTCGCGGTCCATCGCGGATGGCGTAGAGCGAGTCCGAGTCGGTCGCCGCCGGCCCGCCGTCGCCGCCCGGGGATCCGGAAGTTGCCGAAGAACAGTTTGCTGCCGGTGAGCGAGAGCACTGCCGGCAGCAGTGTCGCTGTCGCCGCCAGCGCGATCACCGTGACCACGATGCCCGAGAGGGCGATGGTGGAGAAGACCATGTTGCGGGAGATGAACAGCGCCGCCAGAGCGGCGATGACCGCGATCCCGCCGAACCGGACCGCACGACCTGCCGTCGCGTCGGCCGACAGGGCGGCGGTGTGGGCGTCCTGGCCGGCGTCGAGGCCTTCGCGGAATCGTTTGAGGATGAAGATGGAGTAGTCGACTGAGACTGCGAGCCCGATCAATGATGCCCCGGTGACGTACAGGTTGGAGATGTCGGTGACGCGGGCGAGCAGGTATCCGATTCCCTGGACCCCGGCCAGTGACACCGCGGCGACGGCCAAGGCCACCAGAACCGGGCCCACCGATTGGAACACCACCAGCAAGATGATGATCAGCAACGGGAACGCGATCATCTCCGCGTGCAGGGCGTCCTTCTTGGACTGGGCGTTGAGGTCGTAGTCCAGTGCGGGAGCACCGGTCACCGAGCTGGTGACCCGGTCGTCGGTGAGACTGTCCGCGACGGCGGCGCGCAGGGTCTCGATGCGATTCTGGGTGGTGGTGTTGTCCACGGAGAATGCGACGTCGACGACCTGTGTCGTGCCGTCCGGTGTGGTGAGCACAGGAGCGGTCCGCGAGTCGACGGTGCCGGTCACACCGTCGATGGACGAGGCCGCTTGCCTGACCTCGTCGAGTGTCCGCTCGGTGATCGGTGTCGCCGCGGACAGGACGATCTGGGCGGTGTTGGGTGGGTCGTCGAAGGCGCGTTCCTTCACTTGTTGTCCCACGAACGCCTCACCCCGCGGATCGTTGAATCCGCCGGCCTTGACCTCGCCGTTCAACCCCAGGGCGAGGACTCCACCCAGGAGCAGGAAGCCCACCCAGAACGCGATGACCTTGCGTGGGTGCGCGATCGCCAGTGAGCTCAGCATCATGACACCCCCTGCGTGACACGGTGCCGAAGGTGTCCGATTCGCTCGCGTCGGAGCTCCCCGCGCGGATCGTGCTCGCTGATGTGCGAGTCCGCTTCCGCAAGCGATGCCAGCGCATCGTCCGCGTTGCCGTCCTTGATGTGAGATTCGGCGATGCCGACGTACGCCTTGGACGCCAACCCGGTGTCGGCGGCCGCTGCCGTCCGGTAGAACTCTCGACTTCGCCGGGAGCTGCCGCCGAGGAACGCGGGCAACCCCGCCGAGGTGCGGGCGGCCAGATAGTTGGCGAATCCGTGATCACGCTCGCTTCTGGCGATGCGCACCGCCTTCCTGTTCACCAGCGCCAGTGCGAGCGAGCGGACGATCGGGGGTGCCTGAAGTGCACGGAACCCTGCCAACCGTGTCTGTTGGATGTCGAGCTCGGATCGGGTGCGAAGGTTCGTCCGCCCCAGCGTCACCAGGAGCCGGAGACGGGTGATCGCCTCCCGCGGGAGTGCGCCCTCCACGGTGAGCGACCCGGTGATGATCGCGTCGGTCAGATCCGCGGCCTCCTGCGCGGCGATGGCCTGCTCCGCGGCGCCGGCGCGTGCGCCTTTGTCGATCAGCGACTCGACCGCCTCGCGGGCGGTGTCCCGGAGCTGGCTGACCGTCGCGCGGGGGTCGACTCCCAGCGGGACGGGGATCGGCTCGCCCACCACCAGGGTCCCGAACTCGTCGCTGATCGCCGTGCTGCCCTTGGGAAGAACGTTGTGCAGGTTCGACATTCCGATGGGAACCACCGGCGCGTTCGCCGCGAGAGCCATCCGGAACGCCCCCGTCTTGAAGGGCAGAAGGCCGCTGCCGTCGCCGCGGGTCCCCTCCGGGTAGAGAACCAGCACTTCCCCCCGGTCGAGGATCGTCTGCGCCTTGTCGAAGATCTCCTGGCTGGGCGCTGCGCGGTCGACGGGGTAGCAGTACCACGCCTGGTGCCATATCCGTTTGCCCGTGTCCTGGAAGGATTCTTGCTTGGTCGGGTACCAGACACGATCGCCCCGCAGCGCGTGCAGGACCGTCATGATGAAGAAGTGGTCGATGTAGCTGGCGTGGTTGGCGACGATCACCACCGGCCCGGTACGGGGAATGTTGTGCAGCCCCGAGACGTAGCGCATGCGTCCGGTGATGGTGCGGTGAATGAGCGGCCTGCTCAGAGCGCGGACCAAGGGATCGATCATCGGAGTCCTCATCCCTTCAGGTGGTCGCGGAGACGTTCGATCGTCGAGATGGTCAACCCGTGCCGAGCGGCCCACGGGAGCAGCTCGGGCAGCCGCAGCATCTCTCCGGAGTCCCCGACGATCTCGACGATCGTCCCGACCGGCGCGAACCCGCCGAGTCGAGCGAGATCCACCGCGGCCTCGGTGTGACCGGTACGTTCGAGAACTCCTCCGTCTCGCGCGATGAGCGGGAACACGTGTCCGGGACGGTGGAAGTCCGACGCCGATCCGTTCCGGGCGGCCAGTGTGATGGTCGTCGCGCGGTCGGCAGCGGAGATTCCGGTGGTGACCCCGTGAACCGGTGAGGCGTCGATACTGACGGTGAACGCCGTACCGAAATCGTCCTCGTTCCGCGAGACCATCGGCGGCAGTGCTAGTTCGGTCGCCCTCTGCGCCGTCATGGGCAAGCACACCAGACCCCGTCCGTGCGTGATCATGAAGTTCAGCGCGTCCGCAGTGACCGCCTCTGCGGCCATGACGAGGTCTCCTTCGTTCTCGCAGTCTTCGTCGTCGACGAGGACCACCATCTTGCCCGCGGCGATGTCGTCGATGACGTCCTCGATCGGCGACAGGTGTCCTTCCGCCTGGGTGCGGCGAAGGGTCTTGGTGGGGGCAGCTACAGCAGTCACGGCATTCTCCTCGGGTCGATGCATGATGTGTCACGTACAAGTGAGAAACTAGCACCGTTGAACAGAACCGCAACCCCTGAAATTCGAGTGCGCCGATTGGCTTGCGGGGCCGTAAACGCCTCTTACGTGCCTTTATAGGCGTGCCCAGTACGCAAACTTGGCATTTGCAGTGATCTGAATCACCAACCAAACAGTTCTATGATGTGCCATGTATCTTGTTTTCATGACACATCATCTGAACGACCTGGAAGCACCTGTCGGTGGGCCGTGGTGCACCGACTTCTCCGCCGAGGTCACGTTGCCGTCCGTTCGACCGGAGGAAGTGATCCACGTCCTCTCGCGAGCACAGTCATGGCCGGATTGGAACCCGGCGCTGACCAGCATCGAGGTTCTCGACCCCCGCGTTCTGGCGACGACGGGGAGCCGATATCCGATCGTGGTCCGGGGCGTGTTCAGGGGCAGCTTGACCTACCTCGAGTCGACCCCGTCCAAGCTGGTCATCGACCTGGACATCCCCGGTTTGCACGAACGCGGCACGTGGTCCGTCGACGCCAACGAGGTCGGCGTGAATGTCGTGCACACCGTGCAGCAACGAGGCCCACTGACCAAGGCGATCGGCCGGCACGAAGCACAGCGGGTGCCGTGGAAACGCCTGTGGAGACTGGAGCGATTGTTCGAGCCCTCCACCGCGACGTTTCGATGACCTCGACCGGGCCTGCCACCCGTTACAGGGGCGTCGGTGCGCGATATTCGACTAACAGTGCATGACGTATCATCGATCACATGTCTCAGATCAGTTTGCTCCGATACGTCATTCTCGCGCTGCAACGCCAAGGTGCACGCCAGTTGAATTTGCTTCTCTCCGACCACGGCCTGACCGCGTCGCAGGCAGAGGTGCTGTCCGTGGTGGGGAAGTACGGACCCGTCACGATCAAGGAGGTCGGGGCGAAACTGATCTGTGAATCAGGAAGCCCGAGTCGGCTCGTGAACGGTCTGATCGACCGTGGTCTCATCGTCCGCAGTTCGCTGCCGCACGACAAGCGTGCCACGTTGCTGGCCCTGTCCCCGTCCGGTCGTGACCTCCTCGACAAGGTTCGCGACGTCGAAGATGTCTGCGAGGCTCAGTTGCTCGAGCAGATCCCCGGCGACCAGGTCGTCGAGGTCACCCGGGTCCTGCGTCGATGTGTCCGCGAAGAATCGCTGAATGCGGCGCTGACCGCTCGCTTCCCGTCCGACCTGCAACTCACCTGAGGCCGCTAGCCATGGCACCAGCGGTGCCACACCCTTCCCTCAGATCGCCGCGGAGGGCCGCAGCCGCAATGCGCGGGCCTCGGCCGGAGGAGTGGCTCGGAATTGTCCACGATCCCCAGATCGTAAGCCGCGCACCATTTCAGCGCATGCACAAGCCACTCGGGTGCGAACGTGGCGGCGATGACGGTGCGGTGAACGGCGGCGTTGGCGGGCGACGCTGCCGACTGCTCTGTTTGCACGCTCCTTGAGCGTCAGCAATGCAGGTCGACTCCGTTGACGGAGAAGTCGATCGTCTCCCCGGCCCCGTCGGCGATGCCGCTGCCGTTGATGTCGTCGGTCAATTCCACGATCTCGCGTCTCGCCACGACCGGGAGCCTAGTGCTCGTACTCCACGGCTTCGAACATGCGCGGAAACGCGATTCCTACCGACAACTATCGGGTGGGGTTCACGACGCACGTATCGCGAGTCGGAAGTGGGGATCGCCGGGGGAGACACCCAGTCCCGAAACTGGCCCGCGGCCGCGTTGTCTTGTTCCTCGCCCTTCCGTGGAGGCGAACACGGTGCTGCTCGGGATGCCCGGATGTCTGGACGGTTTTCGACCCGGCCGGTGGAGTCGTTCGCGGGTACCCCGACGTAGGGGTGTAGCCGCCGGGGACAGAATATGCGTAACAGCTCGGGATCGGCGCTAGTGTTGAATCATGACCGTCGGCGAACCCACCAGCCGTGCCCTTACATTCGAGGAGCGCCGCATATGGGGTGGTGCGCTCAAAGCGGTTCAACCCCAATTAGCTGCGATACACCAGGCGCTCAATCGCGCTCGGTCCGGCGGGTGCTTCCAGGCGCACCGGGCGACGGACACACCGGACTCGACACCGTTGTCATGGATCGTTCAACTCCTCATCGCGCAGATGGTGACCGCCGAGCGACTACGCGCAGCGACTAACGCGCATTACGCAGGCGGCCGCTCACCTGGCCACACGGTTACAGCATCCCCCAATATCGCTCGTGGACCCAACACCCGTAGGTCGATCGCACCCCATCGATCGCCTACGGGACTCGTGCACGTCTAGCGCAGTCCCCGTGGGCTCAACCACGGAGACACCTAATGCTCGCCATCGTTGTTGACATACCTACCTTGATCGCCGTTCTAATCCTCGGCACCGTCGTCCTCGTCGCCGTCTTTGGCCCCCACGACCGGGCGCAACGCGCCAGATCGGTTCTGCAACTCTTAGCTGACGCAATCGCCGCCCTCGTGGGTAAGAGCGGTTCATCATGACCACCACGCAGCCGACCGGCCAAGATCGCAAGCGCGGGCGACCGATGCTGTGTCCTAAACCGGTCGTTCTAGACATCGTCAATATGCACGCGGGTGGCACGTCCTACCGCCGCATTGCAGCGGTCTTGAACCAGCGAGGAACACCCACACCAACAGCGCGTGGCCCGTGGACCTACATGCACGTCTACCGCATCAACATGAGCGCAGCTGCCAACCGCGTACGCCGTTCTCGGAAGGAAAATGACTAGCTTCTGTGCGGGTGCCACCCAAGGCCTACGCAGCTCGTTTACTCTCGCCACATGGCAAAATCTTCCCCCAAACTGTTCCTAAGTCACGCTTCCGCCGACTCCGAGTATGTCGAAGAGTTCATGGACCTGATTCTCATTCAGGCGTGCGGACTGACGGAGAGTCAGATCCGAAACACGTCTCTTCGTAACACCGGTGTCCCTACCGGGGATGACTTGTTCGCCGATCTCAAGGCCACCGCCGAAAAAAGTCCTTTGACAGTCGCAATCATCTCACCCACCTATCTGACACGGCCTACCTGCCTGGCGGAGATGGGAGCAGGGTGGGTCAGGGGCACACTGTTTCCATTTTTGACACCTAACATGACACGCGATCCCCTAGTGGGACCACTCAAGACAATGCTCATCGAGGCGCCCAGTGACGAGAAAGCATCGCTGCTTGAACTTCACGATACAATTGTTCAACGATTTGACACCAAGGTAAAGGCTCTCGTATGGACCCGCGCCATTGACAAGTGGATGGCGATGGAACGTCGTGCTGACCTGTTGGCGCCACCTCCCAAGGACATCACAGTGGAGAACGTAGAAGCGCTTGAGCTCAAGCTCACAAATAGTACCGAGCGAATTTCCGAGCTGACACTGGAAATCGATACCCTTAAGGCCCAAAACAAGGCTTTGAGTGGACTGAAGGATGCTAAAGAAGTCGAGGAAGTGACGCTCCCGACTGACCAGATAGCATTGTTCGAGCACCTGTGTTCGGATGCACGAAAAGCTGTTTCCGAGATTGACGGGGGTTACGCTAAAAACGAACTCCTGCGGCAGGAAGTTGCCGGGAAGGGAATTACTTTGCCCTCAGATAGGAATGATCGAGACGAGTACTACGTCGCGCAAGATAAGGGTTTGATCACCATCGACGACGAAGACGGGACCGTGTCGCTCAATTACAACGCCTATGGTATCGACGCAGCAATCGAACGCCTTGAGACTCTTGACCGGTTCCTGGACACAAACAATGTCAGCGACGAATTCCGCACGTGGTTTCAGGGCAAGTACAAAGCTACCCTGTCCCTGACCGCCGAGAAGACATGGAGTGCGATTATCGGCTGACAAAACCGCAGACGACCTGCGATGTTCAGATTTAGCCGTCTACACCCCGGCTTATGTCGCAGACTGCGCTCGAATACGAGCCACCCGCAGCTGCACGTCCGACGTTGTCGCATAGTGGACAGCATGGGCTCTGATGCGGTCCGGGTCGCGTTGGTTGTATCGTTGGAGGGGGTCGTACCCCATTCCCAGGTCGGTGACCCGTCGACTGCCGGTGCGTCGTGAGTCACGTGCATGCGTGCCCGCACCTTCCGCCAAGCTGTGGCTACATCCGCCGGCCGGGCGCTTAAATCCGTTGCGAAGCACCCAGGGTCGGGGCCTATGCCTCACATACGATAACGACAGTCATTGCCGATAATTTGGGTTCCGTCAGGTAAGGCTTGATCGTTGCTGCAACCGAGGGCTGCACCGGGTGCCTCGTAGAGAGACGAAGCCCTTTCCTGTCGGGGTGTCGATGCAGGATGAGGGTCATGCGCATCCGCACACTTGCAGGGCCTCCGCTGGAGCGGGAGATCATCTCCGATGTGCTCCGGTCGATCTTGCTCACCGACGCATCGATGACCACCGGGGCACGTGGGGGAGACCGATCCCGATCCGAAGTCACTGCGGTGACCGAGCTGCTGCGGCCGCCGCCCGGCCCGACGAGTCCATGACACTCACTGACGACGCGGCGATCGCGGACGCTGCGCACGTGTTGCGGGAGAAGATCGACATCTTGCTCGACCGACTCACCGACGTCGTCCTGGGACCACCGACACCAGGATCGGCGCAGTGGCGCAACCTGTTTCAGGTTTCGGGCGATCTCACCCGCATGGCGCGCGGCATGCGCCGCGCCGATGTGCGCGCGCTCATCGCCGCACACGCAGGTGTCGCCGACCCCGCCGGTGCACCGCAGCATCCGCCGGCATCGGCAGTCCCGGCGCCGAGGCGTCGCCGCGGTCGGCGGGCGGACCCGGCGCAACTGTCGATCTTCTGAGCGCACCCGCCGGGCACCACAATCTCCTCGGGATTTGGTGGCGGGCACGGGGGAGTGACACAGGAGCGTTCACGCCATCCGACACCGGGTACAGCAGTGCGATGCCCGAATCGAGAGACGCACCAGCAGGTCCCGCACCGACGACCGACAGCTCCGCCATCTCCGCGGAGCGTCGGAACCCGGCGCCCTCGGTTCTGTTTGTCAGCGGCGTCGGCCTGCATCCGTGGATCTGGGACGACACCCGAGCGGCCCTCGCCCGCATCTGCGACGGCGCGCAGACCGTTGTCGCGGCGCGACCAGCAGATTCGGCGCGCGCCGGGTTGCGCGACTATGCCCGCGCCGCGATCGATTCCGCACCGGCGGGACGATTCAGCATCGTCGCCCACTCCAGCGGGGGTGTCGTCGCGGCCGAGGTCGCCCGGGCACTGGGTGACCGCGTCGAGGCGGTGCTGGGTGTGTGCGCGGTGGTCCCGCCGCCGGGCGGGTCGTTCCTGACCGCGCACCCTGCCCCGCAGCGGTGGGCGCTCGGCGCCGCGATCGGCGTGTTCGGCACCCGGCCGCCGGCGTCCGCACTGCGCCGCGGCCTCACTGCCGGCCTGGAATGTGTTGTGGCGGAACGGGTCGTGTCGGAGTTCGCGGCGGAATCACCCGGGCTGTACCGGGACCGTGTCAGCGGTGACGCGTGGAACGGGGCAACGGGGTACGTGGTCACCGCCGCCGATCGGGAGGTATCACGCCGGCGGCAGCGCGTCTTCGCGTCCCGCCTTGCCCCCGTGTGGGAACGCACCCTCGACACCGGGCACTTGCCGATGCTCGAGGATCCGGACGGGCTCGCCGGAGCGATCGCCCTGTTCCTCGGTGATCACACGTCAGGGGAGCGGTCGGACACCGAACCGGTTGCGGCTTCGTCGGGTGACCACCCGACCCCAGGTGCGGTGGTGACCCGGTTTCGGTGAAGACGGGGGTCGGACAGTAGTACCGTGTGCCGCAACTCGTACCCGCCGATCCGGGGGAGCACAGACATGAGCGCAGACCGGTTGTCACCGCCGGGGTTCGAGGACGCCGTCAAGGCCGCTTACTGGCACCGGAACCGCGACGACATGGCGCCGACGATCGCCGCGTTCGCCGACCTCGCTGTCGCCCACCCGAACCACGGCCCCGCCATGTTCGAGCTGGCGAACGCTCTCGACGCCGGCGGGGAGGAAGCACGCGCCGAACGTTACTACCGGCACGCACTCGACCTCGGGCTCGCCGGTGACCGGTACCGCCGGTGCGTGGTGCAGCTGGCGGGCACCTTGACTGCACTCGGCCGACCGGACGAGGCACTGGCGGTCCTCGCCGACGCCCGTGCTGATCACCCGCAGTGGCCCGAAGTCGGGGTGTTCGCGGCGATCGCACTGCACCGCGCCGGGCGCACCGACCAGGCCTTCTCCGAGCTGTTGCGTACCTTCGCCGAGCACCACGGCCGAGACGATCTGAACCGATACCGGGCCGCATGGACCGAGACAGCCGACACGCTGGGCCACCGCGCCGTCGTCGACCAGGCCTGACGGCTCGGCGGCGAGCACGAACGCGACGCGGCTCACCCGCACCGCCGGCGCGAGGTCGCTGCCGACACGGACGACACTCTGCAGATCCCATGGGGTCGTGGTGATCTCCGTCGGACCAGACGCAACCGGGCCGCGCTCTGAACAGCAGCCCTCAGACCTGACGGTGTGCGGCGACTGCGGACGCCACTACCTCGGCGAGTACGTCGTTGACGCGGGTGATCATGTGCGGCACTCCGTCCGCGCGGGTCGGGTTGATCTCGCCGATGGTCAGCACCCGCCATCGGGGGTCGGCGACGAGCACTGTCAGGGCGGCGGTGAGCTGGTCGAGGGTGGGTCCTTGGTTGCGGCCGCTGCTGTTCTCCGAGAGTGGAGCATCGGTGAAGTCGAGGACGTCGACGTCGACGTGCACCGCGATGTGGTCGTGGGTGAGCGCGGCGAGTGCGTCGCGGGCAGCCGCCTCCGGGGCGGCGATCATCTCCTGCTGTGTGGTGACGTCCAGCTGCAGGCGGAGGGCGTGTTCGCGTTCGAAATCGGTTCCCTCTGCGGGATCGACACCGAGGAACGCGACCTGGCGGCTCCCCAGGAGAGGCTGATCATCGAACGCGGACGCGAACTCGGGCATCGCACCGGGCAGGTCGAATCCGTGCCCGAGTCCCATCCAGTCCAGCGCACCCTGCACGGTGGTCTCGGGAGTGTTCATGTCGAAGTGACGGTCGATGTAGACCAGCCCGCACGCGGTGCCGGTGTGTCGTTGCACGCCGGCGACCGCGCCGGTGGCGATGGTGCAGTTGCCTCCGATCACCAGGACGCGTCGCTCACGGGAGACTTCGGTGTGCACGCGGTCGGTGAGTTCCCGGACGGATGCGACGACGTCGGGTGCGTTCTGGGCGAGCGGCCGCTCTCGATCGGGAGCCCACACCTGCAGCGGTAGATCGCCGCAGTCGATCACGTCGGCGCCGGTGCGCCCCAGTGCAGCGATCAGTCCGGCTTCGCGCAGCACGCGCGGTGTGCGTTCCTGGCCCGGCGCGTAACTACCGGCGCTGCTGGGGACCCCGATGACACTGAGCGGCAACGGCGTCAGTGCGGAAGTGGATGCTCGCATCGTCCCAGTCGACCAGATGTTCTTCCGGGCCGCGACCGGGCGCCTCGAAGCGCGAACCACACGGTGGCGGACTCTCTCGTCCCGATGACCGGTACTGCCCGGTTTGTCGTCACCCGGTGCCGTCACCGGATGTCGTACGGGGTGTCGCTGATGCCGAGCCCGCGTCCCTCCAGCACTGCTCTCAGCGTCAGGAGGAAGTTCCCACTGGTCGCCGCCGACGCCCATGGCCAGTGATTGTCGAACCGGTACATCGAGCACTCGGTGCGGACCGCTCGCCACGGGTCCTCGTGGGCGGAGCTCACCTCGTCCCAGATCGCGAGCATCCCCGCCAGCTCGGTGTCGATGACCAGAGGTGCAGTCCCGCGGGAGGTCTCCGCCGACCGCATGCGTCGGTAGAACTCCTCGATCATCTCGCGCTGGCCTTCCGTATCCACCGCGAACCCTCCCGACGTCGACGACGTGGACAACGCCGCGCCGAGGCACCACGGCGGGCACATCACCGGGCGCAGGTACGAACACCGGGATGAACATTCGTTCTACGCGCCGCGGCGACGTCGTGTCGTGTTTTCACCGCACGTGCGCGCCTGGTGCCCGCTTCGCCGCCCGCAATGCGGGCACCGATACCGTGGTCGGATGTCTGATCGACCCTTTCGGGCGTCACCAGGCGACTGTCGGAACGATCGGTGAGGAGTGACCTCGAGTGGCAGAAGATCCGGATGTGGCGCAGGCGCGGGTGTTTCTGGCAGCGCTGACCGAGGAAACATCAGCCGTGGCCGCACTGCTCGACGACGCTCGCCGGCTTTCCGCCGAAGCCCGGGCGCGAGGCAACACTGCCCTCGCCCTGTGGCACGAACAGCAGATGAAGGCCCACAAGCGGACCCTGCGGGAACTGACCCGCCAGTCGGACAACCTGCGCACCCGGTTCCCGCTGACCGCGGAGTGACCATTACCTCTGCGAACAATATGGTCGGAACATTGACTCGGTATCGACATAGGTCGACTCTGAGCAGATGACAACCACCAATGAAACGGAGCATCTCGCGGCGGTGCAGGATCGGCTCACCGCTGCTCTGCCCGGGGTGAATCGGCAGGAGATCGAACGGGCCGTGGCGGCGGAGTACGCCCGCTTCGAGGGGCGTGCGGTGCGGGATTTCGTTCCGCTGTTCGTCGAGCGCAACGCACGAGAGGCGCTCCGCTCCGCTGTGCACTGACACCGCCTGCACATAGCAGTGCACGACCGCTCGGATCGTGAGCGGTCGTGCGCTGTGGTGCTTTCGTGACCTGGCGCCCCGGTGTCGGGTGGGTCAGGTCCGCCGGATGAGGGTCAGCTGAAGAAGCTGAGTCCGTCGAGGAAGTCGCCGGCGCCGCCGAAGATGTCGGACAGGGCGCCGAGGAAGTCGACGAAGCTGGCGAGGTCGGTGATCATGGGAGCTCCCGTGGTGGTCGAGTGGTCGAGGCAGGAATGCCGTTCATTGGTACCGAT
>SXGS01249056.1_pt1 | contig 22169 bp, 14 predicted proteins | sample 3174681 | NCBI WGS metagenome assembly SXGS01 (sample SAMN11356861, study PRJNA531348) | freshwater metagenome | isolation source: freshwater sample F1-80 | place: China: Fuxian Lake, Yuxi | collected 2017-12-25
CCTGTTGCTGGCGAGCGACCTGCCGCCCGAACAGCGTCACCATGCCGAACTGATCGCCGATTCGGGGCGGGCGATGATGCGGCTGCTCAACGACATTCTCGATCTGTCCAAGATCGATGCCGGGCAATTGGCGATCGCGTCCGAACCCGTGGTGCTGCGCGAGACGATCGGCAATGCGATCGAAATGATGGCGCCCGTCGCACAGGCCAAGCGCATCGCGCTGCGGCTGGAAATCGACGCCGACGTGCCGACGACGATCCGGGGCGACGGGCTGCGCCTGCGCCAGGTGCTGCTGAACCTCGTCAACAATGCGGTCAAGTTTACCGACATCGGCAGCGTTGTCGTCGAATGCCGCCTGGCCGAGGGCAGCGCCCGCGCGATCCGGTTTTCCGTCATCGACAGCGGCGTGGGCATTCCCGCCGACCGGTTGCAGGCGATCCGCGAGCCGTTCCAGCAGGGCGATGCGGGCACCGCCCGCCGGTTCGGCGGCACCGGGCTGGGTCTGGCGATCAGCGAGCGACTGATCGCGCTGATGGGCGGCACGCTGGATATCGAAAGCAAGCCGGGCAAGGGGTCGTGCTTCCGCGTCACCTTGCCGTTGCGCCCGGTCGATGCGTCCAAGGACGAAAAGGTCATCGAAACCCCGGTCGCCATGCTGGCGAAACCGTCGCGCATCCTGGTGGCCGAGGACAACGACATCAACCAGGCGCTGGTCCGCGCCATGCTGGAACGGCGCGGGCACAGCGTGGAGATCGTCGGCGACGGGGCAGAGGCGGTCGCGCGGCTGACGGGAAAGCAGGCCGATGGCGCGCCGCGCATCGATCTGGTGCTGATGGACATGCAGATGCCCGGCATCGACGGCATCACCGCGACGCGGCTGATCCGCGACCGCGGCATCGACGCGACGCGGCTGCCGATCGTCGCGATGACCGCCAATGCCTTTGCCGAGGATGTCCGTCGCTGCCTTTACGCCGGGATGCAGGGCCATCTGGCCAAGCCGATGACGATCGGCACGCTCGACGCGGCGCTTGCCGCCCAACTGGGACCGGCGGATACGGCGCCCCCCGCGGAAGCATCGCCGATCCCGCAGGCCTTGGTCGATCGCTACCGCGCGCGTCGCGACGTCGCGCTGGAGGAAATCCGGGCGATCGTCGCCGGCGGTTCGCTCGATGAAGAGGCGATCCCCGCACTGATCTCCAGCCTCCATAAATTGGCGGGCATGGCGGGCATGTTCGGCGAGGACGCGCTCGGGTCCGCCGCCAGTCGGCTCGAATACGGCCTCGCCGAATGGGACGCCGACACCCGCATCGCCGAACTGCGCGCCTTCGTCCACCTCGCCGGGGATGCAGTTGATGCGCGTTAACCCTGTTCATGCGGAACGCCGCGGCGTTGCGTGGGGTTGCATCAGGCGAACCCCCGGTGACGATGCGACGGACCGAGCGGTTTGGCGGTGGCGGGGTGCGGTTCCGCACCTTAAAACGACATCGCGCCTGTCCTTCGTCCATAATCCCGCGTGTGTGCCATGACGACCAAGTTGATCCTGATCTGCGACGACGATCCGCTGCTGGTCGAACTGCTGGAATTTCGCCTGGGCGCACGCGGATTCGACACGGCCAGCGCCGCTGACGGGCAGCAGGCGCTGGATCAGGCGGCGGCGCTGCGCCCCGATGCGATCGTGCTCGATGCGATGATGCCGGTGCATGACGGTTACGAAGTGCTGCGCCGCCTGCGCGAGGACGAAGCGCTCCGCGCGACTCCGGTGGTGATGCTGACCGCGCGCCGGCAGGAACGCGATATCGTCAGCGCGCTGGAACTGGGCGCGAGCGAATATATGGTCAAACCCTTCATTCCCGAAGAACTGGTCGCGCGTCTGACCCGCCTGCTGGAGCCGAAAGCGTGAAGCGTGGCTTGATCGCCGCTGCATTGCTGGCATCGCTCGCCTCGCCCGCCCTGGCACAGGGGGAGGACGACTATTCCCGCGCGGTCGCCGCGCGCCAGGCGGGCGACGCCGCCACCGCAATCAGCCTGCTCGAACCGCTGACCGCCACCGATCCGGCCAATGCCGATGCGCTGTTGCAGCTCGGCCTGGCCTATCTCGCCAGCGACCGGCTGGACGATGCCGAGCGTGCGTTTCGCGAGACGCTGGCGATCGCGCCCGATTATGCCGATGCCCGGATCGGGCTGGCGCGTGTGGCGCAGCGGCGCGGCGATACAGCGGCGGCGCGCGCCGCGCTGAACGAGGTTCCGGCAGGCAATGCCGAGGCCATCGCGCTTCGCGCGCAATTGGCAGAGAGCGGGGACGGGGCAACCGGTTGGCGCGCCGATCTCGACGCCAGCTACAGCAATCTTGAAGGATCGCAGCCCGACTGGAAAGAGGTCGCCGTCGGCCTTTCCCACCGCAGCGGCAATACGACCGTCGGTGGGCGCGTCGAATGGCTCGAGCGGTTCGGGCTTCGGGACGTGTTCGGCGAACTCCGCCTCGACCAGCGGCTGAGCGACCGCGCCACCGGCTATATCGCCATCGGCGCGACCCCCGACGCCGATTTCCGGCCCGAATGGCAGCTCGGACTGGGCGCAAGCCTGCGCGTGCGCGACGGCGGCGACGCGACCGTGCTGACGCTCGACGCCCGTCAGGCCCGCTACCGCGTCGGCGATATCCAGACCGTCAATCCGGGGATCGAGCAATATCTCGGCGATGGGCGCTATTGGCTGACCGCGCGTTGGATCAACATTTTCGACGAGCGCGGCGATCATCGCATGGGCTATCTGCTGCGCGGCGATGCGCAGGCCAGCGACCGGGTGCGCCTGTTCGCCGGACTGTCAGACGCGCCCGACCCCGATCAGGGGGTGGTGATCGATACGTTCAGTCTGTTCGGCGGAGCGGCAATTGGCATCGGCGATCGCGCCGAACTGCGCGCGTCGGTCGCGCATGAAGACCGCAGCATCGGCGCGGATCGGACCCAGGTTTCGCTGGGGCTGGGCTGGCGCTTTTGAACCCGCTTCAATTCCTGTGGCTGGTGTCGCTGGTGATTGCGGCGGCGGCGTTGTGCGTGATGCTCGGACTGATCGTCGCGCGATTGCTGTCGGTGCGGCACAACCGCGTACAGGCCGCCGAGCGTAAGCGCATCACGCCGATGGTGATGGCGGGCGATCTGGCGTCGATCGACGGCCCCGTCGATCCGCACCTGCTCGCCGATCTGTCCGCCGAGCTGATCGACATGGTGCGCGGCGACGATCGCGCCGCCTTCGTCGCCAGCGCCACGCGGATGGGGGTGCCCGACGAATTCCGCAGCCGCCTGAGGCGCGGCAATGCCCGCCAGCGGGTCACCGCCGCCGAAGCGCTCGCGCAATTTCCCGACAGCGTCAGCCGCGACAGCCTTGAGGCGGCGCTCGACGACCGCAATCCCGACGTTCGGCTGGCCGCGGCAATGGCGCTCGCCGCGCAGGATGCCGCGCCGCCTGCGCTCATGCTGGTCGATCGACTGGCGCTCGGCACGCGCGAAAACTCGCTCGTCATGGTCGGGTTGTTCGAGGAGATCGGACGCAGCCGGCCCGACGAAATCCGCGCGCTGATCCTCGAAGAAGGCGTTGCCGACACGGTCAAGGCCGCCGCGATCGAGGCGCTGGCGGGGACCGGCGATTATTCGCTGGTCGCGCCGATCAACGGCCTCGCGTTGGAAACCGATCCTGGTTCCCCGGCGCTGCCCCGCTATCTGCGCGTGCTCGGCCAGTTCGAACATCCCGGTGGCGCCGGTGCGGTGCGGGCCGGGCTCGATAATCCCGGCTGGGCGACACGCGCCGCCGCGGCCGAAGCGGCGGGCCGGATCGGCATCGTCGATGCGCGCGGTGCGCTTGCCGGGTTGCTCGACGATCATCACTGGGCCGTGCGTTTCGCCGCGGCGGAAGCGCTGGCGAAGCTGGGGCCGCCCGGCCTCGCCTTGCTGGGCGAAGCGGCGATGAGCGATCAGCCGCGCCCCCGCGAAGCCGCCGCGCTGATCCTGGCCGAGCGAACGGGTGCCAGGCGATGATCGAGTGGCAACCCTGGGCCGTCCAGTCGGCGACCGCCATCGCGCTGGTCGTGATCGTCACCGGACTGATCCAAACCGGTTTCTACATCGTCCAGCTTGTTTATGCCGGCATCGCCCTGGGTCGTCGCCCGCCGATCGCGCGGTCATCGGTACTGTGGCGCCGCTACGGCGAACAGGCACCCCCCGTCGCCGTACTCGCGCCTGCATTCAACGAGGAAGTGACGATCGTCGAAAGCGTGCGGTCGCTACTCGCGCTGCAATATCCCGATTTCGAGGTCATCGTCATCAATGACGGGTCGAAGGACGCGACGCTCCAGCGGATGATCGACCATTTCGGCCTGTCGCCGGTCGATCGCTACCACGACCTGATCGTCGCGCATCAGCCGATCCGGGGGCTTTACGCGTCGCCGCGCATTCCGCGGCTGCTCGTCATCGACAAGGAAAATGGCGGCAAGTCCGACGCGCTCAACGCCGGAATCAACCTGGCGCGCGCGCCGCTCTTCTGCTCGATCGAGGCCGACTCGCTGCTTGAATCCGACGCGCTGCTGCGCGCGGTGCGGCCGTTCGTCGAGGAACCGGTGCTGACGATCGCGGTCGGCGGCACCATCCGCATCGCCAATGGCAGCCGGATCGATTCGGGGCGCGTGCTCGACGTGCGGCTGCCGCGCCGCTTCCTGCCGCTGGTACAGATCGTCGAATATCTGCGCGCCTTCCTGATGGCGCGGCTGGCGCTCGGCCAGATGCAGGCGTTGATGGTGATTTCCGGCGCGTTCGGCATGTTCCGTCGCGACCGCGCAGTCGAGGTCGGCGGCTACAGCCACGGCACCGTCGGCGAGGATATGGAGCTGGTGGTCAAACTCCACCGCCATATGCGCGACCTGCGCGTCCCCTACCGTGTAGAATTCATCCCCGAACCCGTTTGCTGGACCGAAGCCCCCGAAAGCCTGACCATATTGGGCCGCCAGCGCGCGCGGTGGCAACGCGGATCGCTCGAGACCTTCTTCCGGCACAAGGACATGGTGCTCAACCCGCGCTACGGTCGGATCGGGTTCGTCGGGTTCGGTCAGGTGCTGATCGTCGATGTGCTGGGGCCGGTCATCGAAGTGCTCGGCTATCTATTGGTGCCGCTTCTGTGGGCCTTGGGCTTGTTGTCGGTCGATTATCTGCTGGCGTTCATCGCGATCACCTTCACGCTCGGCATCTTCGTCAGCGTCGCGACGCTGATCCTCGAGGAAATCCAGCTCAAGCGTTTTCCCAAGGCGCGCGATCTGGCGATCCTGACCGCGGTCGCGGTGGTCGAGAATTTCGGATATCGGCAATTGTCGAACTTGTGGCGGATGCGCGGCTGGTGGCAATTCCTGCGCAAGCAACAGGGCTGGGGCGCGATGACCCGGACCGGGTTTCAGCGCGACTGAGCCAGCCGGTCGAGCGCCGCCAGCAGGTCGTCAACGAGGGGCGCGATCGCCGCATCGTCCGCGCCGCGATCGATCGCTTCCTCCAGTATCAGCGCCTGTTCGCCAAGCCGAGGCTGCCCGAAGATGCCCGCAGCCCCCGCTAGATGGTGGGCAATCTCGGCCGCGCGTTCGCGGTCGTTTGCGGTCAGAGCGGCTCTCAACGCCACCGCTTGCTGATCCGCCGACGCCGCGAACCGGCGGCACAAGGCCGCCATCCGCGCTTCGACGTCGCTCATCCGATCAGCGCCTTGACCTGGCCGCCCAGCGCCATCGGATCGAACGGCTTGGCAATGACGCCGCGCGCGCCCAGCGCCTTCAGCGCATCGACGTCCGCCGACTGGGTGCGCGCGGTGATGAACACGACGGGGATCGATGCCGTCGCCGGATCGTCCGCAAGCCCCGCAAAGGTCGTCGGCCCGTCCATCTGCGGCATCATCACGTCGAGCAGGATCAGCGCAGGCTGCCATTCGCGCGCCGCGACGATACCCTCCGCCCCCGACGCACAGCACCGCACGTCGAGATCGCCTTCGAGTTCGAGCGACAGTGCCGCGATCTCGCGAATATCGGCTTCGTCGTCGATGTAGAGAATGCGCGTCATACCCGTTCAGCGTCCTTCGCGCCGCAGAGTTCCAACGTGCGCGCGACCAGCTTGTCGAGACTGGCGCGCGATTTGACGAACAGCGCCTCGACCGTCGGTTCGAGATCGGCGTCGGGATCCTGCGCGGTGAACACCACCACCGGCGCCCCCGGCAATTTCTCGCGCAGCAGCGGCAACAGGTCGAGCCCGGATCCGTCGGCCATGCCGATATCGAGGATCGCGGCGTCGAAATGCTGGACGCGGATCAGGCTGCGCGCGGCCTCGACGCTCTTGGCTGACCTGATGTCGGCGCGCCCTTCGAAATTGGCGGAGACGACGCGGAGCATATCGGGATCGTCATCGACGTGAAGGATGATGGGCAGCCCGGCGAATAAGGGCTCGGGCTGGGGCATGGCGTCGGCTTCGATCGTGGTTTCTCCCGCGGGAAGGTCGACGCTGAACACCGTGCCCCCGCCGTCGCGATCCTCGAACGTCACCGACCCGCCCATCCGCACCGCCAGTTCGCGGACGATCGACAGGCCTAGGCCAGTGCCGCCCTTGCTGCGCGTATCGGACGAATCGGCCTGGGCGAATTTGGCGAAGATGCGGTCGCGAAACTCAGGAGGAATGCCGGGTCCGCGATCGGCGATGCTCAGCCGATACCGCCGGTCGAGCGGCCGGATCATGACATCGACCACGCCACCGACGGGCGAGAATTTGATGGCGTTCGACAGCAAATTGGTGACGATCTGTGCCAGCCGGTCGGGATCGGCGATCACCGTCGCATCGCCGGCGGATGGCGCAAACGCGATCGTCACCCGGTGCGTCTCGGCAAAGCCGCCATTGGCCTGGACGCAGCTTTCGGTCGCAGCGACCAGGTCGACCGGGCGATTGTCGAACCGCATCTGGCCGGATTCGATCTTCTCGATGTCGAGGATGTCGTTGATCAGCCGCACCAGCCGCTGGCAGTTGTTGTAGGCGATATCGACCAGGCGGGCCGCGCGTTCGGGCAAGGCGCCCGCCGCGCCGCCCGAGAGCAGGCCGAGCGACCCCGCAATCGAGGTAAGCGGCGTGCGCAGTTCGTGGCTGACGGTCGAGACGAATTCGGTCTTCATCCGCTCGACCTGCTTGCGCTCGGTCACGTCGCGCACCACCGCCAGATAGCGGTGCCCGTCGGCCAGCGGCACCGCGCTGACGGTGACGTCCGCCAGAAAGGTCGATCCGTCCTGTCGCCGCGCCCAGAATTCCTCTGCCTTGCTCGCATTGAGCGTGCGGCGTGCCTGAAGCCGTTTGAGGAAGGTTTCGATCCGTCCGCGATCGGGCGCGACTTCGAACAGGATGCCGACATCCCGCCGCATCAGCTGGTCCGGGGGATAACCGAACAGGGCCGCCGCGGCGGGGTTCAGCGTCTCGATGCTGCCCGACGGATTGATCGTGATCATCGCATCCTTGGCGCCTTCGAACACCGCGGCTTGCCGGGACGCCTGATCCTCGGCGGCGCGCAGGGCATCGGCCCGCGACCGCAGCGCGCGCATGATCGCGAAACCCGCAAGGCCCAACAGCGCGATCAGCGCGGCGTTCAGCGCCAATGCGGTACGTTGCAGGGTCTTGCGTCCGCGATTGGACGCCGCGGTCCGGTTCGCCAGCTGCGCGCCTTCGGCTTCGTCCATTGCGGCGACCGTCATCCGCAGCACGTCCATCCGCCGCCGCCCATCGCCGGTCGCGATCAGTGCCTGGGCATCGTCGATCCGACCGGACCTTGCGAGCGCGATATCGCGTTCGACCACCTCCAGCTTGTCGCGCGACGCACTCCGCAACCGGTCAAGCGCCCTGACGCCTTGGGAACCGTCGGCAATCAGCGCCTCAAGCCGCGTGAACGCGCCGTCCAGCCGTCCGCGGGCCTGGGTATAGGGTCCGAGGAACGCGGCATTCCCCGTCAGCGCAAAGCCGCGCTGGCCGGTTTCCATATCCTGATGCAACGACAAGATCAGTCGCAACTGCTCGCGCGTCTCGAACGACCGCGCCACCGCCGCCGCATGGCCCTCGCTCGCCTCGAACTCGCGCGCCAGGATCGCATTGACCCCCAGCAATGAAGCCGGGATCGCGATCATAAGCAACGCCGCCAGAACGCGGTTCAATCGGAACAGCCGTTTATCGTTCATCGACCGCAACTGTGACCACAATCGATCGCATGCTCAAGCCTCCGGCCAGGTGGAGGATTTGGCGTGGCATCGGCGTGAGATGTATCGTCTGGAGGCATCATGGTGCTGCGCAGGGGACAAAGATTTGCACTCAGGTCATTGGAGAATTTTGGTTTCACGTGACTGAAATCAGGCGGATAGCGACCGGCAGCTTTGGGCATCGAGCGCATCGAAGCGGACATTCGGCAGTCATGGTCTGTCGCGCAAGATGCTACTAGCGATGCGTGATACGGGTCAGGGGAGTGGCAGCATCGTGGGACACGCGGTGCAATTGGCGGCAGTTTTCGCTTATCCCCGAAACCAGCCGAACGTCCGATCTTGGGGCGTATTGCTGCCCCCCCCCGGCGGACGCAAGTTCGCGTCCAAAGTCAAGGGAAGCGCCACTTGTCACCAAAGAGTCCCCTCGCTGCCACCGCGCTGTAACGCATAACCGTCATCTGCCCCTCGACTCGCGATGATCGCGACGGGGGATTTTGATCATGATGCATTCGATCGGGCGGCAGCGCCGCAGGGCGACTCTGGCGGTCGCGTTGCTGGCGTCGGTGGCATTGCCGGCCCATGCGTGGGCGCAGAGCGTGACGGGAACGGTCGTCGATAGCACGTCGACCCGAGCACTCGATGCCGCCGAGATCGAACTGGTCGAGTTGCAGCGCACCGACACCACCGACCGCGACGGCAGCTTCCGCTTCACCGACGTCCCCGCGGGCACCTATACGCTGGTCGCGCGCTATACGAGCGCGGAACCGGTGACACGTACGATCGCGGTTCCGGCATCGGGCGAAGTCCGCGTCGATTTCACACTCGGCTCGCCCGATGAAGGCGCGGTCCTGGTGATCGGCCAGCGCGCCAACCTGGCCAGCTCGATTTCCCGCCAGCGCGCGGGCGAAGGCGTATCGACGGTGCTGACCCGCGACGCGATCGGCCAGTTTCCGGACCAGAACGTGGCCGAAGCACTGCGCCGCGCGCCCGGCATCAACGTGCTCAACGATCAGGGCGAAGGCCGGTTCGTGTCGGTCCGCGGGCTAGACCCCGAACTCAATTCGACGTCGATCAACGGCAACCGGGTGCTGGCGACCGGCGGCGATTCGCGTGCCGCCGCGCTCGACGTGATTCCGTCCGAACTGGTCGAGGCAATCACCATCAAGAAATCGCTGACCCCGGACATGGACGCCGACACGCTGGGCGGATCGGTCGAGATCGAGACGACCAGCGCGTTCAACCGCAAGCAACCCTATGTCGGCGTCACCCTGGAAGGATCATACAACGACCTGCGCGAAGCGGTGAGCCCGAAGGCGGGCGTCGATTTCTCGATCCCCATCGGCAGCGACTTCGGGATTGCCGGCGGCTTCAGCTATTACAAGCGGCGTTTCTCCAGCGACAATGTCGAGGCATCGGGCTGGGCGACGTCGGACGACGGCGTGGATTATGTCGAGGAAGTCGATTACCGCGATTACGACGTGACGCGCGAACGGATCGGCGCGAACCTGTCGTTTGACGCGCGGATCGGCACGACGACCGAAGTCTATCTGCGCGGTCTGTACAGCCGGTTCGACGACCAGGAATTTCGCCGCCGCCTGATCTTCGCCTTCGACGAACAGCCCTTTGCCGGGACCGCCACCAGCGCCAGTTTCGATTCCGCGGACGGCACGATCGAGGTCAATCGCGACATCAAGGATCGCGGCGAGGCGCAGGAGATCAAGACGGTCTCGTTCGGCGGCAAGACCGAAGTGGACGGTTGGAAATTCGTCTATGACGCCGCCTATTCGCAAGCGACCCAGACCGAGGACAATTCGATCGACCCGCTGGAATTTCGCGGCGAATTCGAGGATCCGGGTGCGCTGGGCGTCACCATCGATTATGCCAATCCACGCATCCCGGCCTATTCAGTCGATTTCGGCAGCGACGCGTTTTTCGATCCGTCGAGTTACGGCTTCAACGCGCTCGAACGCACCACGCTGGAACGCGCCAAGGACGAGGAATATTCGCTCCGCGGTGACGCCACGCGCAGCTTCGCGCTGGCGACCGGCACGTTCGAAGTACAGGCCGGGTTCAAGGCGCGCTGGCGCGACAAGCGTCAGGACTTCGTCATCGACATTTTCGACGAAGTCGACGGCGATTTCACGCTGGCCGATTTGACTGGCGGGCAAAGCTATGGGCTGGCGCTGATCGAACCGACCCCCGGCACCGACGCGCTGCGGGATTTTATCGGCAGCGATCCCTATGCGCGCTTTACCCGCAACGCCTTCGACAGCGATTTCGCTTCGTCGGCCGAGGATTTCCGCGCGACCGAGGATGTGCTCGCGGGCTATCTGCTCGGCCGCTACACGTCATCGACACTACGCGTCGTCGGCGGCGTTCGCGTGGAGCGCACGCACAACGAATTCTTCGCCAACGCGCTCGACGCCAACGAGGATACAGAGATCGTCACGGTGACACCTGTCACCTTCGATCGCAGCTATACCGACTGGCTGCCCAGCCTGAACGTCCGGTTCGAACCGGAACAAGGCGTGGTGCTGCGCGCGGCAGGTTATAAGAGCCTGGTGCGTCCCAACATCGCCCGCGTCGCGCCACGCTTCATCGTCGAGGAGGATGACGAGGGCGAGCGTTCGGGCGAGTTCGGCAATCCCGACCTGCTGCCTTATCGCGCCTGGAATTTCGACCTGTCGGCGGAATATTATTTCGCGCGCGACGCGGTGGTCTCGCTCGGTGCGTTCTACAAGTCGATCGACGATTTCATCGTCGTCGGCGAATTCGACGACATCACCTTCAACGGCATCAGCGTCGATGAAGGCACGATCCCGCTGAACGGCGAACGCGCGACGGTGAAGGGGCTGGAGTTTTCCTATCAGCAGGCATTCACGTTCCTGCCTGCGCCGTTCGACGGCCTGCTCGCCAATTTCAACTATACCTATACCGATGCGGAAGGGCAGTTGGCCGATGGCGAATTCACCGACGGGCGCTTCATTCCGTTGCCCGCATCGTCGAAGCACACGTTCAACGCGGTGCTCGGGTATGAGAAGGGCCCGATCAGCCTGCGCGCGGCGGGTGCCTATCGCTCGGGCTATCTCGACGAGGTCGGTGGCGATCCGCAGGAGGACCGCTATGTCGATCAGCATTTCCAGGCGGACTTCACGGCGAAATATCGCGTGACACCCAATGTCCAGATCGTCGGCGAATTCATCAACGCGTTCGACGAACCCTATTACGCGTATCAGAACGGCCCGACCACGCGCCGCCTGCTGCAATATGAGGAATATAGCTGGACCGCGAAGTTCGGTGTGCGGGCGACCTTCTGATGAATTTTGCATCCTTGCTCGCAACCGCTGCCCTGATCGGGGCGGCGGCGCCCGCTCTCGCGCAGACCGTCGCCCCGGCACCCACCGCGACGATCGTGCCGATGACCGGGACGCCTGCCACCGGCAAGCCGTTCGCCGCGACCGGCTATCCCGACCGTATCGTGCTGACGCCGGGGGCAGACCCCAGTACGGAGATGGCGATCGCGTGGCGCACCGACCCGCGCCAGCAGACCGCGGAGGCGGAATTCGCGCCCGCGATCGACGGGCCGAATGTGGCGTATTTCGCCAAACCGATGACCGGCACCTCCGCCGACATCGCCAACGAGAATGGCAAGGCGCGCTATCACCAGTTGCGCTTTACCGGATTGAAGCCGGACGCGCCCTATCTCTACCGCGTCAAGGGCGCGGACGGCTGGAGCGAGTGGCTCCAGTTTCGCACGGCAGCGGCTGAGTTCCGCCCCTTCTCGTTCCTTTATTTCGGCGACACCCAGAACGGCATCCTTTCGGTTGCCTCGCGCGTGATCCGCGAAGCGTTCAACGCCACATCGTCGCCCGCACTCGCCATCCATGCAGGCGACCTCGTCGCGCAACGCGAAGAAAAAGTGCATGACGACGAATGGGGCGAATGGACCGCGGCCGGTGGCCACCATTATGCGACGATCCCGCAACTGCCCGCACCCGGCAACCATGAATATGTCGATGCAACCTGGTCCGACGACAGCGAGACGCGGCTGCTCGGTCCGCACTGGCCGCTGAGCTTCGCGCTGCCTGAAAACGGCGCGGAAGGGGCGAAGGCGACGACCTACTCCGTCGATTATCAGGGGGTGCGCTTCATCGTCCTCGACGGCACGGCGGGGATCGATCTGGGTGCGCTCGACACACAGACGCGCTGGCTCGACGGGTTGCTGGCCGACAATCCCAATCGCTGGACGGTGGCGCTGTTTCACCAGCCGATCTTTACCTGCGCGCGGCCCAACGACACCGCCGAGTTGCAGGCGGCATGGAAGTCGATCTTTGAGAACCGCAACATCGATCTGGTCTTGCAGGGCCACGACCATTGCTATGGCCGCCTGACCAGCGAAGCGGGCCGCGCAGCCAGCGCAAAGGCGCAGGCTGCGGGAACGGCACAAGGTCCGGTCTATGTCGTATCGGTGACCGGTGCCAAGATGTACGGGCTTAACGATCGCTCGGCAGCGCAGCCCGACCGCGTGGCCGAGGATACCCAGCTATACCAGCGCATCGACGTCACCGCCGACACGCTGGCGTTCAGGGCGTTCACGCCCACCGGGCGGTTGTATGACGGGTTCGAACTGACGCGCGGCGCAAATGGTGCCAAGCGGATCGCGACGCTCGCGGGCATCACCGGACCCGACCGACGCTGCGCTGCGGGCACCGGCCCCGATGGCGCGCCGTGCGTCGCCGAGCCGAAGGACTAACTCAAAGATGACCAGGGGGAAGACCATGACCATTCGCACGACGACCGCAGCCATGGTTGCGCTGGCGGTGGCGGGCTGCGCCACCACGCCTTCGGTGCCGCGCTGGTCGGCGGGCGATCCCCCCGCGATCGTGCACGCAGTGGTCGAAACGGTGGTGACCACCGATGCCGCCGTCGACGCCGACGATCCCGCATTATGGGCGGATTCGAAAGAGCCTTTGCGTGCCGTGATGTTCGGGACCGACAAAACGGACGGACTCTATGTCCATAATCTCGACGGCAGCGTGCGTCAGTTCCTGCCCTCGGGCGCGGTCAACAATGTCGATCTGCGCACCGGCTTTCCGATCGGCGATCGCGACGACATGGTGCTGGTCGCCGCGACCAACGACGAGCGGATGGGGATCAACGTCTATCTGTTCGATCCGCGCACGTTGGAGACGCGCGATTTCGGGTTCATCCCGACCCATATGGGCGAGCCCTACGGCTTCTGCATGGGCAAGCGCGGCGACGATTTCTACCTGATCGCCAACAACAAGCTGGGCGATATCCGCATCTGGCAGGTCGCGGCCAACGGCAACGTGCCGGGCGTCGCGCTGGTCCGCTCATTGAAGCTCGGCTCGCAACTCGAAGGCTGCGTGGTCGATGACGCGGCCGACACGCTCTATGTCGGCGAAGAGGATGTCGGCATCTGGCGGTTCGACTTCGACCCTGCGGGCAGCCCCGATGCGGTCAGCGTCGCCAAGGTCGATCGCCAGCGCATCACCGACGATGTCGAGGGACTGACGATCATGCGCGACGGCGCGAACAATTATCTGATCGCATCGTCGCAAGGCGACGACACCTATGCGGTGTTCCGGATCGAGCCTGCGGGAGAGGCCTATGTCGGCCGCTTCGCGATCACCGACCGGGGCGGCATCGATGGCGTCACCAGCACCGATGGCATCGATGCCTGGTCCGGCCCGATCGGCGAATATCCCGAAGGCCTGATCGCGGTCCATGACGACATGGACCAACCGACACGCGGACAGCAGAATTTCAAACTGGTCGACTGGCGCGACGTGAAACGAGCGATGAAGTTGCCCTGAGAATGTGCCGGTTCGATCGCTCCAGGCGCTCAAGTCGGTAGAGCCCTCAAGGGGTCTAAAAAGGCGCATTGCCGCCCAGCAGTTTCCACCAATGGCCAAGCTGCTGTCGATTGGTTGCTCGCAGCCTGTAAGCTATCGGTCCTCCAAGCAGGAGAGCGCCACCGATCCATCAAATGTTCGGTGCTTTCTTTCTTCGAATCAGCTCACTAGGGTCACTGTTCTGATGATGGAGACCCCCTTTGAAGCGTGCCGCCCTTTTCGTTGCATCCGTGCTTTCCTTGTCCTCGGCGCCGACCCTCGGCCAAGCACAAAGCAGCACTGCCGAGACCGCGCCCTTGCCTTCCGATGATCCGTTCATCTGGCTGGAGGAAACGCGCAGCGACCGGGCGCTTGCCTGGGTTCGCACGGAGAACGAGCGGGTCGACCGCACGCTGGCAGGCGATCCCCGTTTCGCGCAGCTCCAGGCCGAGGCGCTGACGATCCTGGACGCCAAGGACCGCATTCCGGGCGTCGGCTTCACGCCCTATGGTCTGGTCAATTTCTGGCAGGATGCGGCGAACCCGCGCGGCCTGGTGCGCGTGACGACGCTCGACAGCTATCGCACCGACAACCCGACATGGCAGACCATTCTGGACATCGACGCGCTTGCCACAACCGAAGGGCGCGAATGGGTGTATCAGGGCATGTCGTGCCTGCCGCCGGCGGGTACGCGGTGTATGGTCGCGCTGTCGGACGGCGGCAAGGACGCGACCGAACTGCGCGAATTCGACGTCACCACGCGAAGCTTCGTGAAGGACGGCTTCTTCCTTCCCGAAAGCCAGGGCAGCGCGCAATGGGTCGATGAGAACACGTTGCTCGTCAGCCGCGATTTCGGCGACGGCACGATCACCGAGAGCCAATATCCCTTCACCACCCGCGAATGGAAGCGCGGGACCCGCATCGAGGATGCGCGCGAAATCTATCGTGGCGATGCGAAGGATGTGTCCTCAGGCGCCGGGCTGTTGCGGGATGCTGCGGGCACGATCCATGGCCGGGTGGCACGGCGCGGGGTGTCGTTTTTCGAGAGCGAAACCTATCTGTGGCATGCGGACAAGTGGACCAAACTCGACATCCCCTTGAAGGCCAATCTCGGCGGCATCGTCGATGGCCGCATCCTCTTTTCAACCGATGTGGAATGGCAAAGCGGCGGCCAGACCTTCCCGGCGGATTCGATCGTCTCCGCCGATCTCGCGGCGTTCAAGGCCGATCCCAATGGCGCGCCGAAAACGCTCGTGTGGAAGCCCGAACCCCGCCAGACGATGCGGGGCACCGCGATCACCGGCGACGCGCTCTATGTCAGCTTGCTCGATAATGTACGTGGCCGGGTGCTGCGGTTCGATTTCGATAACGGCAAATGGGCGTCGAAACCGATTGCCCTGCCGCAAAACGCCACCGTCGGCGTCGCCGCGGCCGATGACGATAGCGGTCAGGTGATGTTTTCCGCCACCGACTTCCTGACGCCGTCGCAGCTTTATTATTCGAACGGCACCGCGGCGCCGACCGTGATCAAGACCAGCCCGGCGCGCTTCGACGCACAGGGGCTGGAAATCTCTCAATTCGAGGCGATCAGCAAGGACGGGACCAAAATCCCCTATTTCGTCGTGGCGAAAAGGGGCGTCACACTCGACGGCAACACGCCGACTTTGCTTTATGGCTATGGCGGGTTCCAGAGTTCGAGCCTGCCCGTCTATTCGGGCACGATCGGCAAGCTGTGGCTGGAGAAAGGCGGCGCCTATGTGCTCGGCAACATGCGTGGCGGCGGCGAGTTCGGGCCTGAGTGGCACCAAAGCGCGATGGGCGCGAACAAGCAGCGCACCTGGGACGATTTCATCGCCATTGGCGAAGATGTCGTAAAGCGTGGCCTGACCAGCCCGCGCCGGCTGGGCATCATGGGCGGAAGCCAGGGCGGGCTGCTGGTCGGAACCGCCTTCACCCAGCGACCGGACCTGTTCAACGCCGCCGTGGTGCAAATCCCGCTGTTCGATATGCTGCGCCTGCCGTTCATCGGGCGTGGCGCGTCATGGGTCGGCGAATATGGCGACCCGCGCATCCCCGAGCAACGCGCCTGGATCGAAGCATACTCGCCCTATCAAAAGCTGGTGAAGGGCGTCGAATTTCCGATGCCCTTCTTCTGGGCCAGTACCGCCGACGACCGCACGCATCCAAGCCATGCGCGCAAGGCGGCGGCGCGGATGAGCGCCAATGGGCAGCCCTATTATTATTACGAGGATATGACCGGCGGTCATTCGGGCGGCGTCGACAACGCCCAGCGCGCGAAGCTGCAAGCGTTGCAATATGTTTACCTGATGCAACGCCTGATGGACTAGGAAAACGCGGAACGCTGTTCTCAGATGTAAGCCGCGTTCAAATGGCTGGTCTTGCGCGCGGTATGCCTGGCCAACGGCCAAAAAATGCGGTCCTGATCGATCGGCGCTACGTTCTTGAAGAGAAAATGCATGGCCGGTGGTCTGGTAGCGCTTCTTGATGATGTGGCGGCTTTGGCGCGGTTGGCGGCAGCCTCGGCCGACGATGTCGCTGCCGCTGCGGGCAGGGCCGGGGGCAAGACGGTCGGCGTCGTGATCGATGATGCGGCAGTGACGCCAGGCTATGTCGTCGGGCTGCCGCCCGAACGCGAACTGCCGATCATCGCGAAGATCGCGCTTGGCTCGCTCCGCAACAAGCTGATCTTCATCCTGCCGGTCGCCTTGTTGCTGAGCGCATTTGCGCCATGGGCGCTGACCCCGATCCTGATGATCGGTGGACTTTATCTCTGCTTCGAAGGTGCGGAAAAAATCCTCAAGTCGCTCAAGGGCGAAAAGGCGGTCGATGAAGTCGCGACGATCGCTGATCCAGCCGTGCTGGAGGCACGACAGGTCAGCGGCGCGATTCGCACCGATTTCATCCTGTCGGCAGAGATCATGGTGATTACCTTGAACGAATTGACCAGCAACGGAATCGCGACCCAGGCGGCGGTTCTGGCACTGGTCGGCGTCGCCGTCACGATCGCGGTGTACGGACTGGTCGCGGTCCTCGTGAAGATGGACGATGTCGGGCTGCGCATGATGAAGTCGGGCGGTGGAGCGGCGACATTCGGTCGCGGGTTGGTGCGCACCATGCCGGTGTTGCTGAAGGCGCTGGCGCTGATCGGTACGGCCGCGATGCTATGGGTGGGCGGAGGAATCCTAATCCACGGTCTGGCCGAGTTCGGAGCGAGCGCACCCGAGGTCGCCATTCATCACGCCGCTGTCGCAATCGGTGGCGGAATCGGTGCGGTGGAGTGGGTTGTGACCGCGATCGGCGCTGGCATTGTCGGGGTCGCCGCCGGGATGATTGTGGCAGGGCTTCTCCATTTGAAACCGGGCGCAAAACACTGACGCAGGGCGGCTGTGTTGAAGAACCAGAATCGTCGATATCCAAAGCAGGCCGTGACTGCCAAAGGCAGACGCTGATGGTGTCGTTTTCGGATCACCGGAATTTAGTCGGGCGGCGCGATGCTGGCGCTTCAAGAAGGTGGCTTTCTGGTCGCTCAGCCGAGGACCGGCCACAAATGGCGGCGTGATGGGCGGTTGCGTTTTTGCGATCGTCCGCCAGGCCGCGGCCAATTCGGGTTCACCTCGCGCGATCATCTGGAAAGTGATTTCGTCGATCGATGCCATTTCCGCCTAGCCGCGCATTGTGTTGACACCCGCATCAGTTGGAACATATGTAGAACATTGTTTCAACTGGAGTCGTTTGCGCTTGCCCGAAGCCGTCGTTCATCTGCGTAAGGCGGTTTCCGCTATTGAGGCGAAGCATCCTTGTACGGCGTCTTTGCCATTTGGAGTCGCCGAGCTTGATGCGCATTTGGCGAACGGCGGATTGCGCATCGACGCTTTGCACGAAGTGGCGGCTACAGGGCCGGACTGGGGCGACGATGCGTCCGCCATCCTGTTCGTGGTGGGCATCGCCGCGCGCAACCCAGGGCCCGTTTTGTGGATCGTCCGGCGCCGCGACCTGTTCGCGCCCGCCTTTTCACAGGCGGGGCTGTTATCTGAGCGGCTGATCCATGCCGAGGCGCATGACGATGCCGAATTGCTGGCCGCCATGGAGGATGGGTTGCGTCATCGCGGGCTTGCCGCTGTGGTAGGCGAGGTCAGGCAAGCGTCGCTGACCGCGACCCGGCGACTGCAACTCGCGGCCGAGGGCGGCACGACGCTGGCCCTGCTGATGCGCCGTCCCGCGCGCGCCGGGGGCGATCCGCTGGCCCCCCCATCGGCGGCGATGACGCGATGGCGGATCGGTTCGGCGCCATCGATGCCCCTGCAGGTAGCCGGGGTCGCCCGCCCGCGATGGCAGGTCGAACTGGTTCGTCAGCGCGGCGGCGATCCTTTTTCACTGACGGTGGAGGCTTGTGATGAAACGGGTGGCTGCGCTCTGGCTGCCGAACTGGTCGATCGACCGAATCGTGCGCGCCGAGCCGACTCTCGCGCCACCGCCGCCTGAACAGGCTGTCGCCGAGCCGAACCTGACCGATCTGCGATCCGCGGCACAGGCCGAGAAAGTGATGCAATGCGATGCCCCCAGAAACAGCGGCTGGCGTCCCGGCGCGCGCTGGGCGCGCGAAAATGTAGCGCGGCAGGTCGCCAAATTGCCGCAGCATCAAAGGCCGCCAATGCGTTTGCTGGGGCGGTCTAGCGAAGCCAGCGCGCCGCCTTTTCAGCAAATGGGAAAGCGCGGTTCCAAGGATCCTCACGCTGCGCCGCCGGATATCGTCAGAGCATTGCAAGGCGCCCTGGAACCGTGTCCTCGCGCAGAAGAAGGCATCGCGCTTGTCGCGACGCATAAGATCGCGGCCCGGATCGAGATCGCCGCCGCTTCGCCCGCTGCCAGAGCGCTGGGGATCATGTCAGGAATGGCGCTGACGCAAGCGCGTGCACTGCTGCCGCAGCTTGTCGTGCGTGATGCCGATCCGGCGGGTGACGCGGCGGATCTGCACCGTCTGGCGATATTGCTTGCCTTGCGCTGGACGCCAACCGTCGCCGTTTCGGACCTGGACGGGTTGTTCCTCGACCTGACCGGTGCGGCGCATCTGCATGGCGGCGAGCGGCGCATGGCCGGGCGACTGGTACGGCTGCTTGCGCGCCGGGGGATCGCAGCGCGGGTCGCTATCGCGGATACTACGGGCGCGGCGTGGGCGCTGGCGCGATATTCGGGGCGGACGGTCACGATCTGCCCGCACGGCGATCATGCAGAGGCGCTTGCTTCATTGCCGGCCAAGGCCTTGCGCCTGCCGGACGCCACACTGGCCTTGTTTCAGCGGCTGGGGATCGCCACCATCGGCGACGTCGCGGCGCTGCCCCGCGCTCCGTTTGCACGTCGGTTCGGTGTCGAGGCGGCGCGGCGGCTGGATCAGGCGCTGGGCCATAGCGCCGAACCGCTCGATCCGGTCGTGCCACCGCAAGCGATCCATGTCGGCCAGGGATTCGCAGAGCCGATCGCCACGGCGGAAGCCATCGAACACTGGCTCGGCGTACTGGTGCCGCGCCTGACCGAGGGGCTGGCGCAGGCAGGGTTGGGCGCACGCGCCCTGGTGCTGGTCGCGGATCGGACCGACGGGCGGCCGCAGATGATCCGGCTGGGTCTTGCCCGGCCCAATCGCGATCCTGAGCATATTCTGCGTCTGATCCGGCGACGGATCGAGACGATCGAACCCGGCTATGGCATCGATGCGTTGCACCTGCATGTCCGCCGCGCCGAGCCGCTGGCACCCCAGCCTTGTGACGGGAGGCTTGAGGAAAGGACATCCGACCTTGGTCCGCTGATCGACATGCTGGCCAACCGCTCGATGACGGTGTGGCGAGATATGCCGGTCGAAAGTGATGTGCCTGAACGCAGTGTCGTCCGTCGCTCTCCGCTTGATCCGCCTGCTCGCACCTCGGCGCTTTTGAAAAATGGCGATGTGAGGCTGCTGGACGTGCGCGCGCCCGACCATCCCTGGCATCCGTCGCGCCCACGCCCGGCCTGCCTGCTGCGCCGCCCCGAACCGCTGGACCATGTTCTCGCCGAGCTTCCCGACCAGCCGCCGCGCCGCTTTACATGGCGGGGGCGCACCCATGTCGTCGTGTGCGCAGACGGGCCGGAGCGCATCACCGGCGAATGGTGGAGGCAGGCAAGCGAGCGCGAGGCGGTACGAGACTATTTCCGAGTCGAGGTCGAGGACGGCCGACGCTTCTGGTTGTTTCGACGGGGCGACGGCGAACGCGATGAGACCGGCAGCCTGAGTTGGTATCTGCATGGGCGGTTCGGATGACCTATAGCGAGCTTCAGGTCACGACGCATTTCAGCTTCCTGCGCGGCGCATCCAGCCCGCAGGAACTATTCGCGCAGGCGGCAGTGGCGGGCATGCCGGCGCTCGGCGTCACCGATCGCAATTCGGTCGCTGGCGTGGTGCGGGCGCTGCACGCATCGGAACAGTTGCGCGGTCAGGTCGAGCGTCCGCCGCGCCCGATCTTCGGTTGTCGGCTCGATCTGGTCGATGGCGCGTCGCTCTTGGTCTGGCCGGAAGACCGGCCCGCTTGGTCGCGGCTCACGCGTCTGCTGACTCTCGGCAAGGGGCGTGCCGACGCGCAACGCGGGGAAAAGGGCCGCTGCTTCCTCCATTGGGATGATGTCGCCGCTCATGCCGACGGACTGGTTGCCGCACTGGTGCCGGGCGCGATAGCCGATCCGGTCCAACTCGGCTGGATGGCTGAGCTGTTCCCTGGCCGCGGTCATGTCTGCCTCACCCACTGGCGGCGGCCGGGCGAGGCGTTGCGCCTGCACGAGACCGCGCTCGCTGCCCGCGCATATGGGTTGACGCCACTCGCCACCGGTGACGTGCTCTACCATGCGCCCGACCGACGCATCCTTCAGGACGTCGTTACCGCCATCCGCGAGAAGACGACGATCGACGCGCTCGGCTTCCGGCGAGAGCGCCATGCCGGCCGCCATCTCCAACCGCCCGAACGGATGGCGCAGTTGTTCCGCAACCATCCCGATGCGTTGCGGGCGGTCGAGGCGATCGTCGAGCGCTGCGTCTTCTCGCTGCGCGAACTGCGCCACCAATATCCCGACGAGCGGGTAATGACCGCGCACAGTCCGCAAAAGGCGCTGGAGAAGATGGCGTGGCGCGCGCTCAACGCGATGACGCCGGGGCGACGACCCGAACCGCGCTATCGCCGGTTGCTGAGGCGTGAGCTGGGGCTGGTGCATCATTGGGGCTATGCTGCCTACTTCTTGACGGTCCATTCGATTGTCGAGTTCGCGCGCAGCCAGGGCATATTATGCCAAGGCCGTGGATCGGCGGCCAATTCGGTGATCTGCTTCGTGCTGGGCATCACGTCGATCGACCCTGTCCGGCACCAGCTTCTGTTCGAGCGCTTCCTGTCGGAGGACCGGCGCGAGCCGCCCGATATCGATGTCGATTTTGAACACGAGCGGCGCGAGGACGTGATCCAGTGGATTTACGGCACCTATGGCCGCGAACATGCCGCGCTGACCGCAGTGGTTGCCCGATTCCGCACGCGCGGCGCGATCCGGGAGGTCGGCAAGGTAATGGGCTTGCCAGAAGATATGACGGCAGCGCTTGCGGGACAGGTCTGGGGATGGTCGAACGACGGTGTCCCCGACGACCATGTCGAAGCGCTCAACCTCGACCGGAACGAGCCGCGCCTCGCACTCACGCTGGAGCTGGCCCGCGAACTGGTCGGCACGCCGCGCCATCTGTCGCAACACCCCGGCGGCTTCGTCCTGACGCGCGATCCGCTGGCTGACCTCATGCCGGTCGAGCCTGCCGCGATGATCGACCGTCAGGTGATCGAATGGGAAAAGGTCGATATCGAGGAACTGGGCTTCATGAAGGTCGATATCCTCGGCCTGGGCATGCTCGGTTGCATGCGCCGCGCGTTCGATCTGCTTGCCGAGCACAAGGGCGTGCGACTGTCGATGGCGTCGGACGAGATGCAGATCGATTGCGGCAAGACCTTCGACATGATCGAGAATGCCGACACGCTCGGCGTCTTCCAGATCGAGAGCCG
>SXGS01300344.1_pt1 | contig 22165 bp, 28 predicted proteins | sample 3174681 | NCBI WGS metagenome assembly SXGS01 (sample SAMN11356861, study PRJNA531348) | freshwater metagenome | isolation source: freshwater sample F1-80 | place: China: Fuxian Lake, Yuxi | collected 2017-12-25
CGTGAACCGGCTGCCCGGCTCTGCCCACGGCAGCCGCGCTTGTCTCACGCCATGCACCGGACAGTCCACTCGCGGTGGTCTGGCATGCAAGTACGTCAGAAACTGGCAACTGTCCAGATGCCGCCACACCCGCTCCGCGTAATGCTCGTACACCGCCAACTCCTGCCCGCATTCCGGACAGCCAGACCGGCTTCCTTTCGGATGCTCGACATGCACATCGACCCGCTGTATGGCCATGTCCAGTTCCACTCGCTTTACCGTCCACGGGCTGCTCAACCCCAGCAAACATTGGTCCAACTCCTTGCTTTCCATCGCGCTTCCCCCTTGACTAGCCTGCGCGATAGCGTACCCTTTACCCATTCAATAGCCTGAAGAACCTGAATTTGCATTGGTGCCTGCAGAAATTTCTTACCAGGTGACCTTGTTGCAGCGTAGATTTGATGCGTAAATGAGAGTATCGATTCTGTAAGGAAGCGACTATGGCTCGAAAAAAATCACTTGGTCACCTCTACCAACGTTGGCTTCGTCAATTTTCGGCGGATGCAATAGCCGACGATGCCAATGAACTCCAGCGACACATCGACTACCTTCAGTTGGGATGCTCCAGGGCCGATCTGCTGCAGGGCACTCACCTGCTAGTTTTGGCAGTGATGACATATCTCTCACTGGATGGCCGCGACTGTGAACCTTTTATCAATCAACAGAGATATTGGCTTTGCGGTGAAGGACTCCCGCATTACGTCCTGACTTTCGAGCTTGGAGACAAACAATTCGGACGAGTGGTTGCCGACGAGAAAATCTCTGGAATTGATTTTGCCGATTTGTTCAATCACCCTTGGCAAGCCTACGAGACCGCCGGGTTTTCTGACGTCTATATTTCTCGCCTAGATGGCGAGCCGCTGGTTCCAGGTGAAGTGGAGGGGCTGGAGGGACGGATTACCGAAGATATTTACTATGACTACTCAGACGAAGAAGTTTCGGTGACCGTTCAGTCGACCGACCTTGACGATACGGCACTGGTCGTAGCTGTCGAAAATTGAATCCGATATGGTCGAGTGCTTCGGCGTGCTCATCAAACAAGCAAATGCCCCACGACATTCCGAGCGGGGCAGGGCGCAATTTCCTGTCATGTTGCTCGGAAGCGTGAGGCAAGCGCGTAGCGTAATGGAATGGCCTGCATTGAATCGCCCTGTATTCCATCGTCTTCAAACGAGCCTAGCCTCTTAATGCCGACCCATCGGCATTTTTCAATTTGAATCGGGTTGGCGATTCCTCAAAGGCATTCGAGACGGTCATTGCTTTGAGCAGGTCAGGTAATAGCGAGTACTCAAACTCAGCGCTCCAGCGAGCCATTTGGACGATCGCTTTGATGAAGGGACGAGGGTCATTATCCTTCGTGAGTGCTTTGAGGCAGTCGATATATTGTGGGTGGTAGAGGGTCGGAATGATAATTCTGCTATTGCCGACTCTGGATAGCTCGGCATTCATTATGAGTCGAGAGGTCCGCCCATTTCCATCTGTAAATGGGTGGACCTCAGCAATGCTAAAGGCGTAGAAGATTGCGCGGGCAAGTCCCTCAGGAATCGATAGGGCGATCGTGGAACTCTCCTGCAGCGTTCCCCGCACCAGACCTGGAGCCACAAACTCTGTCGTTCCCGCGTAGTTCATTTCAAGCTTTAGCTCGCCTGGATTTGCTTCCGGGCGATTTTCAAGCATCAATCGGTGTCGTTCAAGTAAGCCAGCCACAAACGGTTCCCCGGGGGCAGGTAAGGTGGCTCTGTACCTGGGAGTAGTGGCGATCTTGAAAACGCCAAGAACGTCGTGAGAGTCCTTTGGTCGGTTCGTGATGATTTTATTTTTCAGGACGATTTCTTCAGCTTCTTCTATGGAGAACTTTGTGCCTTCGACATAGTTGGAGAAATACGACTCAAGAAAAGCAAAGTTAATCTGAGCGGCACCACTTGGAGCGGTATCAGTGATTGCAGGAACTACCGTGCTGCGCAAGGCATTCGCCAGCGCGTTAAATCTGGTCATGCGCTCGGCGTCCACCGGGGTTCCTGCGGCAACCAATTGGCCCATCCGCGTGTGGAGCTTGCCGCTGGCGTGTGTGCCCAGGAGTGCTCCGATGAGAGAGTCCAGTTGTTGGAATTCCTTCGCAGCATCCAGCGGCACGATCAATTCGCGCGCCTTTTCGCGTACTTTGTTGAGTTCAGTCTCACCCGAGGCATTCAGGATGTTGATTAGTTGCTCCTCGACTTTATCCCTACCGGCACGTCGAGGAGGAAGTGTGCGTGAAATTCCGAGGTTCTCTAGCAACATGCGTGGCCTGGAAGACCAGAACAGGCCGGATTTGCCAAGCGCCAAGTCTTCCGGCATTTCTGTCGGTCCTTTTATCAGGACGACGTGCAGGCCTCCGGCCAGAGTTCGCGCACGGTTATAGATGGTTGGGTGTGAAAGGGTGAGCAACCCTTCTGGCGTGATGCCGCTACTGAGCGCAGACAGATGCGAAACCACCGCACTTGGATAGAGTTGACCGACAATTGTTTGCCAGTGACTCCGTACACGATGCGAAATCTCGTCCGCAGTCCCCGCTTTCACGTAGATCCGCTCGGCGACACGTATTAATCGGCCGGCTTTTGCCGCCCTTTGGAGACGGCGTGCTTCGGCCGAATCGTCCTTTGCGGCGATCAGCAGGTCGCCATCGAGCGATTGTCGTTGATCCGCTTTTGTTGCCATGCCCGCTTCGCTATATGTCGTTTGAATGCTAATAAAATACCATGAATGTCGTATATAAGCTAATTAAATAATATGCGTCTGTCGTCAATCAGCTAATTTTGTGCATAAAGAAGTGCAAAATGTCGCCTGATAGCTCGTAAAGATGTCATGCGTGGCGTTTTCAGCTAATTAATTTCTTGATCCAGTGGCGCGCTTGAAGCGGCGCCCCACGAATTTGAAACGAATATTGGGTTCACCTTGGGGATTTAGCACAAAAGTAGAGCTAGGAAATACACCAAAGTAGAGTTGAAATCGCAGGCTTTGCCGACATCATGGCCGACTCATAGGTCATATATAAAAAATCTGTAGGAGACTCTTGCATTGTCTATTGGCTTTATTCGGACCCTCTAAATTGATTCCAGTTCTTACCAAGTTACCTAACGCAATTCCCATGGGAATTGCGGCAGCGCGCTCGTTCCTAGGGGCGATTGGCGTGTCCTTTTTGCTAACACTGTTAGAAAGATCGGCGGTACTCCTGCTTCCTTTACAGTCGCTCGAGCTTTTGACATTCCCCAAAATAGGGATTTTGATCCCCAAAATGGGGAACGAAAAATCTACATCGATTTCCAGCGCGCTCTTCTCAGGGGTGCAGCAGCGGGTGCTCGGGCTGCTGTTTGGCCAGTCTGAGCGGTCCTTTTACGCAAATGAAATCGAAAAGCTTCGCAAGACGGGCCGAGGTTCGCTGCAGAGAGAACTGGCGCGTTTGACCCAATCTGGGTTGATTGCGATGACTACTATCGGCCGCCAGAAGCACTACCAGGCAAACAAGGCGAGCCCGGTATTTCAGGAGATCCGGTCAATCGTTCGCAAGACATTCGGCTTGGCCGATGTGCTTCGCGAGGCAGTTACCGTCCATGCTGCAAGGATTCGTTTCGCCTTCATTTTCGGTTCCGTGGCAAAGGGAACTGACACCGCATCCAGTGACATTGACGTGCTGGTCGTGGCTGATGACTTGGGCTATAGCGAGCTGTATGAGGCCCTGGCGAATGCCGAACAGAGTCTCGGCCGGAAGGTTAGTCCGACCCTATACTCGACTGAAGCCTTCGCGAAGAAAATCACCAACGACAACTCCTTTGTGACCCGGGTACTCGACCAGAACAAGATCTTCCTGATAGGTAGCGAGAATGATGTTCCACTGGGGAGGCCAATTGACCCAATAATGGATGAGCAATCTGTCGGGGGAATTGACCAAGCGAGTTAAGTTTGATATCCGAAGAGGGGCTACGAACGGCGCCGATCGATCCGTGAACATGGTCCAAATGTTGGAACATCGACCATGCATTTTGGCGTAAAATAGTGGCAGAAAAGATGCAAAAAAACCTTGGAAGATGTTTTTTGCTTCAGAGGGAAGATTTTTCAAAAAAGTGCTTTCGATCTTCCAAGAATCGATCGCAAGTAATTGAACTTAAAGGACGTTGACTCTGGCCTGTCACGCCGGGGGTCGCGGGTTCGAGCCCCGTCCACTCCGCCAATCCAGAGAAAGCCGAACGCAAGTTCGGCTTTCTCATTATCATCGCAAGCTTTGCCGCCTTACCGGCACCGTTTACGGACCGATGCGCCCACACCCTGTTTGAATTTATCCGTTCCCACCAGCGCCTGATGCAGGTACTTCTGCTGATCCTGATCGTTCCGCCTTTTGCTTTCTTCGGCATTGATGGCTACCGCCGCGCCGGGGATGACCCGAATGCCGTAGCCAAGGTGGCGGGTTACGCAATCACCCAGCAGGAGTTCACCAATGCCCACCGCGAGCAGGTGGATCGCATGCGCCAGATGCTGCGCGGCAATTTCGAGGCCTCCCTGTTCGACAACCCGGAAGCGCGGCTGTCGACGCTTGACACACTGGTCAATCAGCGCGTGCTGACCACCCAGGCGGTCAAGCGTAATTTGGTGGTTTCGGATGAGCGTCTGCGCAACGTCATCATGTCGATTCCGGCCGTGCAGGATAACGGCCAGTTCAGCAAGGATCGCTACGACGTCTTGCTGCGCTCACAGGGCATGACCCCGCAAATGTTTGAGAACCGCCTGCGTCAGGATCTGGCCGTACAAACCGTCAGCGGTGGGGTTTCCGAATCCGCATTCACTCCCAAGACGGTGGTCGATCTGCTCGCCCGCGCGCAGACCGAAGAGCGTGAAGTTCAGGAGTGGTCGGTAAAGTCGGAGGCATTCACGGCGCAAGTCAAACTTGCGGCCGATGCTGCGAAGGCCTATTACGATGCCAACCAGCGCGAATTTCAGGTGTCAGCGCAGGTGCGCCTCGAGTATCTGATCCTCAGTCTGGATGCGTTGATGGCCAGCATCCCTTCCAACCCGGACGAAATCAAGGCGTTCTATGAGCAAAACCTCGCCCGATACAGCCAGGACGAGCAGCGCCAGGCGAGCCACATCCTCATCAAGTCGGATGCCAACAAGGCCAATGCGCGCACCAAGGCAGAGGAGGTGCTCAAACAGGTGAAATCACCGGGTGCCGATTTCGCGGCGCTGGCCAAAAAGTATTCGGAAGACCCGGGCTCCGCCGCGCAAGGTGGCGACCTTGGCATGTTTGGGCGCGGTACCATGGTCAAGCCGTTTGAAGACGCGGCGTTCAAGCTGAAAGAAGGTGAAATTTCCGGCATCGTCGAATCCGATTTCGGCTTTCACATCATCAAGATGGCCAGCATCAAGGGGGCCAAGGCCAAATCCCTGGAAGAAGTGCGCCCCGAGATTGAAAAGGAATGGAAGCGCCAGCAGGCCCAGAAGAAGTATGCCGAGAGCGCCGAGGGGTTCAGCAATACGGTGTATGAGCAAGCCGATTCGCTTAAAGCCGCGGCGGACAAGTACAAGCTCGAGGTCAAGACCACGCCGTTCTTTGCGCGCAGTGCCGCACAGGCGCCCTTGAACAACCAGAAGCTGCTTGACCGCCTGTTCGGTGATGATGCAATCAAGAACAAGCGCAACTCGGAAGCTATCGAGATTGCACCCAGCACGCTGATCTCGGCGCGAGTGGTGGAGTTCAAGCCGCAGGCGATTCGACCCTTGGCCGAAGTGCAGGCTGACATCACTGCCCGGGTGACCGCGCGCGAAGCCCAGGCGCTGGCGCGCAAGGAGGGGGAAGCCAAGCTCAAGGCGGCGCAGGCGGATGCTGCCGCTGTCACCTTCGGCAGCGCCAAAACGGTGTCACGTGAAAAGGCCGAGGGCCTCGCCCCGGAAGGCATGCGTGCAGTGATGGCGGCGTCTGCTGCCAAGCTGCCTGCCATTGTGGGCGTGGATCTGCCAGGCGGCTATGCGGTGTACCGCATCAACAAGGTCATGCAGCAGGAAAAGCCGGATCTGGCCAAACGTGAAAACCTGCGCGTTGGCTTGACCCGCGCCCAGGCGGAAGCCGACTTTGCCAGCTTCATGCAAAGCCTTCGGTTGGTCTCGAAGGTGGAACTGCACCCCGAGAATCTGGAGAAGAAGGGCAACTGATCCGCGCTTCCCGCTGGGTCTAGCCTGACTGGGTCGAGCCTGAGGGGGCAACCCTGAAAAGGTAAAGCGGCAGGAAAAAAAAGGCGCTCAACCAGAGCGCCTTTTTTACGTGGCGAACTTGATTTACGCCGCCAGCTTGATTGCCTGCCGCGCTGCCGCCGTCATGCCCGTGGGGCTGATGTCGGTAACCGGGAGCGGGGCCGCATCATGAAAATGGCGGTAGTTGCGTGCCATGCCGCGCAGATACGCCGGATCGTAGTGCTCGGTCAACAGGCGTTCGACCAGTTCATCCCATTGGCCTGCGTGGGAGAGTGTCTTCCAGCCTTCAATCCGCTCGCGGCCATGCAGCGCCGTCAGGCAATCGAGCTGGATGCCCAGGAGGCCCGGCTGTGCGAGGAAGTGCGCGTACTCTTCCTTCAGTAGCGCCACCCGCAATGCGGTGCTCATGTCCACGGCGACGCAAGGGCTGGCACGCATCAGATCCATCAGCGTGTCCGGCACACGCACATCACCGATTTTCTTGCTCTCAGCTTCGACGAAGATCGGCTGTGCCGCATCAAACTGGCGCAGCCGCGCCAACACCAGGCTTTCAAACATTTTCTGCGAAGGCTGCGGATCGCCCGGCAAATGCCCCAGCACCGAGCCGCGATGGCGCGCGAGGTCTTCCAGATCCAGCACCTGGGCACCGGATGCATCCAGTGCACGCAGCAAACGGCTCTTGCCGCTGCCTGTTACGCCACAAACGATGCGAAAGCTCAGGCTTGTCGGCACGACCTCCAGCGAATCGATCACGTGGCGGCGGTAGGCCTTGTAGCCGCCGTCGAGCTGGCCGGCGCGCCAGCCGATGCGCGAGAAAGTTTCGCTCATGGCGCCGGAGCGTTGCCCGCCGCGCCAGCAATAGACTAGCGGCCGCCAGCCGCGCGGCCGGCCGGCAAAGCGGGTTTCGAGGTGCGCGGCAATGTTGCGCGCCACCAGTGCGGCGCCGGCCTTTTTGGCATCAAACGCCGAGGCCTGCTTGTGCAGGGTGCCGATACGGGCACGCTCTTCGTTCGACAGGACCGGTGCGGAAATGGCGCCGGGAATGTGGTCTTCCGCGTACTCCGCAGGCGAACGGACGTCGATGATTTCGTCAAAATCATCGATCTTGTCGATGGAAACCTTTGCTTCGTTCGTCACCTGCAGCCCTCAACACAACTCTTCGATCCGGCGCGGCCAACGCGCACGCCGTGAGAGCCGATTTTACGGTGCCGCAGGCGCGCCGCTCAGGAACGCTTGCGCCGTTCGACGATGACTTCCTTGCCGTCGATCACCTCGACATGCTGACCGCCGGAATTGATGCGCCGCTCGATCGGCTCCTCCTCGACCTCATAGATCGGCGGCGGCCTAAGTTCGCTCGATTCGGTCCAATCCGCCTCAGGCTGGCCGGATGGATCGGTCGTGGGATTCTTGTTGTGCATGGCGCGGTGAGCAGGGAGGGTGACGAGGCTGGCGAAGGAGGCTGCTGGGCTATGCCGATGGCATGGTTTTAGCACAACCCGGCGCAGTGTGGTGCGCATAGTTACGCGCAGGTAAGTGTTGGTACGTGTCGGTACGTGCCATTGGCGAAAGCCTTACCGATTGCCGGATTTTTTCGGCGCTTTTCCCAGCATGGGTCCGAGCGCCTTCCACACGTTGGCCAGCAGGCGTTCCTGTGCTTCGGCGGTGGGGTGGATGCCATCGGCCTGGAACAGCTCGCGCTTTTCCGCTACCTCTTCCAGGAAGAACGGCACCAGGCCGACCTTGTACTGTTTGGCCAGTTCACCGTAGAGCAAGCGGAATTTTTCGGTATAGGTGCGGCCGTAGTTGGGCGGCAACTGCATGCCGGCCAGCACGACGCGCGCACCGGCCTTTTGCGCCGCCGTGATCATCTTTTCCAGGTTGGCGCGTGTGGCTTCGACCGAAAGGCCGCGCAGCCCGTCATTGCCGCCGAGCTCCAGAATCACCAGCGCAGGGCGGTTCTGTTTCAGCGCATCCTCAATTCGTGCCGCGCCGCCGCTGGTGGTTTCACCGCTGATGCTCGCATTGGCAACGCTATAATTCAGGCGTTCCTGCGTCAGGCGTTTTTCCAGCAGCGCCACCCAGCCGCTGCCGCGTGCCAGACCATATTCGGCCGACAAACTGTCACCGAAAACCAGAATCACCGGATTGGATTGCGCCCCTGCGGTGACGGAGACTGTTGTTGCCATCACGGCGGGCGCGCCCAGGCAGGCCAGCCAAGCCAGCATCGGCAGTGCCGCGCGGGTGAGTTGAACCAAGCGTCGCAGAAAGAGTCGGAACCAGGTGAACAGCATTGTCATTGCAGCGAGTGGATTGACCAAGGCCGTGCCGAATGGCGCGACTGACCTGACCATTTTGCACGATGTCACCTTCGAGGTGCACGCCGGTGAGACGGTCGCCATCGTCGGAAGTTCCGGTTCCGGTAAATCCACACTGCTTTCGCTCCTGGCCGGGCTCGATACGCCCACAGGTGGCAGCGTGCATCTGGATGGTGCGAACCTGTATGCGCTGGATGAAGATGGCCGTGCCGCCTTGCGCGGCCGCCTCGCGGGCTTCGTGTTCCAGTCCTTCCAACTGATGCCACACCTCAACGCACTGGAGAACGTCATGCTGCCGCTGGAATTGGCCGGCCGGGGTGATGCGGAGGGGGTAGCGCGCGAAACCCTGCGCCGCGTTGGCCTGGGCGAGCGTGAACGCCATTATTCCAAGCATCTTTCCGGTGGTGAGCAGCAGCGTGTGGCGGTGGCGCGGGCGTTTGCGCCGCGCCCGAAGATCCTGTTTGCTGACGAACCTACCGGCAACCTCGATACGGTGACCGGCGCTACCATCATTGAACTGCTGTTTGAACTCAATCGCGAATTCGGCACTACCTTAGTGCTGGTCACGCATGATGATGCGATCGCCGCGCGCTGCAGCCGCACCATCCGCATCGCCTCGGGCAAGGTAGAAGCCGATTCAGGGTCAGCCGCATTGGCCAAGGCCGCCTAAGATTTGTTCAGGCGATTTGATCAGACGCGCTCCAGCAGCCAGTCGGTCAGAGCGTTCAGGTCACTGAACGAATTCGTAGGAGAATGGCTCCCACCAAGGGTTTCCGGCCATTCGCCGCCGTGGCGGTTGATCCAGGCGGCATGCCAGCCGGCCTCGCGCGGGCCCACCACATCGTTGTGCGGGTCATCGCCAACGTAGAGCAGTTGTTCCGGTAACAGGCCCATGCGCGCCACGCAGGCTTCGTAGATGCGCGGGTCCGGCTTGGAAGTGCCGACTTCATGCGCCGACACCACTGCCTCGAAATGATGGCTAATGCCGATGGCCGATACATCCGCGAAACCGTTCGAAATCACCCCCAGCCGGTAACGCTCGCCCAGGCGGGTGAGCGCGGGCAAGGCGTCGGGATAGAAATCCACTTTCTGCCGCAAGCCGTGGAACACTGCAAACGCCTGTTCGGCTTGCTTTGCCGGTGCACCGCATTCCTCGAATGCGGCGAAGATGGTGCCGCGGCGCAGCGCCATCACGTCATTTTTGATCGCCGGGTTGGCGGCGATCAGGCTGCCACGCAAGAGCTTGAGCGTGTTCACATCCCAGCGCGCAGCCACCGCGGGTGCGTTGGCGCGAATCCATTCCACCAGTCCGGCCTCGGCGCGCTGGATCGTCGGTGCTATCGGCCACAGCGTGTCGTCCAGGTCGAACACTACCGCTTCAATTGCCTGGCGTAGTGGCACGAATTCAGTCCCCGATATCCAGGTTCAGCAGCGCGAAAGAAAGGCTCTTGCCGTGCGGGTCCAGCGCCAGCGAGGTGGTGACGCCGGAGAGCAGGGCGTGCTCACAGACGAAGTGCAGGCCGCCAACGTTGGGCAATTCCCAGCGCGTTACCCTGCCCTGCACGATCTCGCCCAGATGCGCCTTGACGCGCTCGGCAGTGACTTCACGGGTGAGAAGCGGCAAGTCTTCCGGGCGGTAGGCAAACAACGAAAGGGTCAGGGTGTCGCCCTTATCGCCGGTGCGGGCGTGGGCGAGCTGGTGCAGTTTCATGAGAGGGCGCCCCTGCGAATGATCTCGCACCGGTGATCCAAGCACGGGCCGGTGCGGGCGTGGGCGAGTTGGTGCAGTTTCATGAGGGGGCGCCCCTGCGAATGATCTCGCACCGGTGATCCAAGCACGGGCCGGTCCGTGCTTTGGCAAATTGATGCAGCTTCATGCCGCCGCCTTCGCGTCCGAAGAATCAAACACCGTCACCGTCGATTGCACACGCTCGCGATCCAGCAACACCGACACAATGCCGACCTTTTCCACCGCGCTGCGCCAGAAGCCGCCGCCGCCGGCCGGGCCGTTGGTGCCCAGGGCCTCCACCTCGCGGCCAATGCGTTCCGCCAGGCGCCGTGTCGGTGCCGTGCCCGCCACCCGCACGCGTGCTTCGTAGGGTTCCGCCGTGTGGCCAAAGCTGGTGCGGTGCACCGCGTCCACACCGATGATGTCCACGCGCAGGTTCGGTATGTCGTCCATGATGCGGGTGCGAACGATCTCGCCGGCCAGCCGGGCACGCGCCAGTGCGTTCGGCCCGGCGTAGGAGATTTCGCCTTCGCCCATCCAGCCGGCACGGTAGCCCACACTGGTCTTGAAGGTCGGCGTGCGGGCGCGGCCGGTGCCATGCGATATGCGCACCCGGTCGCCACCCAGCTCTTCCACCTTTACTTGCGTGAAGTCAGCCACCACGTCCGGCGTGGTGTAGGCGGTGGGGTCAAGCACCTCGTAGAACAGTTGTTCCTTGACGGTGCGCGCATCGATCAGCCCGCCGGTGCCGGCCACCTTGCTGATGATGGCGGTGCCGTCCTCGGCGACATCGGCAAACGGAAAGCCCAGGTGAGCGATCTCCGGCACATCCTTCACGCCGGGGTCGGCAAAGTAGCCGCCCGTGATTTGCCCGGCGCATTCAAGCAGGTGCCCCACCACCGTGGCGCGGCCGAGTCGTTCCCAATCGTTGAGCGACCAGCCAAACTCGTAGGCCAGCGGTGCCACGAACAGGGAAGGGTCTGCCACCCGCCCGGTAATGATCAGTTCGGCCCGCGTTTCGAGGGCCGGCAAAATCGCTTCGGCACCCAGGTAAGCATTGGCGCTTACCAGCTCCCCGGCGCCGGCAAGCGGTTTTCCGGTCTCCATCACCGTGAGGGTAGGCTCCAGCTGGCCGAGCACGTCATCCCCTTCGACCACCGCCACCTTGATGGCGATGCCAAGGCGGCGTGCCAGTGCCACTGCGGCTCGTGCTGCACCACGCGGATTGGCGGCGCCCATGTTGGTAATGATGCGGGTGCCGTTGCGCACGATCAGGGGCAAGAGCGGCTCCAGCCGTTCTTCTAGCAGTTCGTCGTAACCGGCAGCGGGGTCTTTCAGGCGGCGCAGGTTGGCCAGAGCAATGGTGCGCTCGGCCAGGCATTCGAGCGCCAGATAGTCCAGGTTGCCCTGTGCGGCCAGCAGCACGGCAGGCTCGATCCGGTCGCCCTGAAAGCCCGAACCCGAGCCAATGCGGATGGTTTTGCTCATTGTTCCGATTATCCTTTACCTTGACGATGCGTTACAGTGGTGCATAACAAAGATGGGGGAGACAGCGATGGAACACCTGTTCGGCATGCTCGCTTACGGTTCGGGAACGCTGGTGGCGTTCCTGTTGCTGGTTGGCCTGATCTACCTCTTCATCAAGGATGTGACGCAAAAGCAGCATACGATCCTGCGTAACTATCCTGTGGTTGGCCACCTGCGCTACTACTTTGAAGAGCTGGGGGAATACTTTCGCCAGTATTTCTTCATGGGGGATCGCGACGAGATGCCCTTCAACCGCGCCACCCGCTCCTGGATTTATCGCGTGGCCAAGAACGAAGGCGGCATCATCGGCTTTGGTTCCACCTACCACCTGCATGAACCGGGCGCACTCATCTTTGTGAATGCCGGCTTCCCGATTCTGGAAGATGAGCGCGAGCCCACGCCGCCGTTGATCATCGGCAACGGCTACGCCAACCAACCCTTCACAGCGCGGTCCGTTTTCAATGTATCCGGCATGAGCTTCGGCGCCATTTCCGAACCGGCGGTGCGCTCCCTTTCGCGCGGCGCCAAAGAGGCCGGTTGCTGGATGGATACGGGTGAGGGTGGTCTCTCGCCGTTTCACCTGGAAGGCGGGTGCGACATCATCATGCAGATCGGCACCGCCAAATACGGCGTGCGCGACGCCGATGGCAACCTCTCCGCAGCCAAATTGAAGGAGATTGCCGCGCACGAACAAGTGCGAGCGTTCGAGATCAAACTCTCGCAGGGCGCCAAACCCGGCAAAGGCGGCGTGCTGCCCGGTGGCAAGGTCACGCCCATCATTTCCAAGGTGCGCGGGATTCCCGAGGGCCAGGATTCGATCAGCCCAAACCGCCACTACGACATCGCCAATGTGGAGCAGTTGCTCGACAAAGTGGGCTACATCCGCGACGTGACCGGCAAGCCGGTGGGCATCAAGACCGCGATTGGCGGCTGGCGCTTCGTCAACGATCTTTGCGATGCGATCAACCGCCGCGGCCTGGAATGGGCGCCCGATTTTCTGGTGATTGATGGCGGGGAGGGCGGCACCGGTGCCGCACCTCAGGCGCTGGCCGACCACATGGGGCTTTCCATCGACGAAGCCCTGCCACGCGTGGCCGATTCACTGATCCAGAGCGGGTTGAAACAACGCATTCGTCTGGTCGGTTCCGGCAAACTCGTCACCTCCGCACGTGCAGCGTGGGCGTTGTGCGCGGGAGCAGATTTCATCAACTCCGCGCGCGGCTTCATGTTCTCCCTGGGTTGCATCCAGGCCTTGCGCTGCCACCAGAACACCTGCCCGACGGGGATCACCACCCACAACCCGCGCCTGCAGCGTGGCATGGTGGTCGAAGAGAAATACATTCGCGTGGCCCAGTACGCCAAGAACATGAACAAGGAAATCGACATGCTGGCGCACTCTTGCGGCTTGAAGCACGCGCGCGAATTTGGCCGGGAGCATGTGCGCATCGTGCAGGCGGATGGCTTCTCCAAGGCTCTGAACATGATGTACCCGTACCCGGAGCCGCTCAGGCGCGTGGCCTAGAACTTAGTTGTGGCACCGGCCTGCGAGCCGCTTCCACCAACGGTTTCTTTAGTTAAAGCGGTAAAGGCCGTTGTCCACCAACGGTTTCAGGCCAGTTCCTATCTTAGCATTCTGAAGGCCGATTTCATCAATATTGGGGATGCGCGAACCGGAAGGAGTCAGCTAGACTTGCCGGGGACAGACCGCGAAGCGTCCGTGGTTTCGACGTTCGGCCTGATGAAGCTCCGTCCCGCACAGCACGAAGACGCATCGCAAGTCCTTCGTCTGAACGAAGAGTCGGTGCAATTCTTGAGTCCCATGAACGCCGAGCGCCTTGCTCTGCTCCAAAGCCAAAGCGCCTGTTACCGCGTTCTCGAAAGCGAAGGCCGCGTGGCCGCCTTCCTGCTGGCGTTTCGCGAAGGCGCGGCCTACGACGGCCCAAACTACCGCTGGTTTGCCGCCCGCTATCCGCAGTTCTTGTATATTGATCGCGTCGTGGTCTCGTCATTGCTGCAAGGGCGCGGCGCCGGCAGGCTGTTGTACGAAGACTTGTTCCAGTTCGCCAGAGCCAGCGGCGTGAACCTCGTTACGTGCGAATTCGATCTCGAGCCGCCGAACCCGGTTTCCATGCGGTTTCACAAGCAGCATGGCTTCGTTGAGGTGGGCAGGCAAACCTATGGAGCGGCGAACAAGCTGGTTTCATTGCAGGCGGTGACGCTTGGTGCCTAGAATGGCGCGTTGGCCTACTTTGGAGTGGTTGTTACCCATGCGTTCTCTGTGTGTTCTTGTTGTGCTCCTTCCCGCCGTCATCGCAAGTGTTGTCCAGGCGCAGCCATCGACCCAGATGCAGCGCGTCGGCAACTTTGAAATTGATCGCACCGAGGTGACGATCGGGCAGTTCCAGAGCTATGTTGACGCTACGAAGGCAGTAACGAGCGCGGAGCGCATTGGTGGCGGCAGCACCTACGAAGCCGGTTGGGAGCAGCGCAAGGGCTGGACGTGGCGTGCGCCCTACGGCAAGCCGGGGGCGGCCAACGAGCCTGCCGTGCATGTCACCTGCGACGAAGCGGCCGCATTTTGCAAATGGGCCGGCAAGCGTTTGCCGACGGATGCGGAGTGGGGCGAGGCGGCCTATACCGAGCGGCGCGCCCAGCCGACTGGCGGGTTTGTCACCGGCCGCACTTACCGTTACCCAACCGGCGATACCCCGGTAGGGGCGAATTGCCTGGGCGATTGCGGCAGCGTGAAAACCGTGGCGCATGCGGTCACTTCACGCGGCAAGGGCCATGCCGAGGCGGGCACCACGAATCAGGGCGTGAACGGTTTGTACGACATGGGTGGCAACGCCTGGGAGTGGGTCAACAGCGGTAGCGGCCCAGAGCAGCGCACGCGTGGCGGCTCGTGGTGGTACGGCGCTACCCAGATGCAGGATAGCCACGTGCAGGGCAAGCCGCGCGATACGGCCGTGGTCTACATCGGCTTTCGCTGCGCGCGCGATGCGGCGCGCTGAAGCTCAGCCAACGTTCAGGCGCGCTGGACTTCCATAATGCCTTGGCTGGTCACGATGTCGTAGGTGCCCTGGCGGCGGCTGGCAAGGTACAGCAGAATCTGCGGGGCGCTGGCGAGCACGCGGCGGCGGAAGAGTGCACCGGCGGCGATGAGGCATACCCCGGTAAATGTGTAGCCGACCAGTGCCGCACCGAGGCCGCAGCCGACGATGGCGAGCGTTACCGGCATTACGTTCACGGCATGGGCGATGAAGGGCTTGGCCAACTCCGGATTGACGATGACGCGAAAGCGGCCCTCGGGCAGGCCGGCCTTAAATTCGGCAAAGGGAATGTAGGGCGCCAGCGGGGCAGGGGAGGAGGTCTTCTCAGTCATGATGCGGATGTAGGGTGCAATGAATGCAAGTTGGCGTTGCCAGCCGCCGCGCGCGGCCCGTAGATTACCCGCAATGCTAAGGTATTGCCTTCGATCAACCCTTTGGCAAACCCAATTGAAAAGGACCATGCCATGACCCCGGTAGAAGCCATGCAAGCGCGCCTCGACTCCCTGTTCCCTGGCCTCATGGGCGTGCGCATCGTGTCGCTGGAGCCGGAGAAGGTGTTGGCCACGCTGCTGGTGCGCCCCGACCTGTGCACCGCCGGCGCTGACTCCCGCCGCCCCCTCCACCCCCATCGCCGCTCCCCGCCCTAGGCAGGCGACCCTGTTTTTCACGTTTCTCAAGATCGGTCTTTCCGGTTTTGGTGGCGTGCTGCCGTTTGCGCGGCGCGCTTTGGTGGAAAAGCAGCGCTGGCTCACCGAGACCGAATTCGCAGAATTGCTGAGCCTGGGCCAGAGCCTGCCCGGCCCGAACATCGTCAATCTGGTGGTGATGCTGGGGTATCGCCATCACGGCATCCCGGGGGTGATCAATTGCCTGACGGCGATCCTGCTGCCACCGATGGTGGTGGTGCTGATGCTGGTGAGCGTGTATGCACAATACGCCGATCTGCCCTGGGTGCGCCGCATGATGGCGGGCATTGCCGCTGCGGCCGCCGGGCTGATTTTGACGATGGGGGTACGCATGCTGCGCGCGCAGCCCAAGCGCGCGGCCGTCTATGTGGTGGCGGCCAAGCTGGCTGGCGCACCGCTGATGGCAGTGCTGCTGGTATTCACAGGGCTGGGCCTGTGGCTGATGGCGCGCGGCAGCTGGTAGGCCGGTCGGCGCATCGACTGACCACAGCCTGAGGAAATGCGATGAATGAAACCGACGATGTGTACCTCGCCCTGCTGTTGCAGTTCATGCTGCTTTCGCTGATGGCGGTGGGCGGTGCCAACGTGTTGCTGCCCGAGATGCACCGTTTCGCCGTGGAAGGGCGCGGCTGGATGAGCTCGAAGGAGTTCTCGGAGCTGTTTGCCCTGGCGCAGGCGGCGCCAGGCCCGAACGTGCTGTTTGTCAGCGTGATCGGCTGGAAGGCGGCGGGCTTGATCCTCACCAGCGGCATTTTGCTGGTGCGGTCGGCCGGACAATCGGCCCATGCGCTGGTGGTCAGCAGCGCCGTGGTGCTGATTTCACTGCGCTACAACCCCAACCCGCTCTGGTTCATCGCCGGCGGCGCGCTGGTCGGATTGCTGTTTTTCTAGGACACCTTGCCGAACCAGCGCCCCTGCACATAGGCGCCGGCGAAGATGCCCGCCAGCGCGATCAAGAGCGGCCAGTTGCCGACGCCCAGGCCGGCAATCCCCGGGCCCGGACACACACCGCACAGCCCCCAGCCGATACCGAAGATCGCTGCACCGAGGATGGTGTCGCGATTCAATTCCGAAGGATGCTTGCCGAAGGCGTTCTCCAGCAGGGGTTTCTTCATCAGACGCGGGAACACCTGGTAGGCAAGGAATGTCACCACGACGCCACTGCCCAACACCAGTAACAAGCCCATGTCGGTGAAGCGCAGGAAGCTCAACACGACTTCCGGCTTGACCATGGTCGAGAATGCCAGGCCAAAGCCGAACAGGATGCCGGAGAGCAGGACAAAAAAGAGGGATGCCGGTTTCATTTGCCCCCCAAGCGCAGGACGATGTTGGCAGTAATCATGGCGGTGGCGAGGAACGTCACCACTGCCAATATCGAAGGCAACTGCAGCGAACCCATACCGCAGATGCCGTGCCCCGAGGTGCAACCGTTGGAAAGGCGGGCGCCAAAACCGACCAGGAACCCGCCAATCAACAACTGCCACCACGAGATGGCGGTCACGAAAGTGCGGCCGCCCTCGATGCCATAGAGAAACAGCAGAGCGCCGATGACGAGGCCAGCCGCGTACCACAGGCGCCACTGCCGGCTACTGGTCAGACGCGCTTGCTGGAAGAATGGCTTCTGCGAGAAATACGACCAGGTCGAACTGAATACCGTACTCATGCCCCCGATAAGGCCGGTGGTGAGGAAGAGCAGGGCGATACCCAGGCCCAGAAAGATGCCGCCAACCAGGTAGTGCTCCCAGCCCAGGGGAAAAATTGCGTTCATCGGCTTGCCTCCTGCGGGTTCAAGAATTGTTCAAAGACGGGCGAGGACGAAGCCTGCACCGGCCACAGCGGCCAAAAGGACGACCACGATGGCCGCCAGGGTACCCGTGCTGGCGTCGCCGGGATGGGACGCAGGTGCAACTGCGGCGGCGGTTGCAGCCGGCGCGGCGTCAGGCGCGAGGGCAGGCGCGTGGCGGCGCTTCAACTCGGCATTGAATTTGGTGAAGAACTCGTCGGCCATTTTCTTCGCCGTGGCGTCCACCAGGCGCGAGCCGATTTGCGCCAGTTTGCCGCCTACCGAGGCTTTGGCGGTGTAGTCAAGACGGGTGCTGTCGCCTTCCGGCGTCAGTTTGACGGTGGCCTCGCCCTTGCCAAAGCCGGCGACACCCCCTTGTCCGTCAAAGCGGATGGTGTACGACTCGGGAGCCACCACGTCCACCAGAGTCAGTTTGGCCTTGAACTTGGCCTTGACCGGGCCGACGGCGGCCACCACGGTGGTGGCGAACTCGCTATCGCTGGTGCGGATCAGCTCCTCGCAGCCGGTGATGGCGATTTTGAGCGTTTCCGGGTCATTGAGCGCGTCCCATGCCAGCTGGCGGGACACCGGCAGGGTTTGCGAGCCGGTCATTTCCATGGAATTACCTTTGAAGAGGGGCGAAAGAGGCGCTATTGTGCCCGAACCGGCGCACGGACGCAGGGTTGACTCCGGGATTTTGTGAAGAATTTGCCCATTTCCCGAAAAGATCGTATAATCAAAGGCTTTCCATCCTTCCCTCCAACCTTTTTTTACTGCAAGGCCTGAAATCAATGCCGAGTATTCGCCTCAAGGAAAACGAGCCTTTCGAAGCTGCCATGCGGCGCTTCAAGCGCACCATCGAGAAAACCGGTCTCCTGACCGAGCTGCGCGCGCGTGAGTTCTACGAAAAGCCGACTTCCGAGCGCAAGCGCAAGCATGCTGCCGCCGTCAAGCGTACCTACAAGCGCTTGAAGAGCCAGCAGCTGCCGCCCAAACTTTACTGATCCTCAAGATCGCGATGTTGCAAGGCCGCGCGCACCTTGAGGTGCAGCGCGGCTTTTGTCGTTTAGATGCCTGAAAACGCACGGGAGTGAGCATGACATTGAAGGAACGTATCACCGAAGACATGAAGACTGCCATGCGCGCCAAAGACAGCCAGCGGCTGTCCGCGATCCGCATGCTTTTGGCGGCGATGAAGCAGGTGGAAGTCGACAAGCGGATCGAGCTTGCGGATGCTGACGTAATCGGCATTGCCGAAAAAGAACTGAAGAAGCGCCGTGACTCGATTACCCAGTACACCGCGGCCAATCGCCTGGACCTGGCAGCCAATGAGCAGTTCGAAGTCGATGTGCTATCAGCTTATCTGCCGCAGCAGGCTGATGAGGCGGAAATTGCCGCGGTGATTGCCCAGGCGGTGGCTGACGCTGGGGGCACCGGGCCGCAAGTCATGGGCAAGGTGATGGGCGTGGTCAAGGCCAAGCTGGCCGGGCGCGCTGACATGGCGCAGGTTTCGGCGCTGGTGAAGGCAAAGCTGGCAGGTTGATTCGGACAGGGTGACTCGGGCAGCCTGAACCTGCCCCGCTGCCGCGTCAGGTCTACCGCAGGTTGCCGGCTTTCTCCAGGCCGCTAATCTTTGCGCCCGGCCTGATGTTCTTGCCCTTGAACCACCCGAGGTTCATTTCGAGGGCATACCGCGCCGCCTTGGCGCTGCAATGGCTGTTCTCCGTCTGCGGTTTCATGTCCTCGATATTGAGGATCGCTCCCTGCTCATCAATGAAGGCGACCGACAGCGGCAGCAGCGTGTTTTTCATCCACATGCACTGCGTCTCGGCTGAGGGGAAGATGAACAGCATACCTTCGTTGGGCGCCATCTTCTCACGCATCATCAGGCCTTGCATGCGCGTGCCAAAGTCGTTGGCAACTTCAGCCTTGATGAGATACATCCCGCTTTGCAATTGCACGGTTGGCAGCGGCGGCTGACCGCCCGGTGTCTGCGCGAACGCAGCAGGTGCCAGGAGGAGGAATACGACGAGCGTCAACAGGTTGCGCATGGACATTCACATCTTGATGGGGAAGCTGCCGAGGATTTTAGGCGCATTAGGCGCAAGTCGCCGATGTCGGCTACCGCAAACAAGCCTGCTCGAAACAAAAAGGCCGGCCACATGAGGGCCGGCCCGGCTTGCCTGCGAATCCGGGTTACTTCTTGGCGGCGTCAGCCTTTTTCTTGCCGGACTTCTTCTTGCCTTTCTTTGCCTTGGCCTGTGTCTGGACAGAGGTATCCTGGCTGAAGCTCAAGGAAGAAGTCGGAATGGCGGCGGATGCACCAAAGCTGGTGCCAAGGACAGCAGCCGCTGTGATCAGGGTCAGGAACAGTTTCAAGTTTCTCTCCTAGTAGGTTGGGGTGACCGTTGCCGGGGTGACCGATGTTCGGGTGAAGCTTCGGTTGAAACCGGGTCACGTTGCGTAGCGTAACCGATTTGGGCCGGGTCGATGTCCCGCCAGGTGCCGGGTGCCAGCCCAGCCAGCGTGACACCGCCTGTGGCGCCACGGATCAGACGCAGCGTAGGGTGGCCAATCGCCGCCGTCATGCGGCGCACCTGGCGATTCTTGCCTTCACGCAGCACCACTTCCATCCGGGCGGTGGGAATGGCTTTCCGGGCGCGGATCGGCGGGTCGCGCAGCCACAGATCGGGCGGTGCATCGATCAGGCGGGCCTCGCACGGCTGCGTGACATGGTCGCCCAGGTCCAGACCCTTGGCCAGCTGCGCCAGTGCGGCGGAAGTTGGAGGTTCTCCACTTGCGCCCAGTACGTCTTCGGCAGCTTGTTGGCCGGATGGCTGATGCGATGCTGTAACGGACCATGGTTGGTGAGCAGCAGCAGGCCTTCGCTATCGGTGTCCAGCCGGCCGGCGGGTAGACGTCCGGCACGGAAATGAAATCGGCCAGCGTGGCGTGCTTGCCCTCGCGGGAAAACTGGCAGATCACGCCAAAGGGCTTGTTGAATGCGATCAGGCGGATCGGAAGGTTGCCGGGCATGGCCAGTGGAGAAGGTGAAGCAAAAAACAAAAGCCCCGCGTTCTCTTGCGAAAACGCGGGGCTGCGTACGAACTGGTGCGGGTCAGGCGTTCTGGATGTTGGAGGCCTGCTTGCCCTTTTGGCCCTGGGTGACTTCGAAGCTCACTTTCTGGCCTTCCTTGAGGGTCTTGAAACCTTGCATGTTGATTGCGGAAAAATGCGCAAACAGATCTTCACCGCCGTCATCGGGGGTGATAAAACCAAAGCCTTTTGCGTCATTGAACCATTTGACGGTACCGGTTGCCATGTGTAGTGCTCCTAGATTTAAGTAATAGACGACATAAGCCGTAAAAAGCGTTTGCGTTTCAAGGCCGTCCCCTACTTAAGACCCCGGTGTTGCTTTTTCGCTGCCACCCGAACTTGCAAGGTGCCGGAACCGCTTGAACCAACCAAACGGTTGCTGTTGTACGTACTTACCGACGGAAAGTCAAGTTTTTTTGAGGCTTTTTGACAACGCCTTTGTCTCTGTCGCGAGCGGTGTTGTTTTTTTTGGATAATCCCCCATTTCAAACCTGAAGGCCGAGATGCCGTGCAGCCAGCGCCGGACTCGCTACAATCAATATGTGGCGCTGGGTGAAGGTGGATTGCGGGTGCAGTTTCCCCTCGATGCCATTTCAACGGCGTTTTTTAGCGATTCAATCGGTGTTTTGAGCAGGAAATTGGCGACGCATGGCAACAAAATTTGACCCTGGGCAGGGCACGCTACTCGAGGAAAGGACGGCGAAGGTCAAGCCGCCGCCGATGTACAAGGTGCTTCTGCTCAATGATGACTACACCCCGATGGAGTTCGTGGTGTCGACGATTCAGAAATTCTTCAGCAAGAGCCGCGAGCAGGCCACACAGGTGATGCTGAAAGTTCACCGCGAAGGGGTGGGGGTGTGCGGCATCTACCCCAAGGACATGGCAACCACCAAGGTAGACCTGGTTCTGGAGCATGCCCGCGCGCACCAGCATCCGTTGCAGTGCACGATGGAAGAGAATGACTAGGTTACAGCATTTCCTGCTGTTTTTGGGGCATTGAAGTGATGTGAACTTGGTGTAGAGTGGAATGCATTCCAAGTAAACCGATTTTGAATCAATTGAGGCACACGAGATGATTGCGCAAGAGTTGGAAGTTAGTTTGCACATGGCGTTTGTAGATGCGCGTCAAAAGCGCCATGAGTTCATTACCGTGGAGCATTTGCTGCTGGCACTGCTTGACAATCCCACCGCGGCCGAGGTGATGCGCGCGGTAGGTGCCAATATCGAAGACCTGCGCAAGAACCTGACCCAGTTCATCGCCGAGCACACGCCCACCGTGGCCGGTACCGATGACGTTGATACGCAACCCACCCTGGGTTTCCAGCGCGTGATTCAGCGCGCGATCATGCACGTTCAGTCGTCTTCGAACGGCAAGAAGGAAGTCACCGGAGCCAATGTGTTGGTGGCGATCTTTGGCGAGAAGGATTCCCATGCCGTGTATTACCTGCACCAGCAGGGGATTACACGCCTTGACGTGGTGAACTTCATTTCCCACGGCATCACCAAGCAGCCAACGGAAAACAAGGACAAAGCGGCGGCAGGCAATGAGAACCAGGAGCAGGAGCAGGAGTCGGAAGGCAAGTCGAGCCCGCTTGAGAATTACACCCAGAACCTGAACAAATCGGCGGCGGAAGGAAAGATTGATCCGCTCATCGGTCGCGACCAGGAACTGGAGCGTGTGGTCCAGACCTTGTGCCACCGGCGCAAGAACAATCCGCTGC
>SXGS01685896.1_pt1 | contig 22162 bp, 14 predicted proteins | sample 3174681 | NCBI WGS metagenome assembly SXGS01 (sample SAMN11356861, study PRJNA531348) | freshwater metagenome | isolation source: freshwater sample F1-80 | place: China: Fuxian Lake, Yuxi | collected 2017-12-25
AGGCGCAGGCCAGCAGTTTTCACGGCGCGCTGGAAGTCGGCGTCGAAGTGGTAGCCGTCGAGAACGAGCCATGAGGCGCGGAGGGATTGCGCGAGGGCGATGGTCTCGGCGGCATCGGCGGGGGAGCCGGGCGGAGCGGAAAGTTCGCGGAGGGAGATGCCGAGCGACTCGGCGCGGGAGCGGAGGGCGTCCGTGCCGGCGGTTTGCAACCGCCGCTCCGTGGGGTTGTCGGAGCTGGCGGACGGCGGTTGCAAACCGCCGGCACGGGGTGCGGTGAGCAACGTCACGGTGCTGCTGGCCTGCAACCACGGCTCCGCCAGCGCCAGACAGCGCATCACATGGCCCATGCCGATTTGCGGGCCGGCGTCAGCGCGGAGGAGGAGCTGACTCATGGCTCACCTCAACACAGTCTTGAGCGTTTCCACCACCCGATCCCGATCCTCATCCGTCAACCCCGCGAACATCGGGAGGCTGATGGTTTCGGCGTAATACTGCTCAGCTTCGGGGAAGTCGCCGTCCTTGAAGCCGAGGCGGCGGTAGTAGGGTTGAGTGTGGACGGGGATGTAGTGGATTTGCACGCCGATGCCGGCGGCGCGGAGTTCCTCGACGATCCGGCGGCGGGTCTTCTTGAGCCGGTCGAGGCGCAGGCGGATGACGTAGAGGTGCCAGGCGTTGGCGGTGTCCGGGTGCTGCCAGGGCGTGATGAGCGGGAGATCACGGAGGAGTTCGTCGTAGCGGTGAGCGATGGCGCGGCGGCGGGCGACGAACGCGTCGAGCTTGTTCATCTGGCTCTCGCCGAGCGCGGCTTGCAGGTCAGTGAGGCGGTAGTTCCAGCCGAGTTCGGTCTGCTGGTAATACCACGGGCCGTGGCTCTCGCCGTCCATGAGCTTCGGGTCGCGCGTGATGCCGTGGCTGCGGAAAAGGAGGAGGCGTTCGTGGAGGTCGGCGCGGTTCGTGACGATCATGCCGCCCTCGGCGGTGGTGATGATTTTGACGGGATGAAAGCTGAAGGTGGCGAGGTCGCTGAACTCGCAGGAGCCGACGGGCCGCCCGCGATAGCTCGCGCCGATGGCGTGCGCGGCGTCTTCGAGGACGAGGATGCCGTGGCGCTTGGCGAGCGCGGCGATGGCTTCCATCTCGCAGGATTGGCCGGAGAAGTGGATGGGGACGAGGGCTTTCGGGAGGCGACCGTTCTTCGCGGCGACGGCGAGTTTTTCCTCCAACCGCGCGACGCTCAGGTTGTAAGTGCGCGGGTCAATGTCCACGAAGTCCACGTCCGCGCCGAGGTAGCGGGCGCAGTTGGCGGAGGCGACGAAAGTGTTGGGCGAAGTCCAGAGACGGTCGCCGGGCTTGAGGTCGAGCGCGGCGGCGGCGATGTGGAGCGCGGCGGTGCCGTTGGCGACCGCGACGGCGTATTTCACGCCACAGTAGTCGGCGACCTTGCGCTCGAAGCGTTCGATGGCCGGGCCTTGCGTGAGCCAGTCGGAGCGGAGTGTGGCGACGACGGCGGCGATGTCGTCCTCGTCAATGAGCTGGCGACCGTAGGGGATGACCTTCATGGCGCGGGCGCGGGCGCGGCGGTCAGGTGAGAGGGAACGACGCGTCCACGTGCTGGCGGATGAGGGCGCGGATTTGCGGGACGTTGAGCCAGTCGGTGTTGCGGCCGGAGTTGAAGGAGAAGCCCTCTGGCACGGGCGCGCCTTGGTGGTGCTCGCAATACTCGTTCATGACCTCGGCCTGGTCCCGCAGGTGCAGCATGGGCACGATGATGTATTGGTGCGCGGTGCCGATGGTCTGCAAGGCGTCGGTCTCGGTGACCATTTCCTCGTGGATCTTTTCGCCCGCGCGGATGCCGCCGACGGGCTTGGCGCATTCCGGCCCGATGGCTTCGGCGAGATCGGTGATCCGGTAGCTGGGAATCTTAGGCACGAAGATTTCTCCGCCAAGCGCGGTGATGGCGGCATCAATGACCATCTTCACCCCCTCATCGAGCGTGATGTTGAAGCGCGTCATGCGCGGGTCGGTGATTGGGAGCGTGCCGGTCTTGCGGCGGTCGAGGAAGAAGGGGATGACGGAGCCGCGCGAGCCCATGACGTTGGCGTAGCGGACGACGGAGAAGCGGATGTCGTGGTTGCCGCGAATGTTGTTCGCGGCGATGAAGAGCTTGTCGCTGCACAGCTTGGTCGCGCCGTAGAGGTTGATAGGGGCGGCGGCCTTGTCGGTGGAGAGGGCGACGACGTGGTGCACGCCGGCGGCGAGGCAGGCCTCGACGAGGTTCTCCGCGCCGAGGACATTGGTCTTGATGCACTCGAAGGGGTTGTATTCCGCCGTGGGCACCTGCTTGAGGGCGGCGGCGTGGACGACCACGTCGATGCCCTCGAGCGCGCGGGTGAGGCGGTCGCGGTCACGCACATCGCCGATGAAGAAGCGCAATTGCGGGTGCTTGGCGAAGGAAAAATGCTGTGCCATCTCGAACTGCTTGAGCTCGTCGCGCGAGAAGATGACGAGCTTGCGGGGGGCGTGGTGCTTCAGGAGGGTTTCCGTCAACCGCCTGCCAAAGGAGCCTGTGCCCCCCGTGATGAGCACCGAAGAGTTTTTCCAATTCACGCGGCAAGGCTAGCAACAAGGCGCGATGGTGCGCCATAAGAAGTTCATCGGGACGGAGCCGAAGCCGCCGAAATCGGATTGCAAATGACCGCGACCCCTTCCTAAGCTGCCCGCATGAAGCACGTCTCATTGCTCTTGATCGCAGCCTGTCTTGCCCTGGCCTCGCCCAGAGCCGGGGCGGCGGCGGCGGAAGAGCTATATGTCCCGGTGTTCAACACCATCTTTCAAGGGGATTCCTTGCTTGCGGCCGGCCAAGGCAAGGCAGCGTTGGAAAAATACCTGGCCGCGCAGGAGGACTTGAAGAAAATCCAGGCGGCCTACAAGACGTGGGAGCCGCAACTGGTGAACTTCCGCCTCAAGTATCTCGAGGACGCGATTGCCAAGCTCATGGTCCAGTTCCCCGGCACCGTCGCCCCGAAGCCGGTGCTGCCCGTCAGCCAGCAAGCCGACGACGCCGGTGCGGCGAAGCTCACCGGGATGGAAAAGCAATTGCGCGACCTGAACAACAAGCTTGTGCAGGTCAGCACCGAGGCCAGCGACGCCAAGCAGAAACTCAGGGAGGCCATCGCCGCGCGGCCCAAGGACGTTGACCCTGCCGAGATGACCAAGGCCCAACAAAAGGCCCGTGACCTTCAGAAGGCTGCCGACCTCAAGCAAATCGAGATCGAGAATCTCGCCAAGGAAATCGCCGCTCTCTCCAAGGAGCGCGCCAGTTTCCAGAAGCAGGTCGCCGTGCTCAAGGACAAGGGCGAGGTGCCTGTCCTGAAGAAGGAAAACTCCGCGCTCAAGGCCAGGGTGGACGAGTTGACCAAGCTCACGGTCGGCAACAAGTCCGAGGAGCTCGCCCGCCAGCTCGCCGCCGCCAAGGCTGACCTCAAGGCCGAGCAGGACCGCGCCACCGACCTGGCGAAGGCCAACAAGAAGATGGAGGCCATCCTCACCGACCCGAACAACGCCACCGGCCTCACGACCGACCAGTTCAAGGCGCTGGAAAAGAAGAACAGGGATTTGGAAACCGCCGTGAAGGCACTTGAGTCCCAGTTGCAGAAGGGCACGGCGGACGGACCGAAGCTCCGGCAGTTGGAGAAGGAGCGCGAGGACTTGCAGAAGCAGCTCAACGAGCTGCAGAAGCAGTTGAACGAAAAGAAGAAGGTCTCCAGCAATGCCCCTGACAGGCTGAGTCAGGAGCTTGCCGCAGCCCAGGCGAGGGTGGCGGCACTGGAGGCCCGGAAAACACCATACTCCGCGGAGGAGCTTGCCTTGTTGAAAGGCTCCTCCGCTCCGGTCGCGGCTCCCGCGCCGGTCGCCAAGTCGGCAAAGAAAAACTCTGCCGACCTGCCGCCCGGTGCTGCGAACGTGGCCCTCGAAGCCCAGCGCGCCTACGCCGCCCAAAACTTCGATGACGCGGAGAAGAAATACCTCGAAGTCCTCACGCTTGCCCCGAACAACGTTTACGCGCTCGCCAACCTCGGCGCGGCGCAGATGGAGCTAAACAAGCTCCCCGAGGCCGAGTCGCATCTAAAGCATGCCCTCGCCCAAGAACCCGACGACGCCTTCTCACTCGCACTGCTTGGCCTGCTCAAGTTCCGCCAGCAGAAGCCAGACGACGCGTTCGACGCGTTGAGCCGCGCCGCCAAGCTCGACCCCGACAATGCGCAGACGCAGAACTACCTCGGCCTCGTCCTGAGCATGAAAGGCCAGCGCGAACCCGCCGAGGCCGCCTTCCGCAAGGCCATCCAGATCGCGCCCGGCTACGCCGTCGCCCACTACAACCTCGCGGTCTATTACGCCACGCAAACTCCCCCGGCGCGCGAGTTGGCCCGCTGGCATTACCAGAAAGCCGTCACCGTCGGCCATCCGAAGAGCGACGAGCTGGAGAAGTTGCTTGCGCGGAACTGACGTGCCGGCGACTTGCAGTCGCCGCCCCTCGCCCATGCTCCGCCAAAGCACCCACGAGCTAGTCATTCCAACGTCTGGCCGGGGCTTCACCGAAGTGACCCGTGAAATCGCGGCCCGCGTCCGCCAAGCCAGCCTTCAAACCGGTCTCGCCACGCTGCACCTGCGCCACACCTCCGCCTCGCTGCTCATCCAGGAAAATGCCGACCCGGAAGTGCGCCGTGATTTGGAGCGATTCTTCTCCCGCCTCGCGCCGGATGGCGATTCGCTCTTCCAGCACACCTGCGAAGGTGCCGATGACATGCCCGCGCACGTCCGCACCTCGCTGACCGCCGTGAACCTGAGCATCCCCATCGTGCGCGGCGAGCTTGCGCTGGGAACTTGGCAGGGCATCTACCTCTGGGAACACCGCACCGCGCCACATCGCCGCCAGCTCGTGCTGCATCTGCTGGGTGAGTGAACTGTAGATCGATGGCGTGCTTCAACGCGGCGCGGCCATCTGCTTCAACCTTTCCGCCTCAGCCGCGTGCCGCCTAGCCTCGTCGGTATTCCCCAGCTTCGCCAGCACCGCTGCCAGTTGCGCGTGTGCCTCGGCGCTCTGCGAGTCGAGCACCACGGCACGGGAGAGTTGCTCCAATGCGCGTGCGAGTTCTCCGCTGCCACCCAGCGCCACCCCGAAGTTCAGCACCGCGCTTGCGCTGTCGGGCTTGAGCCGCAGCGCGGTTTCATACGAGGTGATCGCGTCTGGCCACTGCGAGAGGCGCGCAAACGCATTGGCGAGGTTGAAGTGCAAGTGATATGTCGCGGAGGCCGGACTGAGTTGAAGCGCGTCGCGGTAGCTGGTCACGGCCTTCGCGTCGTCGCCGAGGTCGGCTTGCGCGTTGCCGAGCTTCAACAACGCCTGGCTACGGTAGTGCGGGCTGCGGAGCTTCGCGGCCATGTCGGTGAAGAATGGCAGGTCGCTCTGCCAGATGGCGGTCTGCCGCCAGCTCACCGCCGCAAGAAGAATCATCAGGGCCGCACCAGCAGCCAGCACTGGCACGGTCTTGGAGCGCGCTTGCGCTACCTTCCACATCACGCCCGCCAGCGCCACGGACCAGAGGATGCCATTGATGATGCTGTAGCGGTCGTGCGGGTAGTGCGGGCGCTCGGTGAGTCCCAGCATCGGCACCAGCAGGCCGAGATGCGCTAGCCACAGCGCGAAGGCGGCGGGCCAATCCCGGCGTTTCACGAACAGCACGGCACCCACCGCCAGCACGCCGAGCGCACTGAGAAGAAACACAGGTTCGGTGAACTTGCTCTCCATCAGGACGGGATAGACTGGGCAGAGGTCCAGCGGCAGCAGCGGCTTCCACGCGTAGAAGGCCCAGAGGTAGAACGCCTGCATCACGCGAGCGAGCGGCGGGAAGTTGTCGAGTGTCACCGGCTTGTCCCAGATGCCGGTGACGTGGAAACGGCCATAGACGGTGCCGGCCACGAGGAGCAGCGAGAGGGTGAGGAAGGGAACCTTTTCGAGCAGCACACTGCGCACGCTCGATTGCGGAGCGCCAAACCTCCGAAGCGGAAAGAAATCCAGCGCCACCAGCGCCGCGACGAAGCCAAGGACGATGGGATACGAGAGGGCCGCCAGCGCGAACGCGGCAACCGACAGCCAGTAGTTACGCGCGCGACCCGACGGCGTGGCATCGGGCGAATTCGCGCTCATGTAGAACACCGTGGCCAGAAGCGCGAAGAACAACGCGACGTGATACGGCAAGCCCGTCACCCACGCGACCGGCTCGACACGCAGCGGATGCACGGCCCACAGCAGCGCGCCGAGGGCGCCGAACGCGTCCATCGTAGCGGCCGACGTGAAGAGATTCTGACTTTTATGCCGTGCTGCGTGCTGCGTGTTTCGTGTTTGAGATGGAGCCTCCTCACTTCGGCTGCTACCGGGAGTTGAGAGTTGCAGCAGCCGCCGAATCAGCAGAAACACCAGCACCGCGTTCGCGCAATGCAGCAGGACGTTCGCGAGGTGAAAGCCGAACGGGTTCAGCCCGAAGACTTCATGCACCAGCGCCCACGCCAGCCACGAGAGCGGCTTGTAGCGGATGGCTTGCTCGAAGTCCGTGAACATCCAGCGGAGGTTCTCCGCCGTCAGTCCCTGGACGCGCGCGTTCTCGAAGACGTTGATGTCGTCGTCCCAGCGGAGGAACCCTGACTCCAGCGTGCGGAAGAAGACGCCGAACACCACCGCGATGAGCGCGAGCACGATGGCCGTGGTGCGGTGATGCGGGCGCATGACTAGACGTGTTGCGTGTTGCGTGCTGCGTGAGAAAGTCCGCTGCGTCCGTGCGCCCTCGCGCAACACGCAACACGCAACACGCGCCACCCCGCGAAAATATGTCTCGTGTTCATCACTGCTCTCCCACGCTCAATCCCACTCCCACGCATCCGCCGGTGTGAACTGCCCCGTGTTCGGCAGGAACTTCACGCCGAACGCCGCCTCGTTCACCGAGCCGAGCGCGACGCGGCCGCGTTCAATCGTCAGCGTCGGCCAGCCGGCGGGGCTGGGGTGGTAGAGATCGTAGTGCGTGCTCAGGATCTGCCGCTGCACGTCGCGCGGGAACTGCGAGAGGCCCGCGTTGTAGTGGTGACCATTGCGTTCGACGCTCTTGATGCCCAGCGCGGCGCACACGGCGAGGTCTTGGAGCAGCGCGACTGGGCCAACGTTGCACAGGTCTTCGCCGCTCATCAGGAACGGGCGCGCGGGCGATTGCTTCTGACGTTGCGCCAGCAGGCAGCGGTTCGCGACGCCCTTGATGACGCCCTTGCAGTTTTTGTGGCTCGTGCCGTCGTAGCCGAGCGCGAGCGCGGTGGGCAGGCTGTCCAGCTCGCCGTCCGACTCATCAATGATGAAGGGCGGGCGCTCAGGCCAGTCGGCCAGCGCGGCGGCGGCGTCTTTGTTCAGCGCCATGCTTCGGTGAAGTGGTTGCTCGACGAACAGGAGCTTCGTGAGGAAGGACTTCAGCGACTCGTCCGCGCGCAAGGTCTCCCAGAACTGGCGGAACTCGGCGAAGGACTTGAACTGCTCGTTGCCATCCAGCGTGAAGGCGAAGTCCTCGCCGCACTCCGCCTGCAAGACGCGCGCGATTTGCCGCAGCCGCGCCGTGTCGCGCGCGAGGTCGCCGTTCACCTTCAGCTTGAAGTGGCGCAGGCCATAGACGCGGATGCTGGAGATGAGCGATTGCGGCAGGCCGTCGTTGACGTGCTCGCCTTTGGCGATGTCGGCGTCGGTCAGCGGGTCGCTCAGACCCACGGTGTGGCGCACGATGATTTCGTTGTGCGGCTTGGCCGGGAGCCATGCAGCGGGGGAGAACCCCTCCAACTCCGAGTGGAGTTCGCCGAGGCGAATGCCGAAGTCATTGTCGAGCAGCGCGCGATGAAACGGCTTCGCGATGGCGCGGCAGAAGGCATCCATCACCGCGCGTTCCACCAGCGACGTGCCGAAGTGGGCGAGCAGCGGCGGCTTGCTCTCTGCGGTCGCCCACGCGGTTTGCGAGTCGTAGAGGTGCTGCCACAGGTCGAAGACACTCGGCGCGCTCAATCCCTCCGCCGTCTCCAGCGCGGTCTCGATGACATCGAGCATCTCGTGGATTTCATCCAGCACCTCGCGCGCGGGATCCTTCGTGAACCACTTCGGCGGCAGCAGGTCCGCCGCCACGCCCAGCGTCGTGCGGCCGTCCACCTCCAGCGCCACGCGCACGAAGGCCATCGGCATGTGCGTCATCGTCGCGATGCCGTATTTGAACGGCATCCGCGTGTGCAGATTGTGCAGATGTAAGTCGCCTTCGCAGACCCGGATGTTCACGGGCGAACTGTAGCGGGACGAGGCAGGGAGCAGAAGGTAGAAGTCAGAAGTCGGGAGTCAGAATGGGGGAGGCAGAGGTGCAAGTCCGACGATTCCGACTTCTGACTTCTCTCTCCTACGAATTTCCTCCCTGCCCACGGGGTCGAAGCGTAACATCCGAAAAAATCACTCAACATGAAACGCACCTTCCTCGCCCTCGCGCTCCTCGTCGTCGCCCAACTCTCCCCGGTGTCCGCCGCCGAGCTGCGCCTGGGCATTATCGGGCTCGACACATCGCATGTCCCTGCGTTCACCGATGTCATCAACAACCCGCAGAACAAGGCTCACGTCCCCGGCGCGAAAGTCGTCGCCGCCTTCAAGGGCGGTAGCCCGGACATCGCCTCCAGCCGCGACCGCGTGGAGGGCTTCACCAAGACCTTGGTCGAGAAATACGGCGTGAAGCTCTACGACTCCATCGAGGAGATGGTCAAGAACGTGGACGCCGTGCTCATCGAGAGCGTGGACGGTCGGCCCCACCTCGCGCAGGCCATCCCCGTCATCAAGGCCGGGAAACCGCTCTACATTGACAAGCCCTTCGCCGGCTCCCTCAAGGACGTGCTGGAAATCTTCCGCCTCGCGAAGGCCGCCAAAGTCACCGTCTGGAGTTCCTCCTCCCTCCGCTACGGCAAGAACACCGTGGCCGTGCGCGAAGGCTCCGTCGGCAAGGTGAATTACGCCGAAGCCTCCAGTCCCGCGAGTATCGAGCCTTCGCACCCCGACCTCTTTTGGTATGGCGTCCACGGCTGCGAGTCGCTTTTCACCGTGATGGGCACGGGCTGCGAGAGCGTGAAGCGCGGCATGACTGCCGACGGGAAGATTGAAGTCACCGGCAAGTGGAAGGGCGGGCGCACCGGCATCTTCCGCGAGAACAACAAATACGTCGGCCTTGCGAAGGGCGACAAAGGCGAGGCCCCCATCGGCGAATCCTCCGGCTACGCGCCGCTCGTGGCGGAAATCATCAAGGCCTTCCAGACCGGCATCGTGCCCGTGAAGCCGGAGGAGACGATTGAAATCTTCGCCTTCATGGAAGCCGCCGACGAGAGCAAGCGCCGTGGCGGAGCCGAGGTGACCTTGGCTGAAGTTCTCAAGAAAGCCGGGAAGTAGTCCCAGTCCTGGTGCGAGCTGGCAGCCCTCTCGTAATCCTGATCCTCTGTGCCGCTGGGGCGGGACCGACTTAATCCGGAACGGTGCAGTTTACGAGCGCTGGCTTCCAAGTCGGCTTAGGTCGGGACAAGGCGGTTACGAGTGTCGCTCCGTGGCTTTCTGCGCACCGTTTGGTTGCTGCTCGTGGCCGTTGTCAGACTTGGCCCTCACTCCTGCTCACGCACAAAGCCGGCTTGGAAGCCGGCGCTCCAGCTGCATCGTTCCTCACTCCGCCTTACCCACTCGCTGCGCGACGAATGCCGGCCCAGCCTGTCCGTAGCGGCTCACCGCTGTGACGGAGACCGCTTCGGGAAGCGCGCTGGCGGGAACACGGAAGGTGCGGTTCAACTGGCTGCCGGGAAGGAGTTCGGTTCGCCACGCGCCGTTGAAGCGCATTTGCACGAGCCACCAGCCGGGCACAACACCACTCGGCGTCGCCCACTGAAACACGGACACGGTCTGCGCCGCGTCCTGGCCGAAGGCGACCACCGGGCGCTCGGGCACGGCTTGATTCAGCCAGGGCGACGCGGGGATGAGCGCGGGAGTTTGAAAGACCTGGCCTGCGAGCTTGTCGGCAAGGCCGTCGCGATTTTGGTTCAGCGCCTTGATGCTCCATTGCAGGCTGCCGCTCGCGCCGGGTTGCGCGCGGACTAGTTTGATCTGCTGGATGATCTCCTCCGCGTTGCGCCCGGGGCCGATGGTCGCAGCGGAAAGCCCCGGCCAGAGGTGGCGCGCGCTGGGGTTCTGTCCGGCCCACCATTTCAGCAGCAGGGGGAAGCTCTGCTCCGGCGCGTCTATGCTCCAGTATAGCTGCGGCGAGAGATAATCCAGCCAGCCAGCGTGGAACCATTTGAGCGAGTCAGCAAAAATCTCCTTCGTCGCGTCCATGCCGCGAATGCCGGGTGGGTTGCCGGGTTTCCAAATGCCGAACGGACTGATGCCGACTTTAACCCAGTTTTTTTCCGCCTTCACGCTGGCATACAGGCGCTGGAGGAAACGGTTCACGTTGTCGCGCCGCCAGTCATCGCGCGCGAGTTTGCCCCCGGACTTCTGGTATTTGCGCCAGCTCGGCTCGTCGGGAAACGGGACAACCTGCTTGGCAGCGGTCTTCTCGGGGTAGGGATAGAAGTAGTCGTCGAGGTGAATGCCATCCACGTCGTAGCGGCGCACGACATCGAGGATTACACGGATTGAATGCTCGTGGACGGCGGCCTCGCCGGGATCGAGCCAGAGGAGCGGCCCGTATTTGCGGACAAGCTCGGGCCGCGTCTTGCTGATGTGGTTCGATGCGACGGCGCTTTTCGCAGCCGCGTGCCGGGCGCGGAAGGGATTGAACCACGCGTGCAGCTCCAGCCCGCGCCGGTGCGCCTCGGTGACCGCAAAGGCGAGCGGGTCGTAATACGGCTCCGGCGCGCGGCCCATCGTGCCGGTGAGATACTCGCTCCACGGTTCGAGCTTCGAGGCATAGAGCGCGTCGCAGCCGGGGCGGACCTGGAGGACGATCGCGTTGAGCCGGAGCGCGACGGCCTTGTCGAGCAACGCGAGGAGTTCGGTCTGCTGTTGCTGCGTGGTGAGACCGGCCTTGGAAGGCCAGTCAATGTTCCCGACGGTGGCGACCCACGCGCCCCGGAACTCGCGCGGGACGGCAGGTGGAACTTCCTTCGATGCGACGTAGCTGACGCTGGCCGCACACGCCGGCAACACCAAGGCCGCAAGCAGCAGGGCAAGCAACGCGCGGCGGTTCATGGGCGCGGAGGCTAGCGGGCTGAAGCGAAGGTGTCCAACCTGCGGCGTAGTGGCGGGGACACACTTGTCCCCGAGTCCGTGCTCCAGCATCGCCTCATCATGGGGGACAGGAGTGTCCCCCTCACGACCGCGCGCCCCCGCTTGAAGCTTGTTGCCCTTCCGTCCTTCCGCCATAAGTTCGCCCTGCGATGCTGACTGACCGCGAGTTCTTCGGACTGGCCGTGCTGCTCTATGGGGCGAGCGCGACCCTGTCCTTTTTCATCTGGCGGCGCGGCTTCCGGCAGGACTCGGGATGGCAATACCTTCTGCTCGCGGTCGCGGCAGTGCTGCACACGGTCGCGATGGCCAAGCGCGGCTTCAGCCTGGAGCGCTGCCCGGTCAACAACCTCTACGAGGCCACGACGTTTACGGCGTGGACCATCGTGGCCGCGTTTCTCGTCATCGGCGCGTGGCCAAGGCTGCGGTTTCTCAGCGCGTTTGTATCGCCGGTGCTGTTCGCAATGGGCGTCTTCGCGCTCATGCCCGCGCTTGATGTGAAAGGGCCGCGCCCCGACTTCTCCGGCGGGCTGGTGAGCCTGCACGTCGCGCTGATCCTGCTGGCTTACGGCGCGTTCGGCCTCGGGTCTGCGGCGGGCGTGATGTATCTCACGCAGGAGCACGACCTCAAGTTTCACAAGCTCCGCGCCATCGTCTCCGCGCTGCCGTCCATCCAAGGGCTTGAGTTGGTCATCGGGCGTTTCCTCATCTCCGGCGTCGTGCTGCTCGCGGCCGGCCTGGGGCTGGGGCTTGCGCCGACGCTGCTGAAGCAGGCGCAGTCAGCGAACCCGATGGCCGACGCGAAGGTTCTTTGGTCGTTGTTCGTCCTGCTTCTCTACATCGGCCTGCTCGTTGCGCATTGGAGGTTCTCTCCGGGCGGACGCAAGTTCGCGTGGGGCGCTGTCGGCAGCTTCGCCTTCGTGCTGCTTACCTTCTGGGGCTTCAACCTGCTGTCGGGAATCCACAATCCATGACAAGACGTGACGAGTGGCGGGTGACGAGTCACAAGAGGCGCGACGTGCTTCGCGCGAGCGCCTTGCCACAGGTCACCCGTCACCTGTCACCCGCCTGATGCCCATCGTCGTCCTCGGCCTCAGCCACCACACCGCGCCCGTCGCGGTGCGGGAGCGGTTCGCCTTCGCCGAGGGCGCGCTGGCCGATGCCACGCGGCGGCTGCGCGAGAGCGGCTTGATCGAGGAAGCCGTAATTCTCTCCACCTGCAACCGCGTGGAGCTTTACGCCACCACCAGCGCGGAGCCGCGCGCGGCGTTCACGGAACTGCGCCGCTTCCTCCTCACGCATCACAACTACACCGAGCCGCTCGGCGCAGAGATCTACGAGTTGGGTGAACCGCACAGCGTCGAGCATCTCTTCAAGGTCGCCGCTGGACTCGACTCCATGGTGCTGGGCGAGACGGAAATCCTCGGCCAGCTCAAGCAGGCTTACGACCTCGCGCTGAAGCATCAGCACACCGGGCGTCGGCTGAACAAGGCGTTCCAAAGCGCGTTCAACGTCGCCAAGAAGATCCGCACCGAGACGAACATCCAGCGCGGCAGCGTCTCCGTCGCCTCCGTGTCCGTGGAGCTGGCGGAGAAGATTTTTGACAGGCTCACTGGCCGCACGGTGATGGTCATCGGCGCGGGCGACACGAGCGAGAAGACCGCGCGTGCGCTGCTGAGTCGCGGCGCGCACAGCGTGATCGTGTCGAACCGCTCGCACGACCGCGCCGAGGCACTCGCCAAGGAGTTGGGCGGGCGAGCGATTCATTTCGACGAGTGGCACACGGGGTTTGCGCAGATTGACATCATCATTAGTAGCACCAGCGCACCGCACTACGTCCTCACGCGTGCGAAGCTGGAGCCGCTGCTGGCTCTGCGCGGCAGTCGGCCGCTGCTGCTCATAGACATCGCCGTGCCGCGCGACATCGAGCCCGAGGTCAACTTCCTCGACGACGTTTACCTCTACAACGTGGACGACCTGCAAGGCATCGCCGACGATTACATGAAACTGCGGCGGGAGGAGTTGGCCATCTGCGAGCGTATCATCCAAGAGAAGGCCTGCGCGCTTTTGGGTAATCCCGGTGGCCGCCCGGCTGGTGCCGGCTCACAGTTAGCCTTTGGCCAAGGAAGCTGAGAGGCGCAGATCCCCAACTCGAAACTCGAAACCTTGAACCGAAAACCCATCATCATCGCCACTCGCGGCAGCGCCCTCGCCCTCGCTCAGGCCAACGCCGTGCTCGCCCAATGCCGCGCGGCGTTCCCGAGGCTCCTGTTCGAGCTGAACGTCATCAAGACCACCGGCGACAAGCTTCAGTCGGCGTCGCTGGCGAATCCGGATGCCTCGCTGCCGAAGGGGTTGTTCACCAAGGAACTTGAAGTCGCATTGCTCAACGGCGAGGCCGATCTCGCAGTGCACAGCTTGAAAGATTTGCCGACGGAGCTGCCCGCCGGCCTCGTGCTCGGCGCGGTGGGCAAGCGCGCGGATGTGCGCGACGTGCTGATCTACCGCGACCACGTGACGGTGAGTGCCGCTGCCGCTGCGGCGGCGAAACGGCCAGAGGATTGGGCACCGGGCCAGCGGGTGCGCCGAGGGTTCAAGCCACATCTCAAGCTCACGGCATTGCCGGCGGACAGCATCTTCGCGACGAGCAGCACACGACGTCGCGCGCTGCTGCTCGTGGCGCGACCGGACGCGAAGGTCGTCGAGCTGCGTGGCAACGTGCTGACGCGGCTGTTGAAGCTCGCAGAGCGAAGCGACTTCGACGCAATCCTTCTCGCCGCCGCCGGGCTGGAGCGGCTCAAGTTCATCATCAAGGCGAACGGGGCGCTCACCGGGGAAGGCGTTCCAGCGGGATTGCTGGCCGTGCGTTTGGAACCGGAGGAGATGCTCCCCGCCGTGGGCCAGGCGGCCGTGGGCATCGAGGTCCGCGCGGGCGACGACCGCATCACGTCCGTTCTCGACAAGCTCAACCACGGCAACACGCACCTGTGCGTTCGGGCCGAGCGCGCCTTTCTCCGGGCGATGGGCGGCGGGTGTGCCAGTCCGGTGGCGGCGTATGCCGAGATTCACGGACACCAGATCCGGATGCGCGTGGTTTCCTTTCTCGATGGCACGGCGAAGCGCGCCGAGGCGAAGCGCAAGTCGCAGGAGCCGGAGCAGCTCGGCCAGCAGCTCGCGGCAGAAGTGAAGGGACAGACGAAGCCTTAAGCGAAGGAGTGCGGCCCCCATCTCGAAGGATTCCATTCAACGCGGAGACGCAGAGGACGTGGAGATTGCGCGGAGACAGATAGAAATGCCCCACCTCCGGGCCCATTCGCGTTCTCTGCGTCCTTTGCGTTGAAGCAAGTGCTCCAATGGAAAGTGAATTGCGATTCTACCGGCCACTCGCTAAATTCCGCACCGTGTCCGGCCTCTGCATCCACCGCTGCCGCCCAGCAGCCCGTTTCGTGGGGAAAAGGCGCTAAATGGCTGTCCCGTTGCGCGTGCTGATGGTCGAGGGTGAAGAAAGCCACGCGGCGGGCATCATCGCCGAGCTTAAGCGTGGCGACTACGCGCTGACGACTGAGCGGGTGTGGACGGAGGCGGCGTTTCAGGAGGCTCTCAAGCAAGGCGGCTGGACGGTCATACTCTGCGATTTCGTGTTGCCCGATTTCAGCGGCATGGACGCGCTGGCGCTGCTCCAGCAGTCCGACTGCGGAGTGCCGTTCATATTTGTTTCCGGCCAGATGGACGAGGACGCGGCGGGGGCCGCGTTGCGCGGCGGGGGGGCGGACTACGTGCGCAAGTCGAACCTCGTCCGGCTGCGGCCCACCATCGAGCGGGCGTTGCGCGAGGCGGAGGAGCGGCGCGTGCAGGGCCGGCTGCGGCTGGAGACGGCGGCGCGCGCGCGGCAGCAGGCGGAGTTGGCGGAGTTTGGGCAATGGGCGCTGGCGGGCATGGCGCTGGACGCGTTGGTGGCCGGCACGGCGGAGCGCGTGGCTGAGGCGCTGGGCGTGGAATTTTGCGAGGTGCTGGAGCTGACGCCGGGGGACGAGGCGCTGTTGCTGCGCGCGGGCGTGGGCTGGCAATCGGGCTGCGTGGGCAACATCCGGCTGGCGGCAACAAACGAGTCGCAGGCGGGCGCGACATGGCGCGGTGGCGCGCCGGTGATTGTGGAGAACTGGGCGGCGGAGACGCGCTTCGAGCCGTCTGCGTTGCTGCGCGAGCATGGTGTCGCGAGCGGGTTGACTGTGCCCATCCGGCTGAGGAGCCGCGTCTTTGGCGTGCTGGGTGCGCACTCCACGAGGGAGAGGATGTTTATGGCGGCGGATGCGCATTTTCTCCAGGCCATCGCGAACGTGCTGGCGACGGCCGTCGAGCGGAAGCTGGCGGAGGACGCGTTGCGCGAGAGCGACGAGCGGTTCCGCCTGCTGGTGGATGAGGTGAAGGGCTACGCCATCGTGGCGCTGGACTCGGAGGCGTGCGTGCTGACGTGGAACCACGGGGCGGAGAATTTGTTCGGGCACCCGGCTGCGGAGATGATCGGACAGCACGTCGCACGGATATATTCGCCGGGCGACGTGGAGCAGGGCAAGCCGGAGTTGGACCTGCGGCTGGCGGAGGAGTTGGGGCAGTTCGAGGACGAGGACTGGCGGCTGCAAAAGGGCGGGACGCAGTTCTGGGCGAACAGCGTCATCACCGTGCTGCGGCGCGGCGACGGCGCACTGCGCGGCTACGGCGTGGTGACGCGCGACATGACGGAGCGACGGCAGGCGCACGAGGCCTTGCGATTGAACGAGGAGAAGTTCCGCTCGCTGGTCAACCACATCCCCGACGCGGTGTGGACGGTGAACGCGGCGGGCGAGGCGCTCTTCGTGAGCGGCAACGCGGAACGGATTTACGGCTTCACGGTGGACGAGCTGAAATCGCAGGGGGCGGCGCTGGTGCTGGCGCGAGTGCATCCCGAGGACGCGGCTCGCCTGCGAGAGGCGTGGCAGGGGTTGTTCGAGCGGCAGCAGGGCTTCGAGGTGGAGTGCCGATATGAACGGAAGAACGGGCGGCAGGCTTGGCTGCTCCTGCGCGCGTCGGCGATTTACGAGAAGGACGGCCAGCTCCTGGCCGACGGCATCACGTCCGACATCACGGACCGCAAGCGCGCGGAGGAGACGAGGGAGAAGCAAATCCGCTCGCAGGCCCGGCTGCTGGACCTGGCGGGCGACGCGATCATCGTGCGCAACCTCGGCCACGAAGTGCTCTACTGGAATCATGGGGCCGAGAGCATCTACGGCTGGAAGGCGGAGGAAGTGCGCGGCCGCCGCGTGACGGAGCTGGTGATGAAGGACACCAAGCCCTTCGAGGCAGCGCAGGCGGAAATGCTCGCCAAGGGCGAGTGGAGCGGCGAGCTGCGGCAGTTCACCCGCGACGGGCGCGAGGTCACTGTCAACAGCCGCTGGACTTTGGTGTGCGACGACGCCGGCCAGCCGACCTCGGTGCTGGTGATCAACACGGACATCACGGAGAAGAAGCGCCTTGAGAACCAGTTCCTCCGCTCGCAGCGCATGGACAGCATCGGCACCCTGGCCGGCGGGGTGGCGCATGACCTGAACAACATTCTCTCGCCCATCATGATGTCCGCGCCGCTGCTGCGGATGGACGAGCTGCCCGCCGAGGATTTCGACCGGCTGCTGGACACCATCGAGACCAACGCCCAGCGGGGCAGCGACATCGTGAAGCAACTGCTCGCGTTCGGACGCGGCATCGAGGGCGAGCGCGTGGTGGTGCAACTGCGCCACATCATCAAGGACATGGGGAAGATCGCGCGCGAGACCTTCCCGAAGAACATCACCATCACCGCCGAGGTGCCGGACAATCTCTGGCCCATCATGGGCGACCCGACGCACACGCACCAGGTCCTGCTGAACCTCTGCATCACCGCGCGCGACGCGATGCCCAACGGCGGCACCTTGAAGGTCATCGCGGAGAACGTGCAGCTCGACGAGCATTACGCCGCGCAGGACACGGAGGGCAAGCAGGGGCCGTTCGTCAGCATCCGTGTCACGGACACGGGCACGGGCATCCCGAAGGAAATCATGGAGAAGATTTTCGACCCGTTTTTCACCACGAAGCAGGTCGGCAAGGGCACGGGCCTGGGCCTGGCGACCGTCATGGGCATCGTGAAGAGCCACGGCGGGCTGGTGCATGTGTATAGCGAGATCGGCAGGGGTAGCGTGTTCAACGTGCTGCTGCCGGCCGCGCCCAACGCCACGCCCGCCAGTGAGGAGGTCGTCCGCGAGCCGCTGCCGTCCGGCCGGGGCGAGACCATCCTCGTGGTGGATGACGAGCCGGGCATCCTCGGCGCGACCTGCAAGCTGCTCGAGCGGCACGACTACAAGGTCCTCCCCGCCGCCGATGGCGCGGAGGCGCTCACGCTTTTCTCCCAGCATCGCAGCACCATCCGGCTCATCATGACCGACGTGATGATGCCGGTGATGGACGGACTCGCATTGACGCGGGTGGTGAAGAAGATGGACTCCGATGTGAAGATCGTCGCCTCCAGCGGCCTGGCGCAGGACGCGAAGTTCGACGAGCTGCGCGCCTTGGGAGTGAATGCCTTCCTGACCAAGCCTTACACAGCCGAGAAGCTGCTCCACGCCTTGCGCGACATCCTCGCCGACAAACCCGAAACCCGCTCCTGATTTTTCCCATGGCCGACACACCTGCCCAACCCCAAGTCGCGACCACCGGCAAGCTGGCACGCCAGCGCCACCAGTGGCACCTGCTCTACTACTTGCTGGCGGCGTTCAACCTCCTCACTGTCGGCTTCACGCTCGGGCTGAACCACCAGATGCAGGAGGCCTTCGCCCGCAGCGTGGAAGCCAGCTCGGCGTGGGAGCGCCGGCTGAAGGATTACGGCGACCTCATCAACACAGCCCAGGCTGTGCAGGCCCGCTGCAACAACCTGTTCATCACGCGCGACGTGGACCGCCAGCGCGACGAGATGCGGCTGGCCTACAACAGTTTCAAGACACGCCTCCGAACCAAGCGCGGCGAGGCCATCATGGCTGTCGAGACCAGCGAGAGCCGCAAGCTCATCGAGGATTTCGACAAGCTCCGCGTGGCCGTGGACAGCATGGTCGAGACGGCGGAGGACCTGTTTGACCGCTTCCCGACGGACAAGCCCGACGAGGCCGCGCGCCGGCTCGTGAACGTGAACCTCGACTACGCCGGCATCATGGCCGTGCTTTCGGAGTTGCGCCTCCGCGTCAGCGGCATCCAGGCACGCATCTTCGACAAGCAGATGGATGAGTTCTCGCGGCTGCGCCGGATGGAGTTCGTCGTCGCGGTGCTCGTGCTCGTGATGCTGGGAAGCACGGTCTTCTACGGCGGGCGGGTCACCCGCCGCATGAACGCCGACGCGGAGGCGCTGGACCGCGCGCAGCACGAGCTGGTGGACACCGCGCGCCGCGCCGGCATGGCGGAGATCGCCACCGGCGTCCTGCACACCGTCGGCAACGTGCTCAACAGCGTGAACGTCTCCGCCTCGCTCGTCGCCGAGAGCGTCCGCAAATCCAAGATCGGAAACGTCGAGCGCGTCGCGAAGATGCTCACCGAGAACAACACCCGGCTCGCCGAGTTCCTCACCACCGACCCGAAGGGCAAACAAGTGCCCGCATTCCTCACCACGCTGGCCACGCACTTGCAGGAGGAGCAGGCGCGCGCGCTCAAAGAGCTCGACTCCCTCACCCAGAGCGTCGAGCACGTGAAGACGATCATCGCGATGCAGCAGAACTACGCGCGGGTCACGGGCATCCACGAGTCCATGTCCGTCGTGGATGTGGTCGAGGACGCCTTGCGCCTCAACGCCATTTCCTTCACCCGCCACGAGATCAAGGTGCGCCGCCAGTTCGAGGCCAAGCCCACCGCCACGATGGAGCGGCACAAGGTCATGCAAATCCTCGTGAACCTGCTCACCAACGCCACGCACGCGCTCGACAAGCCGGAGGTGAATGACAAGACTCTGACCGTGCGCGTCGCGCTGAATGGCACAGACTCCGTCCACATCTCCGTCGTGGACACCGGCTCCGGCATCACGCCGGAGAGCATGGCGCGGATCTTCCAGCACGGCTTCACCACGAAGCCTGAGGGTCACGGCTTCGGCCTGCACCACGGCGCGCTCGCGGCCAAGGAGATGGGCGGCCGCCTCACCGCGCACAGCGATGGTCATGGCAAGGGAGCGACTTTCACGCTGGAAATCCCCATCCGTCCGCCGGAGCCGAAGTCCTAGTCGCCTGATGAACTTTCTCCCTGCCAATCTCCGTGTTGCGTGCTTCGTGTTGCGTGCCCTAAGCGCCCGGAACGCAGCAGCACGCACCACGCACCACGCACCACGCACCACGCCTTAATGCACCGCCTCCTCGTCATAGACGACAACCGCGCGATCCACCACGACTTCCGCAAGATCCTCTGCCCGACCTCGGCGGCGGTCGCGGACTTGAGCGCGGCGGAATCAGCGCTTTTCGGTGACGACCTGCCCACGGAGACCAAGGCCGAATACGAGATGGATTCCGCCTACCAAGGCCAGGAAGCACTTGCGATGGTCAGCAAGTCCATCATGGCGAACCGGCCCTACAGCCTCGCCTTCGTGGACGTGCGCATGCCCCCGGGCTGGGACGGCATCGAGACCATCACCCGGCTCTGGCAGGCTGACCCGAACCTCCAGTGTGTCATCTGCACCGCCTACTCGGATTACTCCTGGGAGGAGATGGTCGGCAAGCTGGGCCGCAACGATCGCCTGCTCATCCTCAAGAAGCCTTTCGACAACGTCGAGGTCAGCCAACTCGTCGTCGCGCTCACCGAGAAGTGGTCGCTCGGCCGCCAGGCCCGCTCGCAGATGCGCAACCTCGAGACGCTCGTCTCCGAGCGGACGGCGCAGTTGGAGAAATCCGTCGCCCTCACGCAGGCCACGCTCGACTCCACCGCCGACGGCATCCTCGTCATAAGCCAGCAGGGCCTCATGGGCGGCTACAACAAAAAGTTTCTCGCCATCTGGAATCTCCAGCCCTCGCTCATCGAGTCGAAGCATTATCAGGCAATGCTCAACGCCGTCCTCTGGCAGATCAAGGACCCCGAGGGCTTCAACAAGAAGTTCCGTGAGCTGAACGAGACGCCGGAGGCCGCGAGCTACGACCTCATCGAGTTCGTGGACGGCCGCATCTTCGAGCGCTACTCGCAGCCCCAGCGCGTGGGCGACCAGATCGCCGGGCGCGTCTGGAGCTTCCGCGACATCACCGAGCGCAAGAAGGCCGAGCGCAAGATTCTCGAGCAGGCCAGCCTCATTGACCTCGCGCAGGATGCCATTGTCGTCCGCGACCTCGGCCATTGGATCACGTTTTGGAACAAGGGCGCGGAGCGGCTCTTCGGCTGGACTGCGGAGGAGATCAAGGGCCGCCAGGTCACTGAGCTGCTCTACCGTGACGCCGCCGCCTTCGAGACGGCGCAGAAAGAATTGATCGAGAAAGGCTCATGGAGCGGCGAGATCCGCCAGCTCACCAAGGCCGGCCACGAGGTCGTCGTCAGCTCGCGATGGACGCTGGTGCGCGACGGCGAGGATCACCCCAGCGCCGTCCTCGCGATCAACACCGACATCACCGAGAAAAAGAAGCTCGAAGCCCAGTTCCTTCGTTCGCAGCGCATGGAGAGCATCGGCACCCTCGCCGGCGGCGTCGCGCACGACCTCAACAACATCCTCGCGCCCATCATGATGTCCGCCCCGCTCCTGCGGCAGGGCTTCAAGCCGCGCGAGACCGAGATCCTCATCAACAGCATCGAGACCAGCGCGCAGCGCGGCGCGGACATCGTGAAGCAGCTCCTCGCCTTCGCGCGCGGCATGGAGGGCGAGCGCGTCGTCGTCAGCCTTCGCCACATGACCGACGAGATGGCCAAGATCGTCCGCGAGACTTTCCCCAAGAACATCACCGTCCAGGCCAAGGCCAGCCGCGACCTCTGGCCCATCATCGGCGATCCCACGCACATCCACCAGGTCCTCCTCAACCTCTGTGTCAACGCCCGCGACTCCATGCTTTGGGGCGGTCGGCTGAGCCTTTCGGCCGGGCTGGTCGAGCTGACCGCCGAGCAGGCCGCGGGCTGTCCTGACGCCCACGCCGGCAGCTACGTCCAGTGGAGGGTGACGGATACCGGCACGGGCATTCCGCCGGAGATTCAAGAGCGCATTTTTGAGCCGTTTTTCAGCACCAAGGATCCGGAGAAAGGGACGGGGCTTGGGCTGGCCAATGTTCTTGGCATCGTGCGCAGCCACGGCGGGTTTATCCGGCTGCACTCGGCTCCAGGAGAGGGCTCCACCTTTCTCGTCCATCTTCCCGCGGAAGGAAGGCCCGCCCCCGTCGTCGAAAGGAAGGCTGCCCCGGCCAAGCCCCTGGAAACCCATGGCGAGTTGGTCATGGTCGTGGACGACGAGGAGATGGTGCGCGACATGGCCAAGGCGCTGCTGTCCTCCATGGGCTTCCGGGTCATCACGGCCTGTGACGGCGTGGAGGGACTGCACCGGGCGGAGGAGCATGAGGAGGAGCTAAGGGCTGTCCTGACGGACCTGCACATGCCCCGGATGGACGGTATGGACCTTCTGCGCGCCCTCCGCTCGCAGCTTCCGAGAGCCGGCATCATTGTGAGCAGCGGTCGGCTTGATGAGCGCCAGATTGACGAACTCAAGCGGGCCGGGGCCGGTGTTGTGCTGGCCAAACCCTTCCGCCAGAGGGAGTTGGTGGATGCCCTTCAGACGGTTCTCAGCCGGGCCTGAGGGTGCGGGGGAAGGCTTCCTCAGCCGACCGACAGCAGCTCGCGGGCGGCCGC
>SXGS01163594.1_pt1 | contig 22159 bp, 19 predicted proteins | sample 3174681 | NCBI WGS metagenome assembly SXGS01 (sample SAMN11356861, study PRJNA531348) | freshwater metagenome | isolation source: freshwater sample F1-80 | place: China: Fuxian Lake, Yuxi | collected 2017-12-25
GAAGCCTACGAAGTCCTCGGCGATCCCGAAAAGCGCAAGCGTTACGATGAGTTGGGACCCAACTGGAAACAAGGTGCGGAGTTTCGCCCGCCCTCCGGGTGGGGCCAAGGCGGCAAGGCACGAGATTTCAGCGGCGGAAAGGAGGGCGAGTTCGAGTTCGGCGGCACTGGTTTCAGTGATTTCTTCGAGCAGGTTTTTGGCCGGCGCGCTCGGGGCGGCTTCCGGCCGGGTTCGACATTTGGCGACTCGGAAGATGACGCAGCGGAGCGCGGGCAGGACGTGGAATCGGATCTCCTGGTGACGCTGCATGAGGCACTGCGAGGCTCGGTTCGGTCCATAACCATGCAGCGTCGCACACCATGCGATCACTGTTTTGGTTCTGGCGCTGTCAATGACCGCGCTTGCCCCATCTGTCATGGAGACGGCCACGCTTCAAAGAAAGAAACCTGTCAGGTCAAGATTCCTGCAGGCGTGCGCGAAGGGCAAAGATTGCGAGTGCCGGGGCGCGGCCATCCAGGAAGCGGCGGAGCTGGCTCGGGCGATCTTTATTTGCGTGTACGGTTGGAGCAGCATCCGGATTTTGACGTGGAGGAGTCCGACATTTTTTGTGAATTGAACATTGCACCTTGGGAGGCGGTTTTGGGCGCGCAAGTGCCGGTGCCAACTCTGGAAGGCACTGTGAACATCAAGATTCCACCTGGCGCGCAAGGATGGCAGAGATTCCGTGTTCGCGGCCAGGGATTGCCCAGGAGCGGCAGCGAACGAGGTGATCTTTATGCCGTGCTGAATATCCAGGTTCCAGTGTCTATCTCCGCTGGAGAACGCAAACTCTGGGAACAACTGGCCAGCGAGTCGAAGTTCGCCCCTCGAGATTAGCTAATCCTCCCCGGCCCTATCACCTCGATATACGCACTGCGAATTGCATGTTTCCGCGATCACAACTTTCTTGAGCAAGGGCACCCTGGGTTTCAAGCGTTCCCAAATCCACGCTGCGATGAGTTCGCTGGTTGGATTCTCGAGCCCGGGGATTTCATTGAGATACCGGTGGTCAAGCTGTTCCCACAGCGGTTTGAATGCATCGCTGATGTCCGCGTAATCCATCAGCCAGCCGAGCTTGGGATCACATTCGCCGCCGACAATGATGTCCACCTTGAAGCTGTGGCCATGGAGCCGGCGGCATTTGTGATCCTCGGGTACAAGCGGCAGCAGGTGGGCGGCTTCAAACTGGAATGTCTTCTGGAGTTCCATTTTCATAATCGATTCAGAGAGTGTTCATCCTTCGGCCGCCGCTGGACAATCATTGTTCCCAATCCGTCCATGTTATCAGATCGGCGAGAGCAGGCCGTCCGTCGTGACGCCATGTAAGAGGTGGCTTCTGCATCCTGCCCAACGGACAGATCCGCGTGCCCCCCCAGCGGGCGAAAGTGACTGCCAGTTGATGCGCCTTGTCCTCGGCGGCGGCGATGCCGACGGTGGAAACTTTTCCGCGAACGATCTCGGCGGCGCGAAGCGCATGGTCAACGTTATCGACTGCCTTGACGTGAACAAAGCGATGCAGGCAGGAAAGGAGGAAGGTTGGATCGGTTTCTTGAACCACGGTCCATGCCGTGGAATTCGCGCTCGTCCAAAGTCGTGTCTCCGGTGAGTGCGCGGCACGTACTTCATAAAAACTTCTCCGGCTTGCAATGCTGGCGGAGACGTGCGTCGGCACCGGTCCACGCGGCTCGCTCTGTTCCCGCCGGTCCAGCTCCGTGGCGAGTTGCGACGCAAACTCGTCCGGTGTCGTGCGGCCTCCGAGCTCGACGTAAAACAGGTGCGGTGAAAGACAACCGAGTTGATTCCATGCGATGACATCGGCCGCCGCGTCCTCGACCACCCGCGAGACCCCGAATCCGGACATCGCCTCCCTGGTGATGTAACCGAAGCTCACCCGATTGCCATAGGCCAGACAGCGCCGGTCTGAAGGAATGCGTTTGCGAAGCGTGTTGATGGTTTCATCCGACCCGGTGACCGTCACGGTATCCGCCTCGGCGATCACCGCATCTTCCAGGTCCGCTTTTCCTCCTGGCCACTCGGCGAGTTCAATACAGGTGCCCAGCTTTGGATCGGCTTCGTAAATGGAGTGAGCGAAGAGGCTCGGAAGAAGAGCCGAGCCGAATGCGCATTTCACGAACTGGGCCGAGCGAGCAAGGATTCCCAAAACCATGCTCATCAGCGTGGGATTCGGGACGTTGCCAGCCGTGATGTGCAGGAGCAATTCTGGGCCGCGAGCAATGCCAGAACGCCGCTCCCGGCCCTCGTTGCCGGTCATCACCAGGTCGTCAAGGCGGTGGCGATGCCCAAGTTCCGAAACGACGAACGACTCAAGTTTTTCGCCAGTCAATTCACGAAAGAATGAATCGAGCCCCCGTTCGAGAGTCTGGCGTGTGAAATGAAGTTGTTCCGGAGCGCGCTCCAGCGCCAGCTTCCGCCAGGGATACGCCGGCACGAGCCACTGGCGACCAAGAGCGTCAAGGGTGCGAATCAGTTCGTCTGTGGAGCGTGGGAGGAGATAGCGGGCGCGGTTTCGCTTCAGCGTATCGCAGGCTTCCGTGAGCATCAACGGAGTGAGTGAGGCTTCAGGAGGAAGATCACTCAGGAAATAGTTCGGAATGTTCATGCGGAGTGAAAAAGTCAGCGGGCCATCAAGGAGCAGCCTCTCGGTTCGGCAAGCGCAGTGCGACCGATCAATTCAAAGCCGTCGCCGCGTTGGATCGCGAGATCCTCCGTTTGAATCGCCATCACAGATTGGGCATTGGCAAGGTCGAATACTTGAATGATTCCGGTTTCCCCGTCGGCAACAGGCTCGCCGGTTTCAGCCGAGATGATTCGGCACTTCACCCACGGAGGGAAATGAAACACACGCCGTACCCCTTCGTCGTTGGAGGAGCCTGGCCGTGCTCCTGCGACTGGAGTAACCACTGAATCGTAAGCTTGGGAGCTGAGTTCGCTCATCCCGTATTCGCAAACAATGTTTGATGGAGGAACTCCAAGATGGCGCGTGATGAGGGCGTGCAGCTCCTGCCTTGGTAACGCACGCGAGCGTCCTTTGTAACCTCCTGTCTCCATCACCAGTGAACCTTCAGCCAGCCTATACCGGATGTTGTTGGACTCGAAGTAATCCAGAAGATGCACGAACGAGAACGCAGTTCCAAGAATCACAATCGGACGATTTGTACACATCGATCCGCGCAGCGCGAACAAGGTCGCGTCAATGTCAATCTCCCAGGCCCCGTTCGGATCAAGTTTTCCGGTGAACACCGAATCGTTCGCTTCAAACTCGCGCCTCACAGTGTCGAACATATGTGCCAGCGATGAATTCGGCACCTGTGCCGGTGGCGGCGTGAGAATCAGAAATCCAAGTTTATCGAGCGGCCTGACACGCTCCGTGGCGACAAGCTCATCAACATCGCCGAGCACCGCAGTCTTGAATGGCGACAGAAGCGAAGCTTCGTAGAGTGCGAGAGATTCCGCGTTGTGGAAATGCCGGCTCGGTGTTTGCGCCGTGGTGCCGCTGGAATGAAAAACCGCGACGCGGTCGGTGGGAGCGATGGTCGTGACTTCGAACTCCTTAAACGCCGCCACCGGCAACGCGGGGATCTGCCGCCACGAACCCACGCTGTCTGGAGTCGATCCACGCGCTTCGCAAAAGCGTCGGTAGGTTAAAAGCCCCGTGAACTGGAGGCGAAACAGCGATCGAGCCAGGAAGTCGAATTCGTCTTCGCTTGATTCGGAATTGCTCGTGGCAGCATGTCGCCGGATGAAGTCCTGGCAGGCAGCGATGTAACTTGAAATGTTCTGGTGCTCGATCATGCGGTTTTTCTTGGCGCGAACGCCGGCTGGTTTTCCGCCACAGCCGTGGGATATGTAGGGAGCTAACTGGTTTCTGGCAAGCTTCGCCGTGAATCAAAATCCGCGTGGACGCTGCTGAACACTGCCGTCCCCCCATCGCGGCGATTTGAGTTCCATCGGGCAGCGTGGCCTTCATCAAAATGGCCTGGGGCCGGCCCTCATCCGGATGAAGGTTCACTGTGACTTCCATGCCGTTGAACGCGCTCATACTGAGGAGACCGTGACACTAACTCGCGGGATCCTTCGGTCAACTCAGTCGGAACTCAGTGATTGAACAAAAACTCCTTCGTGTTCAGGAGCGCCCAGATCATGTCTTCGTAAGCGGTTCGCTTCCCTTTGGCGGCGTCTTGCTTCGCCTTCTTGTCGAGATACGCTTTGGCAGCTTCGATTTCTTTCGCCTCAGGTTCGCGGGCGTAAGCCAGACGATAAAGGTCGCGAATCTTCGCGTCGTCCGGTTGTTGCTCTTCCTTGGCAAACAGTGCTGCCCGTCCCGAGTCGCTCGTCAGCTTTTCCTGGATGTCCTTCGAGTTCAGAAGATGCAGGCTCTGGGCGAGACTGGCGTCCTGGGAACGCTCGCATTCACAGGCGCTCGACGATTCGGGACGACCGAAGACTGTGAGGAAGTAGGAGCTGGCGTTGAAGCTGTTGTCGGGCAACTGGACGGCCCGCGTCCCTCCCGGAAGCCCATCGAACTTGCTTTGCGTCTGCGTCAGGTGATTGACCGAGTCGAAGAGAACCTCGGCTGTCAGGCGCTTGGGATAGTAGCGAGAAAAATTCTGTTTATCGATGGCGTTGAATTCATTCGGGACGGCGCTCAATTGATAAACCTGGGAACGCGCAAGTGTCCGAACAAGTCGTTTGAGGTCGTAGCCGCTCTCAACAAACTGAAGTGCGAGCGCATCGAGGAGTTCCGGGTTCGCGGCGGGATTGGTGTCGCGCATGTCGTCCTCCGGCTCCACAAGGCCCCGATTGAAGAAATGTTTCCAGTAACGATTGACCAACGAGCGGGCGAAGTAGGGATTTTTCTTGTCCGTCATCCACTCGGCGAGAGCTTCGCGTGGGTCATCTTCGGGGGTAATTGAAAGCGTTGGCGTGCCGAGTCCCGCGGGTTTTTCAGGTTGTTTGGTCTTTTTGTTCGTGGCTTCAGCATTGCCCCGCTTGTGGAAGATGGCTTCCTCGCCGGGCTGGGAACCGCTTTTCCGTCCTACGCGGGAAAAGAACGCGCCGAAGCGATAATAATCCTGCTGGCTCCAGCGTTCGTACGGGTGATGGTGACACTGGGCGCACTGGAGTCTCATCCCGAGAAAAAGCTGGGCCGTGTCTTCCATCTGCGCCGTGGTGTCTTTCACCTGCCGGTACCATGCAACTGGCGGGTTCTCGGACATGTCGCCTGAAGCGGTGAGGATCTCACGCACGAACTGATCGAACGGCTTGTTTTCCATCAATCCGTCGCGAATCCAGTCATGAAATCCAACGGTGCCGCGCGCCTGCTTGGGATCGTTGCGTTTGTTGCGCAGAAGCGCGGCCCATTTGTTCGCGAAGTAATCGGCATAATCCGGACTGTCGAGCAGCCGATCGATAAGAGCGTCGCGCTTTCCCGTGCTCTGGTCGGCGATGAATTCTTTCAGCTCATCGGGTGTTGGCAAACGTCCGGCAATGTCGATTGAGGCGCGGCGGATGAAAGTGGCGTCGTCGCACGGGAGTGAAGGCGGGATGCCAATGGTTTTGAGTTTCTTGAAGACGATCTCGTCCACGAAGGTTTTCGCGAGCGGAAGACTCGCGACAGGAGCGCCCAACGGAATTGAGGCACGGAAAACAGCGACCTTGGCCTGATAACGCACCATCACCGCCACGTCGCCCGGCTGCTCGAAGAGCTTCACGAATCCGCCTTCATCGACATGCGCCATGTCTTTGTCGTTTGGTTCATACAACGCGCTCCGCGTGACATCTTCGGTCGAACCGTCCGTGTAGTGGGCCAGCACCAGCAACTGTTGCTCTCCACCGAATGACATGGTTCTTTCGCGCGGGACGACTTCGATCCGCTCGACAACGGGAGCATTGGTGTCGCCGACTGGCATCCCTTGTCTGATCCAGCGAACAATGAGCTTGTAATCATCCGAGTCCGGTTCGAGCCGCTTCCCGCCACCGTGCGGAACCATGGCCGTAGCTTTGGTCAAAAGGAGACTGCGTTCGGGCGCTGCAGGAAAGAGCCGGCGGCCGCGAGCTTCCTTCACAAGATGCTCGTAATCCTCCGATGGTTCGAAGCCGAGCAATGAAAGTCGAAATCCATTTTGCCCCGCGGACTTGCCGTGGCATCCGCCGCCATTGCACCCGGCCTTGGTGAAGATCGGGACCAACTGGTTGGCGAACTGGACCAGCTTGGAACTTCCAAATTGTTCAACGCTGATCGGAACGGTCGCGGAGATTCCGTCGGGATGTTTTGCCGTGACCGTTGCCAGGCCTTCGGCAAGTGGCACGATTCGTCCGTGAGAATGAACTTCGATCACTCCATTAGGGGAGACATCATAACGGACCTGGCGCGTGGCGTCGCGCAGGTCGCCGGATGCGAGCGTGGCGGTGACAAGCAATTGTTGCCGGGCATCGGACCCGACCAAACGCAGAGACTCGCCCGTCCGGGCACGAGATGGCCCGGCAAACTCGATCTCGAGTTTGGAAACCGAGGAACTGGGAGTCTTCGATTTCGCCTCGGGTGCCGCGGCTGAACTCGCGATGAGAGGCCAAAGACTCAACAAGACAAGCAACAATGCCATGCCTGCCGCCCGCGAGATTCCTTTTCTCTCAATCGTCGGAGCGACCAATGCCGGACGATGCTTCAAACCAACTCCCGCGAACCAAAGTTTATGCGGGGAAACAAACGCCGCCGTAATCTTGTAAGCTTCGCGGCATACTTTGATTGCCGCCCACTGCCGGGTGAGCCAGTTCGGTGACGACAACTCATCGCGATGCTTCTCTTTGGTGGCGGCCATGATCTCTTCGCGTTTAATTCGAAACCATTCTGTTTCCAGCAAGCGGCGAGGGCCGTCGCTGACGATACCTAAAGATCGAACGGAAAGAGGTGAGCTTTTTTGGCTGGGTTGGGTCGGCTCCATGATCGGTTTGTCAGATTACTTCCTTCATCGGCTGCGCGCCTCCATCGACGAGAAAATGAGGGCGTCCGGCGAGGTCATTGACGGTGGTCTTGTTCACGTCGATGCCGAGGTTGTGATAGAGCGTTGCAAAGACTTCACCGAATGTCACAGGTCGTTCGCTGGGTTCACCACCCAGACGATCCGTGGCACCGATGACCTGTCCGGTTTTCATGCCTCCTCCCGCAAGCAGCGCACACGAGGCGCGCGGCCAGTGATCACGTCCGCCGTCCTTGTTGACCGTCGGAGTCCGCCCAAACTCGCCCCAGACGATGACGGACACATCCTTGTCCAAGCCGCGTTGATGCAGATCCTCAACAAGCGCGGTGACTCCTTGATCGAGCAACGGCATGTCGGCTCGAGCATTCTGAAAATTATTTCCGTGATAGTCCCAGAAACCGTAGGCGACGGTCACCGCCCGGGCACCGGCTTCCACAAGACGCCGGGCTACGAGGAATTGTTCGTTGAGCATCGGCGCTGCATCCCCATGAACCTTTGCGTCGCCTTTGCCGTAACGCTCAATCAAGCGAGGGTTTTCCCTGCTGTAATCCAGCGCCTCGAGAAGCTTGCTGGAAGTCAGCACGCCAAAGGCCTGCTGGTTGAAAGTATCCAAGCCTTCCATCAGTCCGCTGCCATCAACGTCACGGCGAAAACGATCGAAACTCGCGAGCAGCCTTCGACGGTCGGAAAGGCGATCCACAGTGACACCGTTGAGAACCATGTCTGCTTTGCCGTCACCAGCGGGTTTGAAGGAATTGTGGCCGACACCGATGTAGCCAGCGGTCGCGGCATTGTAGGGCCGGTGCTGCATGCGCGGTTCGAGTCCGACAAATGCAGGGATCGCGGGGTCCGTTTGTCCCAGAACTTTGGAGATGGCCGATCCGAAAGAAGGCCAGCCTCCAGGGGGTTGGTTGTTTTTCCGCCGTCCCGTCATGCACATGAAATCGGAATGATCATCCACCGCATCGGAGATCGAGCGGATGAGCGCAAATTTGTCCATACATCTTGCGAACAGAGGGAGGTGTTCGCAGATCTCAATGCCCGCGACATTCGTCGGGATCGGCTTGAACTCGCCGCGGATTTCGGAAGGGGCGTCGAGCTTGATGTCGAATGTGTCCTGGTGCGGCGGGCCGCCCGGGAGGTAGATCATGATCACCGCCTTCTGCGAGCGGCGGATTCCCGACTGAGCCTCCGCGTGGAGCAACTGAGGCAACGTCAACCCGCCCATCCCAAGCGCGCCGATCTTGATGAAATTCCTTCGCGAGACACCGTCACAGAAGCGGCGGGACTTGAGACTGTTGGCCGCGATGGTTAGCATGCGAAAGAATCAGACATTAGATGGAGATCCAAGGATTCATCCGCACATTGAAACTTATCCGACCATCTCCCGCATCGGTTGCAGGCCATTGTCCACGAGGAATTGAGGACGGCCACTGAGGTCCTGGACCGTGACCTTGTTCACGTCGATCCCGAGATTGTGGTAGAGGGTCGCAAACACTTCTCCAAAATAGACCGGTCGTTCCGAAGCTTCGCCGCCCAGCCGATCCGTAGCTCCAATGACCTGTCCATGCTTCATGCCGCCGCAGGCGAGCATCGCGCATGAAACGCGCGGCCAATGATCGCGCCCGCCGTCTTTGTTGATTGTGGGAGTGCGCCCGAATTCCCCCCACACCACGACAGACACATCCTTCTCGAGCCCGCGCTGGTGAAGATCGGTGAGGAGTGCTGAGACGCCCTGATCGAGCAGAGGCAGATCCTGGCGCAACGCGCCGAAATTGTCCCCGTGATGGTCCCAACGGCTGAAGGCAAGAGTCACGCAGCGCGCGCCGGCTTCCACCAGACGGCGGGCCATGAGAAAGTGCTCCATCAATTTCGGACCGCCATCGTCACGGTTGGCAGGGTCGCCCTTGCCATAGCTCTCGCGAATCTTCCTGTCCTCCTTCTCGATGTCGAGCGCCTCGAGAAGTTTGCTGGAAGTGAGGATGCCAAACGCCTGCTGATTAAACGTGTCAATGCCTTCCATCATCCCACTGGTATCGACCGATCGTCGGAAACTGTCGAAACTGGTGAGCAGTCTTCTTCGATCCGTCAAACGATCCATCGTGATTCCACTGAGCGTCATGTCCTCCTTGCCGCCGCCCTTGTTGGGTTGGAACGGAGCGTGCCCTATGCCCAGGAAGCCGGGCAGTCCATTGTCAGACCAGGGGACGTGTCCCATCTTTGGCGCCAGTCCTATGAACGGTGGCATCGAGCTGGTGGTCGGCCCCTGCAACTTTGAGAGCACCGATCCCATCGCAGGCCAGCCACCAGGAGGCTGGTTGCGGGCCACACGGCCTGTGTAGCATTGGAAAGCATTGTGATCGTCAAGCGCGCCGACCATCGAGCGAATCAGGGTGTATTTGTCCGCGAGTTGCGCCAATCGCGGCAAATGCTCGCAGATCTCGATTCCGGCTACATTTGTCTTGATCGGCTTGAATTCGCCCCGGATCTCGGCAGGCGCGTCCATTTTCAGGTCGAACATGTCCTGATGAGATGGCCCTCCCGGCAGGAAGATCATGATGACGGCCTTGTGGGAGAGCTTGATTCCGGAGGAAGCTTCAGCGCGGAGCAATTGTGGCAAGCTCAGGCCACCCAGACCCAATGCGCCGATCTTAAGGAAGTTTCTCCGTGAAACGCCGTCACAGAACCGTGATTTTCTGCCATGGATTGTAAGCATAAGATTCAGACCCGCCAGAAGTTGAGCGGCAGACTCAAGAAACTGGATTGGGCTTTCATCACGGATACTCCGCTCCGCACGCCTTCAAGTCAAGTTTGGAAAATTGATGATTCGCTTCCACTCAATGCTCTTCCCATCGGCAAAGTTGGAAGAACCTTAATGCTCCTGGAGGCAGGATCATCCGCTCTTTCTGATCGCGTTGGAAGCGGAAGACCAGAGAGCCTGAATCACTCCGTTGATACGACGAGCCGCCCGGATTGCTGCGGTTGGTCAACCGGATCGCATCAGTTCCGGATCGGGCTTTGTGTCAGGAGCCGCTTCAGGAACTGGAGCTGCAAATCTTCCGGATCGATCTTGAAAGCATCCTCCACAACGCTGCGGGCACGCTCGATGTGCCCGAGTGCCAGGCAAGCCCTTGCTGCGACTGAGCCGTAGAAGCCGGGTCGCCAGTCCACCGTGACGGATCCCCCCGCTGATGTCCGAACCTGGGCGCGAATGATGGACTCAATCTGATCGATGCTTTCCAGACTTCGGGAGGGTTCGGTGGAGAGCAGTGCCAGAGCATTCATCATCTGGATGAGCTGTGGACTCGCGCCTTGTGGCGGCGTCATCTGACGCGGGTAGGAACCTGGTTCCCGGAAGATAAATGGAGTGTACGGGTGCGCTCGATAAATGGTTTCCTTGTCCGGCCGCGAGGCTTGTTCGGAGCGCCATGTCACGTACTGTTGGAGCTCCACGTTGCCGGTGCCAAACTCCAGAAAGAGCGGACCAAGGGCCTCCATCGGCAGTGAACGCAAGGCCCGCCGCCGCTCGTCGTCCACGAACGCCGACTGCCAGGATCGTTCGTCAAACAGGTGCAATTGAACTGAACCCACGCCCATGAAGAATGATTTGGGCGCGAGGTACTCCAGTGACGGGAAGTAATCAGATTGGATCGCGCCGTCGCCCGCAATGGCGCGCGTGATCCTTTGAGACGCCAGTTGCCTGATATAGACGGAAGCAGGAGCGGGTAATCCAACTCTTTCCAGGTCCGCCTTTGCCGTCGGTCTTTCATACACACGTTGAAATTTGGCGAGCGATGACTCCCACGGTGAAAGCGACCCGAGCAGAATGATGTCGCCCTTCTGTGATTCCCAGATCTCGACATGTGGAAACACACTCTGAAAGGTGCGCAGCACCAGCATTACGAGGCCGTCATGCACCTCGTAAATATGGAACCATTGCGCCATGATGCCACCGGGTTTGAGACGGCTTGCCGCCAGTTCATAAAACTCACGGCTGAAAACGCTGCCAATGCCAGCCACCCATGGATTCGATGGTTCGCTGATAACGATGTCATACTGCTGCGGATCAAGTTTCAGAACAGTTCGAGCATCCTCACTCAACACCCGGGTGCGCGAATTGGTGAGAACGCCGCGATTCCATGGCTCGAAGAGTTTTCCGGCTTCAAGCACGGGACGGCAATTCTCCGCCAGGGTGATGCGATCCAGGGGGTGGCCGAGCAGAGCGCCGGCAGTGATGCCGCTCCCAAAACCCAGAACAAAAACCTCCTTGCTCTCGGGCCGGGCAAGCATCGGCAGGTGCGCGAGCAGATACTGCGTGGAAAGATCTCCCTTGGTGGAGGCATCGGGCTTGCCGTTGATTCGCAGGACAAGCTCGCCCTTTTGCCGGCCTTCGACAGATGTCTCGACCGAAACAGTTGCGTCGGCGGAATCCTTGTAGAACAGCATTTTTGTGGATTTGCGGCGTAGGTCCAGGCCCTGTTGCGTTAACGCGGTGCGCGCCCTGAAAACGCCGGAGCCCACCACTTGCTGCCAGCCTTCACCCGTCCGCGCGGCCGCAAAGCCGAACCCGATGCACACGAGAAGTGTGACGGTGGCAAAGCCTCGCGCCTGACCAACCCACGCGGCAAGCGTCGCGGCGGCGGCAAGCAGCACCGCGACAGTCACCAGCGCGCCCCGCAAACCGGCTCCGGGCATCAACAGAAATCCGGTCACAAGCACGCCAGCAACGGCACCAACCGTGTTCCATGTCAGCAACCGTCCCACCTCTCCGCCCAGGGCGTGCGAGCCGCCGCCCACCAGCCGGATGCACAGCGGCAACACCGCTCCGAGCAGTCCAGCGGGAATCCCCAGTACGACAATCGCCATGCCGCCCACCAGCAGTTGATGATACACGTAGCCCATCTCGGTCGGCGCGAGTCCGCTGCGGCCGACCGTATAAATCAGAAGCCACTTCTCGATCCCGAGAACATACAAGCCTACGGCGACTCCGGCTCCAAGCAGGAGCCTGGCGACTGTGATTTCACTTGTCAGATTGGAGAGGCGCGGCGAAGCCACGATGGCGCTCCCGATTCCAATCCCCAAAATAAATGCCATCAACACCAACGCGAACGCTTGTGAGGATGGCCCGACGATCAACGCGATCGAACGCGAAGCAAGCACTTCCAGCCCCATGGACACAGCACCGGTCAACGCCACCACAAGCCATGCCCAGCGGGCAAGCACACTGGTTGATGTCTCGTTCGGCGACGACGCGTGCGCGTTCTTTTTTCTCGCCGGCTCTGCGGTGTTTGCGGAACTCCGGGCCAGGCCGACCGCCGCGATTCCGATCAGTACATTGATCAAAGCTGTTGCCTGTAGCGTGGCCACCAGTCCCAGTCCCACCACCAGGACGAAACCCGCGAGCCCCGCGCCGCAAACCGCCCCGAGACTGTTGATCGAGTAGAAACGGGCGGAGCGACGGCTGGCATCGATCGATGTGTTTTGCAGCCAGGCGGCCAGCAATGGCAGTGTCCCCCCCATCAGCAAAGTTGGCCCCAGCAAAAGCGCGATGCTCAACATGGCCTTCAAAGCGAGCAGACCACCAGTATGATTGAGCAGCGGTCCGCCCAGTTTGATGAACCCCACATCTGCCGCCGTGTAAATCCAGTCGAAGAAAAACGCGTAGAGCCCGATGATGACCTCGACATAACCATAGGCCACGAGCGGTTGTTTGAGCCAGTCCGCGCGCCGGCCGAAAAGTGAATTCCCCAGCGCCAGTCCACCCATGAAGACCGCCAGGACAACCGTCTGCGCCTGGATGGTGCTGCCGAACATCAGTGACAGATACTTCGCCCAGACGACCTCATAAATCAGAGCCGTCGCACCCGAGCAAAAGAATAACAGGGGAATCATGGTTTCGCGTGCTGACAAAGGAAAGAGCGGTCCAGGTTTTGGCGCGGTGAAAGTCCAGCGCAGGAGTCGCGTTCAAATTGCGCCAGATCGAAGGCCGGGTTTTTGTCAGAATCCACGTCGGAGTGTTATGGCAGGAGCAAGGACACAGGAAAAGGAGGAGTTTGTCTGGACGGGGACCGCCTGGTGCACGACGTCAGCCGACGAACCATTTCATCACACGAGGGCGATTTTCTCCTGCCCTTCCGGCCAGCTCACAACGGAGCCCACTTTTTGTGCTTGTACCGCTGGTAAACCCATTGGAAATCGGGGTTCTTCGCATTTCCACCGCTCCAGGCAAAGCTCTCCTTGCCTAGCGACGACTGCGTCGCGGCCTTGATCACGCCAGCCTCGCGCCATCGATGACTCTCCGCGTGGCCGTCCGCAAAAGAGATCGTGCTTACAACGCCATGAAAGATCGCGAAGGGATCGATCCATGCGGGACTGGGCTTCACATCGATGACCCATGTCCCGAGGTTGCGGCCGCGAGGATCCGCTTCTTCGATGAAGAACATTGCTTCTGATGGACCTTCCACCGTGCTCAGTTTCTCGTACGGCGGCTGCGGTCCGGAGGTGGAACTCGATCCCTGCCAGCCTTCCCCATTCATGCCGCTTGCTTTCGAGTAGCTGTCGTAAGCCCAGCCTTTGCCCGGCAGCAGCCGCTTGGTACGCATGTCGCCCGGGCAATGATAAGTACCAGCACTGCTCGTGTAAGGCCAGAGGGAGCCCTTCTTAAGACCGTTCTCCACGTTCCGTAGCGCGGTCTCACGCGTCATGCTTGCGGTCACATCCAGGAATGCGCCTTTCTCATTGTAGGGCCCCGGCCAGTAGCCGCCGCCCGGGTTTCCCACCTGTCCCGGGCCTGGCACGGTGTAGATGATTTTGTCAGAGTTGTCGTCGGTGTAGAGAATGGCACCGAGCATCAACTGCTTTTGATTGTTGAGACAGGAGGCGTTGGTGGCCTTTAACTTCGCGCGGCTCAACGCTGGCAGCAACATTCCTGCGAGGATTGCGATGATGGCAATGACGACGAGGAGCTCAATCAGAGTAAAGCCGCGCGAGCTTGTGCGGCGGTTAGGAGATGGGGTCATAACGAGGACGAAGATGGACGAACTGGCACCGAAACTCAAGTGTCGGCATTCACCTTTCAGGGCTGTTCTAAAGTCACGGGTTGGGACCGGCTGCCCGGCGGATGATTTGATTTAGGCGGCGGCTCATCCTGTCACGGAAAGTCGGAAAGGTGCGGAACAGCCATCGCCCTTTGGCGTCCACTGCGACGTAGTAGAGTTGCTCGCCAACCGCTTTAAGACCGCCCAGATAATGATGGGCGTTGAGCAGCCGCTGAAACCGTTGTCGATCCTTGCGCTCGGGAAGTAGGAGAACTCGAACCTCATCAAGAAAGGTCTGTTCCGCGGTGCTCGGCTTGTTCCGTGTCGTTTTGCTCATCCACGGAGCGTAAAAAGTTTTCAGATGAATGTCCCGTCAAATCAACTTACCCCATCCTTATCAATTAGTTCCATTCCACTATGCGCGCCCGTTGGCGGAAGCCAGTCGAGATTTCACACTGCCGTCACCCCTGAGCCAGTAGCGATCTGCAGTGGGTGCGTTGAGTGGAGACGGGATTTGCCCGGTGGGTCGGAGATGGGGAGAGTAAACGCTGTGTTGCGGAGTCACAGCAACAGGCCCTCGATCTGCTGGTAAGTCCCGACAATGTGTGTCGCCGCTGCAAGTCGTTCCGCCGGCAGCGTGTTGGTGATGGCGATGACTTGCATTCCCGCGGACCTGGCCGCCTGCACTCCGGCGGCAGAATCTTCGATCACACAGCAGCGCGATGAATTCACTCCGAGCAGCTCCGCAGCGCGGAGGAACACATCCGGTGCCGGTTTTCCGTGGGGGACGTCTTCGACGCTGACTCGGGTCGCGAAGTACTGGCGAAGGCTTTTCATCGCCATCACTTCATCAATCACCACGTGTAACGAGCCTGAAGCCAGCGCCAGCTTATAGTGCCTGGAGAGCTTCTCGATGAGTTCTGGCAAGCTCTCAAAGATGGGCTGCTCCTTCCGCAGAATGTCCAGGAAGCGATCCTGTTTCCAGGTCATCAGCTCGTCGAGAGGTTGTGGCGGTTTGTGCTTTGAGACGAAGTCCAGCCACAAGGTCTTGTCGGATCGTCCGTAGTAGGCGGGAAAATCCATGCCATGCGACGTCCCGTAACCCATCTCCTCGAACACTTCGATGAAAGCGCGTTCGTGGAGCGGCTCGCTGTCCACAATCACGCCGTCCATGTCAAAAATGATTGCTTCAATGACTTTCATGAGAGGCTAAAATAAAGGGTCAACTGCGGAAAACTGAGCCAGCCGGGCGCTCAATCAAGTGGAGCAGATTCCCTTCCCCGTCCTGGAAGAACTGAACACGCCCGCCTCCTCCCGCCGGTTTGACGGGTTCGGAGAAATTCACGCCACGATGGGAAAGTTCTTCTCGCGCCGCTTCGATTGAATCCACTTGCAGTGCCAGGTGACGCCAGCCGGCAAGGCGGTTGTTGCTGGTTTCGGCGATGTCTGTGGCTGAAGGATAAATCTCGATCATCAATCCACCGGCGAGTTCCAGAAAGAATGCCGGTGGCACATCAGCGCTCTCGAAGGCAACCCGGGCATCGAAGCTTCTGACATACCAGTCCTTCAATGCCACCGTGTCACGCGCGGCCAAACCAATATGCTCCACCGTAAATATCATGGCTGCGGATTTAAGCAGCCGTCGCATGGAAGACACGAACAAACTCTTTAAGAAAGGCCCAAAGAGATTACACGCGTCGGCGAAGGCTTTTGTAATTCTTACCAAAGGCAACGCAGCGGGCCACGGGTTGATCAATCCGCCTGCAAATTGGAGCTACTTTCGGTTTCGGATTTTAACCCGGTTGGGGTAACGTGGGTTGTGTCTATGAACCTACTTGAGAACAAAGAAGTGTCTGGACAGGCCTATTCGGGCGAGGTCGTTTACATTTACGCCTTCGACATCGCATACGACATGAGCCGGGAGCCATTGAAGGAGTTGCTGGGGCAACCGGTCGCTCAGTTTTCGGTGGATACCAGCAGGCGCAGCCCGCGGCACCTTTTCTTCTACAAGCCGCAGATGTTGCGGCTGCCTCCATGCGAGAGGATCGGCCCTCGAGGTCCGGTGCGTGTGGAACGCGCGGTGAAGCTGCTGCCCGTTGGCGCGATCAGCATCACGGTCCGAGTGCCTTTTCGCGTGGAGTCGATTCAAGAACTCGTCGAGTTCCACGATTTCAAATTCACCAACGGCTCCCTTCAGGATGAGGTCTGGCGCCTGGCGGCCGATGTCTGCCGCGAGCTTGGACCCAGAATGATCCGGCCGATTCCGAATCTGGAGGAGGAGGAGGCATACACGGTTTTTTGCATCGAATCACCGCTGCGCGACCGGGACGGCTCGGTGATCGCGACGGAACGGTGGTTGGAGCAGAATCGCCGCGAAGTGGCAGCCATCCTCACGCAGGAGCCGGACGAAGGCCGGTTATCCAACCAGGAGGCGACGGAATCCACCAGCCGCTACCTGAGCTATTACGAGGATGATCTGGTGGTGATCGACTGGGATGCGGCGCTGCTCGTGGACGAGCGGAAGGAGTTCGATGAAACGGTTTACATCATGGAGCTGGCGAACCTGCAGCTCGCCGAGCTGGAGGCCTACGATCGCATCCTCGACGTGGCGCTGGAGCGCTCGTATCGCGACCTGCGACGGCGGCCGATCCGGGATAGGCGCGGCGTGATCGCGGAGCTGAGGGAAATCCGCATCGATCTGGCGCGCTTCAGCGATGAACTCTCAAACATCACCAAGTTCTTCGGAGACTGGCATCTCGCGCGTGTTTACGAAACGATCGCCGCCCGCTTCCACCTGGCGGACTGGCACCGCACGATCAACGAGAAGCTCAAGACGCTCGACAACCTTTACGAAATGCTGAAGCACGACCAGATGAACCGCTGGATGCTGATGCTGGAGATCACGATCGTTCTGTTGTTTATCGTTGATCTGATGCTGCTGTTCATGGGTACGAAAAAGTGACCAGGCGCGTGCAACCGAGCTCTCATCTGGTTGATGTCGCGGATTGAATTCAAACCTGACTTCCGGAATGCGCAATCAAGCATTGGAATGAACTCCTGCCGGCTCATCCTATTTCTCAAAGCCCCGAGGCTGGGCTTCGTCAAAAGCCGCCTCGCAGCCTCCATCGGGGAAACTGCAGCCCTTCAAGCTTACCAGACGCTTGTCGATATTCTCATCAAACGCCTCTCCAGGCTCCGGGCAATCGAGCTGCGTTTTACTCCTGATGATGCGATTGCCGAGGTTGGCCACTGGCTTGTTCCCGGCTGGACTTCAGCGCCGCAACTCGATGGTGATCTTGGTTCGCGTCTGAATCGGGCCTTCAATGACGCCTTCCAATCGGACTGTAATCGAGTCGTGGTCATTGGGTCGGATTGTCCAACGGTGACACCCGATGACATCGAGTCCGCCTGGCAGGCTCTCGAAACCCATGAAGTGGTTCTCGGTCCCGCGACCGACGGCGGCTACTGGCTGATCGGATCGAGGCGGCCGCAGCCCGAACTCTTCAGGGGCATCGCCTGGAGCACTCCGCAAGTTTTGGAGCAAACCCTTCGCCGGGCGGAGTCGCTCGGGCTGACCGTTCATCAACTTCAGGAACGTTCCGATGTTGACACGGCATCTGACTGGGAAAGCGTTGCATCATTGCTCTCCGTTTCGAGGGGAACTTTTCAAGATGACTTGTTGACGCCGCTCCGTGGTTTTCGGAGTTCTTCGTAGATCGAGAAGCATGCTGCCTGGTCCGGTGTTGGATAGCAGGATCAACGCAGCGTTTGGTCGAGTTTCTCCAATTGATAAGGAGCCTGGTGACGACGTCGTCCCAGTTCTTCCGGCCGAAGTGGAACCGTGGACTGCGTGTCCATCACGAACTCGCGCTTGTGTAACGCTTCACTGAGAAACGCCAGACGGCTTCCGACGCACCGAAACATACAAATCCGAGAAGGACAAGGATCAGCATTTCCGTCGGTGAATTCAGCTTCTGGAGCACCACTTTTGTGGGCACGTTGGCGACTAGAAGAATTGGCAGGACAAAGGAAAAGAAAACCTTGAAGAACCCGCGGAACGCCGCGTCCGGCATGCGGGCGATGTTGAACAGATTGTAATAGCCCCACACGATTCCCTGGGCCCGTACCGTCCAGAAACTTGTGCTCGCCAGGATCAGCATCAGGGAATAATGCACCAGAATGGAGCAGAGCGTCAGCAGCCCGAAGGACACGATCTGGGCCGCGGTCGGATGCAGTTCCAATCGATTGCCTGCGTAAATCATCACCGCCACAGCGGCGGCGGCATTCACAAATCCGCCAAGATCCACCTGCCGGAACGAAACCAGAAATCGCGTGTTCACCGGCAGAAGCAGCATGAAATCCAGCTTCCCGGTCCGGATCAATTCCGAGAGTTGCGTCATGTTGTTCAGGAAAAACGCCGTGAACAAATGCTGGATCAAATGGCTGGTGGATTGGAGCATGACAACCTCCCACTGTGTCCATGTGCCGATGCTCGATGTATGCTGGTAAATCACCGCCATGAACGCGAGCTGCAACGCGAACCAGAGCAGCTCCACCACAATCCACAGGATGAAGTTCACCTTGAACCCCATCTCCCGCACCACGGAATTGCGCCACAACATTCCGTAGATGGAGAGGTAACGCCTCAGTTCGATGCCCCACGCCGACACGGCTTCAGTTCCGCCCGTCGCGGAAACCGGTCGCTGTTCACTTGATGAATTCTGGCGCCGTTCATTCATATCAGCCCCCGAACGCCGTGTATTTTTTGATGCCCCGGCTCCAGACAAAGCGAGCGACTCCGTAGAGGATTGCCACCCATGTGGCTTGAATGAAAAGTCCTCTCCACATCTCCTCGCCTGCAATCCGCCCCAGATAGACCCCCACCGGGAAAAACAACTGATACGGGAATGGTGTGAGATGGAGGATTTGCGAAAGTGTTGGTGGCAGGATGTCCAACGGGAAAAGATGCCCGCCTGCGATGTATTCAAACGCGAACATGATGAAAATCAACGTGGACACCTCCAGTATCCAAAACGAGAGCAGTGCCATTGTGTAGGACAGGAAAAACTGGAGCAGTGCGGTGAGCAAAAGCGAAATCACAAACACGCCGAACGTCGCCGCGTCGGGTGGCCCCACGAGGTACTGGCGTTGCGCAAGAATGAAGATCGACACCGGAATCAGCGCCACCGCCGTATATGTCAACCGCCCCGCCCCAAACAGGCACAGGCGGTAGGTGAGGTAATCGATTGGCTTGAGGAGGAATTGATTGAGAGTGCCCTCGCGAATGTCCGCCGCGATCTGCCAGTCGTCTTCCGCCACCGCTGTGAGCATGTCCACCAGCGTCACCAGCAGGTAATAAGAAGTCATTCCAGCCAGAGTGTAGCCGGCAATGTCATTCGAGGTGTTGCCAGCGTAGATGGTCCGCCAGAGCGAGAGCGTCGCCATCAACGGAATCAACCCAAACACGGCGCGGAAGAGAAAATTCACCCGGTACACCAGGGTGTTTTGCAGGCCGATGTTGAGGACGTGCCAGTACTTTAACATGAGAGCGTTGCTCCACTGATTCCAGGATGCAATGCCCGGAAGAACTAGATGCCCCCAGCGGGATGGTCAAACCTCAACCCCCGCTTTTCACGAAGTCAGGGAGCGCAAACATGGACACGACAAATGGCCGCTTGGGTTGCAATCCGCTGATGGATGGCGACCCAAACGGCCATTTGATGTTTATGGAAACGGATCACGCCGCGACCTCTCCCCGATCAGCACGGTTCTTGTGAGTGCCGTCGTCGTGCTGAACTGAACGACGAACTGCCTCCGTCCTCTCCTCGACCAGCATGGGGAGGAGGAGCAATGGGAAACCGGTTTTTGCAACCAGCGCTGCCGACTCGCTGACAACGCGCCTGAAGAGAAGATGCAGTTCCGTGTCCGGTGTTTCCTGGAGAAGCCCCCGTAGTAAACGCTCCTGGAGCAGTTCCAGTTCTGTCCTCAAGTTGGCTCGATATGGAGCAGCGGGCTGCGGCGTCACATCGAACCTTGTATCCGGCGCGAATCGCGTCGTTAGTTTGGTTCTATTCGTTGTCATATTCCTGGTCCGGGTTTGATGGCTGTTACACAAACAAAAAACCCACGGTCGCCTTGGCAACCGTGGGTCTCTTGAAATTTGTTTTGTTTCTTAGAAGACGTTCTCCACGGTGCCAATGGCCGGAATGACGGAGCGCCAGTTGGCCTGGTGTACCAGGGCGCACTTGGCGGTCATCAATCTAGTATTTGCAAACATGGTGTTCATCGTCTGACAGCGCGTAAGGAATGGCAAATCACGTGCGATGTCAAAGTTTTTTACCAGGCATTTTTCCATACAGTGCACCCACAAGTTCACCGGCAACTTGTGGATGCACTGGACAGCCTCGCACGCATCCTGGGGTTGATCTCCTCATCGGTATTCCGACGGTCTGCGCCCATCGCCGCGATGGCCACAATGTCGTCAGGAGCAGTGTTCTGAGCACAAATGTCACTTCTCCTCGACGGCCTTCGACTCACCACCATCAATGGCATTGAGCACCTGAGCCGTAACGATTCTTTGGGAGCGCGGAATTGATTCTGCAGGAGTGTGAAATCACCAAGTCCGTCAGGAGTTTCGGTCGCCTTGCCATTCCCAAGTGGGTGTCAATGTTTGGTGACTGAACCAGCGACAAAGCTACCCAGCTGTCCAAGGTGGTCGGGTAACGCTCGAACTCGTCCAGATACATCCGCATTCCGAGCGCGACGTCTCTGAGGATGCTTCTACGATTCCCAGCGCTCTCACAGCGCCCTTAATCGCTCCTCTTCCGTTGTCTTCGAACTGCTAAACAACTAACCAAATGCGCCAACTTTTCCCTCCTTTTTTGAAACAAGCCCAGTTTGCAGAGATGATTCACGCCGGGATGGCGGATTCCCATTCCACAGGAACATTCCGTGTCCCAGCCATCCGGCGGAATCAGAGAGTTTTGAAACCAAAAATACGCAAGGCTGTTCCGCCGAATATCTGAGCCCGGCCGGCCTCCGTGAGATGACCGAGGTAGCTCGCGACGTGCTCTCGGAAGGAACGATACGAATTTCCGTTTGTTTCAGCCCCTTCAAAGCCTCCACCATAGATCATCCGCTCGGGGCCGAATGCGTCTGTTAGCTGGCGAATCACCGGGCGAATGTCCCGATGTGGATAGTCGTGACGCTCTGGAATCACAGCGAGTTTCATCACGACGTTATTAAATCTGGCCCAGCGCACGATGATGGCATGTTCCTCCGGGACGCCTTGGAAAGGGCGGCCAAGATGATCAATGATCGTTGTGACGTGCGGAAATTCGCGAATGAACGGCTCTAATCGTCGTGCGTAACGGGGCTCAAGATGCAGTTGAACGGCCAGTCCGAGGTCGCCCGCGGTTCGCCACAATCTTCGAAGTTGTTCTGGTTTGTTCCATGCCGGAAGACGCTCCGGAGCGTAGGCATGAACCCGGATTGCCACGATCTGGTTTGGCAGCCGGTGAACGAGTTCGGTTAATCGCTTTGGAGTATCTTCGCGATAGGCGAAGAGGAGGCACACACCTTTGAGTTTTCCGCCACCTACCCGGAGGCAATGCTCCAAATAGCGCAGGTCGTCCTGATACGGCTCCGGATGGACAACCACGGCATAATCCACGCCTCCATCGGACATGCACTTGAGGAGGTGTTCCGGCGTTGCTGGAGCTTCGGGTTGATACGGGCCGGCCGAGTGATAGGGAAAGCGGAGATCATTTTTTCCTGCAAAACAATGGAGATGGCTATCCACAACGGGCGGGTGATTCCCAGCCGCTGCAAGGCCCGGCGCACCGACCGTTGCCATCGCGGCATAGGCGCTGATTTGCTTAGTGAACTGACGGCGACTGATGAGTGGGTTCATGGGAAAGGCAAAATAGGCCCAATGTCTGTCGCGGCTAGTACTCCGTCAGTCGTGAGTTGATGGGTCAAACAAATTGAGCTTGTACTTTGGATAAGCGTGTCTAATTGGAGTAGATGCCAATTAAGTATCGCATCCGTTTGTCACCGCCAGAACGCGAACAACTCATGAACATC
>SXGS01120097.1_pt1 | contig 22158 bp, 24 predicted proteins | sample 3174681 | NCBI WGS metagenome assembly SXGS01 (sample SAMN11356861, study PRJNA531348) | freshwater metagenome | isolation source: freshwater sample F1-80 | place: China: Fuxian Lake, Yuxi | collected 2017-12-25
AAAGAGCCGCCCATCCGCGGTCGTGCCGACGGCGGATGCAGAATATTTGGCCTGCGTCTGAGTACCAGCCACTTCCTTAGCGGTCGCACCGGCACGCTGTGCGTTCACCGACGTCACCGTGAATCCGGTGCCCGCAGTGGTACCCGTCAGGATGAGCTTGTTACCATCGCGGCTGAGGGTCGCATTGCCGATAGTCGACCTCGCTTCTATAAACCTGTCGATCGTCTTTGCGATCGAATCGCCCGCATTAACCGTCAAGGACACCGCATCTTGACCGGCGACCGCGACGCTCAACGCGTCACCCGCAGTCGTCAAAAGGCCGCTGAGATCGAACTCGACCCTCTGCTTGGTCGCCGCGACCGTGTTGTCGGCGGTACCGCTGGTCGCCGCGACGTTGGACACCTGGCTCGCCCAGTTCACCGTATCGGAAATGTTCACGCTCTGCTCGGTTCCACCGAGCTTGAACGAGAAGCTGTCCTTGGAGTTGATCTTGGCAGCGGCAAGATCGAGGACCGCCGACTGGCCAACCTTGATATCGGCGTGACCGACGCCAGCGATCGCCGTCTCCCCATCATTACCCTGGGTGATCTTGAACTGCTGCAGCGCATCGGAAGTGAGCGCCGTCAGATAAATACGCCCAGAAGTTGCCGCGTCGTTGATTTTCTCGGACGAAGCAATGAAATACTTGCTGAACAGCACATCGGCGTTGATAGCGTCAGCAACCTTTTTAACGGTATTGAGATCGCCCTTGGCCTGCTCCAGCGCGAGCTTTGTTGAACCGATGGTGGCCGAGATCTTCACGTTGGCGTCACCGTCCGCGAACCCCAAATTCCCTTCATTAACCTCGAACGCGAACGCGGCCCCCTTGTTCACGGAATTGCCAGCCGACACGGCAGCCGAGATGACCGAAGACTGGCCGGCCGCGCCAGTGCCGTTCAGCAGGGTCTGACCGTCGAAGCGCGTCCCCTTGGAAATCCGGTCAATTTCATCCTGGAGGGCCCCGAACTCGACGTTGATCTGGCCGCGCTGATTGTTGGTGAGCTGGTCGGAAGATGACTGGATGGTCAGGGTCTTGGCGCGGATCAGAATGTCGGTGACCGTGCCCATCGCGCCGTCGGCGATCTGCAGCATCGAAGACGCCTGACCGGTGTTGACCGCCGCCTGCTTCAGTCCGGCGATGTCGCTTCGGATGCTCGTGGCAACCGCCATCGAGGCCGCATCGTCGCGCGCCGACAGCACCCGGGTGCCGGCGGAGAGCTTCGCCACCGAGCGGGTCGCCGCTTCGTCCGATTGCTGAAGGTAGCGCTGCGCTACGGCGGCAGCATAGTTGGAAATGACGTTCAGGGCCATCTTGACTTCTCCTACATGGAGTTGAGCCACGCACATCGCGTGGAGTTCGCACATCGCGAACCTCGCCATCTAGCCTCAAAGTCGGCATGGCCGTCAAGCATTCGAACGTCCGGCACGGCGGAAATCATGTCCACTTCGGACCGATCGCTCGGGACGGATCGGCTGCCCCGGGGGACTGGCCCATTCGGGCCGGCGGTGTTAGGAACGCGGGGCCGGTCAACATGCCGCCCCTGGCATTCAGGCCGCACGCAACCTGGCAGGGCCATGCTCTACCTTACCCGTCGGGTCGGACAGTCGGTGATGATCGGCGACGAGATCGAGCTCTTCGTCGTGGAGGTTCGCGGGCGAACCGTGAAGCTCGGCATTCGACACCCGGCCGGCGTCAACATCCTCCGCCGAGAACTCTATGACCGCATCCGGAGCGAGACTATCCGGGCCGCGGATATGCTTATCGATCCCGGTCTCGACGACTCCGGCGTCGACGGTGGGGGCGTCGCGCCCGGTTCCGGCAGCGTCGGCAGGGATCGCTGACACCGAACGATCCGAGGGGGCGCCCGGGCCGCTAAACGGGACCGGAACGCTCCACCTCGGCCCGCGGAAGATCGATCTCGAAGCAGGCGCCGCCGTCCTCGTTCCGGACCGAGATGGCGCCTCCCATGTCGCGCACAATGCCGTAGGCAACCGACAACCCCAGGCCCGTTCCCTGACCGACGGGCTTGGTCGAGAAAAAGGGCTCGAAGACCCGCTCGATCACCGACTCGCCGATCCCTCCCGCATTGTCCTTGACCGCGATCGTCCAGGTTCGATCGTCCCTGTTCCCTATCGAAATGCGGACAACCGGCCTGTTGCGCGAGCCCGCCCGACGCTTCGTTCCGGCGAAGGCATCCCGCGCATTGGTGAGCAGGTTTAGAATCACCTGCTCCAACTGGATCTGATGACCGACGACCCGACAGGGCGTATCCGGGACGTCCGCGAGATCGAGGCGGATGTCCGCGAGAACGTATTGCTCGCGCACGAAGCGACAGGCGGAACGCACGCTCTCGCTCAGGCCGAAAGGTACCGGGTCATCCACGCTGCCACGGCCGAAGAGGCACATGTGATCCGTAATCGACTTGGCGCGGTCGACCTGGCGAACGATACGCTCGAGCTTACGCGCAAGCGACGGGATCTCGAACGACCCGCCCGTCAATGCCGATCGAGCGTTCCTTGCCGCCAGGGCGATGACGGCAAGAGGTTGGTTGATCTCGTGCGCGACCGCCGTCGACAGTTCGCCGAGCGTGGCCAGCTGGCTGGCCTTCGCGAGCTTTAGCTGCGCCTCATGATTTTCGGTGACGTCGGTCACCGCGAACAGGCTCGCGCCCCCTTCCTTCCAGTCGATGGAGATCTCCTGGACCTGGGCGAAGCCGCGTCGGCCTCCAGCCCGATGCCATTCGACGATCCTCGATCCCTCTCCCGCCGGGGCGGCCGCGCCGTCACAGACAACGGACATGATCGAGCGCATTTTGTCGGCGCCCGGATCTCCCTGATCCGCCGCCGCATCGAAGATCCCGAACAACGCGCGATTTGCGTAGATCTGGCCGGAGGACTCCGGCCGAATCAGGATTCCAACCGGACTTCTCTCGACCAGTGTCCGGAAGCTGCGCTCGCGCACCGCCACATCCTCGGCCAGGCTCACAACCTGGCGTTGGGCCCCCTGGAGCCGTTCGAGGCTTTTCGCGAGTTCCGCCGTTCGCTCCATCACCCGTTGTTCCAGTCCCTCATTGGCCGCCCGCAGCGCGGCCTCCTGCTCGAACAGGCCTTGGGATGCCGCGTTCAACGATTGACGCAGGGTGCGTACCTCGCGAGCACCGGCTTGCGCATCGAGACTAGCGCCCTTGCTTTCGACCATGCCTTTGGCGAACCGAGCCGTCTCGTCCAAGAGAGCCATCGGCTGGAACAGCACCAGGCGAAGCAGAACAATTGCGGCAGCGATCGACACGACCGCCATGAGCGCGCCGCCGATCCAGATTTCGCGACGGGCGTTTTCAATGCTCTCAAGCCCGTATCGGACTCGTACCCAAGCGGAGTCGGATCCGGTTTCGATCCTCTTCCAGCGAACCCCGGGCTGGGCCACGGCCTCCAACGCCGCCGAGATATCCGATGTGGCGATCGCGCCTATCGCGACCGAACCCGGCGGCCGCGAGCCTGCTGTGCCGAGCAGCCTTCCGTCGATCCCGAACACCTCGACAGCGGTGATGCCCGGAAATCCGCTGGCGTCGGCAGCCACGCGCTCAATCACCAGAAGGTCGCGTGTGACGACGGCATCGGCGACCAGCACCGACACGCTGCGGCCAACCGAGTCCGCCGCCGCTTCGCGTTCCTGCGAAGCGAGGCGCGCATATCTCTCCACCCAAATGACCGTGATGCTGCCGACCGTGATCGCAAGAGTGACGGCAAAGATCACGGTGAGCTGATCGGCCAAACGATCGGTGCGGATTCGACGGAACAACAGATCGATAGGAAGCGCGCTCGCCAGCCGGTTCCAGGTCGCGCGCGACCGCCCGGACCAGTCGATCATTCCAGCTCCACGAAGCTGCCGAGGTCGAGTTTCTTCAGCGGCTCGTAGTCCTTTTGCCAATCGGCGGCGATCGGGTTGCGCATCTGTATGACGCCAAGCGCGGTTGCGGCCCGCGGATCGCGACCAAGCTCAACCATGCACGCGGCCACTGACCGCGCCAATTCCGGAGCAATGCGCGTGTGGGCGGCAATCGGATGAGGTGCCGCGCCGGGCGTTTCATAGATCACGCGGAGGGCGGAGATAACGTCGTTTGGTTCCTTGTCCAGCGTCGCGCGGAGGCCGCCGGCCGCGACAGCAAGCCCTGCACGGACATGTCGATAGGCGTTCGAGTGAGTCTTGACGTAGTCGGGGCGGAACGAGATCTTGAATTCGCGTGTCAGGATGGCTCGCAGATATGCAGATATAGCGAAGCGCCGAAGGCATTGGGTGCGGGGAAGGCGATGGTCTTTCCGGCCAGTTGATCCGGAGCGGTTATCGTCGAATCGGATCGCACGACCAGGATGCCGGACAGCATCTCGGAGCTGCGCACGAGCGGACGGTAGCCGACCGGTTGCGCCATGACCATGTGGATGGGATTGCAATAGATGAAATCGGGCTGCCCAGCGAGGAAGGCCCGCTCGAATTCCGGAATCGAGCGGAAAATCAGAAGCTCGAAATCGGCACCCGTCGCAGCTTCGAGCTCGCGGAGGATGGGCTCCCACGCTCTGTGCAGCTCGATCGAGGGGAATTGGGGCACCACGGCGAACACATGGCTCTTCACCTGCGCCCGAAGCGGGCGCGAGAGCAGCAGCGAGCCCGCCGCAAGACCCTGAAGCAATCGCCGCCGACCCAGGATGTGTCGATTTCATGTCATTGTTACACAGATCCACCGCCACGAATGGTGTGAATTGCAGCTTGAGCTCCCCCGAAACGTAGCCCCCCGGTTGTCCGGGTAGTTTTTTCGCATCGATAAGTGGAGCGTCTGCCGGATGCCCAGGTTCCGCCGCCTACGGATTGCACGCATCTGACGATTGGTTCAAAATGGACTAATTCGCCGCCCGTTACGGTATCGAGTGACGGCATGCTACTGAGGTGATGAAGCCCAACGACGATGGCAACCGCGGTCGCGAGCGCCTCGCAGACCTGCTCCGACGGGAGTTGGCGGATACGGATGCGCGACCCTCTATCCACCGCTGGACGCGCCGCCGCGACCAGCGTGTGATCCCGATCGAATTGGCGGCAGATGGCGGCAGCACGGCTGCCGTTGAGAGCTCCAACGAAGAAGCCGCCGAAGCCGAGAGGCTGGCTGCGGAATCCCGGGCCCGCGATCTCGAAGCGGTGGTCATTGCACTTCGCCATCGCCTCAGGGAACTGGAGGCCACCGTTCAGGCCGTGTCTCATCGCGCCGCCCGGGCTGAAAGCGCAGCCCGCTCGGCTTCCCCGGGCTCTGCGATGTCTTCCTCCAGCGGCGATGTGCGGCTCTACGGGCAGGTCGGCCTCTCGCCCGGCTGCCCGGATTTTCTCCTGGACGCAGCGCGGCGCGCCTATCTGCGTGAGTATCATCCTGACCGCCAAGAGGGTGCCCGGGCGAAGGAACGCGCGACCACCGATTTTCAGTTCTACAGCCGGGTGTTCACGGTGATCGAGGACGAGCGATCGAGGCTGCGAGCCAGGACGACTGAGAGCCGATGAGCCGCCTGCCGCCCATCCCGCCGCTCAACGACAGAATCCTGGGCCCCTTTCGCGCCGACCCCGACATCGATACCGATCAGCGGCGCCGGGGCCCGGAAGAGCGGAGGAGTTGGCCGTCCCGTCCTCCCCGCCAAGCCCCGAACGATGCGCCAACGGCGGATGAAATCGCCCATTGTCAAAGCCTCGATCGAGGCGAACGCGGCTCCGAGCAGACCCGCGGCGGCTTCATCGATCTTCTGATCACCTGATGCCGACCGCCGACGCCGGCTTCTTCATCGCGTAGACGACAAGCAGTATCCGCGCCACGTCCTCGAACACCTCGTCCGGGATCTCGTCGTCGATGCTGCTGGTGAAGTATATCCGCCGGGTGACCTTGGGATAGCGCAGGACCGGGATCCCATAGCTCCGCGCACGGCGCATGATCCATCTGGCAAGCAGCCCGGCGCCCCTTGCGACGACGAACGGAGCGCGACGTCCGCTCTCCTCGTATTTCAACCCAATCGCGTAGTGGGTGGGATTGGTCAGCACCACGTCGGCATCCTTCAGGCTATGCCGCCCGCCGCGCCGGCGATCGCGGCGGATACGCTCGAGGCGTGCCTTGATGTGCGGATCGCCTTCCTGCTCCTTGACCTCCTCGAGAATGTCCTGCTTCGACATGCGCAGCCGCTTCCGGTTCTGAAAGTATCGAAGCCCGAAGTCGACTCCGGCGAACAGCCCGAGCATGAGGACCGTGGCGATGGCGACCGGCATCAACGCGGCACCGATGCGGCGGGCGAGGTCGACATCGAGCGACCCGAGCACGAAGCCCCGGGCCGGCCCGATCAAGTCCCGTCCCGACCACGCGATGACCCCGGCGAGAAGCAGAACCTTGACGGCGGACATGCCGTTTCGCAGCAGCCCTTCCGAGCCGAATATCCGCGTTAGCCCCTTGGCCGGCGATAGATTCTCCGCCGAGGGCTTGATCTCCTTGAACGGCATGCGGAAGCGGCGCAGCGCGAGAGCAACGAGGATGACGACGCCGAGCATGATGCCCGTGCTTACGAGGGCGCCCGCGGTCAGCACCCGCATCGCATCGGCAATGATCCGGTCCGGCCGCCCGTCGGACAGGAGTCCGCCTCCGACGGTCGGGTAGGCGTCGTAAACGTAGCCCGAGAAACCTTTCAGGTACTCGGCGAGCTGAGGCGCAATCGCCGCGAACGCAACACCGACCAACATGAGCGCAAACAGGAACGGGTCATGCGGAAGCTGGATCTCGCCCTGGTCGAAAGCCTTTTCCAACCGCCGGTCGGTCGGTTGTTCCGTCTTCTCCCCGGATGACTCGCTTCCCGCCGCCATCTAGTCGCCACCGTTGCCTGGTCGCCTAGATATACAGCCGGCCCCCTCCATGGAGAGCGGAGACCGCACCATTCGGGGGGGGACCGTAGGTGGCCGGCGCCGAGGACTTTCGTAGTCCTGCCTTGAGGGCGGCGCTGATCAGTTGCGATGCCCGTAGCTTCGCCTTGATGCCCCGGGCGACCTGGTCGACTTCAGTGACCAGGCGCCCGAGGTCGTCGGCAAGCTCGAGGGAGGGAGGCAGAGCCGCAACCTCCATCAGCAGCCGCTCGACGTCGGCGCACGCCACCAGAAAGGCCGAGGCATCCGCGCCCGGTCGGTGCCCCAGCAATCCTTTCGACGCCACGCCGATCCGCTCGATCAGCCTCCCGAGGCGCTCTGCAATGTCGGGTTGGTCGGTCACGCTTCGCCTCCGGCCGGGGTGGGACGAGTCATACGTTCGATCAGCATGCTCTGCAGGCGAAGGCTGTCTCGTGCCGCAAGATCGCGGGCGATCGCCTCGACCATCATGAACCCATAGAACTCGCGCGACGTGGACCCGTCCTCCGGACCCTGGCCTTGTCCCACCATCGCGGAGCCGAGGGGTTTGAGAAGCTCCGCCAGCATGGTGCTCTGGAAGTCCCTCGCCGCCTTGAGCGTGCGCGGACTCGGAGTCGCGACGGAGGTAACGACGGGAGCAGCCGTGGGGGTCTTCATTTCCTGTCTCACATCATCACGAGTTCGGCCCGCAGGGCGCCCGACGCGCGCAACGCCTGCAGGATTCCGATGAGATCGCGGGGGGAGACGCCAAGAGCGTTCAGGCTGTTCACAAGATCCTGGAGCGATGCGCCACGATTGAGCATCGCCACCTTTCCGGTTCCGCTTTCGTTGACCTCGATCTGGGTCCGCGGCACGACGACGGTCTGTCCGCTCCGAGAAAAGGCTTCAGGCTGCGAAACCTGGGCGCTCTCCGTCACCTTGACGGTAAGGCTGCCCTGGGAAATGGCCACCGGATCGATACGGACGTCCTTGCTGATCACGACGGTGCCGGTCTCCTCGCTGATCAGGACCCGCGCCACCTGGTCCGGCACTACGGTCAACTGCTCGATTTCGGTGATCATGGCGACGATCCCGCCCGGGAAATCCTTCGGAATCGTCAGCTCGATGGCGGTGGGATCCAGCGCGACCGCAAGCGACTGGCCGAGGAAGCTGTTGATCGTTTGCGCAACACGGGTGACGGTGGTGAAGTCTGGGTGCCGCAGGGCGACCGTCATCCGGTCCAGGTCGCGGAAAGAGAAGTCGGTGCTGCGCTCGATGATCCCGCCATTCGAGATCCGCCCACTGGTCGGCACGCCCTTGGTAACCGTTTGAGCCGCGCCACCGGCGCTGAAGCCGCCGATCGTGACCGGCCCCTGGGCCACCGCGTACACCTCCCCGTCGGCACCGAGGACCGGAGTGACCACCAAGATACCCCCCGAGAGGCTCTTTGCATCGCCGAGCGCCGAGATGGTCACGTCGATGCGCTGGCCGGGCCGGGCGAACGCGGGAAACGTCGCCGTCACCATCACCGCAGCGACGTTCTTGGTATCGAGGCCGCCGTTCTTGGTGTTGACACCGAGACGCTCCAGCATGCCCGTCAGGCTGTGCCTCGTGAAGACCGCGCTGCTCAGCTTGTCGCCGGTTCCGTTCAGCCCGACGACAATACCGTAACCCACAAGGCTGTTGTCGCGGACCCCCTCGAAGTTCACCAGGTCCTTGATGCGGCTGACATAGCTCTGCGCTATCGCGGGCCAAGCGCCGCCGATCGCGAACATCACCAGAAAGATGGCAAAACGGAGCATTCTCGGAACCACCCACCAAATAATTTGACCTATATCTCCCGGCATGGAAGCTGCAATGCGCGTGCCAGAAAAATCGAGTTCCACCAGGCGCCTCACGCGCGTCGAAGCCGGAGACTGATATGAGAGTTACAGGGCTGACTGGAGAAACGCGCCTCGGCGCAAAGGACGGTGTACGCCGTGGGAGGAAGGCATTCTCCGTCCCTGGCGGAAACGTCGACAGGATCGGTGAAGTCGCCGAGACCGCAAATGTCGAGCTAGGGGGCCTTTCGCCGGCCGACGCAAGCGACGAGGGCTCGGCCCGGCACCGCGCCTTCCTCCATTGCCAGGAGTCGATCGACGCCCTCTCGTCGCTGCAGCGCATGTGCGCCGAGGGAGCCGTCGACGCCGAACACGTCGCCGCTCTGGTCCGACGCGCCGCCGACCTCCCCCCCGTGCCGGCCGGCGATCCTCTGCGCGAGATTCTTGAGCGGATCCATGAGCGGCTGTCGATCGAGTCGGCGAAGCTATCCGCCAAGGGATCCGGGGCGTAAAGGTGGCGCCCCGCCGAAATCGCCTGCTTTCCGTCGTCCTGCTCCTCACCCTGGCGCGAGCTGAGCCGGGCTGGGCGGCCGAAAACAATACGGGTAGCGCCCAACCCTATGTCGGGCACATTCTCGTCGGGCCATTCGTGCTGAAACGCCCTGATGGTACCATGATCGTGGAAGCTGCCCTGCGATTCAAGCCTGAGGTCGACGAGAAGGTACGCTCGGCGGTCATGGACAAGACCATGAAAGATGTTCTTCGGATGCGATTGTATGAGGCATCGATGACGAGCTTCCTCGACCTCGGCAAGCGTATCGATCGCAAGGAACTCCGTGATCGGTTGATGCACGAAGTCGACCGGCTTCTGACCTTCGAGGGAATGGAGGATATCGCGTTCACGCGTTTTGAATTCCGCTGACGTCCATCGACGGGAGTTGAATGTGACAAGCGCGCGCCCCCCACACCGGCCCCCTGGAAAATCCTGGTGGTCGACGATGAACGGGACGCCCTGGATGAGATCCAGCCGCTCATCGAGGCGGATGGCGACACATGTTATACGGCGGAGAACGCCGAGGAGGCGTTTGCCCGGCTTGAGAGCGATCCCTCGATCAGCATCGTCATTACCGACGTGCGCATGCCCGGGATCGACGGCCTCGAATTCGTCCGCCGCGTCTCCGCGCGTCAAACGCCCTTCATCGAGCCGCAATTCATCGTGATCTCCGGCCATGCGAGCATCGACTCTATGCAGGACGCGATCCGCCTGAAGGTGTACGACTTTCTGCGGAAGCCTCTTTCCTTGAGCGACCTCAGGAGGACCATCGCATCGGCCAAGCAGAAGGTCGCCGGCGAGCTCCTCGACCGCTCGGTGTCGGAGTCCATCGCGATCGAGCTCGAGACTCAGAGCCGGCTTGCAAGCGAGCTGCAGAAGGCCCTGAAGCGGGTCAAGGGCCGGCCGACCGTTCGTCCCAAAGGACCGTTCGGGCAGGTCGATCAGAGAGACTTCGCCAGCGTGCTCGGCCGGGAGCTGCGTTCGGCACTTGTGCCGATCCTCGGCGTAGCCCGGCTCATGAGGCAGGCTGAGACGGCCAGCGTCGAGACTGTGAACGGCTATGGCGAGGTCATCCATGCCGAAGCGACGAAAGCGGCCGAGATCCTGGATACGATCCTTGACTATTACGCCGCGGAGAACGGCGAGATCGAACTCAACCGTTCCTCGATCAATATCGGCGTTCTGGTTCAACGGGTCGTCGAAGTATTCCGGCAGATTGTCGACGCCCATCGCATTCATCTACGCGTCGACTGTCCGATGAACCTCCCTGACGTCGCCTGCGACCCGCAGCGGATGAGCCAAGCATTCGCCCATCTGCTGTCCAACGCCATCCGGTTCTCCGGAACGCAGGGAAAGGTGGAGATTTCCGTCGGGATTCGGCATGGCATCGTCGAGATCCGCGGCGCTGATCGGGGAGATGGCCTCTCTGCTGAAGGCTCCAAGCTCGCATTTCTTCCGTTCAAGCGCGATGTGAAGGCAGGTGCTAAGCCGCAGCACGGAGTCGGTCTCGGGCTCACCGTCGCGTCGCGGTTTGCGAAGCTTCATGGCGGGCACGTGCGCCTCAAGTCGCGGGTGGGCGGTGGGACCGAGGCCTATCTGACGTTTCCTGCCTACTCGCGAACGATCAAGGGCGAGGCTACTGAATCATCAGCTCCTGAAAAAGAACTGACTTGATCTTGATTCCATCGTCGATCTGATTGACGCGCATCAGCATCTCGGATCGCACCGTGGAAAGCGCGCCCACCGAAGCGAATGAGTCCGGCGTCTGCGTGCGCAGAAACATCTGCAGAGTGTCCGTGATCTTTGGCATCTTCCCCTTGACCGCGCCCTCGGCGGTTCCGTCAGACAGTTCAAGCGAGACGCCGAGCCTCAGATAGCGAATCTTGTTTCCGTCTCGCAAATTGACAACCAAGGGCGGCACCGGAACGAACCCGCCGCCAGCGCCAGGGGCGTCCTCGCCCTTCTTCGCCTCCCCCTTGGCGGGTTGCTTTTCCGCCGGCTTTTCCGTGGCCTTGGCTGGCGGCTTGTCAGCCGGTTTCTGGCCCCCTGCGGCATTCTTCGCGTCCTCCGGGGCGGCGGCGCCGTCAGCAGCCTCCGCCGGAGGGGGCTTCCCGATCCCGAGAAGGAAGTAGGCCGCCGCGCCGCCGCCGCCGGCGAGGAGAAGCAGCGCCAACAAGCCGATCATGATCAGCTTGAGCTTGCCCTTCTTCGGCGCCTCATCGGTGGCGGGCGTATCGGCAGCCGGTTCCGTCTTCTTTCCGGCCATGGCCGCCTAACCTGCTAAGAGTTTCCGAAGGCCGGGCCATAGCCCAGGTCGAAGCCCATGCCGCGCGCCGACTGAGCCGCGCCGCGATCGGCGATGCCGCCGACGCAAAGGCGGAACCTCTGCATCCTGGCCGCCTCGCAAAACGCCATCATCTCGTCGCTGGGGGAGAAGGCAGCATCGCATACGACCCCACTCGCGCCGATATCGCTGATGTCCCTGAATTCCTTGAAGTCGACCGGAAGGCGCAGCATGGTGCCCGAGCCGAAGGGCTTCAGGATCCCGACAATTTCCGAGAAACGCCCCATGGCGAGTCCGTTGGGGATGTCGGTCAGCTCGAAGACCAGGAACTTCCTCACCGGCACGGGATAGCGCTGGGCCAGCTTGACCAGAAGGCCTCGGGTATAGGCGTTGGCGAGCGTCTCGAACCCGACCGGGATCAGGATCGTTTCCGTCGACATGCGAGAGAACAGGTCTTTGACGAGCTCGCGTGCCGAACGCAACGCCCGCAAGTCGAGCTTCGCTCTCAGCTTCGGGTCGTCGAAGCCGCCAAGGAGGTCGCGGCCCGATCCGCCCTCACCGAACATGCTGGACAGCGGTGTGAGGCGGTGCATGGCGAGAACGCCACGGTCGAGCTCCCTGACCGGGCGCGGCTCGAAGCGGATCTTCTCGACGATATCGTCGGCGGTCGGAAACGCGTCGGACTCGTCATCGTCCGCATCGGCCAATTCCGACTCGAGGTCGATCTGGGTCTTGGCCTCAGTCTTCGCCGCCCGCTTGAGGTCGAGAAAGCTGAGCGGGCGGAAGCTGAGAGAGTCGGAAGCGGCGTCGTAGATCACTTCCTTTGCCGATACGCCAAGAGGCCCGAGGTCTTCGCCCGTCACCGCGAACATGATCGACTGATCGATCCGGAAAATGGTCGCCGCAGCCTCCCGCTTGGGCCCGCTCCCGACCATGACGATGTAGTCGATACCGTCGTTGACCGGCAACATGATGTCGGCGCTGGCCAAATTCTCCCTCAGAGTGGTCTTGGTGGTCGCGATCGCCTTTACGCCGACATACGCCCAGGTATGGCCGAACCTGGTCCGATGTACGTCGAGGCTGAGGATGAACAGCCTGCCTTCCATCTTCTCGGGAGAGATCGCGACGATCTTTCGCGCCGCCGTGTCGATCTCGTCGAGTTCCTGAAGCCGCCGCAACTTGGCGTTGCCTCCGGGCTGGCCCGCCGTCTCCGGTAACAACAGCGCTGCAGCCGTCTTGGCGCCGAAAAGGTTTCGAAGGAAGCCGAACATGGATGGTGGGCCGGATGATTGCGGTGGCGGAAGGCTGTATCGCACCCCCCCCTCCTCGGCCGCCAGGAGAGATGGCTTCAACGACCGTCCATTTGATCGGATATGCCTCAGAAACGGATCAAACGACCGATCGCGATCTCGGTCGCCGGCTGCTCCTGACCGACGTAGCAACCTTCCGCTCGCGTCGCGGCGGGAAGATCAAGACAGGAGATCGAGGCGATGACGGCATTGAGCGAATTCAAGATCTCCGCTCGCAGCCGAGCCTCCGCCTCCTCGCCGTCCTCCCGCGCGAGATGCCCCGCGAGAATTCCATAGATGCCCTCGCGCACGGCAGGCATTCGCGACTGAAGGATGAGAAGCGGGGTCTGCGAAGGCAACGGGACGGTCAGAACGACCGAAAGCCCGACCGGCCGCCCTCCGACCGTCGCGCGGACGATGAATTCCGTCAGCTTGAGTTCGGTCGGCCGCGACGGAGGCGGTTCGACTGCCGCTGCCGGCACCGGCGCAAGCGCCGGCCGCATGAGCGCCACGGCACCGAATCCCAGGGCGAACGCCAGCGCCGCCGCAGCGATGCCCCCGCCAATGAGGGCTGCCGGGGAACCCAACGGACCACGCCCGCCGGCCGGCTTCACTCCTTCGGCGGCGGCAGGAGCTGCATCTTCAGGCGCCGGCACCGAGCCCCTGGACATGTCGCGCTACGGCTGTTGGCGGCCTAACCTGCATTCGGGAACAACCGCAGCAGGTTCTGCGGCATCTGGTTTGCCTGTGCCAGCATCGCGACGCCCGCCTGCATCAGGATCTGCTTGCTGGTGAACGTCGTCATCTCGCGCGCGACGTCGAGGTCGAGAAGATCGCTTCGCGCCGCTTCCGTATTCTCGATCGACGTCGCCAGGTTCGTGGAGGCGAACTCCAGGCGGTTCTGCGAGGCGCCGACATTCGCGCGGACCGTGCTCAGCTTCAGGATCGCGTCCGTCACCTTGGCGGATGCCGCCTTCGCGACGCTCTCGTTGATGACGCTGCTTCCCTTCAGCTTCAAGGCCTCGGTGGTGATGCCATCGACGTTGAAGGACAGCACGTCGGTGTCGCGAGCGGCGGTTCCGAGCTTGAAATTGAAGCGCTTGGTCTCGCTCACCGTGGTGCTGTTGGCTCCGACCAGCTGCGACAATGTCGACAGGTAGACCGAGCCATAATCCGTATCTGCCTTGGCTTCGCTGTTCGTGGTGAGGCGCAGCGTGCAGACGAGGTTCCGATCGGCTTCGCTCGAGATCGTCATGTCACGGAGCTCGACCGTGTAGACGTTGCCTTCGCGCTGCAGGATGCCATAGATCGCGGGTGGCGTGACCGCCTGCTGCTTGCTCACCGCCGTCTCTACCTCAGCTACCGACCGGTAGGTCGACGAGGTAATCGCCTTTATGCGGTCGACGTCGGTAGTGGTCAGGGCTGATCCTGTAACCAGGGAGGAAACGAACTGAGCGCCGTCGGAGTTGGAGCTAGCGGAGGCGAAGTCCGCAGCGGTGGTTATCGTCAGCCCAAATTTGTCGAAGATTATCGACTTCACGCCCGTGCCTGTGGTAGCGACCGTCTGCACAATCGGTTTCGACGGATCAGTGACGTCGGTAACCGTGATGTTCTGGGCGGTGCTGTTAACCTCGACTTTTAGCTTGGCTGCGCTCGTCGCGGTAAGCAAATGCGGTTGCGTGACCTCAATTTTCGCCAACTTAGCACTGGTGAGGGACGCGCCGATCCCGATCGTCTTGAAGTCACGCTCTTTTGTGCCATACATGTAGAAGACGTTCCCCACCGAGGACATTTTCATGAGGCGCGGAAGGCGGCCGAAGGCCGCGCCGACTTTGGTGAGGTTGATCCCATCGCTTTCGACGGCAGATTGCGTGACGCCGAGAGACCGCTCGCTCGGCGTGATGTCGATCGGCGGTGCGATGTATAGATTCTGATGATCGTAAATGTCGCCGATCTTGTGCTCGGATGAAAAACCGTCGGTCAGGGGAAAGCCCATCTGGCCCTTGTTGAACAGGTTGTTCAGGGACACCGTCAGACCGAGCTGCGAGAATTTCACCGTCTCGAACTGCCCTTCGACGATGCTTCGGTTCGCCAGCACGACCGTCTGACTGGTGCCCGTGTCCAGGTTTCGCACCGTGAGCGCGCGCGTGGACTGGTTGTAGGCGAAGCGGAAGACCGAGCTCGGAACGTCCTCCTCGAAACTGATGCCCTCGAATCCGTTCTGCTTGCTGAGAAAGTTCTTGTACCCGCCGCTCTGATCATTGACGAAGTTGAGCCCGTTCGCCTTCTGGGCTACCTCGACGCTGCCGTTGACCAGAAGGTTGCCGGCGAACTTGGTGGTGATCGCGATACGGTCGATTTCCGCCAAGAGCGACTGATACTCGTTGTCGAACATCTGTCGCTCGGTCGACGAGAACTGGCCGGAAGAGGCCTGCACCGCCAGCATTTTGCCGCGAACCAGGATCTCGCCCACGTTCGCCATGGCGCCGTCCGCGATCTGCAGGAGACTGCCAGCCTGACGCGCGTTGACCGTCGCCTGCTCCATCGCCATGACCTCGGCCTTGAGCGCCGAACCGATGGCCATCGAGGCCGCGTCGTCCTTCGCGGAGACCACGCGCGAACCCGACGACAATTTGTTGAGCGAGTTGGTCGCCTGCTGGTCGGAAGCCTTTAGGTTCCGCTGAGCGATGTTGGCGGCGAAATTGGAGATGACGTTCAAAGCCATAGGTGCATTCCCCGTTAGCGCCGCACCTGCAAGGATCTCTCGACCCGATGGACGGCGTACCCACTCTCAGCAATGTGCGTGCCAACAAAATTTTGGCGAGGTATCAGAAAGACGAGCCGAACTTCAGCGAGCCGGTACGCAGAAAAGCCTCGGTGATCCGCTCGGGAGGAACGGGGCGAGACACATAGTAGCCTTGACCCAGGGTACACGAAGCAGCTCGCGCGGCCGAAAAGGCCTCGGCATTCTCAATACCTTCCGCGCATATCTGAAGGCCAAGGCTGTGGCCCAGTCCGACCAGCGCCGAGAAAAACCTGTAGCCGGCATCGCTCTTGGCCGCTTCCGCGACGAAGGCGCCGTCGATCTTTATCTCGCTGAACGGCATCCGATAGAGCGACCTGAGCTCTGAGTATCCGGAACCGAAGTCGTCCAAAGACAAGCCGACGCCCAACATTCTCAGCCGCGACATTGTCTCCATCGTCTTCACGCCCTGACCGAGAACCTCGGTCTCGGTTACCTCGATGGTGAGCCGGTCCGGCGTAAGCCCATGCTGCGCAAATGCCGACGAGAGCCAGTGGAAAATGTCCGGATGATCCAACGACCGAGCGTTGACATTGACCGCGACAGCGAGATTCAAACCCTGCTTCTCCCAAGCAGCCACCTGCGCGGCACCGTGATCGATGACAAAGCGGGATAGCCGCCTCATCTGAGCGAACTCGACGAGCACATCCATGAAGGCGCGCGGCGGCAACAGCCCGAAACGGTCGTGCCGCCAGCGAAGAAGCGCTTCGGCCGACTGCACAATCCCCGTCTTCAAGTCGACCTTCGGCTGATAGTGAAGGACCAGCTCGCCATCCTCGAACGCGCGATCGATCGCCGGAAGGTCCAGCGACAGTGCCTCCGAGTAGCTCTCTTGCAGTACCGATCGCAACATCACGGGATCGACGGGCTTGGGCAACGTCTTGACCTTTTGGAACCCGAGATCCTCGGCGATCCTGCAAGCAGTGAGGAGGATCCTCGGATCTGAGCCGCTCACCAGGAGCAAAGACCGGATCGGCGCCTTTCCCCGAAGTGTATTGAGCAGATCAAAGCCGTCCAAACCCGGCATATTGAGATCGAGCATGACCAGCTGAGGCTGGAATTTGACGACGGTTTCGACGAATAGCGACGAGTCCGTCACCATCTTGGTGACATAGCCGACCTCCTGCGCGATATCGGCCGCCTCCTCGACGAAATCCGCGTCGTCATCGCAGACAAGGATACGATCCTTACTTGCCGGAGGAGTCGAATCGACGACGCGAGCGTCTGCGGTTTCGTCTTTCGAAGTCATCGGCATCGTTGAGCTCCCCCGCCCCCTTTGCTCATCGGCGGCTTCTGTCGAGAAAGAGCTCGGCAGTTCGCAACTCGCCGCGAGCCTCGACCACACGTTCCTGGGCGGCGACGAGCCGGCCTTCCGCATGGAGGCGCTGTCGGTCGAGATCCAGGCCCTTCAACCGAAATTCCTCGCTCAGTTGAACGAGTAGGTCAGGCTCTCCGCGCACCGCCGTCGCGAGCGATGCGGATTCGAGGTCGAGGGACTCCAGCGCCGCGTCGGCTGCGGCGACGGCGTCGCGCGCACCGACCAGGTCGGCACGCCGTTGGTCGAGCTCGGCCCGCCGAATTCTGGCAACCCGCATCACCACCTCGCGGCGGCGCCCCATGCTCAAGGCTGCCTCCCGTTCAGCCGGCTACGCAGCATGTCGAAGCCGGTTCCGAAATCCACAACCGTACCGAAAGGCTGAGCGAGCATCCCCTCCAATTTACCATGAAAATCAATCGCTTGATCGATGTCTGCATTGCTTCCCTTTTTGTACATGGAGAGCTTATAGAGGTCCTCGATGTCCCGGTAGACCGACTCGAGCCGAAGGGCTTCGGATATCAGCCTTCCCTCCTCCTCGTCATTGCAGTGAGGCATCGCGCGCGAGACGCTCCGCGCAATATCGATCGCCGGGTAGCGGCCGCCATCGGCGATCTTTCGATCAAGAACGAGGTGCCCGTCCACGATACCGCGAACGGCATCCGCCACTGGCTCGTTCATGTCATCTCCCTCGACCAAGACCGTCAGGAAGGCCGTTATCGCCCCCCCCCCTACGCCGGGCCCAAGCCGCTCGACCACCTTCGGCAGCTCCGCGAACACGCTCGCCGGATACCCGCTCGGGCCAACCGGCTCTTCCGCTACCAGGCCGATCTCCCGAAGCGCCATGGCATAGCGCGTGAGACTGTCCAGGAAGAAGGCAACATGCAGTCCGTCGTCCCGCAGTTTCTCAGCAATTGCCGCCGCGACAAGGACGGCTCGGCGCCTGAGTATAGCCGTTTGGTCCGAAGTGGACAAAACAACTACGGAACGGCAGCGTACCTCTGCAGGTAGATACCGCTCCAGGAACTCGCCCAGCTCCTTTCCGCGCTCGCCGACCAGGGCGATGACGATCGCATCTGCGCTGACGCTGCGCGCCAACATGCCCAAGAGGGTCGTTTTTCCCACGCCGGATCCGGCAAAAATCCCAAGGCGCTGGCCGCGGCAGCAGGTGACGAATGTGTTGATGGCGGCGACACCGGTATCGATTCGCTCGGCAACGAGCCCGCGCTTGGACGCTGGCGGTGGCGACGCGCGCAAGGGATAGGCGCGACTTCCTACCGAGGGAAGCGGGCCACTGTCTATTGGTGCGCCGACGCCGTCGAATATCCGGCCGAGCCAATCCTGCGACGGTCTGACCTCACCAACAGCCCGGGCTAACCGCGCCGAACAGCCGGGGCCCAGATTATTGAGCGGCTGCAGTCCCATCACGACGACGCGCGCATCGCGGATACCGACGACCTCTCCGAGGATCGTAGAACCTCCTCGGTCCGTCACTTCGACGACCCCGCCTACCGTGGCAAAGGCCGAGAGGCCGATGACTTCCAAGGCATGCTCGGTCGCAGCAGTCACGCTGCCGCGCACCTCGACGGGTGAGCCGGAAGCCAGGGCCGCGATCGCGACATCGGCCATCGAGGGAGCTGGAGGATCCGTAACCACCAAAATCTTGTCTGGCATGTGCATTGCTGTGTAGGCAATCGACCGCGCGAAAAATCGCCCGTGGTGACCGGAGTGTAAAGTGCAGATCTCTTCATTCCTGACGTTGTCGAAGCAGATGGCGCTTTCGCGCCACATCGAATCCACGGCGACCAACCTCGCCAACGCCTCGACGAGTGGTTACCGGCGGACCGCGCTCGCCTTCAATTCGCTGATGAAGCAGCCCAACGGAACGGACGTGATCGCCTATCCCTTCGAGGCCGAGAGCTATGTCGACTTCAGCGAAGGCGCATTCCAGGAGACGGGAAGCTCGCTCGATCTCGCCATCCTAGGAAACTCCCAGGCTTTCTTCGTTGTCGAGAAGGACGGCGAGCGCCGCCTGACGCGAAACGGCAACTTCCGCCTGGGTCAGGACGGATCGCTCCAGACCGCGATCGGCGAGACCGTGCTCGGCGACGGCGACCAGCCGATCAAGCTCAATACCTCAGCGCAGCAGTTCTCGACGGCCTCAGACGGGACAATCTACTCCGACAACGACCGGTCCGGGCGCGTGCGGGTCGTGCAGCGGCGCGACAATACACCACTTTCTCGCACCGGCACTGGCGCCTTCCGCCTGACGCCGGACAACATCGAGGAGATCCGCGACTTCACCATCCATGGTGGCCGCATCGAAGGCGCCAACGTGAACCCGATCATGGAAATGACGTCGCTGATCGAAACATCGCGCCACTTCGAGATGCTGCAGCAGCTGTTGCAGATGGAAGACCAACGCCAGAACGACATCATCGACAAGCTCCCCGCCGCCTAAGGAGTCATCATGTCTCGGTCCCTTAACATCGCCGCCACCGGAATGGCGGCTCAGCAGCTGAACGTCGAGGTCATCGCGAACAACATCGCGAACCTCAATACGACCGGCTACAAGCGTCAGCGCGCGGACTTCCACGATCTCCTCTATCAGGAGCGCGGCGTCAGCGTCGGCTCCCGTACCTCGGATACGGGGTCGGTTGTCTCCTCGGGAACGCAGACCGGCGTGGGCGTCAAGATCGGCGGAACCTACCGAATTAACTCGCAAGGCGCCCTTGCCGGCACCGAGAACAACCTCGACATAGCCATCAACGGCCGAGGGTTTCTCGTCGTAAACCTTCCTAATGGAGTTACCGGCTACACCCGCTCCGGATCGCTGCAGATCAGCCCCACGGGCGAAATCGTCACCGCCCAGGGATACCCCGTTCGCCCGGGCCTTACCCTTCCAGCCAACACCAAGCAGATCAGCATCACCGACCAGGGGCTGATCCAGGCGACGATCGACGGTCAAGTGGCGCCCGTGGACGTCGGCCGTCTCGAGATGGCCGTCTTCCCGAACGAAGCGGGCCTCACCAACATCGGCAACAGCTATCTGGCGGCAACGACGGCCTCCGGCAATCCCACGACCGGCAATCCCGGAGAAATCGGCTTCGGAACAGTCAAGCAAGGATTCCTCGAGGCTTCGAACGTCGACATGGTTTCCGAGATCACCGCCCTGATTTCAGCACAGCGCGCTTACGAGATGAACTCGAAGGTCATCCAGGCCTCGGATGACATGCTCCACACCACAACCCAATCGATGAGGTAGCCATGCGCATCTGGCCACTTCTCCTGGCAGCCTGCCTGGCCGGTCAGTCGCCGGCAGGGGCCCAGCCGCTCCAGTTGGCGTCCCTGTCGCGGCAGACCGCAGGCTGCCAGGATGCCATTCCGGCGGAGCACAGCGCCTTATCGGAGCTTACCGTCGCCCTCGAGCGCCGCCTCGGCTACTGCGTCGAGATCGAACTCAAGCCCGACGACATGCGCCTCGTCGGCGCGATGGCGGGGGCGGCACCGCAGGTCCTCTCCGAGCTGCGCAGCTCCGCCATCGAGGGAACCTTCGTGGCGACGCTCGCGGAACCGACCCGATCTCCGCTCACGCCTGGGTCGGTGCGTCTCCTGCAGGGGAGATTCTACCGCGCCCTCACCGTCGCCATGACGACAAGGCGGCTGAGCGCGGGTGACACGATCACCGAGGACGATGTCGATCTGGTTCGTATTCGCGCGAGCCGCGTGCCACACCAGGCCGCGGTCGACGTAACCCGCCTGGTCGGCATGCAGGCGCGATGGCCGATCCAGCCGAGGACAATCATGCTTACCTCGCAGGTCCGCTCCCCTGTCGTTGTCGACAAAGGGGCGTCTGTGACGGTCGTCGTCAGGACCACGAACCTGACCGTCGCCGCTGCAGGCTTTGCTCTCGAGGCCGGCGCTTCGGGGCAACTCATCGAAGTCCGAAGCCAGAGCACGAACAAGAAGCTTCGAGCCAGGGTGCAGGACGCAAACACGGTCATCCTGGAGTAAAAGTCATGCACACGAACACACTAACGGCGATAGCTGCCCTAACCGCAGCCAACCTCTTATCGGGTTGCACGACGATCGACCGCCTGTCTGAAGTCGGCCGCCCACCCACCCTCTCCCCGATCACCGAGATCGCCAACCCTGCCCCGGCGCACCGGCTTGCCTATCCCACCCAGGCGGAGCCGCCGGCGCGTCCTACCAGCAACTCTCTCTGGCGCCCCGGCTCCAAGACCCTACTCAAGGATCAACGCGCGACACGCCTGGGCGACGTCCTTACGGTCGACGTGCAGTTCTCCGACAGCGCGACATTGGAGAACGAAACCTCCCGGGAGCGCTCCAACAGCGATACGCTCAACCTCGGCAACCTTCTCGGTTACGCATCGAAGATCGCGGGAAGCCTGCCGGGGAATCCGACGCTGAACACGGCGGCCGCGCTCGGATCGAGCGGATCCGGTCTGTTCAAAGGCACCGGAAGCGCCCAGCGCAAGGAGAGTGTTCGACTCAAGGTCGCGGTAATCATCGTCGACCAGCTCAGGAACGGCAATTTCGTCGTCTCAGGCCGCCAGGAGCTTCGCGTGAACAACGAGCTCCGCGAGGTGGTGGTCGGGGGCATCGTGCGGCCGCAGGACATTGACGCCGAGAACACGATCGCATCGGAAAAGATCGCCGAGGCGCGGATCTCCTATGGCGGTCGCGGCATGATCACCGACTACCAACAACCGCCGATCGGATCGCAGATAGTCGAGATCCTGCGACCCTTTTGACTCCAGCCGCCCTAGGCCCGCCTGGGTTTCCATATGGCCGAAAGCGAGTCCAACAGGCCGGCGAGCTCGCGCATGAAACGAAGGTCCAGCTCACCGAACCGAACGACGAACTCGTGCCTTGCGGGGTCGGTCCGCGTCACGCGTCCCCACAGACTGAGAGAACGCTCCCCGCGCGGGGGGGATGTCCCGCCCAATGTTGAAATAGGTCTGTCGGCGTTTCCCGCCTTGAGCCGGTAGGCTCGGGGTGTCGCATCCTCAAGAGGAGAGCAACGCCATGAAGAGAATTACCACACCCGCGCCGGAGGCCGCCACGGCGCTGGCGACGGAAGCCTGGGACGCTGTTGGAGCCAGCTTTGAGCGCTTCTGCCTGACCGCCGGTATCGCGACCCTG
>SXGS01141992.1_pt1 | contig 22152 bp, 15 predicted proteins | sample 3174681 | NCBI WGS metagenome assembly SXGS01 (sample SAMN11356861, study PRJNA531348) | freshwater metagenome | isolation source: freshwater sample F1-80 | place: China: Fuxian Lake, Yuxi | collected 2017-12-25
GATCGGCCCGAGGAGCGCGGTGATCGAGCCGTCCTACGCCGTGAACGAGACGTCATCGACGGCGACGACCTCGCCGAACCGCTTCCTGAGTCCGCGCGCCTCGATCATCGCTACTGCCGCGGCCCCGCGCGATCGATGAAGAACGGCGGGCGGATGTCGCCCCTCAGGCAGGCGGCGTCGAGTCCGCTCGCGGGCTCGCCTCCGAGGAACGCGCGCATGAGCTTCGGCACGCACGAGCGCGAGCCGATCCCGTGACCGGCGTCCGTCGCGACGAGGTGGCGCGAGCCGGCGATGCGAGCGGCGACGAGCTCGCCCCAGCGCGGCGGCGTCACCGGATCGAGGCCGCCCGAGAGGATGAGCGTCGGTACAAGGAGCTCCGGCGTGACCGCGGGCGCGGACGCAAGGCGAGCCACGGGCCACGCCTCGCAGGCCCCGCGCAGCTCGCGGATCAGCGCGTCGCCGAAGAGGGTGGCCTTCGACTCGGCCACGGCGGCATCCTCGATGCGCGGCACGTCCTCGGCGCACACGACCGAGAGAAACAGCCCGAAGCTCATCTCTTCTTGCGCGGGCTCGCCGAGCGCGGCCGCTTGCGCGATGAACGCGCCGTAGCGACCCTTGCTGACCTCAAAGATCGTGAGCGGCACGAGCGCCGCGAGCTCGGGCGCGTAGAGCAAGCCTCGCAGCGCGACGGCGAACGGGTCGCGGTGCATGGTGATGTGCACCGGCTCGCCGGTTCGGGGGTGCAGCGCCTCGACGTTGGCAGGCGCCTCCTCTAGCCGTTCGAGGTGTGCATCGAGCGTGCGTCTCGCGTCCGGAAACGCCGCGCGGCAGCTCTCATCCGCGGCGCATGCCGCGAGCAACCCGTCGAGCGACGCTTGGCTGTCCTTGGCGAAGCTCGCTCCGAGCACGAGCTCGGGCGGGGCCACGCCGTCGAGCACCAGCCGCCGCGCGTGACCGGGGTGCCGCTCGGCGTAGCGCAGCGCGAGTCGCGTCCCGTACGAGACGCCGTAGAGCGCGATCCCCTCGTAGCCGAGCGCGGCGCGCACGCGCTCGAGATCGTCGGCCGCGCGCTCCGTCGAGAACTGCGAGAGATCGCGTCCGTCGATGCTCGCCTTGCACCGCACCGCCGCCGCGCGCAGCTCGCCCTCGCGGAAACCTTCGGCCAAGTCGTCGCTCGCCTGGCAGTCGAGCGGGGCCGAGCGCCCGGTGCCGCGCTGGTCGACGAGCACGAGATCGCGATCGTTCGCGATCCCCGCGAAGGCTGGCAGCATCGCGGCGAAGGCCTCGGTCGCCGCCTGACCTGGACCGCCCGCGAGGAGAAAGAGCGGCGTGGCATCGGGCTCACGCCGAGGGGCGCGGAGCACCGCGACGCGTAGGCCGAGCCGCTCGCCGTCGGCGTGCGCCGGATCGAGCGGTACCTCGAGCGTGCCGCACTCGCCCGGTCGACCCGCGCCCGGCAGCTCGCACGGCGCGAGCGCGAAGGTCGCCCTGTGCTCGTCGCGAGCCGGCGTGCACGCGGCCCAGAAGCCGGCAGCCAGGACGCTCGCCGTGCGCCGCATCGAGCGCACGCTAACACGGGCGCCGTGACTCGCCGTGACTCGCCGTGACCGGATCGTGACATTGGCCACTCCGCGCTCTTGCTAGTCCCTGACGCCGAAACCTGATTCGCGACACGGGCGCGACGACGCGACGAACTTCGTCTCGCGCTCCGCCGCCTGCTAATGCGTGGTTCGACCATGACCCAAGGCCTCGCCGAAGAGAGCTCGATCATCGCGCTCGAGCTGCATCGCCTCCTGCGGGAGTTCGATCCGGCGCGCTTTCGCGCGGAGCTCGCGGTCAGCGCACGCCGGCGGATCGCGGCCTTGCGCAGTCGCCTCGAAGAGTCTCGCGGTCGCCTCGAGGAGCTTCGTGCGCGCTCGCTCGACGGCGCGGACCGCGGAGTCGGCTCGCCCATCTCGCCGGAAGATGGTGGCGGAAGCGGCGGCGGAAACGTCGCCGTGCCGGTCGCGGCGAGCCTCGGGCGACTTGCCGCGCTCGTCCAGCACCCGGTGTCCGCGCTCGAGGGCGAGCACGCCGCCGACGAGTCGCGGTGGGTCGGCTATCACAAGCAGCTCGGCGAAGCCTACGAGGCGCTCAGCCACGCGCTGCGGGCGCACTCGGTGAGGCTGCCGGGCCTGCGGCCGACGAACTACACGCGCAGCGCCGTGCACGTCGCGAGCGGCGTCGCGGGCCTCGTGTTGATCGAGCATTTCTTGAGCGACGTCGCGCGCGCGGCCGTGCCTTTCGCGTTCGCGCTCACGTTCTGGTTTCTCGAGGTGCTTCGTCGCCGCTCCGAACGCGCGAATCGCTTCTTGATGTGGGTCTTTCACAAGATCGCGCACCCGCGCGAAGCCCACCACGTCAACTCGTCCACCTGGTACGCGACGTCGCTCGCGCTGCTCGGGCTCTTCTTCCCGAAGGCCTGCTCGAGCCTCGCGCTCGTGGTGCTCGCGTTCGGCGATCCGGCGGCCTCCTTCGTCGGTCGCCGGTGGGGACGGCTCAAGCTCTACAACGGCCGCACGCTCGAGGGGACGCTCTCCTTCGCGCTCGTCGCGGCGCTCGCGGGCTTCGTCGCGCTCTACGCGTGGCATGGCGCCGAGTACGGCGCGCTGCGTGCCCTCGTCGCGGCGTCGGTGGCCGCGGCCGTCGCCGCGTTGACCGAGCTCTTCTGCAAGAAGGTCGACGACAACTTCGCCGTCCCGCTCGCCGCGGCGGGTGCTGCGTGGGCCACTCTCGCCCTCTTTTGACCGGCAGCGCGACTCGGGCGACGGCGCTCGCCGCAGGACGAGGTCGAGCTCGTGCCACGCTCGAGCTGGCGTCAACGGCTGGCGAGATCGGCTGGCGACATCGGCTGGCGTCACCGCTTGGCGGCAGCGAACCTGACGGCGCTCGCGAGATCTCCGGGCGCTTGCCCAGGGCCGCCGACCCAGACGATGTTGCCGGCAGCGTCCGCGACGAAGGTGCTCGGCAGATCGGCGACGCGGTAGCGCCCCGAGAGCACGTTGCCCCGATCGTGAATGACCGGAAACGTGAGCCGGTACCGCGACACGAGCTCGGCCACGTCGCGCTCCGACTCGTCCTCGGCGACACCGATCACGACGACGTCGCTGCGGCTCTCGTGCAGCGCCTGCGCCTCGGGCAGCGTCTTTTTGCAGGGCTCGCAGAACTTCGCGAAGAATTTCACGACGACCACCTTCCCCTCGACGTCCTTCGTGCCTGCGGGCTCGCCGCCGACGCTCGGCCGCGAAAAGCGCGGGACTTCGCGTCCGAGGATGGCGCTCTCTGCCGAGGGCGGCAGCGGCTTCGGGCCGCAAGCGAGCGTGAGCGCCGCAAGCGCAACGAGGTGGAGGGTCCGAATTCCTGTCGCGAACGACGTCATGATCACAAGCTCCAGTAGCGCGACAGTACGGCGCAAACGTCTCGCACGGTCGCGCGCCCCGTCTCGGTGGGCACGGGGAGCTCCCGCGCCGAGCGCTTGCCGGCGAGCACGTCGAGCGTCGCGCGCAGGCTCTTGCCCATGGCGTCGAGATCGTAGCCGCCCTCGAGCACGACACCGATGCGTCCGTGCGCGTGGCGGCGCGCGACGCCGAGCAGCGCGTCGGTCATGAACGCGTAGCCTTCTTCAGTGAGCTGCATGCCCGCGAGCGGATCGGCCGCGTGCCCATCGAAGCCCGCGGAAATGAGCACGAGGTCGGGACGAAACTGGTCGGCGATCTTGGCGATGACCTCGCGGAAGGCGTGGGCGTAGTCGGCGTCGCCGTGGCCCGCCGCGAAGGGCACGTTCACGTTGAATCCCGCGCCGTCGCCCGTGCCCACGTCGGTGTGCGCGCCCGTGCCGGGATAGAGGGGAAATTCGTGCAGGCTCACGAACAAGACGTCTCGGCGCGCTTCGAAGATGTGCTCGGTGCCGTTGCCGTGGTGCACGTCCCAATCGACGACGAGCACCCGCTCGCAGCCGAGCATCGCGCGAGCGTGTGCGGCCGCCACGGCCACGTTGTTGAAGAGGCAGAAGCCCATCGCCGCGGCGCGCTCGGCGTGGTGCCCGGGCGGTCGGCCGAGCGAGACCGCGACCCCGCTCGTTCTCACCGCGGCGGTGGCGGCCTCGATCGCGGCGCCGGCCGAGAGCAGCGCGGCATCGACGCTTCCGGGCGACGTGTGGGTGTCCTCGTCGAGCTCGACGCACTCGCCTCGGAGCGCGAGGATCTTCGCGATGTAATCCGCGTCGTGCACCCGCGAGAGCTCCTCCACCGTCGCGGGTCGCGCCTCTTCCCACGCGACGCCTTCGAGCCGCTCGAGCGCGCGCACGGCGACGCGCAGGCGCTCGGGGCACTCCGGGCGTCCGGGCCCCGGATCGTGGGCAAGCATCTTCTCCGAGGAGATCACCAGCATGGCGCGACCACCGAACGGGGCGGGAGGTTCTCATGAAGCCGGGCGGTAGCAGGGCACCCGTCGCTCGGTCGACCAGCATAGGCGAGCATGCCCTCGGGTTCGCGGTGTTATTTGGAGGGCGGATCGGTGAAGCGCGACGCGCGCCGCAAGCGGGCCGACCGCCGGTGCGACCGTCGGTGAAGGCGCACACCCGTGTGACTCCCGCGTCACACCTCGCGCCTCGGCTCGGCGACGAATCACGGATATTCTGCTGCGAGCGTGCTTTGACGGCCGTGGCACGCGCCCTGCAGTCTTGACCAGCCTTCGGAGGGTGACACCATGCGGAACCAGTTCTCGCTCGCGCTCGTACTTGGACTCGTAGGCGCGCAGTCGATCGGCTGCGATCGCGAGACGACCTCGCCCGTCGAGGCCACGCCCGTGGACAGCGTCGCGCAGGCGGCGCCACCTCCCATCACGGGCGGCACGCTGCTCGTCACAGCGAGCGGTCGCACGGCCGTTGCATCCGACACGGATGCGGATCGCGTCCTCGTCGTCGATCTCGAGGGTGCCGCCATCGAGCACACGGTCGAGCTCGAGCCCGGCGACGAGCCGGGCCGCATCGTGGAAGGCCCCGAAGGTACCGTATTCGTCGCGCTCCGCCGCGGCGGCGCCGTCGCCACGATCTCGCTCGCCGACGGACATCTCGAGCGACGTGCCGCGTGCCCCGCGCCGCGAGGCCTCGCCTACGACGCCGCGCACGCCGAGCTCCACGTCGCATGCGCTGGCGGCGAGCTCGTCACCTTGGCCGATGGCGTGGCCGAGCCCCGTCGCGTCGTGAAGCTCGATCCCGATCTTCGCGACGTCGTCCTCGATGGCACGGGCCTCGTCGTCACGCGATTTCGCTCGGCCGAGCTGCTTCGCCTCGACGCCGCCGGCCAGCTCACTTCGCGCACGAAGCCCGCGACCCGCATGCTGCCGCCCGGTTTTCTTGCGCAGTCGCCAGATCCGGTGCCCTTCGCGCCGGCCGTCGCGTGGCGCATGCGACAGCATCCAACGCTTGGCACCGTCGTCGTGCACCAGCTCGGCCTCGCCGCGCCGCTCCCGACCGGACCAAGCCCCGTGGGCCAGAGCTACTACGCGGCCGACTGCGGCTCGACCATCGTGCAGTCGGCGGGGAGCGTGTTCGCGAGCGGCGACACCTCGTTCACCCCCGAACCTGCTGCGCTCGGCGCACATCCGCTGATGACCGACTTCGCGTTCGGGCCCGACAATCGCGTCGCGTATGCGGTCGCGGGCGGCGGCTACGTGATCGACGGCTCGCTGGATGCGTCCAAGAACCCCGTCGGTGTCTCGCCCGCCGGCTGTGCGGCTACCGGCACGGTCCACATGGTCCCCGGCGAGCCGCACAGCGTCGCGTTCGCGGGCGACACGCTGGTCGCGCAGACGCGGCAGCCCGCGCGCCTCTGGCTTCGCAGCGCGAGCGGCGAAGAGTCGACCATCTTCCTGGCGGAGGAGTCGCGTCGCTCCGTCGGCCATGCGCTCTTTCACCGCGCCGCGGGACCGTTCTCGCCGATCGCCTGCGCTTCGTGCCACCCCGAGGGCAGCGAGGACGGGCGCGTGTGGCAGTTCGAGAAAGTCGGCGCGCGCCGCACGCAGTCCCTCGCGGGCGGCGTCACCGAGACCGCGCCGCACCACTGGGACGGCGATCTCTCGGACATGCACGACCTCATGGGCGAGGTGTTCGTCAACCGCATGGGCGGCGTCTTGCCGGAGGAGACGCGCATCGACTCGCTCGCGGCGTGGCTCGACACGATCTCGCCCGTACCGGCCTCGCGCTCAGCGGACGATCCCGCCGCCGCCCGCGGCGAGGCGCTCTTTCACAGCAGCGCCGTCGGCTGCGCGAGCTGCCACTCCGGCGACCAGCTGACGAACAACGCCACGGTCAATGTCGGCACCGGCAAGGCCTTTCAGGTCCCGAGCCTCGTCGGCGTCGCGCACCGCGCTCCCCTCATGCACGACGGCTGCGCCACCTCGCTGCTCGAGCGATTCACGAACCCGGCCTGCGGCGGCGGCGACGCGCACGGCAAGACCTCGCACCTCGCCCCGTCCGAGCTCGCGGATCTCGCCTTCTACCTCGAGACGCTCTGAGCGTCATCGCGGAAGCCTCAGCCGCAGGACAGTCTGGCTTGCTCGCCGCGCGAGCCGCAGAAAGAGGCCCTCGCGCTGAATCGGCGGAAAGGCCTCTTCGTCGACGTCGGGCACGAACAAAGCGCCGCGGCCACTGCCGAACTCGTAGACTGGCGAGGCAAGGAAACTGAGCAGCGTCGACACCTCGCTGGCGTAGGGGCCGCGCCAATTCTGGATAGGAGTGTCGTCGCCCGAGACGACGATGTTGGGGGTCGGATCGCCGAACCAGTAGCAAGCCGCGCGGAGGAGCGGAAAGCGCACGGGTCGTGTACTGCCATGTGGCGTGAAGCGACGATGTCCACGGCGATCGCGTCGCGCCCCGCGTAGAAGCGCATGGGCGACTTCGGGCGCGGGCAGCCCATGATGCCCATGAGGCCGTCCGCGGCGAGCGCGTAGGCGTCAATCAGCGCGAAATGCGGCGGAAAATCGCTCATCACCGTCATGAGCGCGCTGTCGCGATCGGCCTGACGATCGGCGAAAATGTATTCATCGCTCCGCCCGCCCAGGCTCTCGAGGTTGGCGACGGTCAAATAGGCCATCTCGATGGCGTGACTACGCATCTTGGCGAAGGAGATGCGAAGATCGGCCTCTTGCCAGGTCATCGCGATCGTCGCCTGCCCCATGCCGCGTACGAAGGAGTGTGGCAGCTGCTCGTCGCCGGCATCGATCAGGCGATATTGCTCGCTGCCGATGCCGAGATAGCGCGCTACCTCCAACACGCTGCGATGGCGGTAAAAGCGGTCGTAGAGGTTCGGCGCCTCGACGACCGCGACGTCGCCCACGCCGCACTCGGCCAGATACTGTGCGAGCGAGTCCAGGAGCTCGGGATCGACGATCGGTGAGCGGTCGCGCTCGTTGTAGCCGAGCATGAAAGAAGCCTTCACCGCGACTGACAGCTCCGAGACGTCTTTGCCCGACACGCGCGCGCGCTCGCGCACCAGCTCCGCGAGGCCAGCGCGATCGAGGCAGCTGCGAAAACGGGCGCATTTCTCCGCGATGGCCTCGATGTTGAACACGCAGAATTGCCGAAACGAGTGGTACCGCAGCTGCCGCCTCACGGCGCGCGGCACCTTGCCAGTGGCGAGGCCAATGGCCGCGATCGCCGTCGCCAAAGCCCGCGACAGCGGCGCCTCACGCCAGCTCACGTTCTGCCTCACCGAGCTCACCCAACCGCCGACGGCGCCCGCCCACTGCTGCACGAAGGTGACGATCCGCAGGAAAAGACCGGCGCTTCGGAGCAGCGCTCCGCGAATGTAGGCAGTCGACGCCGCCCGCGCACAGCTTGCCATTGTCACAAGCGCCGCAGTCGGCGCCGCCACAGTCGACGTCCGTCTCTTTGCCATTGAGTCCGCCGTCGGTGCAGCTCGGCGGCACGCACTCCCCTTTGCCGTCGCACACCTCGTCGCCCGGCGCGTCCTTGCAGGGCGCGTTCTTCGCCCAAGGCGTTGCGTTGCAGCTACCGCTCTCGCACGAAAACGTGTGGCAGTCGCTGCTCGCCCCGCAGTCTTGCGCCACCGTCGCCGCCGTGCACTCCGGACCGCCGCCGCCGGCTCCACCGCCGCCCTGGGACGCGCTTCCGCCGTGGCCTCCCACGCCGCCCGCACCGCCCGCGCCGGGATTCGCGGCGCCGCCAGAGCCGCAGCCGCTGCCCGTCGCAAAGAGCGCGTAAAGCGCCGCCGTTACCCCAATGAAGCGTGTCGCAAGCCGGACGCTCGCCATCTTTTCCCCTCTTCGAAGTGCGCCGCGATTGCGCCGCGAACGCAATGAGCCGCGCCATTCAACGCCATTCAACGGGGCAACATATCGCGGCAACGGGCGCACGGTATACGTTTTTGGGGGGGAGCCGAGAGGGGTTGCCGTCCGCGCCGCCGTCGGCCTGCCCCGCGCGGCCGCGATCTTGGCGTGTGCGCGCGCCTGCGAGGGCGCGAGGTGGGCTGTCGCGAAGCTTGCGGGTCAGTAGAGCGAGAACCCGTTCTTCTGAATTCCGGTGAGGCCCTTCGTCTCGTGGAAGAGATTGAGCTGACCGTCGAGCTGGATCTTCTGTAGTCGCAGCGTATCGCTCACGGTCTTCTTGCCCACGGTCCCGTCGGGCTTGACGATCGTGATGCTCAGTCCGTAGCTGGCGGCCCCGTAGCCCGCCGGGATCGCGAAATCCCCATTCGGCGTCGGCATGACGGTGTGCGTGCCGCGGTTCGTGTCGAAGGTGCCGACCTTGGCCGTCTCGAGCACGATCGACTTCACGTGCGCGCCATTCGCGTCGAAGATGGCGGCCTTGAACGCGCTGTCGGTTCCGTCGACAAAAGCGACGACGAACTGCCCAGCGTCGTTCATCGCGACCCAGTGGGAGTCGTAGTACGCCGAGTGGTTCCCGGTGGTGCCGGGCACGACGACCGGGTTCGGATCGACGAGCGCGAGGTTCGCGTCGAAGCGCTGAAACACGATCGGGTCGTAGTAGTGGCCTTGCGTGGTCACGACACCGGCGCCGGTCGACGGGTTGAGCGCCACGTGTGCGTACTCGGTCAGCGCGCCTCCGCTCGGGGCGAGGCTCGTCGTCGCCGTCACCGCGCCGCTCGCCGCGTAGCGCTTCAAGCCGCGCGCGTTCGCGCCCGCGTACGTGTACACCGTGACGTCGCCCGCGTCGGCCGCGGCCATGTCGAAGCCCTCTTGCGTGCTCGCCCCGTCCGCGCTGAGCACGTTCGTCACGGGATTGCAGGCCGCGTCGTAGAAGCGGATCTCTTGCGTATGCGTCAGCGACTGCACCGAGACCGCGAAGGTCTTCGAGGTGCGGCCCACCGACACCCACGCGTAGTTGTTCCACGGGCGCGTGCTCGTCACGACGAACAGGTCCTTGGTGTTCTTGCCGTCCGGGCCCCAGCATTTGCCTACCGATTGGTAGACACCTCCCACCATGCCTTCGCCGACCGCGACGACGCTGCCGTCGCTCGTCACGTCGTAGTCCATCACCGTGAAGCCCGCGCAGCCGAGGCCCTCGGCGGCGCAGGTGCCGACGGAGCCCGGGACGTTGCAGGCATGGCAAGCGTCGCCGCACGCCGTGTCGCAGCAGACGCCGTCGACGCAGGTTCCGCTCGAGCACTCCGCGCCGAGCTTGCACGCGTGGCCCAGATCGAATTTGCACGCGCCCGCGCCGTCGCACGCTCCGCTCGCGCACTCGTCGGCCGGATCGGTGTCGGCCGGGACGCTCGTGCACGTCCCCAAAGACCCCGGCTCGCTGCACGCGACGCACACGCCATCGCACGCGTCCTCGCAGCAAACGCCGTCGACGCAGCGGTCGCCCTCGCACTCGGCCGCCTCGCCGCACGCCTTGCCCACCTTCTTGTCAGCGGCGCAGCTGCCCTGCTTGCAGTACTTGGCTGCGTCGCACTGCGCGCTCAGCGTGCACGGCGCGCACACCGAGCCGTCGCCCGCGCTGCCGCCGCTGCCTCCGGTCGTGCAAGCTCCGCTCTCGCAGTCGCCGTTGTCGCCGCACGCCTTGCCGTTCGCACAGGGCGCGCACTTCGCTCCGCCGCAGTCGACGTCCGTCTCGCCTGCCGTGGCCACGCCGTCGGTGCACGAGCCTGCGACGCACGCTCCTTTGCCGTTGCACACCTCCCCGCCGCCCTCGGAGCACGTGGCGCCCTTCGCCGCGTCGGAGGAGCTGCACGCGCCCGAGGCGCACGCGAACGAGCGCCAGGCCGTGCTCGCGCCGCAGTCTTTTTCGACCGAGGTCACGGTGCACGCGGGCGAACCGCCCGAGCCGCCGCCGCCCGAGCCGCCGCCGCCCGCCGACGCGCCGCCAGCGCCGACCTCCACGGGCTCTTCGCTGCACGCCGCGAGCGCGCACCCGAGCGCCCCGCAGATCACCCCGCAAACTCCGCCCCAAAGCCCCCCGATCCGTGCCGCCCCCCGGAAGCTCGCCGAGACAGCCATGCTGGCCTCTCCCTGCTCCCCCCGTGCCGCGCTACGTAGTGCGATTGCCGCTACCTGATCGCCGGTGGCTCGAGCCGAGGATACGCATGTTCATGCGGTGCGTCACTCGGCGACTTCGCCGTTCGGCAACGTCGCCCGCCGCGACCTCAGGGCAGACTCCGATCCGCGCCTCCTCGGCGGCGCCTCCGTGGCTCGTGGGTCGCCCAGCTAGTAGCGGAGCAGCACGCTCGCCGCGGCGCCGTGCGCTTCTTCGCGCTCGGTGAAGCGTCGCTCTCCGAGGTACTGCAGCGTCACGCGCACAAGGTCGGGCTCGTCCGCGTCCGCCGCCGGCAAGATCCCCACGCCCGCATCGGTGAAGCCGACGAGCCGCGGATCGAAGCTCTGATCGGTCGCGACGAACCCGACCCGAGCGAGCGGCTCGAAGCCGAGCCACGGCAGCGCGCGAAAGAACCAGGCGAGCTGCGCGTAGGCACCGTCGGCGACCTCGGGCCGACTCGAGAAGTCGTCGGTCTGTTGGCGCCGCAGGTACTCGGCCGAGAAGTACACGCCGGAGATCGCCATTCGCAGCGACGCGGCGAGCCGCACATCGAGCACGTTCTTCGGCTCGGTGCCGGTGCGCTCATCAAAGAGCGCCGCCGGGCGAACCATCGCGCCGAAGCCGACCCCGAGCCGAAACGGGCCTTGTTCGTAGTCCCCGTCGCCGATCGGAAATGACCCGAACGGGTTCACGTCGAGGCGGCCCGTCGCGACCACGCCGCGCGCCGTCGCGCCCGCGACGCCGAGGCCGAGGCTGTCGCCGTTGAAGGCGCCCACGATCGGGACGACTCGCCCGTCGAAGAGCTCCGCTCGCGCGAACGCACCGAGATCGGCGCCGCTGACGAACACCGCGTTCGGCTCCGGCCGATTCGGAAACAACAGCGAGCTCGAGGAGCTCTGCTGCGCGATCGTGAACGGGATGCGCGCGATCCCCGCCGTGAGCGCGACCGTGTCGTGCGGCTCGAAGCTCACGGTCGCCTCCTGGATGTCGATCCCCGGCACGGGCTCGCTCACCGTGAACACGTCGTCGGGCGCGCCGTCGCCCTCGAGATCGAAGAGCCCCACGTCCGTCACCGCGGTCAAGAGCTCGGTGTCGAGCTCGACCAAGAGCTCGGCCCGCCACCGCTTGTGCGGCTGCGCCGTGACCCCGAGCCCCACGTCCGCGAAGAAGCCGTACTCGCCGCGATCCTTCGGCAGCGCCTCGGGCCGAATGCGAAAACCGAAGCCCGGGCGCAGGTACCCCCACACGCTCGTCGCCGACGGCACGTCGATGGGCGCGCTGCTCGCGGCTTCGCCGGCGACCGGGTCCTTCGCGACCGGGTCCTTCGCGACCGGGTCCTTCGCGACTGGGTCCTTCGCGACTGGGTCCTTCGCGACTGGGTCCTTCGCCGCCGCCTCGTCGCCGGGTGCGTCGCTCGCAGCCGCCGCCTGCGCGGGGGCGCTCATCGCCGCTACGACGATGGCCGCGAACCGCCCCGCAGTCGTTCGCATGCGAAAGTTCCGCGTGCGAATCATTCGTACGCGAGCCCCACCGGCGCGAACGCGATCGCCGTGCGCGACTCGCCGCCCGCCGAGAAGCTCGGGCCCGCGACCAGCCACGAGGTCGTGTCGTCGGCATGGTGATCGAGCCGGTGCTCGTGCAAGAACGGGAACCTTTCCATCGCGGTGCGCGGCCCCTTCCACGTCGTCTCCTGGCTCGGCAGCGAGCGATCGTCGATGACCACGATTGCGCCGCCGAGGTCCTTCACCGCGTCGAGGCTCGCCTCCCACGCGCGCAGCTTGCCGACCTCGCCCTTGTCGTCGATGCGCGCCAATGCCGGAAGGCCCTCGGCCACACCGACCACGAAGAGCTCATCGTTCCAGCGGTGAACACCCACCGGCTCGAGCCCCGCGGGGAGCGTGCGGCGCGCGCCGGCGTCGTGGTCGACGACGACGAGCTGACCCTCGACGTCGAGCCCGGCGAAGAGCCCGCTCGGCGCTCGCTGCAAATACCCGCGGACGCCGTAAGCCGGCAGCAGCTCGAGCCCTGGCACGCGCGTCTCGGCGAGCTCGTTGCCCGCGCTGTCGATGAAGCGCGCCTCGACCACGGTCGCGCCGTTCAGCTCGTAGCGAACGAGCACCACCGCCTCGTTTTCTACCGCGTCCGCGCCTACGCCGAGCACGGTGATCTGGCTCGCGTTCGCCGGCGAGAACGCCTCGAGCGACGTATACACCTCGGCGTCGAGATCGATCACGGCCTGGAACGGCACCGGATCCGTCGGCGCTTGGAGCCACGCGATGGTGGTGGTGCGCGACGGCGTCTCGCGCACCCAGGGCACGACCGCGCGAAAGCTCAGCGCCGAGCCCGAGCTCGGATCGTTCGGCAAGACGGCGTTGCAGCCACCGGTCGCACCCGACGCCCCGACGAGCGCGTCGCCCGACCAGTACCAAGCGCGATCTCTGCCGCGACCGACCATGCCGTGCACGCCGAACGCCGTGCCTGCCGTGAGCGTGCACCCGCCGCTCCAGCCTCCGCCGTGGTGACCCACGAAGAGCCGCGGCTCCTCGGGCGCGCGCGAGCCATACAAGACGTAGGCGTTGCCGTGGCGATCGCTGATCGGCGGCAAGAGCGAGAGCGGCGTCTCGCCCTTCACGTTGCCCGCATAGCGCAGCTCGCCGAAGTCTCCCGGCGCCGGCACTTCGACGCACGCGCTCGCGCCCGCCGCGACCAAGGCGAAGAGCGCGCCGCGCCTTTGGGCCTCGCCGAGCCCGCCGAGCCTGCCTCTTTCGCTCACTTGCCGACAGCGTAGTGCAACACGTAGTACGCGGCGTCTTCTCCTGCCGCGTTCGTGTAGTGCTGTCGGTGGACGATGGGAGTGAAGGTATAGCGGCCGAGCGCGAACTCGTCCTCGGGCGTGTTCGGATCGTCGGGCACCGGCGGGATGCTGCCCGAAAACTCGGTCTCTTTGCCAATCTCGATCGAGTAGCCCTGGGTCACGCCGAGCGAGGCCTCTCCTTCGACGCCGAAGCCGCCGACGTTGATCGAGCCGCTCACGCCGATCGTCGTCGTCGTCGCCGACTCGTTTGCCGTGCTCACTCCCTGGCCGAGCGCGAACCCGATGCTGCCGACGTCGCTCGCGGAGAACGTGGGCGTGTCGAGGAACACGAGATCGTTCGACGCGACCGGCTGTCCCATGAGGTTCTGCGGGGCCTTGGGATAGCTCGAGAGGTTGCCGACGCTCACGGTCACCGGGATCTCGGGCAGCGTGCCGAGGGCTCTCGCCATCGCGTTGTAGCGCTTGCTCGACCAGAGCTGCGTCTGCCCGCCGACTGGCACGTAGATGTCCGCGGTCTGCCCGTCGCCGCCGAGCTTCTTCTTCGGGTCCTCGGTGACGTAGCGATACTTGTGGTAGCAGCCGCACGAGAGCACGACCGCCGCATAGTCGCCGCCAAACTGCTTCGGATCGGCCACGATGGAGAAGGTCTGTCCGACCGACTTCGATTTGGTGACCGTCTCGGTGTAGCTGAAGTCCTTGCCGAAGAACGCGCCGACCTCGGCCTCGAACAGCGGAAACTCGGCGCCGTAGCTGATCGTCATTCCGACGTTGAGCGCCACCGAGCTCGAGACTCCCTCGCTCGTCGACTCGGTGCTGCCGAGCTGCACGTCGCTCGTGCCGTTCGCCAAACCCTGCTGGTACGGCGGGAGCATCAAGACCGCGATCGGCACGGCATTGCCCGGCACGAGCTCGGGGCCCGCGAGGAGCCGCCCCGAGGCCGAGTCGCCGTTCCAGTCGACGACGCTGACGCGCTGGGCGGTCTCGCCGACGTTGATGGCGTAGGTGGCGAGGCTCGACAAGCCCGCGCCCGAGCCACCGAGGATCTCGAACTTGTGATCGTCGCGCAGCACGGCGACTTCCGCCTTGCCGTCGGCGTTGCGGTCCCCGACGGCGACGTCGATGGTGCCGCCGCTCACGTCCTGCGAGGTCGTGAACGCCTCGGTCGTCGGCGAAAAAACGTGGACCCGATCGTCCGAGAAGCCCCACCACCCGCGATCCTCGAGCAACACGAGATCCGCGCGCCCCTTGCCGTCGAGGTCGCCGGCGCCGAGCGCACGCACCTTGAACTCGACGACCCAGCCGCGCGACGCCTCTTGCCCGGTCTTCTCCGCGTCGGTGTTCCAGACGATGACCTGGCTCTCTTCGCCGGCCTCGATGAGGACGACTGGCTCACCGAAGCCGTCGGCGTCGACGTCCGCGATGGCGATGTCTTTGCCGAGGGTGCCGTCGAGGCTCGCGCTGACGCACTTGTCGACCTCGACGTTGCAGAGCGCGATCTCTCCCGTGCTCGAGAGCGCGGCGAGCTCGTCGAGCCCATCGGCGTTCACGTCGCCCGACGCGAGCGCGACCGGCACGAACGGCAGCGCGATGGTCCCGAGGCCCTTCGGTCCATTGAGCAGTACGGCGCTGTCGCCCGCCACCGCGACCGCGATCGTGTGCGGACGCTCGCTCGTGAGCGCGCCGCCCGTCACGTCGACGACCTTGGCGCCCTTCAGATCCCAGGAATCGAGGTAGCTGCCGCCCTCGGCCTCGAAGGCGTCGATGAAGCTGTTGTCGCTGATGATCGCGAACTCGCCGTCGGTGCCGAAGTAGTGGTTCTCCCCCATGGGCGCGGCCGACTTGTACGACTGCGCGCAGCGCTGCATCTGGCACACGCCGCTCTCGCACACCTCGCCGGTCGCGCAGTCGGCGCTCGCCGCGCAGCTCACGTCCTCGTCGTGCGTCCACTCGTGGCCGCCGGGCGTCTCGCCGGGCTCCACGCGGTTCTTCGCCTCTTCTTCGTAGATGCACCCGGGCGTCGTGACGCCGAAGAACCCGACCGCAAGGATTGCTGCGAATGACCTCGTCATCATGGCCCCTCGATTTCGCGCGCGTTAAGCAAGACCCGGACCCGCGGCGGCCGCGAATCCACTCGAGCACTTACATTGTGCCACCGAACCGGATGGACATGTCGACATGGATCTCACGAGGCCCAGCCCCGCTGCGTGTTCGCGAGCCTGGTTTTGCCTTCGCTCGGCGATAATGGCGCTTGCATCATGACGCTCGCAGTCGACCCCGCCCGCCTCTGGAACCGCCTCCACGACCTCGCCGCCATCGGCGCGTACCGCGACGAGCACACCGGCCTCATGGGCGTGAATCGCCTCGCGCTCACCGACACGGACGCCGCCGGCCGCGCGCTCGTGAAGCGCTGGTTCGAGGAGGCGGGCCTCGCGGTGCGCGTCGATCGCATCGGCAACGTCTACGCTCGCCGTCGCGGGCTCGACGAGTCGCTGGCACCCGTCGTCGCCGGCTCGCACATCGACAGCGTGCCGACGGGGGGGGCCTTCGACGGCTGCCTCGGCGTGCTCGGCGCCCTCGAAGGGGTGCGCGCGCTCGACGACGCCGGTGTCGTGACGCGCCGTCCGATCGAGCTTGGTTTCTTCACCGACGAAGAGGGCTGCCGCTTCGGCACCGACATGCTCGGCAGCGCCGTCGCGTGCGGTCGCATTCCGCTCGAGGTCGCCTGGGCGCTCCGCGATCGCGACGGCAAGACCGTGAAGGAAGAGCTCGCGCGCATCGGATTTCTCGGCGACGCCGAAGAGCGCGTCGCGGCGCCGCATGCCTACGTTGAGCTTCACATCGAGCAGGGTCCGGTGCTCGCGGCCGAGGGCTTCGAGCTTGGCGTCGTCACTGGCGTGCAGGCGATCAGCTGGCAAGAGCTCACCATCGTCGGGAAATCCGCGCACGCGGGCACGACGCCGATGCACCTGCGCCGCGACGCGGGTTTCGCTGCCGCGCGCATCCACCTTCACCTCCACGAGATGATCGAGAGCGGTCGCTACGGTGCCGACATGCGCGCGACCATGGGGCGCATCGAGCCCGCGCCGAACCGCATCAACGTGGTGCCCGGCCGCACCGTGTGCACCGTCGATCTGCGCAATCCGGACGATCATGCGATGGCCGCGGCCGAGCGCGAGCTCGCCGCCTTCGTGCGGGCGCTCGGTGACGAGCTGCAGCTCGCGATCGAGACGCGGCAGACCGCGCGCACGGCGTCGATCGCGTTTTCGGGCGACGTACAGGAGGTGATCGCGCGTCACATGCGCGAGGCGGGCGTGCACCATCGCCGCATCCAGTCCGGCGCGGGGCACGACGCGCAGGAGTTCGCGGCAAAGTGCCCCACCGCGATGATCTTCGTCCCCGGCGAATACGACGGGATCAGCCACAACCCGCGCGAGTACTCTACGCTCGAGGCGTGCGCGCGCGGAGCGACGACGTTGCTTCGGACGATGGTCACACTCGCGAGCTGATCGCCGGCACGCGCGCACCGTCCGGGCGCCTCGCTTGCTTCCCATGGCTGCGAGCCCGAGTCGCGGGCCGCGCCATGGAACGCCGTCTCCTCGTCGTGTCGAACCGCCTGCCGGTGGCCATCACCCCGGCAGCGGGCACCTTGGCCGCGGGCACCTCGGCGGCGGGCACCTCGGCGGCGGACCCTTCGGCCGCGGGCACCTCGGCGGCGGACCCTTCGGCCGCGGGCACTTCGGCGGCGGACCCTTCGGCCGCGGGCACTTCGGCGGCGGGCGGACTCGCGCTCGCGCCGGGGAAGGGCGGCCTCGTGCGGGTGCTCGATCCGATCTTGCGCGAGCGCGGCGGAACGTGGGTCGGCTGGCCCGGATGCGAGCTTCGCCATCGGCACGTCTACGAGCCGATGCTCGAGGTCGAGAGCCGCGCGCGCGGTTACCGCATCGTCCCCGTATCGCTCGAGGCCGAGCTCGCTCATCGTCACTACGAGCGGCTCGCGAACGGAGTCCTCTGGCCGGCGTTCCACAACCTCGAGCGCATGGGGCCGATCGACTCGCGCGATTGGCACGCGTACGTCGCCGCGAACGCGCGCTTCGCGGACGCCGTCGAGTCCGTCGCCTCGCCCCAACGGGGACGTCGAGCTGCCCGTCGCCTCGATGAGCTCGGAGCGCTCGTGTGGATCCACGACTACCAGCTCGCGCTCGTCGGTGCCGAGCTGCGGCGCCGCGACCCCACGCGCTTGCTCGGGTTCTTCCTGCACATCCCGTTTCCGCCGCTCGAGAGCTTCGTGAAGATCCCCTGGCGCAGCGAGCTCTTGCAGGGGCTCTTGGCCCACGACCTCGTCGGCTTCCAGACCGAGCGCGATCGCGTGACGTTCCTCGATACCGTGCTGCGCCTCTTGCCGCACGTCCGCGTCGCGAGGGGCCGAGCGGGGGAGCGCGCGCTCGTCGAGCTCGTTCACGGTGGCCGCTCGACCTGGGTCGGAGCGTTTCCCGTCGGCATCGACGTGGGCCGCGTCGAGGCCACGGCGTCGAGCGGCGACGTCCTTCGTCGCGTGAAATCGCTGCGCGAAGAGCTCGGCGAGGTCGAGGTGTTGCTCGGCGTCGACCGCCTCGACTACACGAAGGGGATCCCCGAGCGGCTGCTCGCGTTCGGCCGCCTCCTCGAGCAAAACCCCGAGCTACGCGAGCACGTCGTCCTGGTGCAGCTCTGCGAGCCGAGCCGGGAGAACGCGCCGCAGTACAAAGAGCTCCGCGCGCGCGTCGAGGGGCTCGTCAGCGCCATCAATGGCCAGTACGCGACGCCCTCGTGGGTGCCCGTCCATTATCTGCGGCGGAGCTACGACCTCACGGAGCTCGCGGCGCTCTACCGCCTCGCGCGCGTGTGCCTCGTGACGCCGCTGCGCGACGGGATGAACCACGTTGCGAAGGAATACTGCGCGGCACGCGTCGACGGCAGCGGTGTGCTCGTGCTCGGCGAGCTCGCGGGCGCCGCCGCGCAGCTCCACGACGATGCGCTGGTCGTGAATCCCTACGACATCGACGGCACGGCACACGCCCTCTTGCGCGCGCTCCTGATGGAAGAGCCGCGCGTGCGCCAGAGGATGCGGGCGCTTCGGCAGAGCGTGGCGCGCGAGGACGTGCGCTGGTGGGCGCACCGCTTTCTCGAGGCCGCGGCGCTCGGTCGTGCGCGCATCGCACCCGTCGACGCCTTCCTGCCCGAGCTCGAGAGCCAGCGCGAGGCCCCATGAACGGGTACGCGACCGTCGGCGAAGGCGCCGGCCGCTGCATCGTCCCTGTGCACGCGCCCAACGTGCGCGTCGTCGTGGAGCGCGGGCTCGTGGTGACCGACGCGGCGCGCGCCGAGCTGCCCGACGGGGCGCTATTTCTCGACGGCGCCTACGCGGGGCCGCCGTTCATCGACAACGTGCGTCGCCACTACGCGCTCGATCACCACTCGGGGGTGGTGCGGCCCTTCACGCTCGCGACCTGCGAGCAGGCGGCGGTCCTCGTCGCGCTCGGGTTGCCGCTCGACGAGGGCGAGTGGCGCATCTATCTGAACGATCCCGATCTCGATGCGCTGCTCGCCGCGTGGGTGCTCGTCAACTTCGCCCCGCTTCGAGCCGACGACCAGCGGCTCATCGGCGAGCTCATGCCGCTCCTGCGCGTCGAGGGCAACATCGACACCTACGGCCTCGACCGCGCCGCCTTGTCGGGCGTCTTGCCGCGCAGCTACGCCGTCCACAAATCGCGGCTCGAGCGCCTGCGCGCCAACGAGCTCGAGCTGCGACGCTCCGGCGCGTGGGACGCATGCGACGCCGTCGCGTACGCCTGCGCGCGCCTCTCGGCGTTCGACGCCGCGCTGCTCGTCCGTGGGCGGCGCGATGCGTCTCGCCGGGCCCTCGAGCGGCGAGGCTTCGTGCGCGCCCGCAAGGTGGCGGTCCTCATGCGCTCGTCGGCGGGGATCTACGAGGTCGAAGAGGCGCTGCACACGCGCTACGGCGACGCGCTCGCGATCGTGGTGCTCGACCGCGGAGCGGGACACGTCTCGATCCTCATGGCCGATCCGTTTCTTCCGAAGTCGCTCGCCGACGTGTACCCGCTCTTGAACGCGGCCGACGGGCTCGCCGATCCGAGCGCGGGCAACGTGTGGGGCGGCGCGCGCGAGATCGGCGGCTCGCCGCGAAGAACGGGTACGGCCCTCGGCGGGGAGCAGGTCGTGCGCCTCGTCGCGCGGCTCTTCGCGATCGAGCCGAGGCTCGACGGCAGCACGCGCGCACCCAATGACCGAGCTCGGGTGCCGGTGGGGGCCTGAGTCACCCGACGAGAGCGCTCGCGCGATGGGTCCTCGCGGCCGCGAGATAAAGTAGGCCCGGCGGCCTATGTGTCGTGCTATACGTAGCCCATGCGTCGCGCAATGCCCTTGTTTGTAGCTTCTTTCTCGGCGCTCTTGGCGGCTTGCTCAGGCCAGTCGGCCAATCCGGCGGGCGAAGCCGGCGGCGGGGGCGGAGGCAGCGCCGCCTCTGCCGGCACGAGCACCGGCAGCGGCCTTGGCGACTGTCCACCGAGCGAGGTGTGCCTCAACGCTCCCGAAAACGGCATGCAGATCGAGAGCGTCGGCGAGGTGATCCAGCCCGGAGAGGACGTCGAGTACTGCGAGGTGTTGCAGCTGCCGGGCGATCCGTCCGAGACCTACTACGTCAACCGCTTCGAGGTCGGGATGGCGCAGCACAGCCATCACCTCATCGTCGCGGCGGCGATCCCCGGCTCCGAGACCGAGAAAGCCATGACGCTCGGGATGAAGAAGAAGTGCCTCGGGCCCGACGTGTTCGGCGGCGAGATCAACAGCGTCACCGGGAGCCAGCACCCCTACCACGAGGAGACGTTTCCCGAGGGCGTGGGCAAGGTGTTCCACGGCGGGCAATACCTGATCTTCGACTACCACTACCTCAACACCTCGAGCGCACCCGTGCAGGCGCGCGCCGCGGTGAACTTTCACACCGTCGACGCCTCGCAGGTGAAGCGTGTCGCGCGCTCGTTCGGCTTCTACAACTTCGGGATCGACATCCCGGCGATGAGCAAGGCGAGCTTCACCGACAAGTGCCACTTCAGCCATGACCTCATGGTGCACAAGGTGACGCGCCACACCCACAAGTTGGGCAGGGACTTCAGCGTCGCGTTCGCCGGCGGGACCCGCGACGGCGAGCACATCTGGACCTCGCCGAACTACGAAGACACCGAGTACGCCTTCGACGAGCCGGTGCTGATGCCGGCCGGAACGGGCTTCGAGTTCACCTGCGATTTCGACAACCCCACGACCGAGCCGGTCAAGTTCGGCGTGAAGGCCGACGACGAGATGTGCATTCTCTTCGGCAGCTGGTACGTCGCCAACGTTGGCGACGAGGTCCCCTCGCAGGGCTGCGACGTTTTCTGATCCTTGGCGCGTCGCCGGTCTGCAGCAGACGCTCGGCGTGGCTCGGCCGGTGTGCGCTGACGCGCGTCGTGCCTCGAACGTGTGCACGCGCGCTTGCCGTTCGCGCGCTTCTTTGCTCTTCTCCGCGCGTCGAGCGAACCGGAGAGAGCCATGAACGCCAAGTCACCCTGGAACACCGCGCGAGCGGCCCTGATGCTCGCCGTCGGTCTGGTCGGCTGCGGTCCCGCACAGGAGCAAGACGAGCGCCTCGGCGTCGCCGAGCTGTTCGAGGTGTGCGCCGATGGGCCGATGCTCGACGGCATCGACGTGTCCTATTACCAAGGCCAGCCCAACTGGTCGGCCGTCGCTGACTCGGGGATCCGCTTCGCTGTCACGCGCATCAACCACGGCGGCTTCATGGACCCCGAGTTCGACACGAACTGGGCGGCCATCAAGGACGTGGGCCTCGTCCGCGGCGCCTACCAATATTTCAATCCGGGCGGCGATCCGGTCGAGCAGGCCAACATCGTGGTCGACAAGCTCGGCATGCTCGGCCCCGGCGATCTCCCGCCCGTCATCGACGTCGAGTCGACGGACGGCGAGAGCGCGGAAGTCATCGCGAAGAACGTCGGCACCTGGCTCGACATCGTGGAAGCGGGCACGGGCAGAAAGCCCATCATCTACACCGGGCGCTATTTCTGGAACGACAACGTCGCGACCGACGCGCACAACGATCACCTGCTCTGGATTGCCCACTACACGGCCAACCCGTGCCCGAACCTGCCGCTCGCGTGGGCGGACTGGGGCATGTGGCAGTTCTCCTCGACCGGCAGCGTCCCCGGGATCTCGGGCAACGTGGACGAGAACCGCTTCAACGGCGACGAGCTCGCGCTGCAGGATCTAGCCGGCAACGGCCTCCGCGCGAGCGTCGTGTCGCTCGACTACGCGGACGAGCTCGAGGCGGGCGCGACCACGACGGTGACGCTGGTCTTGAAGAACGAGGGCGCGCGCGCGTGGGGCGACGCCACGTTCCTGGGCACGACCGAGCCGCGTGATCGAGCGAGCGCGTTCCAGGCCGAGGCGTGGGTGAGCGACCAGCGCGTGGTCAGCATGAAGGACGGCGTGGCGAGCGGACAGACCGTGACGGTCGCCTTCGACGTGCGCGCGCCGAGTGAGCCGGGCGAGTACGTGGAGCACTTCAACCTCGTCGAAGACGGCTTCGCTTGGTTCAGCGACACGCCCCCGGGCGGTCAGCCGAAGGACGACGAGATCGCGCTGAGTTTCCACGTCGTGCCCGCGAGCCCGAGCTCGTCCGTCGGGGTAGGCGCGGGCGGCGGGGACGCGTCGGGCGCAGGCGGCGCGGACGGGA
>SXGS01305886.1_pt1 | contig 22133 bp, 17 predicted proteins | sample 3174681 | NCBI WGS metagenome assembly SXGS01 (sample SAMN11356861, study PRJNA531348) | freshwater metagenome | isolation source: freshwater sample F1-80 | place: China: Fuxian Lake, Yuxi | collected 2017-12-25
AATCAATTGATGGTGTTAAATAGTCAAGACCTAAATCAAGACATGCCTTATCACGCGCTACGACTGTATTCCCATGAATTATATTTGAGTCAAGGTTCGGGAGTATTTTTTCATAGGTAGGGAGTGTATCCCCTGTTTCATCCTCAAGAAGCTTAATGAGGAGTCCAAATCGTGCTATTTCGACTGCGTTGTAATCTATATCTATGCCATATAGGCAGCTCTTTAGGAGTTCTTTTTTTATTTCAAAGGGAAGGCGATAATCGCCCTCAGAAACCTTGTAAAGAGCAGTTGTATTGCCGGATTCAATTATTGAGTTGATCGTTGCTTCAATAAGCTCATCGAATGATTTAATGATGAATCTGCCAGAGCCCGTAGCAACGTCAAGAATACGCAATGACATAATGGCTTCTTGGGATAGCTCGCCAGATTCACCCATCTCTATAAGCTTTGAGTTAAATACATCTTTCACTAAGTTATGAACGATATCTTGAGGCGTCGTTACAATCTCGCGACCCTCGTAGGCAGGCTTGGGCTCAAGCGTAATAAGGCCGTCAGCATTGACAGCTAATCGGTTCGATAAAAAAAGATCGTAAACCTGCCCGAGGAACTCGGCATCAAGGACGCCGAAACTATATGGAGAGTTAGGGGCGTAAATTTCATCAACGATATTAAGGAATACGGCTGGTTCAATATGGTACTTGCTGCTTAATCCGTCTTTCTTAACATCGAAAAGACCCGTATTGTAACGCTTATCCATATCCCTAAAAAATGAGCGCAACTCAAGAATGTCTTTCTTTCTTGCCACCTTCCTGAGACGTTCCTCTCCTTCTATCCCCCTATCCTCACACATTCTTATAAAAATTATTCTGTTGATTAGTTTTTGTGTAATGTCGGAAAGATAATTAAGATCAAGCTCCTCATACCGAGATAAAAGATCCGAGGCAAGACTGATTCGCCACTTATTAATTCTTTCTAGAAATGATTGCCCTGATGGGCTAGTGCCATGTGATCTCTGACCATGCAATCTTTCAATTGAACCTAGAGAGACACTCTCGCGCCCCAGCTGGTCTATTAAGTATGGCATTTCAGTCAAGTAATCTTTATAGTCGATAGAACGAATAAGAGCTACGTCTGCATCGTCAGTAGCCTTAGGTTCGACACTTGCGTTATAAATGCGAATGGTTCTGAAATTCGTAAGTACGACAATTTTGTGGTTGGCTGTAAATCCATAGCTTCTTGCTTGGAATGCACTTTCTTTATGAATCCTTATATCAACAGACGGTCTCTTTGCCTCAACAAAAAAAATACGGTTAGTCGCAATTCTGAAAGAATAATCAGGTTTTTTGGATGCCTTCTCAGATATTTGTGTCTCTTCTCTAAGGACATCTCTTTTCGAAAATGATAAGCGCTGACGGTTTGACATATCCCAGCCAAGAGCCTCAAAGAAAGGATCAATAAATTCAATCCTTGCTTCGGTTTCTTGATAGCTTGATTGGCTTGATATATATCTTTTTTCATCAAGACTAAAAGAATCAACAAGATTTTTTATTATTGTTATTTCGTCATTCATTTAATGCTATTCCGATAAAAGTCTGTGGCGGCGATTTTTAATTCTTAACCATGCGTGATGGATGACATCTGCTTCTTTTTCAGTTAGTCCCGCAGAAATTAAAACCTTTTTATCTTGTGCCTTAATAAGGCCGACATGGTCTTTTGATGATTCAATTTTTTCATTTAATTCTTGAATCTCGCACTCATCAAAGTCGACCAATGGTATTAATACCTTTTCGATCTCGGAGGGAACAAGCTCCAAAACACCACCGCCATAATGGCGACCTTCGAGTTCAGCTGTCAGGGCTGTAAGGCTGTTCACAAAACTACAAACAATAGATATGGCATCAACCTTCGATGAAATTCTATATGCAGTGTCTGTAGTATATGCGCCGGCAGAGTTCAAGATAAGGCGCGGGTAGTTATGGGATCGCTTAAGCATTCCTATCTCTGTCTTATATACAGATGGAACGGTATACCATGGCTTTCTAATTCGACACTTATACCTTTCATGAAGACTCTGAGCCTCACCTTCGGCAATGTATTTTTTTGCGCCGGGTGTTAATTCGGCGTAGTCTACATTATGTATGTATACAAAATTAGTTGGAAAACCCTTCTTGCCATTATTTTCATGAGTAGCATGGCTATAAATTATGCCCTTGCAATGCTCACTTCGGCCAAACATGGGGTGTACATAATTATGCAGCTGATATTTTTCTACTGTTTCGTCATCAACCAGGAAAAACTTATTTGCCCCGGTAACAATTCCGACATCAACTCTCGCAATATCTGAAAACTTTTTGACCATAGGAAGGGATCTGGCTTTTTCAAAAGCATCAATCTCTTCTTGCTCAAGAAAAACCTTCATCCATTTGCCGTTAAGCAGGCTTCCAGAAACGCACTCAGCTTTATCAAAAATAGAGTCAGGGCATGAATCTAAAAAATCGTTGTTTGGTGCAGAAATAACGCTGACACCAAGGGACTCAGTACTTTCTGATATTTTTTTCTCTGCCATTAATAAGACTGTACCTTGCAACGCGTCCTCAAAAAGAAGCTCGTTCGGGTCAATCATTACAATTTTTGAACACTTGCGAAGCAGGTAGTCACGAAGTGAGTTTGCATGCAACACATGAAGTATTTCCGATGGTATTACCATTGCCAGGCGACCACCAGGCAATAGCATATCTATACCAGCTATTACGAAAGGAACCCAGGCATTTGTATGCTTGGTGAAACCAAGGTTATTCTTTTTGAATATTTTTTCGGAATACTCTTGATCTTTTGGCTCTAGATACTGGTAGCGGATATATGGTGGATTTCCGATTACAGCGCCATATGTGCCCCACATATTCTCACTGGCAAGAAACCACTCAAGAAAGTCTTCGTTTTTTATTTCACACTCAAGCATTTCATTGTCAAGTGATAATGAATAAGCCTTCTCTGCCTCTGATTTTAATATTTCGATGCCAGTTAATGACAGCTTGTAGTCATGCAGCCCCTTTAATGAGCCGATGAATGACCCATCGCCGCAACTGGGCTCTAATATGCTTTGCGGTTTTTTATTTAATGCCCACTTAGCCAAGAATGATGAAATGTCTGTAGGCGTATAATAACCGCCACGTAGCTTATCAACTGACTCGTTTTCTTTAAAATTCATGACTACTCACTAATTTTGCACTTCTACGAATAGCCACTTTCGATGGTAACAAAGTCTAAAGGCGTATTTCACTTACGCCCATAGCCTTCATACATTGCAAGAAAAATGAAAAGCTAAATGTACCTCGATTAATCTTATTGGCTAAGCCTTTGTAGCTTTCTTCTACACCAATAAGAGCTAATCGCTTTATAAGCTCTTCATAGCTAATCCCTGCAAGGGCCATCTGCCCCTTCAGCAAATTCGTAGCGTGCGTGCTCCAGGTTTCTTCGACCATGGTATGGTCTCACCTCTTTGAGGAAAATTCAACGTATATGTTGAAAAATAAACATATTTAGTGATTTTTACGGGCCAGGCAGCTGGCCTTCGTGATTTTTTGAATGATAAAGCAGATGCCACTGGTTGATCATTTTCTGCGAACAAAAAAAATCGACATACCAACCAGGGCATGCCGATTTTTTCGACGAAGGTTTCTATCACGGATAGGTGAAGTTCAGTGGTGAATCTACACCCGTAATGACTTGATTCTGCCTGATGTTAAGACTACACCTCTGGCAGGATTTTTCAACAGATTACCCCAACGGCTTGAGTCTGACTGGCCTTTTTGTTCTCAGTGTTTCGCAATCAGGTTTCCGGCGTGGAGGCCGCATTCCTTTTGCGTGGCTTCCTCCCACCACCAGCGTCCTTCGCGCTCATGTTGATTGGGCAGCACAGGGCGCGTGCAGGGCTCGCAGCCAATGCTGATAAAGCCGCGCTCATGCAGGCTGTTGTAAGGCAACTCCAGCATGCGGATATAAGCCCAGACGTCTTCACTGCTCATCTGCGCCAGTGGGTTGAACTTGTAGAGCGGGCGGCCTTCGGCAGAAAAGGCGGCATCAAGCTCAACCGCGGCGACCTGGCTGCGGGTGCCCGGGCTTTGATCGCGCCGCTGGCCGGTGGCCCACGCCTTAACCGTAGACAGCCTGCGGCGCAGTGGTGCGGTTTTACGGATACCGCAGCATTCGCTGTGCCCATCCTTATAAAAGCTGAACAAGCCCTTATCTTTGACCAGGGCTTCAAGCGCAGCTGTTTCAGGCGAGAGAATATCGATGCTGATGCCGTAGTGTTCGCGCACCTGATCGATAAAACGGTAGGTCTCTGGGTGCAGACGGCCGGTGTCGAGGCTGAAGACTTTGACGTTTTTATTGATCTTCCAGGCCATGTCGATCAGCACAACATCTTCGGCCCCGCTGAAAGACAACCACAGGTCATCGCCAAAATGCTCGAAGGCCAGTTTGAGAATGTCTTGGGGTGACTTATTGGCGTAGTTTGCCGCCAGTTCGGCTGCATCGAAGGGTTGGCTCATCGGGCTGTATTCCTAGTTAGAGTGACGCTGCGCGTCTTGTGCGGCGATGGTAGCAAACGCGAGTTATACGCCTAAATAACGATGTACCGGGGTATACCTTTGATTTGGGTATAAGGCTTGCATTGCAGAGCCTTGGGTGAGTCGCTAGAGTGCCGCCTTCTTAGATAAATCCAAGTTAGGAGTGTCCTGTGGAAATCGCGTGTCTCGACCTGGAAGGCGTGTTGGTCCCGGAGATCTGGATTGCTTTTGCTGAAAAAACCGGTATCGAATCGCTAAGAGCGACCACCCGGGATATTCCGGATTACGACGTGCTGATGAAGCAGCGCTTGCGCATTCTGGATGAGCACGGCTTGAAGCTTTCCGATATTCAGGCGGTGATCGCCACCCTCAAGCCGTTGGACGGCGCGGTGGAGTTTGTCGACTGGTTGCGTGAGCGATTTCAGGTGGTGATTTTGTCGGACACCTTCTACGAGTTTTCTCAGCCGCTGATGCGTCAACTGGGCTTCCCGACGCTGCTGTGCCACAAGTTGATCACCGATGAAACTGACCGCGTGGTGGATTACCAGTTGCGTCAAAAAGATCCAAAACGTCAGTCAGTGTTGGCATTCAAGAGCCTTTACTACCGCGTGATTGCAGCCGGTGATTCGTATAACGACACCACCATGCTCAGCGAAGCTAATGCCGGCATCCTGTTCCACGCACCTGAGAATGTCATCCGCGAATTCCCGCAGTTCCCGGCTGTGCATACCTTTGAGGACTTAAAACAAGAGTTTCTCAAGGCATCTAATCGCTCGTTGAGCCTGTAATACGCCTTCACGTGGTATGTAATAAAAAACCGATGCCGGGTAACTGGCATCGGTTTTTTGTTGCGCTAGGTTTAGCCAAGCAGCGTTTTTGCTGCGGCTAATCGCAGGACTGCTCTAGGGTGTCGAGCAGCACTTTGACCTTGGTGATGGACTCTTGGTATTCGGCTTGGACATTTGAGTCCGCCACGATACCGCCGCCGCCCCAGCAGCTGATTTGTCCGTCTTTAGCCAACAGGCTGCGGATGGCAATCGAGCTGTCCATCTCGCCGCGTACGTCCAGATACAGCAGTGAGCCGCAATACAGTGCCCGGCGCGTGGGTTCCAGTTCATCAATGATTTGCATGGCGCGGATTTTCGGTGCACCGGTGATCGAGCCGCCCGGAAAGCTGCCAGCGATCAGGTCCAGCGCATCTTTGTCTGTCGCCAATTCACCGGTCACCGCGCTGACCAAATGGTGCACATTGGGGTAGCTCTCCAGCGCGAACAGTTCTGGCACTTTGACCGAGCCTATGCGGCATGTGCGGCCCAAATCATTACGCAACAGGTCAACAATCATCAGGTTTTCAGCGCGGTCTTTAAGGCTGCCGAGCAAGTCTTCCGCTTGGGCCTGATCCTGAGCCGGTTCCGCGTGGCGCGCTCGCGTCCCTTTTATGGGACGCGTCTCGACCTGGCCCTTGCTAATACGCATAAAACGCTCGGGCGAGAGGCTGATAATGGCGGCGCCATCCGCTAATACCTGATAACCCGCAAAAGGCGTTGGGCAGGCTTTACGCAGTGCCTGATAGGCGTTCCAGGGCGAGCCTTGATAGCGTGCGCGAAAACGTTGGGCAAAGTTGACCTGGTAGCAATCACCCGCCCGGATATAGGCCTGGATGCGCGCGAAGCTCGCTTGATAGTCAATTTCACTGAGGTCTGATCTAAAGCGCTCCAGCAGCTTGAACGGCTCTGCGGCGGTCGGGTGGCCTTGGCTAAATAGCTGAAAAAGGCGCTTTTGCTCGGCGTCGCTCACGCTTGGATGAAAGATCAACTGGCTGCTTTGCTGCTGGTGATCGGTGATCAGTGCCCAGGCGTACAGCCCAAAGCGTGCATCCGCCAGATTGAGATCATCCACCGCCAAGGCGGGCAGTTGTTCCACGCGACGTCCGAAGTCATAGCTGAGATAGCCAATCAATCCGCCGACAAATGGTAAATCAAGATCATCAGGCGCATGACACTCACCAAGAACGCCAAGGCTCTGCCGCAAGCGTTGCAGGAAAGCGTTGGCCGTTTCGTCGGCGCTTGGTGCCAGTTCTGCCAATGGCCAAGCGCTAAGAAGATCATAGCGTCCGCGCTGCGCCGTGGGCCGGCCTGCATCGAGCAGAACAGCACCCGGTGCATCGATGAGCATACTGAAGTAAAGGGAAGGGTCTGCGTGATAGGGCAGAGCCTGTACATGACAAGTAGGCATATGACACGTTCAAAGTGTGCGAAGCCTGATTGTAGAGCCTCGCCCACATTCATCCTAGCGCTGAACATGGGTTTACTCGGAAGCCTTGCGCTCATTAGTATGAGTGCAGCCCCGGATATTCACGCAACGCCTAAAACAATAATGACTACGGGATAAAGGCAATGGATGACGTTATGGATCCAGCCGCTGGAAGCCTCCTGCGTGCCAAATTGATGCCGCCTCAAGCTGTTTCGGACAATCTGCTCCGGCCGCAGTTGGAAGCAGCCCTGTGTGCCAATGTTCATGCCCGTGTGCTTCTGCTGGCCGCCCCGGCGGGATTTGGTAAGACCAGTGCCCTGGCCGCCCTGGCGCGACTGCGTAAACAGCAAGGGCAAAACGTTGCCTGGTTGTCGCTTGGGCCGGGCGATGACGAACCCTCACGTTTTCTTCTGCAGCTCATTGAGGCGCTGTGCAGTGCCTTGCCGAATTTTGGCGGCGAGGCGCTGGCTTATCTGCAGAACACTATGCGTGTGCCCGTTGCTGCTGTTATGGAAAGCCTGCTGGCGGAGTTGGCGCAACTGGAAGCGCCGCTGCTTCTGGTGGTGGATGATCTGCACTTGATTCAGGATAACGAGTTGCTTACTGCGCTCAATCGACTGATCAAGTTCGCCCCTGACAGTTTTACCCTGGCCATTGGCAGCCGCTCTCAGCCGGCGCTCAACTTGGCGACCCTGCGCGCTAAAGACCTGCTGGTAGAAATTGGCGAACAGGAATTGCGGTTGAGTAAGGCGGAAACCCGCGATTATTTGCAGCGCAGTGGCCTGCAATTGGATGCGGTGGCGTTTTCGGCGTTGTACAGCCAGACCGAAGGTTGGATGGTGGGCGTGCACCTCGCCAGCTTGTGGTTGCGCCACCAACCCCAGGCCGCCGCTCAGATTGCTGATATGGGCACTGATCAGGTGGCTGTGGGCAACTATTTACTGCGCAGTGTGTTTGAACAGTTACCGGTGCCCAAGCAGGAGTTGCTGCTGGCGCTTGGCATCGCTCAGCAACTCAGCGGTGACTTGGCCAATGCCCTGACGGGGCGGCAAGATGGTCAGCAACTGCTGGAAGAGCTTGAGGCCATGCAGTTGTTTTTGTTGCCCCTGGACCATGAGCGGCTGTGGTATCGCTTCCACAATTTGTTTGCTGATTTTTTACGCAATCGCTTAAAAGAGTGTGACCCCGAGCGCTTTAAACAGCTGCATTTCAATGCCAGCCTCTGGTTCACCAATCACCATATGCAGAATTTGGCCATTGAGCATGCGTGCCTGGCTGAAGATGCTGAAATGCTGGCGGCCTTGGTTGATGGCTGCGGCCTTGAGCTGATCAATCGCGGTCAGCTCAACTTGATCTACAAGTGGCGCCAGCATGTGCCGGACGAGATTGCCGAGCGCTTCCCGGTATTGGTGTTGGCCGATGTTTGGATTCGCGCTGCTGAGCTGAGCCTAAACGAAGCTAACCGCATGCTTGATGAGTTGCTCGATCGTTGGAGTGAGAGCAAATCCAGCGGGCCATTGAGCGATAAAGTACTGGCTACCATGGCGGTCAAATCGGTTATTGCCCTGCAGAAAGACGATTTGCAATCGTGCATCAGCCTTGCCAGGCGCATTGAAGCGCAACTGGGGCAGCACACTGCGTTTCTTGAAGTGGCCATGCTGATCGTGGGCGCATTGGCCAATGTGATGATTGCTCAACCGGATCAGGCGAAACGCTTGCTCGCCTTGGCGCAGCAGCGTAATCACTTCCTGGAAGGCCGCTATCTGGATATGCAGTTGGCCAACGTTGAAGTGTTGATGAGCTTTGAGCAGGGGCAGGTGCGTCAGGCTGAATTGTTGTTTGCACAACTGCGTGCCCGTGTAATGCCCTGGTTTGCTGATCGTTCGCGGGCACTGGCACTGCCGACAATCAGCGAAGCACTGATCGCCTACGCCCAAGGGCGCTGGGAGGGCACCGAAGAGCGTTTGCGTTGGGCCTTATCGACGGTGGATGTCATCAACCCCGTGGACCTCTACGCGCAGGGCATGTTGTGCATGGCCCATGTGCAGCGCATGCAAGACAACCCTAAAGACGCCCACGCCACGCTGGTGCTGATGCAGAACCTGGCTGCGCGCAATCAATCCTGGCGTTTTTATGCCCAGTCAGTGGGCGATGAAGTGGCGCAGATTCTTCAAGAGCCTGCCGCCGACCGTTTCAAACGCGCCGAACTGCGCCTCAAGTCGGTGGACTGGAACAAACTGGCTGAGCATTACCCGCACATGCGCTTGAATCCGGTGCTATGGGTGCGTGGCCTTACACGTATTCGTTTGCAGCAGGCGCGCGGGCATTACAGCGAGGCGCTTCATGAAATTACTCAGTTGCGCAGCACCTTGCTCGACAACTGGCATGGCCTGCAGCGTTTGCGTCTCGATCTGTTGGCCGCGCTGAGTTATCAGCGCTTGGGTTACCAAGAGCGGGCGCAAAGTCTTTTGGTGCAGTGTTTGATCGGCGCGGAACGCGAAGGGATTCGTAGTTTGTTTATCGAAGAGGGCGAAGCCATTCGCCTGTTGTTGCAACAGTTGGAGTCAGCCGAACGTCAGCCAGCACTGCAGGGTTTTATTCGTGGGATTTTGCTGATTTGGCCTGGCAGCACTGGGCGGCAATCGTTGGAGGTGCTGGAGGAGGGGCTGACCGAGCGTGAACGTGAAGTGGTGTGCTTGGCGGCGCAAGGTATGTCCAATGAAGAAATTGGCCAGCAACTTTCCCTGGCGCTGGGAACGGTCAAGTGGCACCTGCACAACATTTACGAAAAGCTCAAGGTGCGTAATCGCACCCAGGCCATCCGGCGTGCCCGCGAACTGAGTCTTCTGGATCTATGAACAATCAAATCTCGCCCACCCAGGGCACGCTACCGCTGTTGCGTACCAAGCTGTTTCCGGCGGAATCTGCCGGGCGTCCTTTGCTTGAACGCTCGGTTTTGCTGGATCGCTTGTTCAACGCCCGCTCGCAACGGCTGATTCTATTGAGTGCGCCCGCCGGGTTCGGTAAAAGCACGGTGCTGAGCCAATTGCGTTTGCGCTTGCTGCAAACCGGTGCCTGTGTGGCGTGGTTGTCATGTGATGAAGCCGACAGTGAGCCGCAGCGTTTGCTGCATTACCTGATTGCCTCAATTGAAGCGCAGCTAACGGGCTTTGGTGCCAGCACGACGCGTGTGTTGCGCGACGACATGAGTGCGCTTAACGAAGTCTTGCTGGACTCTTTCATCGCCGATCTAAAGAAAGTTCAGGGCGAGTTGTACCTGATTTTTGATGATTTTCATCGCGTGCGTCACGCTGACCTCGGACCCTTGGTCAAGTATTTCTTCCAGCAACTGCCGCCTAACGTTCGTGTCATCGGCAGCATGCGGCACAAACCCAAAGAACCGGATCAAGCCCCGCTCAGCGCCTCCTGGTTTATGTGGATTCAGGCCGACGAATTGCGCCTCAGTCGTGCCGAGACGCAAACCTACTTTAGTGATATCAAACAGATTGAGCTCAGCAGTGCCGAGTTGGACTTGCTGTACCGGCGCACCGAAGGCTGGGTGACGGCCTTGCACTTGGTGGCTCTGGCTCTTGCGCGGCATCCGGATCGCAGCAGTTTCCTCCAGCGACTTTCTGGCACGGAGCGCAATATCGCCGACTATCTGGCAGAAGATGTACTTACCCACCTGCCCGCTGAGCAGCAGCAGTTTCTTGAGCAAACATCGGTGCTCGATGAATTTAATGCTGAATTATGCAATGCCCTGACCGGGCGCTCCGATGCCGAGCAAATGCTTAAGCGCCTGCAAACGGCGCAATTGTTTGTGATCGCGCTGGATGAGCAGGGTGAATGGTTTCGTTATCACCACTTGTTCGCTGAGTTTTTGCAGGGGCGCTTAAGTCGTCAGGGCGACCCCACTCATTTGTTGCATGCCGCCGCGCGCTGGTGTGACAGCCACGAGCTGACTGATAAATCCGTCAAATACGCTTTGCGCGCGCGCGATTACGCCTTTGCTGCTGAATTGCTCGAGCGTCAGGGTGCCACCCTGATCGCTGGTAATCAGGTGTACGGCATTCTGGCGATTCTCAAGGATGTACCGGCTGAAGTGATTCGCGAACATCCGGTCTTCCAGATTTACTACGCCTGGCAACTGGCGTTCGAGCAGAAATATGCCGAGGCCGAAGCGCTGATCGAAGAGGTGAGTTCGCGGCTTATGCAGGGCCGTGGCAAACCGATGCATTTTGGTCTGGCGGTGTTGTTGGCGGTAGCGCAGGTGCTTAAGGCATTGGTGCTGCTTTACCAGGACAAGCTGGAGGCCGCTCTCAAGGTGGCGCGTCACTGGCTCGCATTGGTGCCAGATAACCAGCCGGTTTTCCGTGCCAGCATGTCCTGTATTCAGGCCGCTGGTTATGCGTTGCTCGGTGAGTTTGGTGATGCGGCCAAAGCCATTGCGGTAGCCCGGGCCAACCTGGAGCGGGCGGATAGTGAATACCTGCATGCGGTGGTCAGCCTGATCGAGTCGCTGATCTGCAAAGAGATGGGCCAACCTGAGCGCGGCCGTCGCTTGGCGGAAACTGCGCGGGCGCGCGTCGAGCAGGTATTTGGCCGTCGTAGCCGTGTCGGTGGGCCGCTGTCTTTGGCCTATGCAGACTTACTGTACGAGCAGGATCGGCATGCGGCGATTCTTGCTGAACTCCCCCTGGCCACCACTTGGCGCGATGTGGCCACGCCCGTTGAACTGGTCAGTCGCGGCAAATTGGTCATGGCTAAGGCACGTTTTTATGCTGGCGAAGGTGAGCAGGCCCTGGCTGATTTAGATGAATGGCTGGCGGGGTTACATGGGCCAGGCTATGAGCGCGTTTACGCATTGGCCATGGGCTGCAAGGTGCATTTTTTGCTGTGGTTGAGCCGACCTAACGAGGCTGAGCGCACGTGTATGCAGTTGCAGCGACACTTGGCTGTATTAACACCTGGCCGTTACAGCGATGTCGAGGCCGCTCTAGCACTGTGTGAAGCGCGGCTAGCCCTGACTGAGCGGCGAGCTGACAAGGCGCAGAACACGCTTGAACTCGCCCTGACCAAACAGTCGGCTGAACACCAGCGCGATCGGCGTTTGCGCCTGGCCTTGTTACTTTCTGTGGCGTACTGGCGCAAAGGTAACAGCGATAAAGCCTTCGCCCTGTTCCGCTCAACCCTCGAAGACGCTTGGGCCTGTGGTTACCGGCGAATCTTTCTCGATGATGCACTGTGGTTGTTACCGCTTTGGGACGCATGGTGCGCAGCAGAGCCTGCCCAGGCGCATGCATGGCAAGGGCTTGCTGAGCAGTTGCGCGAGCAGTGCCGCAGACTGTCTATAAATCTAGAAAATATCGATGATAATCAAGATGTTAGTCATCGGGAGCGAGAGATATTGCGGTTGGTGGCGGCGGGGTTGTCTAACCGTGACATTGCTCAGGCCGTGCATTTGTCAGAAGCGACCATCAAGTGGCATCTGCACAATCTTTTCGCCAAGTTGGGTGTGCGCAGCCGTACACAGGCCGTTCTAAAAGGTAAAAGTTTGGGGTTGTTGAGTGAGGCCTGATGGCCGCGCTGATCCAGCATGCTGGTTCGGCGCTCCATCCCTTGGATGGGCTGCCAGCCAAGGCTGAGGTCGGTAGCTTTGATACAGGACGAGAAGCATGGTGCTTCACGATTCCAAGCCTGACGCGAATAGGGAAGCAGTGTCAGACCTGGTGAGTGGCGTGAGCTGCTGTAGCTGATACGGACAGGAGTCCGGTGCAGCCTGCCGGGGACAACCCATTAGTGAACTGTGGAGACAATAACAATGAAAACCCTCAAACAACTGGCTCTGGCTACCGCTGTTCTGGCTGTTCCTTTTATGGCTCAAGCTGAACTGAAGGCTATGGATGACAGCGCTCTGTCCAGCGTAACCGGTCAGGACGGCATCAGCATTTCTGGTAGCTTCAACGGCTCCATCGGCAGCGTTGTTTACACCGACGGCGACGCCAACGGCGGTTCGCTGCGCCTGGAAACCATTGCGTTTACCGGTTTCAACATTGCTGACGACGCACCGGTCAAGGTCGATGTGGTCACCAATGCCGGTGGTACTCAGCAACTGCAAATCAGCCTGCCGACCATCACCGGTCAGCTGAGTGTTGGCGCAATCAAAGTGGGTGACACTACCGCTGCCAGCATGGGCTCTTTGGCTGTTAACGATCTGAACATGGCTGGCACCACTGTGAAAGTTTGGGGCCACTAAGTTCGCTTAGTCGATCGATGTGCTGAAAAGTCTTATCGGCCATGGCCGGTAGGACTTTTCTATTGAGGTTAGGGGCGCGCTAATTCAATGGTTGAAATTCTACTGGGCAGTCTGATCAGCGTGTGGGGGTTCACCGAAGCGGTGGATACCAAGCCGCCAGCCCCGGGCACTGTCTATATCAACCAACATCTACTGCCTAATGGGCCGCTGCGAGAGTCGGTTACGCTTGAGCCGATGAGCCAGTTGCAGTTTCGCAATGTTATTCGTCAGGCCTATGACTACAGCTGCGGTTCTGCTGCGCTGACCACCTTGCTGGATTATTTTCTGGGGCTTAATTTGCAGGAACGCCAGGTAATGGAAGGGCTGCTGCAGTTCGGTGAAGCCGACAAGATCGTCGAGCGCCGCGGCTTCTCGTTGCTCGATATGAAGCGCCTGGTTACAGCACTGGGGTACAAGAGTGGTGGTTTTCGTGCCGAGTTTGCAGACCTGGATGCACTTGAACACCCGGCTATCGTGCCGATTGAATATGCCGGCTTTAAGCATTTTGTGGTCGTGCGTGACGTCTATAACGATCACGTGTTTGTTGCCGACCCAGCGTTAGGCAACATCAGCTTTACCCGTGCACGTTTTGAGGAAGTATGGGATCAGAACGTACTTTTTGTGATCTTCCCCAGTGGAAATGAACCGCCCAATGCCTTGGCGTTGAGCGATCAGGACTTGCGCTTGGTCGATGACCGCACAGTAAGCCTGTTGGCATTTCGCGAGTTTCCGCAAATGACTAAATTTATCGACAACCAAGCCACGGAGCTGGGCTCGATGGGTGATATTCGATATATCCGTCGTAAGTGAACCGCCCGATATAACAATAATGATGTGGGGGCTCTGCCATGAGAGTGTTGCCTGTTGTGTGGCTGGCCATTTTGGCAAGTACTGTTTGTGGTGCCGCGTATGCCGATACAGCGTCGGTGGATGATGCCCGTGAAGCACTGAGTAAGCAGGAAGACGATGTCGACAGCGCCAGGGCGTTGGAGGAGGTTTTTCAGGCTGCAGAGAAAAGCTACACCTTGCTGAAAAAAGGCGAGCGCACGCTGACCTATGGCTTCGACTATTCCTTAGTGCGAGATACGGTTATCGAGACAGTACGCACCGGCAATAACAATGTCTTTAGTGTGATTGGCCAGAGCGAAGCGCAGCACACCTTCACTAACTCGTTCACCTTTGATTACGGTGTGTGGGACAACCTGACGTTTAGTGTTCGCCTGCCTTTGATCGCCAAGTACGACACCGAGCGTGACTTGAACGCTTATAGTTTGGGTGACGTTTCGGCCAGCCTGCGCTGGCAGCCATGGACATCCCTGCGCGGTAAACCGGTCACCACGCTATACGCCACCTTGGGCTTGCCCACGGGTAACAGCCCCTACGACATCAATACGCAGAGTGATCTGGCTACAGGCAGTGGCACTTACAGCCTGGGTGTAGGTGCCAACCTCTCCTATGTAATTGACCCCGTCGTGCTGTTTGGATCGCTGGGTTACACCTATAACATGCCGATCACGGGTATCGGCCAAGTGCGCGGTGGCCGCTTGCTGGAAGAGGTGGACCCCGGCTCATCGTTCTCACTCAGCATGGGTTTTGCCTACGCCTTGTCCTACGACGTGTCACTGGCCACCTCCTATCAAATGTCACATTCGCTTAAGCCAACGTTCTCATTTGCCGATGGCGATGCTGAGGGGCGCGGGCAAACCAGTGCGGTGATGAATTTCTCGCTCGGCTTGCGAACCTCACCGGAGCGCATTGTTAACGTCAATGCCGGCTTTGGTATGACGGAAGATTCGCCGGATGTGTTGTTGGGCGTCTCGATGCCTTTAGACATCAAAGGCCTCAAGGCCCAATAAAGGCGAGCGAACTCATCATGATCAAGCGAGTTTCGCTGCTTGCGCAGGCGATTGCCGGGGCTGCTGCGCTTTATGCCGGGCTGGCCGATGCTCAGTTGGCGCAGAACCTGACCATTGGCAGCCCCAAAGCCATGGCATTAGGCAATGCCATCACGGCCGACTTTAGCGGTATTGATGCCGTGCATTACAACCCAGCGGCTCTGACCAAGCTCAAAGGTCGGCAAACCACCATGAAATTCATCACAGGCATGATGGACATCCGGGCTGAATTTGATGCGCCAGAGGGGTACGGCAGCAATTTCCTAGGTCTCAATGATGACCCTGTGGCCAACTCATCCAGCCGTGCCGGTTCGGCCATGATGTACCTGCCGGGTGTCGGTGGTGCCGTCGAATTGCCGATGCTGTTTGCACCCTTGGCCGGGTTGTCGATTAACCCACCGGGTTCCAAGATTACCTTCGCCACCAACGTGTATACCCCGCAAGCCCTCGGCTTTGCCCGTGAGGATGACGATCCTGGTCGTTATCAAGGAAAGGAGTTGGTGATTCAGCGGCTGACCTATTTTTCCCCGTCGGTGGCTTATCAGGTAAACGATGAGCTGTCTGTTGGGCTATCAATTGGTTTCTCGCATCAGGCCATGGCGCTCAACCAAGACTTCCGTGCCCCTGGTGTTCTGACCGGCTTTACCGGCGTGGCGCAAGATGCACTGTGTACGGTGCAAGGTAACCCCTTCGAGTTGCTGCTTAATTTGTGCGGTGGCGATTTGGGGCCGTTCACTGATATTGCCAATATCGATATCGACATGCAGCAAAGCCTTTCACCCACCTGGAATATTGGCTTTCTCTGGGAGCCGACTGACTGGTTCGCTTGGGGGGCGGTTTACCAGAGTGAAGCCAAGATGCGTCTCAAAGGTCGTTATGTCGTTGAGTACTCCGAGGACTGGCAGGGCTTTTGGCAAGGTCTTGATTCATCACTTATAGGCGCAATCTTTAATAGTCTGACGCCCAGTGGCGTGTTCAACGAGGAAGTCGGTAATGTCTCGCTGGACATGACCTATCCCGCGCACTTTTCAACGGGCCTGAAACTCAAGCCGCATGATCGCTGGCAGATCAATTTTGATCTGAAGTGGACTGACTATGCTGCGTGGGACAAATTTGAACTTGAGTTTGATCGCGAACTGGACGTGTTGACCATCGCCAAGTTGTTTTCGCCCAATAATGCAACGTCCACGAGCATCATCTTGGATCGCGGCTATGAGTCGGTCTGGAGTTGGGCGGTGGGCGTTGAATATCAGGTCAATGATCGCCTGAGCCTGCGCATGGGCTACGAGCCGCGTCCCTCTGCTATTCCGGCTAACAAGGCCGATGTGCTAGCCCCATTAGGGGATGCCAATTTGTATGGCCTGGGCGTGGGGTATCAGTGGGATAAAGATACCGTCATCGATCTGGGTTTCAACTACCTGGTCAGCAAACAAGACATCCCCGCCCGCTCCAGTTGCAACATCAACTGTTCGACCATCGACAGCATGGTGTACAACCCCTATGCCGATCTCGACGTAAAAACCAGCGTCAAAGCTTATGTCTTGGCATTGACCTATCGCACCACTTTTTAGGGCCAAGGTATGCGTGCTTATTGGGTGCTATGCAGTCTGTTGGTCAGCCTCGATGTGACGGCCTCCGGTCGCTACCTAACGTGGGTGGATGATCAGGGCCGAGTGCACAATACCTTTGTCGGCGAGCGCTTGAATGCCCACCAACGCTCTGCCGCCAGCACGATCCAGCGTACGGATGATGCGCGAATGAATGAGCCAGCCAGTGGTGGTTGGCCCGGTAGTTCACGTAGCGGGGAGAGCAAGCGTCGCTACTTCACGTGGGTTGATGCCAGTGGCAATTTGCAAAATAGCTTTTATGCCGGACGTCAGGTTCAGGCCGGTGGCAATGAAATGCTGCTGGATACCGGCGAGCAGGCAGACGCATTTATCAGCTCTGACGTACTGGAGGGGCGTGATTTCGCTCGCAGCGAAGAGGATGGCCGCTATTTCACCTGGGTGGATGAACAAGGACGTATGCGCAACTCCAAGGTTGCCGCTCAGGGTGCCGTAACACAGCCGCCAGGAATGCGCTCTGTTGTGCCCACGCAAGGCCGTGAAGTGAGTTTTGCCGCAAGGCCGCAGGCCTTGCCAGGGCTCGACGGCCAGCCGAATGCCGCTATGCAGGCGCTGTTGAAGGGGGCTGATGGTCGCCAGAGCGGTCGTTACCAGGCGCTACAGGAGCGTTGTTGTGGCCAGTTGAGCGATGATGATTTTGCTGTGCTCAGTGCAGATGAACCCCGCTACGAAGAGCTTAATCGCTTCTCGCCTAGCCTGGATTTCCCCATGGGTAAAAGCTACTACGCCGCGTTGAGACTGCCGCGTTCGCAGTATGACTACGGATTGCGCGTGCGCAGTTTTGCCAACAAAAAAGTGGCTTATCCATCGCTGTTGTTTCTTGATCAGGCCAAGCAACCCACACGCTTGGTAAGCGATGCGGTTTATCAACTGCATGCAGAGACGTGGTATCGCTATGCGTTTATCGAAGGCACCGTACCGGTGCGTGCAGCAGCGGGAGAGCAGTACGTGTTGCTGTTGACCACGGACGAAGATCGCAGTTTGCAAACGCTTGATAACAGACCCTTCAAACGTCCGCTGCAGACACTGACTGTAGATGAAGAGGGCATGCAGGCCCATGCGCACAGCGAAGAAGGTGCCTTCGAATTGGCGGTCGTGCGCTAGCCATCGCAGTGGATCCGCTCGCAACGCAGTAGGTCTTGCCAGCCATCGATAATCGGATGCTGAGCGCAGCAATATTTATTTAACTGCGCCGGAGTCTCACACGTGCCACCAGGAATGTGATCTGCCGAGCGCTATCCATCCCAGTCGTCAACGGAAAGCCCTGTTTCAGGTTATTCGCCCATAAGCAAAAAGCCCGGAGTTTTTCCGGGCTTTTTGATGTTACAGAGACTCAGATCTGTGCGATGGAAACGTGACCAAAGAGCTCTTGAGAGAAGCGCACACGCTCTTCAGGGGTTTCCACAATGCCTTTCTTGGCCAGTTCTGCAATGCGCGCTTCAACAGCGTGGGCGCGGTGGGTTAAGCCACAGTCATTGGCGATCTGAATGTTCAAGCCGGGACGGGCGTTAAGTTCGAGAATCAGCGGGCCTTTGTCCTGATCCAGCACCATGTCCACGCCGATATAACCCAAGCCGCACAGCTCATAACAGCCTGCAGCCAGTTTCATAAAGCCATCCCAGTTCGGCAATTGCACGCCATCAACAGCGTTGGCGGTGTCCGGGTGCTTGCTGATTTTGTTATTCAGCCAAGTCCCGCGCAGCGTAATGCCTGTCGCCATATCAACACCCACACCGATCGCGCCTTGGTGCAAGTTGGCCTTACCGCCGGATTGGCGAGTAGGCAAACGCAGCATGGCCATCACCGGATAACCCATAAGTACGATGATGCGAATGTCTGGCACACCTTCATAGCTGATGCTTTTGAAGATCGGGTCAGGGGTGACGCGATACTCGATCAGTGCGCGGTCACGGTGACCGCCGAGTGAGTAAAGGCCCGAGAGAATGCTGGAAATCTGTTGTTCGATCTCTTCGTGGCTGATGATCTTGCCGGAGACAGTTTTGTACTTTTCCTCAAAGCGATCAGCGATGACGAGGATGCCATCACCACCGGCACCCTGAGCAGGTTTGACCACGAAATCAGGGCGCTCGCCGATGATGTCGCGCAGTTTTTCAATGCCCTTTTCCGTGTCGATGATGCCGTACATTTCCGGCACATCAATACCGGCTTCGATGGCGCGCATCTTGGTGATGATCTTGTCATCGACAATCGGGTACAGGTGCCGTTTGTTGTACTTCAGCACGTAATCCGCGTTGCGCCGGTTGATGCCCATGATGCCTTTGGCCTCAAGGGCTTTCCACGTCTTGATCAGACCGAACATGGCATTAGTCCTTAAGGAAGGCTTTAAAGCGGAACAGTTCGGTCAGGCGGTAGCCACGGTAGCGACCCATCGCCAGCATGAAACCCACTAGAACCATCAGTACGGCCGGGAAGGTGAAGATGAAGTAATTCAGCTCCGGTACGCTCATCAGCAGGTGCGCCAGGGTGGCCGCAAACAAGGTGCCAATAGCCACTTTGAAAGCGTGCGAGCCGCCTCGCTCTTCCCAGGTAATCGACAGGCGTTCGATGGTCATGGTCAGAATCACCATTGGGAACAGTGCCACCGACAGACCGCGCTCAAGGCCCAGCTTATGGCTGAACAGGCTGATGGCCGCGATTAACACCACCACAAACGTCAGCACTACCGAGAGTCGTGGCAGCATTTGCAGTTTGAGATGTTCCAAGTACGAGCGCAGCGACAAACCGAGGGCGGTGATTACAGTAAACAGGAAAATACCAAAGCCCAGTTGCGTTTCGCGGAAGGCCAGAGCAATCAGTACAGGAGTAAAGGTTCCCAGTGTCTGTAAGCCGCCCAGGTTACGCAGGATCAGAATGACCAGCACGCCGATCGGGATCATGACCATGACCATAAAGGTCTGCTGCGTTTGCAGTGGCAGGCCATAAAGGCTGTATTCGAGGAAGTCAGCGTCAGTGTTTTCGTCGGTCAGCTTAGCCAGGCGTATGGCATTCATTTCGCTGTTATTCAGGCTGAAGCTGACTTGCGCCTGCTTACCACCTTCAAGGGTCACTAGGCTGTCGTCACCGATCCACCATACCAAACGGTCAACTGGCAGGCCTTGTTCGCCGGTTTCTGGATTGAAGTAAAGCCATTTTTCACCGTTGAAACTGCGCAGCCACAGTTCAGGACTTTGCTGGATCTCAGACGCCAGGCGAATGGTGTGTACACGCTCCATAGGGACGTGAGCGATAGACAGCAGCAACTCAATGGCTTTTGATTTGTTGGATGTTGACGCATCGCCGCCAAGCAACAACTTTACGTTGTCGTCATTGGGGTTATTGACGCGTTTGATGGTTTCACTGATGAAGGTTTCCACATCCGCAGAGTGCTGACGGATGGGAGCTAGCAGGGCTTCGGCCGCAATCTTTTCGGCACCTTCGACCGGGATGCTATCGCGGAAGATCGGCCCCTTGGCCTTGGCTTGTTCGCCGCTGTAGCGTTTGGTCAGCACCAAACGGTAGTACAGGGTTTGTTTACCGTTGGCGCGACGCGCTGACCAGGTCACCTTACGGTTGCCGTCTGCGCGGTTGATGCTCACACCGTAGTTATTGGAAATGAAGCTTTCATTGAGGCTGACATAATCCTGAGCCAGGGGCGGCACAAACATCTGCAGCTTGACCGGCTCGCGCGGGCTGGCCTGGAATTCGACTTTGGCGTCGATGTTCCAAAGATCATCAGTTTCATCGGCGGTCATGGGGATGCCGAGGATGAAAATCTGGTAGGCCGTGATCAGAACGCCCAGGCTCACAAGGAGAATAATCAGGACTTTCAGATGAAGGGTAAGAGAGCGCATGGGAATTACTCGCCAGGGTTTGCGTCAGGGGTGCAAGCAGGCTTGCCTGCTGCGTATTTAAGGCTGGGGTCGACTACTGCTGAGAAACGCGTCAGTGCATCGGAGCCTATCAATAATGGGTATTGGAATGCACTGCGGTCAGTCAAGTTCACTTCAATGCTGCGCAAGGTTTGCCCCATGCACACGTCCATCTCAATAACGGGACGCGCTGTATAGGTTTTGCCTTCTTCAGGATCATAGTCGCCTGCGCGGCGTTTGATTTTGCTGATGCGCGCAAGCGGGCGTTCAATTGGGCTGCTCTGAGCTTGATCAATGCCTAAGTAGAAACGAACCCAGGTTTCACCGTCACGTTTGAAGCGTTTGATATCGCGTGCACTGAGCGAGGCTGTTTTGGCGCCAGTATCGAGTTTGGCTGCAAGCTTTAGATCCAGATCCAGCAGGCGCACATATTCATTGAGCCCATATACGGTTTTTTGCTCGGCCACGGCTGTGCCGAAGCCAGTAGCAATCAGTTGGCACAATAGAAAGTAGGTGGGTTTGAGTGTCATAGAGCCTGTTGGTATCGGGGTGGGGCGAAGAGGTGCGGTGTATTACTGAATAGTATTGCTGACGTTGAGTCTAGCAGGCGTGACGGATTTACCTTCGAGCCTTCAGCGGGCGGCATTCTATCATGGGCTTTTTCAGTGCGGACAGGCGCTTAGACGCCTTTATGCAAGTAAAGATGGATGTAAGGTTCGACTAAAGTCAGTGCGTATATTGTCGACACATTGCTGCTTGTAATTGACTGATTTGGATCTTTAGGGTAGTTTTTGCCTATAAAATCAGGTTGGTGTCGACAATATGCTGGAAGTGATTGAGCCTATCGATACGCTGCAGGAGGATTCCGAAACCCTCTCGGAGCAGGTTTTTCGGCGCATTCAGGCGGCCATCGTCAAAGGAGAGATCGCGCCGGGCAGCAAAATCTCTGAGCCCGAACTGGCGCGTACCTATGGCATCAGCCGAGGTCCGTTGCGTGAGGCCATCCATCGCCTGGAAGGGCAGCGGCTGCTGGTGCGTATCCCGCATGTCGGCGCACGGGTGGTGTCGCTGTCTCATGCCGAACTGATTGAGCTGTATGAAATTCGCGAGTCGCTTGAGGGAATGGCCTGCCGCCTTGCCGCTGAGCGTATGACGCAAAAGGAAATCGATGAGCTGCGCCAAGTGCTTGATCTGCATGAGCAGGATGAAGCATTTAAGGCGGGCGTCGGTTACTACCAGCAGGAAGGTGATTTTGACTTCCACTATCGAATCATTCAGGGCAGCGGCAACAAGACGCTGACGCAAATGCTCTGCGGCGAGCTTTATCAGTTGGTGCGCATGTACCGCTTGCAGTTCTCCGCTACGCCCAAGCGTCCCCGCCAGGCCTTTGCCGAACACCACCGTATTCTCGATGCCATTGCTGACCGCGACGGTGAGCTGGCCGAGTTGCTGATGCGTCGCCATATCGGCGCTTCCAAACGCAATATTGAGCGTCACTTCACCCTCAGTACGGGGCAGGGCGCACCTTCCAAGACAGCCAAAAACCGAGGTGAGTTATGAGTCAGCTTTCTCCAGGTCAGCGTTTCCGTCAGGCCCTTGCTATCGAGACGCCATTGCAGGTTATCGGC
>SXGS01748045.1_pt1 | contig 22120 bp, 21 predicted proteins | sample 3174681 | NCBI WGS metagenome assembly SXGS01 (sample SAMN11356861, study PRJNA531348) | freshwater metagenome | isolation source: freshwater sample F1-80 | place: China: Fuxian Lake, Yuxi | collected 2017-12-25
CCCCAGGCCACGACCGTCCCGTCACTCTTGAGCGCCAACGAAGTACCGCCACCCGCGGCGACCGCCTTCACCCCCGACAACCCCACCGGCACACTCGCCTGCCCAGCAGCGTTGTCGCCCCAGGCCACGACCGTCCCGTCACTCTTGAGCGCCAACGAAGTACCGCCACCCGCGGCGACCGCCGTCACCCCCGACAACCCAACCGGCACACTCGCCTGCCCAGCAGCGTTGTCACCCCAGGCAACGACCGTCCCGTCACTCCTGAGCGCCAACACATGACGATCACCAGCAGCGACTGCCGTCACCCCCGACAACCCAACCGGCACACTCGTCTGACCAAAGTCGTTGTTGCCCCATGCGAGGACTGCACCGACCCCAGGGGTCGACGTGCCAACACTCCCAGCAGCACCAGCGGGCGCCGCAGGCGACGCCACTACCGCCGACACACAGGTCAACACCACCAACAAAGCCGAACGCAGCCAACGCGAAAACGCCATCTGTCCACCCACTCCATTCACGTCCATGCCCGAAGTTCTGGTCGTTGAGCGATTCGCTCCCATTCGCAATACCGAACCGTGAGCGGCATCGCCAGCGCCGAATTGCCGGATGGTACTCCTTCCAGCTACTCACGCGCAATCATCACTCGCACCACCGCAGCTGGGCTATGCCGTGAATCGCTCCGACGCAATACCAGCGACCACTGCTGCCGTCGTCGCAGCCGTCCGTATTGCGCACCCGCACGCCACCTATATAGGGCAGCTAACAGGACAACTCGACACCGACCATCGAAGCTCTCGTCCAACAACTCGCCAGAACGAGGCGTCGTTGCCTTGCCTCACCGCGTGTGCGCACTGAGGCTGGACAAGCAATGCTGCGATCGTTTCATCAACACTTGACGCTGAGCCGAAACACCCTACAAACATTGGCTTTGTGGGCGCTGAGGGACTCGAACCCCCGACCCCCTCCTTGTAAGGGAGGTGCTCTAACCAACTGAGCTAAGCGCCCTGAACGGGAAGTGACATGCTACCGGCGAGGCAGTTCCGACCGGGTAACCAATGGTTTACGCTCGCAAAGTGCCAAAACCGCCCCGCCAACCCGTCCTCGCCGCGTCGCTCAATTCCGAGGCGCTCAACCGGCTCGATGACAGCGAGCAGCTCGAGTGGATTGATACCCAATTCGAAGGAAACAGCACTGATCTCACATTCCAGCAGGTCGACATCACTGGTTGTCGTTTCGCAGGGGCAGTCCTCACTGGCGCAAAATTCAGCGAGGCGCGCATCGTCGACACTGAGTTCATCGATTGCGAAATGTCGGGCGTCGACTTTGCGGATTCGACACTCACACGAGTGAGTTTTGTGCGCTGTCGAGCTTCGGCCGTTGATTTGTCGGCGACACAACTTGCAGACGTGCGCGTGCAGCAATGCAAATTCGATGACGCGAATCTGCGCATGGCGAAACTTGTACGCGTCGAATTCGCAGAAACATCGTTGCGTGCGGCGGATCTCATCGGTGCATCGGGCGCAGACGTCGCCCTGTACGACTGCGACTTGGCCGGCGCAACAGTCGCTCAGACGAAGCTCGCGGGTGTCGCGCTGCACGGCTCCGTCCTCGACGGTCTGCTCGGCGCAGCATCACTGACCTCAGCGGTGATCGACTCCAATCAAACGCTCGCGTTCGCAATGGCGCTATTCGCCGGACACGGCATACGCGTCAACGACGACCGCACCTAATCCCAGCCGTGGTCGCGAACCCGTAACGTCGGCGTTACCGAACCACTACCACGGCGCCGTGCCCCGTGCCCCGTACCCCGTACCCCGTGCCCCGAGCGCCGTGCCCCGAGCCCCGAGCCCCGCACACCAAACTCGCGCAGACCGGGCCGGCCGACACCCGAAGGCTGTCGACCGGCCCGGAAGCGATCACTCCCCCGTTTCTTTGGTCACGACCGCGGGCCGGGACTCGCAAGTTGTGAACGATTCGACGGGGGGAGCTCGCGTCGTTCACTCGTTGTCCCGGCCCGCACAAGGGCCTGCTCCAAAGAGGCTTATGTGCTGAACCCTCCCGCTTACGCAGTCAGGCTCGTGGCTGCGGCACCGAACAGCCCCTCGAACGGATCGAGAATGACTGCCGGCTCCGCGGGCCGTATCTTGGGCGGACGACCTCTCCGGCGTTTCTCCGCAAGGATCTTGCCGTTGAGTATCAGCTCGCCGCCCCATACGCCCCAAGGCTCTTGAAGTTCAAGCGCAGAGTCGAGGCAGCGATCACGGACCTCGCAGCCCAGACAAAATGCCTTGGCACGGTTGATGTCGTCGATTTGTTCGGAGAAGAACAACTCGAGCATCGTGCCGGTACCCGTTGCGCAGCGAGCAAGCGCGGCCCAATTCTCAAGCTGTGGTTCGTCGTAGGTCTCGATGGTGTCTGTGAGGGCGAACATCGCCGTCTCCTGTCTCTGTGGTTAATTGTCCTGTGTTTTCAGTGGTTTTCGTGTGCTACTGGCTTGGAATTTTCACGGATAGGGAGCTGAAATCTGGGCAAAACAAAAAGGCCCGCCGGTTTCCCGGCGGGCCTTTGTGAGGTCGTACGTAGCTGCGAACTACGTGAGAGACACCAAGGTCGGCCGGGAGCCGGACTTACGGTTCTTAAGGTCATTACGCGACCACGAACCAGCCAGCGTTCCCGTGTAGGTAGCCGGAATCGCGCATTCGACGCCATGGAACGCGAACGCGCCAGCTACTGCCTGTTGCATGTTCATTGCGAGGCGAGCTGTGCTCATCGTGTTCCTTCCTGGGTCGAATCGGGTTCGTGGTGCTTCGAGTGTGTAGTACTGATCGGCGCGCACGATAGATCTGTGAGCGAACGCATCACATCATGCCACAGGCGCGAGTTGCAAATGAATTAATTTTCGGCGTTTTTCGTAATTTCTAAAATTTTCGCGTGAACGGCGGGATTTCCAGCGGCAATGTCGCCAGACCACAGGAAATCATTCGCATTTCCGGCCCAATCTGTGACCACTCCACCAGCTTCGCGCACCAGCACCGCCCCAGCCGCGACGTCCCATGTGCCCAATCCTTGTTCGAAGTAGCCGTCGAAGACGCCCTCTGCCGTCCAGCTCAGGTCCAGGCTCGCAGCCCCGACGCGCCGAAGATCTTCGAACGTGTCGAACGCTGTTTCGAACGCCTTCAGAAACGCCGGAACTCGATGCTTTTGACGAAACGGAAACCCAGTGGCAGGAATCGCTTGGGAGACTGGTCGCATACTCACCGATATACGTTGCCCATCTTTGTAGGCACCGCCGTCGAGATACGCGTGGTACATCCGCCCATGGAGTAACGGGGCGAATACCACCCCGACGACCGGGACGCCATCGCGCACCAAACCAATAGAAACTCCAACGGCGTCAAGACCGTGCAAAAAGTTCGCCGTACCGTCGAGTGGATCAACAAACCACCCGAAATCGCTGCGCACTCCCCCGGATTCCTCGCCGAAGAAATCAACCTGCGGCGCCAGATCAGCCAACACCTGTTTCACCGCGGCTTCGCTCGCGATATCTGCCGCACTGACCCAATCGCCGGGTGCTTTCGACTCGATGTTGCGCGCCGCACCAAAGTGTTCGAGCACGATCGCGCCACCAGCGCGGGCAGCCTGCATCGCGGCGTCGCACAGCTGCTCAAGTTCGTTCATCGTTTTCCGGCCGCGACGCGCAATGAATCAAGCAACTTCGGAGTGCTCGCTGCAAGCAACTGCCGACGCACCTGCGGGTCGCTTACCGCCAATGCTTGGTCCCGTGTATCGACAATCAAACCGCCAGCTTCTTGCACCATCAGCTGTCCACCGAGATAGTCCCACGGCGCGTGCCACGCGCCGCCGTCGACATAGCCATCGATACCGCCAGTTGCGAGATCACACAGCGCCAGCGACGCGCAACCCAACACGCGATATTGCTTCCACTGCAGCACCCGCGAAGGCAGACCAGACAACGCCACAACCGAATCGGCCACATCTTCAACGTCGCTGACCTTGATCGCCGCACCATCTCGCGTCGCACCCTCACCTCGAACCGCGCGATATTCCACACCGGTCGCTTGGTTCACCACTAATGCGCATAACAGTCCGTCGGCGTCGAGCGCAGCAATGGAAGTGGCGTAATACGACAAACCCCGCGCGCAATTCGTTGATCCGTCGATCGGGTCAAGCACAATTGTGATCTCGGCGTGTTCCTCGCCACCAAAACCCGACTCTTCACTGACAATCGCCGCACCGGTGGGGCGCAAATGTTTCAGTGCAGCGCCATCGGCAACGATGTCGAGCCCATACTGACCGACACGGCCTGTGCGCAACTGCTTTTGTTCGTCGCTCATGCGCCCGACTGCAGCCCGAACGGCCACACCCGCGGCCGAGAACACGTCAAGCAATATCTGAGGATCGGTTTGCGCCATGGTCGGAGTCTCGCAGTTCCCTGCGGCACATCATCGAATGGGGAGCACTTCGACCGCCGCGTTGTAGTCAGGTACGCCGCTTTCGGGATCCCGCAAGTGAGCAGCCAACAACGGGTTGCCTTCGGGGAAGAACACCTGCACATTTCCCGGCAGAATCGCTGCGAGGTACACCGACGCTCGTATCTCACCGAACGCGCTCCGCAGCAGAACCTCGTCGCCTTGCACCAACCCCTTCGATGCAGCATCGGATGAAGAAATGAACACCGCGTCGCGCCCTGCCCCAGTCAACGGGTCGTTGTCCTGCCAGATCATCGAGTTGAACTGCTTGCCGCGCCGGGTCGAACACCGCAACCAACCTTCCGGCAATTCGTCGCGTCGATGCGCGACCGCACAAAACTGCGCCCGACCATTCGGAGTGTCGAATATGCCGCCCTCGCATAGACGGGCGCCTCCCCACTGCATCGCGTCTCCGGTCTTTGCAAGCTGCTCGATCCCCGCGTACATCGGCACCACGCGTGCGATTTCTTCGCGGATTTCAACGCCCGAACGGCACCCGAATTCGTCCGCTCGTTCGGGGTGAACCCTACGAGCAATCTCCGCGAAAATTTCCCACTCGCTGCGCGCTTCACCGGGGCGTGGGCCTCGAATCTCAGGGCTGAACGCAACCCGTCGTTCGGTGGTCGTAGAGGTGCCCCCATCACGCTGCTCGTAACGCGTCGCCGCTGGCAACAGCACGACAACTTCAGCATCATCGCCGGGATCCACCAACATCTGCGACGAAACAAATATGTCTTGGTGAATACGCACCTTTGTGTTGGCCAACATCGTGCGCGCTTCGTCGGGCGCGGGCAGCACGTCCAGAAAGTTTCCGCCGCTCGAATACAGCACGTCGAGATCACCGCGCCCTGCGGCTTCCACCATCTCGGAGGCATTCAAACCCTCGACGGACCGAATGGGAAAACCGTACTGTTCACTGAGCTTTTCAGCATTTTCTTCGTTGACCGATACACCTCCAGGGAACGCAGTCGCATAACACCCCATCTCGGCGCCTCCCTGAACGCCCGAGTGTCCACGGATCGGCATAAGACCTGCGTTCGCTCTACCAACATTGCCCCGAGCAAGACCGAGGTTCACCACCGCAGAAACGTTGTCTGCTCCGTTCGCGTGCTGGGTAATTCCCATTGACCAGACCAAAATCGCGCCGCTCGACGCCGCGTACATAGTCGCGAAGTTTTGCATGTCTGCCCGCGACGCACCAGAAGCAACCTCCAGTTCTTCAAAGGAAGTTGACTCGATAGCCGCGCGCAGTGCCTCAAAGCCATCGGTGTGGTTTTGAATAAACGATTCGTCGACACCGTTAGGCATCGCCAACAAACATTTCAGTACGCCGTTGATGAACGCAACGTCGCCACCCGTATGAACGGTGAAAAACTCATCCGCGATCTTGGTGCCGAACATCGCAGACTCTGCGTTGGAGGGAACCCAGTACCGTTCTAAACCAGGCTCGCGGTAAGGGTTGACAACAATGACGCGTGCACCTCGCTTCTTAGCGAGATACAAGTACTTCACGAACACGGGCTGCGCGTTGGCAACGTCGGCACCGAACAAGATAATGAGCTCCGAGTTGATCACGTCGGTGTATGAACACGTTGTTGCCGCGACTCCGATTGCACGTTTCAATGCTGTCGTGGACGGCGCATGGCAGACACGCGCAGCATTGTCCACATTGTTGCTCCCGATCGAGCGCGTCATTTTCTGAGCGACGTAGTACACCTCATTGGTGATGCCGCGCGCGGTCATGAACAAACCGAAACGATCTGGCCCAGCTATGCGAATCGCGCCGCTCACGACATCCAGCGCATCATCCCAGCTCACCTGCGTGAACCCGGCGTCGCCGCGCCGACGGATCATCGGGTGCGCCAACCTTCCAAGCTCCCGCAATGTGCGGCCCGGACGGCGACTCAGTGAGTTCGCGTCCAACATCACCAACGGATCCATGGCACCCATCGTGTTGATTTTCAACAGATTCAAGCGGGTGGTACATAGATGCACGCCCTCAACAGTCCAGTCATGAAACCCAGCGACGCCCAACGCGCAACCGTCACATACCCCTTGGCTCAAAATGCGCCAGGCGTAAGGGAGCTGCTTACGATTTTCCCATACTGTCTTGACCATCTCACCGTAGTGGTTAGGTTTCTGTTCGCCGATGCCATTGGGCTTCCAGCCAACCCATAGGTCGCGTCGCAAACGACGGGGAGCCTTAATACGTTCTTCAGTCACAAAATAATTCTTTCCGGCGATGTATAGATGTTGCAACGGCCGTCACGTACAAACGCAACCACTGTGATCCCAAATTGGCGAGCGGTATCAATAGCCATCGAGGATGGCGCCCCCACTGCGCACACAATCGGAATCCGCGCGATTGCAGCCTTTTGCACAAGTTCGAAGCCCAATCGGCCCGATACAAACAACACAGAGTCTTCAAGGGGTAGCCATCGTTCAATGAACGCATGACCGACAACTTTGTCGACCGCGTTGTGGCGCCCGATGTCTTCCCGGACACATCGCGCAGACCCGTCTACAGAAACCAACGCCGCGGCATGGATCCCGCCAGTCGCCGCAAAGACCGTTTGTTCTGCGGCGACGAGGCTCGCCATTTCACAGATGACATGGATCGGCACGCGCGTTTCAATGGAAGTCAAAGATTCGCAGTGCTGAGCGAGGTCATCGAGTGTGCGTTTGCCGCACAGCCCACAGCTGCTATTGACGGTAAGCGGCCGCTCTACAATCGAATCCACGATCGGTTCGCGAACCCGCACGGTAACGACGTTGTACTCCTGTTCGCCGTCATCGCCGAGGCAGTACGCGACCTGCACCAAGTCATGCACATCACGTAGCAACCGCTCTGCGAACAAGAATCCCAGCGCGAGTTCGAAATCATGACCAGGTGTGCGCAGGGTTGTGGCAACTGCGGTCGCGGGTTCGCGAGGCCCATGAATACGGATCTCCAAGGGTTCTTCGGTGGCTAGACGATCGGGCCGCGTGCGCTGACCGCCGTGCTCATCGACCGACAGCACTTGGATGGCGGCGGTAGTTCGACGGACGGGTTCAAGCGAACGACGGGCCATCCCCGGATGCTAGGAGGCAGGGTCCAGGCCGAGCACGATCGCGTCCTCAGGAGTATCGATGTCGTGAAAGGCATTCAACGGTGCGACGGTCGACCATTTTGAATGCGGTATTGGCGTGTAGTCATGGATCCACCGAAAGCTCCGCTCTCCCGTTGAGATTTGACGTCGGGCTTCGGTAATCATCGCAGGCGAATATTTCGCACACGCGTATTGCGGCCGCCCAGCATCGGTCGGAATCGCGCACTTGGCTTCACTATCGCGGATCAAGCTGAGTAGTCGCCGATCGACAAACGGATAATCGCAGGCCAAGAGTACGACCGCCGAGTACTGGTGCTCTCCACCCAATGCATCCACTCCGGCCACGAGTGCAGCCAACGGCCCCGACATGGGTGGTTCCTCTCGCACCGATCGCAACGTTGTAAGCCCATCGCCTACTTCAATGGCCACGCCGCAGACCGCTGCAAGCTCATCCGCGCCGCGCTGGCCGAGTGTCGTGCCACGCCATACAACCGTTGCTTTTGCCCGACCAAATCGGCTACTGGCACCGCCGGTGAGCAATACCCCGGCCACCCCAAGACGACCCTCGCGGTTTTCGCTCACGCAATGTCATCTATCTGGGCGGCGAGTTGGAAATCAAGGTCGGTAAGACCATCAGCATCGTGCGTCGCGAGTACAACCGTCACCCGTCGGTAGCGAATGTCGATGTCGGGATGATGATCGGCGGCTTCGGCCAGGAAGCCGATACGCACTACAAACGCAATGGCTTCGCTGAAGCTCGTTCGTGTAAACAACCTTGCGATGGAGTCGTTTTCGCGATGCCACAGTGGCACTTCACTGAGTCGAGCATCGATTTCGAGGTCGCTAAGTTTCGCTGGGCGCATAGCACTATTCCACCCTCCGCGGAGTCAAGTACCAAACTAACTCCATGGAATTCGAAATTCCGAGTGGCGAACCGCCAACCGATGTCGAACTTGACCGCGAGCGACACCTTCGGTTGACCTGGCCCGATGGTCGCATCTCGACGTTTGCGTTGGAGTCGCTGCGCGCCAATTGTCCGTGCGCCCAATGCCGAGGACTTCGCGCCCAAGGCAAACCGGTCTACAACGAGCACTCATCTGTGCCACTCACCGCAATCCACGCCGAACTCGTCGGCAACTGGGGCATCACAATCCGCTGGAGCGACGGACACGACACCGGCATTCACGCCTGGGCCGTGCTGGCGTCATAGCGATTGATCGTCTACGCGGCTTGGGTGCCGCGCGCATTGTGCGAGATCCAACGGAGTCGCCGAGATACCAGTGCCCCGCTCACCGACGCGGGTTGTGGCTTCGCAAAGTAGAAACCCTGACCAAGGTCGCATCCAAGTTGCGATAACACATCACGTTGCAGAACGGTTTCGATGCCTTCCGCGGTCACCGACATGCCCAATGCATGCCCCATGCTCACAACCGCAGCAACGATGGCTGAGTCGTCACGATCAATACCGAGCCCGTCGACGAACGACTTATCGATCTTCAGGGTGTGCACAGGCAGCTGCTTGAGATACCCGAGCGAGGAATGCCCAGTACCAAAGTCGTCGACAGCAAGTTGCACACCCAACGCCCGCAACGCATGCAGAATCGTGGTTGCCAACACCGGATCGGCCATCAAGATCGACTCCGTCACCTCGAGCTCAATCGCAGAAGGTGAAAGGCCTGCCTGCGAAATCGCACCGGCAACGACACCAACCAAATCGGGGTGCGCAAGTTGGCGCGCCGAAAGATTGATCGAAGTGATCAGCGGACGGCTGTCTTTACAGAGTTCCTGCCACTTGGCAGCTTGCTGACATACCTCCACAATTACGCGCTCGCCGATCTCGACGATTATGCCGTTTTGTTCAGCAATCGGAATGAAGTCGGTCGGATTCAGCAAGCCCTGGGTGGGGTGATGCCACCGCAAGAGTGCTTCGAATCCAGCGATCTCTCCCGTTGAGAGTCGCACCAATGGCTGGTACACGACGCGAAACTCATCGTCTCGCAACGCACGGTGGAGATCCTGTTCGAGGCCAAGGCGTTGTACCGCCTTATGGCGCATCTGTGAGTCAAATACAGCCACCCGATTGCGCCCCTGGCGCTTCGCGTTCGACAAAGCAACGTCTGCGTCTCGCAACAGGCGATTCGGGTCATCATCTGCATCCAGTGCGAGTACCACTCCGGCACTTGCATGCAGCCGCAACTCACCGTCATCAGTTGAGATCGGTTCGGCAATCACGTCGATGATGCGCTGCGCGGCTGCGAGCACTGATTCGAGCGATTCGACGTCGTTGCAGATCACGCCAAACTCGTCGCCTCCGAGCCGAGTCACAAGATCACCGAAACGCAATACGCCTTCAATGCGGCGGGCCAACGTCACGATCACCTCATCGCCGGCAGCGTGTCCAAGACTGTCGTTGACAACACTGAAGTCATCAAGATCGACGACAATTAAACCAACTGTCACATCGAACACGTCGATCTGTGTGATCGATTCATGAAGTCGATTCCACAATGTGTTGCGATTTGCGAGGCCTGTGAGTTCATCGTGATTTTGAATAAATTCAAGACGAGCCGACAGCGCCGACTTGTCGCTGACATCCGTCGCGCATCCAACAAACTGCGACGCCCGACCCTCGTTGTCGAAAACAGGTTCGAGCGTCATGTTCAACACATGGCCTGCGACTGTCAGACGGTCTTCGAAGGTGATCGCAGCGCGTGTCTGCGCAGCCGCTTCAAGATATTTCGTCGCGAGCAGTACTGAGTTGATCGGAAAACACTCGTCCGAGGAGAGGCCCGCGTCTTCGATCGCAGCAAGGGTCCGAAACGCGCTGTTTACATAGCAGCACCGAAACGAATTCGGCTCATGACGATCAATCATTTCCAATACGAAGGTCGGTAAAGGGATCCGGTCAAACGCTGCAAATTGACTCGGGCCCAACGCGTGCGTTGACCGTGCGACCGGGTTCGAAAGTTCGTTGGGGTTCGTCATCATTATCTTGGTGTGCGCCCTCGTGAAATTCAGTGTTTCATTACTGCACCTATCGGACGAGAACAGGGCCGCTTGACCTATTCGGGTACGTGACGAAGCCGATGATTTCGTATGCTGACGCCATGACCTGCCCTTCGTGCGGAGAACCAGCCTCCACGGGCGCGCGATTCTGCGCCGAATGTGGCTTCTCGCTGGTACAACGCCCTGATGAGCGGCGCTTGGTCACCGTGTTGATGGCCGACATTGTTGGTTTCACCGCATTGTCAGAAACCGCAGATCCAGAAACGGTAAAGAATCTTGTTGATCGATGTTTTCAGTCGCTAGTGGCCGATATCACCACATTTGGTGGCCACCTCGACAAAATTGTCGGCGACCAAATTGTCGCCCAATTCGGAGCACCAGTCGCCCATGAAGATGATGCAGAGCGCGCGGTGCGAGCCGCGTTACAGATGCGCGAATCCCTCAACACAGTGGCGCTTGAAACTGGTCAACGCTTTGCCCTGCGCACCGGAATCAACACCGGTGAAGTACTGGTTGGCGCAATGCGCGCGGGTGGCGAAGCAACCGTTATGGGCGACGTCGTTAATACCGCAAGCAGGTTACAAACGTCGGCCGCACCAGGAGAGATCTTTGTGGGGACCGCGACCCATGCCGCAACCGAAAGTGCAATCCAATACGAACTCGTCGGATCACTCGACGTCAAGGGGCGCGAAGAACTCGTAGTCGCCTGGCGAGCGATCACGGCCACGCTGCCACCGGGCCGCAAGCGACGCGCCCGGCGAGCACCGCTAGTAGGGCGCGACCCGGAAATGGGTACGTTGGCCCACGCTGCCGACCTGGCGATTCAACGCAGCCGCGCGCAGTTCGTGCTGATACTCGGCGACGCCGGCGTTGGTAAGTCGCGCGTCGCGTCCGAACTCGCCTCGGTGGTGCAACACGACCATGCAGCGCGCATCGTGCGCGCCCAGTGCGCTCCCTACGGGGAAAGCAATGTTTGGGCCCCGGTCGCATCGGCATTACGTGACGCCTGTGGGTTCGACTACGACGAATCTGTTGCCGACCGAAGGGCTGATGTCATCGCACTGCTCTCAACCCTGCCGGGTATCGCCGACGACCAGGCCGAGGTCGCGCGTGTTGCCGACGGCATCGTCTATATGACCGACGGCGTGAAACGGCAAGGCGTCGATCCCGGTCGAGCCCGCGACGACGCGATTCGCAGCGTGGCAACCTTCTTTGAGTCACTTGCGATCGCGGCGCCGCTTGTGATTCTCGCATCCGACGTGCACTGGGCCGACGACATCGTTCTGAGCGCCTTAGAACGAATTTTACGACGATTGCGCAGTCTTCCGTTCATTCTCGTAGCTACCGCTCGACCCGATTTCGAAACTCGGTGGATGCCCCAAGCTGGCCATCACAATTCGCTGGTGTTGCACCTCGACCCACTCGATGCCTTCGCAACCGCCGAACTCGCCCGCGTACTCTTCGGCGACGAACTCGACGACGACATATTGGCCTTTTTCCAAGAGCGATCCGGCGGAAATCCTTTCTTCGTCGAAGAACTCGTCGCACTTGTCGGAGACGAAACTGGTTCTGCGCCGTTATCCGAACGCTTTGGAGCTCTCCCCGCGACGCTGCACGGCCTCGTAGCAGCACGACTCGATCGACTCACTGTTGAGGAACGAAGTTTGTTAGAGGATTTCGCGGTTGTGGGCCCACAAGGCCTTACTGCAACAGCGTTGATGCTGTCTGGACGATCAGACGCGGAGCGAGTGCTTCGTTCGCTGCAAGACAGCGACCTCATCGTGCTCGATGCTGATGAGTACCAATTCAAGTCCGAGCTCGTTCGCGAAGTCGCCTACAGCACCCTGACAAAAGGCGAACGGGCGCGGCGACACGCAACGCTGGCCGATCAGCTGATAGTCCAACGCCGAACCCTGGATAATGAACTCGACTCGGGCGACCAACACGACGAGTTCGACGATGAGTCACAGTTTGCGTTGATCGCACATCACCTTGCGTGCGCGGCAGAACTCATGCAGGAGGTTGGCTACTCGCCGGGAGTCCCAACCGACATTCAAAGTCGGGCACTCGCTGCCTTGCAGCGATCCGGCCGCCACGCCGACGATGCCGAAAGCTTCATCACCGCAGGCCGAGCATGGCAACGCGCATTGGGACTATTAGGCAATGATCCAGAACCGCAACGATGGGAAGCACTACTGGGGCGTGCTCGATCACGTGATGCACTACGAGAACTTGACGCTGCACGAGACGATGCGATGATCGTCTACGAAGAGGCTAAGGAACTCGATGACCGCCACATGGCAGCCAAAGCACTCCTCGTATTGGGGCGCATCGAAGGCGACGCCGCGAACTATGTGCAGTCCGAGGCGTATTATTCCGAGGCTGTCACTACGATGCGTGCGCTCGACGACGTGTCCGGCGTGGCTGAAGCGCTGCGGGGTCTCGGCGTGATCCGGATGTTTCAGGGCGAATTGGCCGAGGCCGAGCGGTATTCGTCGGATGCACTTGCTTCGTTCGTTGCAACCAACAACCGGCGCGGCGAAGCATGGGCCCAGCAGACGCTCGCGTGGATCGCGTTCGCAGAGGGCGCGACCTCCGACGCCGAAGCGCGGCTGCATCGGTCAGCGGAGGTATTCGGCGAAATCGGTGATTGGGGCGGAGTCGGTTGGGCACTCGGTCTTTTGGCATTCGTCCGATTCAACCAAGGTGACCTCGACGAAGCTGAGTCGTTGGCGCACCAGATTGCCGTTGAAGCCAACGAAACCGGCAACCGTTGGGCCGAAGGAATGATGGAGGTCTTGCTCGCGAGCATCGCACATTGGCGCGGACGCTCGGCGGAGACTGTCGAACGGGGTAAACACGCAATCGCGATGTTCACGGAAATGGCCGACCAATGGGCACTGTCGCTCGCAACCGGTCCAGTAATTCGTGCGTTGGCGACTCTCGGACGATTCACCGAGGCAGAGTCAATGCTGACGGCGCTTGAGAAGCGCAACATCGCAGACCCGACGGGAACCGATGGAATCGGAGCGTTGGTGCGAGGTGCGTTGCTCGTTGAACGCGGTGAAGGCGAAGCGGCGCTTTCACTCGCCCGCACAACTTGGCCCGAAATCTCAAGTGGCATCGACCGCGTCGCGGATGGTGACCGACTCTTGGTGATCGGGCTTGGATATGTCGAGTGTGGCCAGCCGCAACTGGCTATCGACATCGCGTTGCCAGCGTTCCACGCTGCGACCGACGCTGGCCCGCGCGCCGCGATTGGCGGCTTACTCACGCTCGCCTACGCAGCCAATGGCCAAGCCGATGAGGCTCTCGACATAGCGAATCAGATCGGTTCGCTTCGCGGCGGCACATATATGGACCGGCTCATCATGCTGTGGGGTTGCGGAGTCGCCTTTGCGTCGCGAGGAGACTCTGCATCCGCAGTCGCCACACTCGACGAAGCTCACGATCTTGCGTACTCAACCGATTCACGCGTGGTACGTGCCATATCGAGTCTTGCGCGCGCAAGAATCTTCGAGCATATGAGCGTGCCCGTCGCTGCGGAGGCAACAAACGAGGCGAACTTGGCACTCCACGGTCTCGGCCTGAACGCGCACGGTTGGAGCACCGCGTTCACGGTGCCGGCGTTGCGCAGCAATACCTCCAGCACCCAAACATCGTAGATTTACTACCTGTTCGGTACTGAAACGCAGAATCCTCTACACGAATTGCGGCAGCCATTGCATCGTGGCGTCGATGAGTTCGTTGGTCATTCCCCACAACGCGTCGTAGTCGAGCGTGCTCGCGAGTGGGTCGGCGAGCATTGCTTCGAAGACCAGCTGACGGTCGCCAGAAAGTGCGGCTTCAACGACCATTTCTTGCGAAGCCGATATTCGCCGTAAATACTCAGCCAACAACGGCGGTGCAAACACTTCACCACGGGGATGCACACCGCGGCCATCAACGTCACACATGCTCTCAACAACCGCGTCGTACGGCAGGTCGCCAACCTGACCAACATTGCCGACATTCAACGGGAACTCGCGGGCCTTGTCGCGCACACGAGAATCGATGAGTGCCGCGACCATTTCGCCAGATGGAGTCCGCGGTATCTCCGGGGCAACGAGGAGCTCATCCAATTCATGGACGTAGCCGCGCTGAGACTCCTCGCGGGTAGCGATGGTGGTGAGATCGACACCCCAACGCTCGCCCCAACCCGAGGTTTCGGTGAGGAAATTCGGGAAGAATTCCACCAAGTGTCGATCGCCTGCGGCCGGCAACACACCGAAACGGCGGAAGAGTTCGAGCTTCACACGGTGTTGATCAAGAAGCCCCGCTTTGGTCCATTCACCACCTGAACTTGCAATTTCATGTGCACCGAACATGTTTGGAAGCGAGAGCGTTTCTTCTCCGAAGCCATCGAGGTCTTCGAGCTTGTCTGCCAGTAATTCGAGACCGTCCACGCCGCCAATGTGCAGCGATGTAATCAACGGGAGATGATTGACCCCACAGACGTCAAGCTGCATCTCCCGAAAATCGCAGCCGAGCAACATCGAAAGCTGAAACTGGACACCGGTCACTTCATGACACAATCCAACGGCTTCGATTTCAGTAGCCGCTAGCACACTGCGCGTCAGGGTTGTCATTGGGTTCGTGAGGTTGAGCAACCATGCATCGGGGCATAGTTCTTCCATATCGCGTGCAATTCCAACCATCACTGGAATGTTGCGCAGCGCACGGTTGATGCCACCGGGGCCAACGCTGTCGCCGACCGACTGACGGAGACCATATTTCTCCGGCACCTCGATGTCGACGGCCATGCTGGTGAGCGCGCCAGTTGAAATGCACACAATCACAAAATCGGCCCCGGCCAACGCAGTCCTTCGATCGCCGGTTGCCGAAGCCCGCCACCGCAAACCGCGGCTCTCGCGCACGCGATCGACGAGTTGGAGCATCTTCGGTAAGGGTTGAATATTGATGTCGTGCAGCGCGACTTCGGCGTCGCGCAACGAAGCGGTATTCGCGAGATCGAGCAAGAGCTTCGGACCCCATTGGTACGAACCTCCGCCGATGAACGTGATCTTTGGGCTCACGGCGCCACCCTATCTGCGTCGCACCGCATCCGAATTGAGGCGATTCACACTGTCATGACACCACGGTAAGCAGTAGGAGCTGGCGGAGTTACGCTAAGAACTATGGCAAACCTCGAAGGCGAAGTAATTCTGATCACAGGCGCCGCGCAGGGCCTCGGCGCTGAAATCGCACAGCAAGCGAGTGCAGCCGGCGCAAGCGTTGTCGTAACAGACGTGCTCGATGAACAGGGTCGGGCGTTCGCGGAAACTCTCGTCGGCCCCTCCATCTATTGTTCCCTTGATGTCACCGATGAATCGCAGTGGGAGTCGGCAATCGCCAAAACCTTGCAGCAGTTCACCAAGATCACGGGAATGGTCAACAATGCTGGAGTACTGCTCATGGCGCCAATCGAAACCACGACCGTCGCTCAGGCTGCGACGGTACTGAACGTCAACGTTATCGGCACATTTCTCGGCATCCGTTCGACAATCGGCCCGATGCGAGACAATGGCATCGGCTCGATCGTAAATATCGCGAGCATCGACGGCGTCGCGGCGATGAACAGTGTCGGACTCTACGGAGCCAGCAAATTTGCAGTGCGAGGGCTGACGAAAGCTGCGGCAATCGAATTAGGACGCGACAACATTCGGGTAAACGCAGTGTGTCCCGCGATGGGAAACCCCATGATGGTGCAGCCGTTTCTCGACCAGATCGATGTGGGTAGATATCTTGCGGGTGCCCCGAAGCCGGTATTGCCAGAGCCGACTGACGCCAGCGATGCTGCTCGCATGACCATGTTCTTATTGTCGCAAGACAGCCGCGGCTGCACCGGCGCCGACTTTCTCGTTGATGGCGGCTGGCTCGCAGGCCACTACTGCCCTGGGCTCCCTGGCTTTTGATTTCGACGTAGTGGGATACGCCGCCGCGCGTTACTTCAGCGCCACTTCAACTTCAATCTCGACGGCTCCCCCACGAGGTAGCGCAGCCACGCCAACTGCCGAACGAGAGTGTCGCCCTCGTTCGCCAAACACATCGTGCAGCACTGCCGATGCGCCATCGATAACTGCAGGTTGCATGTGAAATCCTGGCGCAGATGCCACAAACCCCAACACGGTCAGCACGCGATCAATCTTGTCAAGCGAACCAAGTTCCGCTCGCAATACCGAGAGCGCGTTGAGCGCGCACCAACGGGCGGCAATCATGCCGACGCTCACATCGACACCATCGGTGCCAGTCCCGCCGAGTAGCCCACACACAATTTCACCATTGAGGTCGCGTGGGAGCTGACCGGACGTGCGCGCTCGCCCGCCATACATCATAACTGCATCGAGCGGTTCGTGGGGCGGAAACGGACCCGGCAACACAAGACCGAGTTCAACGAGTCGGGATTCGGGGGCAGCAGACATCGGTCTTACGTTACGCGAGCGCGCTGCGCAAGAAGTCTGTTACCAGGTCGCCATTCCAGCGATGCCCACCAACAAAGATGTCGTGCACAAGTTTGAGTTCATTACCCAGGTCGTCAAACTGGGCTCGCAGCGCACTCACAGTCTCACGCGCCGCTGCAACCGGGAAGATGTCATCGTCGATGCCCGACTCGACCAACAACGGTCGCGGCAGCACGAGTGCAGCAAGGTCGACATGTTCGATAGCACCGAGTTGCCCCCACATCACTTGCGACCCGCACATGTTCCACGGCACACGATGCGCCGCCGCCCACGATGACAGAAATCCGCTGACTACCGCGGCGCGAACTCGTTCATCGACCGCGGTCAGGACCAATGCCATCGTGGCGCCGTACGAAAACCCGGCCACGCCGACGCGCTGCGGATCGACCTGCGGATGTTGCGTCAATACATCGAGGCACCGTTGCAAATCCCACAGATTTTGGGCTAGCGGGTTGACGCCAGCCATCACTGCGCACACCAAATTCCAATCGCAATCGTACTTGTGAGTGTGCGGATCCCATTGCGGATCTTGCCGTTCACCAAACGCGCGCAAATCTGGGGCGAGCACCACGTAGCCGCGCCGGGCAAGCTGGTGTCCGTAATCACCACGGCAGGCATCAATATCGCGGCGCTGCTGCACGTCGTTGTCATCGAGGCCACACACCGTTGCTTTGCCTGGTCCGTGACCGTGTATCGCGAGAATCGCGGGGCCGGGAGTTGCTCGATCGTGCGGCACCAGAAGATACGCCGGAACCGACATTGCAGCTTCAACATCGAACACCACACGATCTCGGCGGTACTCACCACAATCGACACTGCTGGTCACTTCTATGTCGAGCGGTACCGCATCAGGCATCGGTCCGAGCAGGCGCATCAATTCCTGTCGAGTGCACACAGTGTGCGGTTGGCTACGGCCGCTGGCTCCAAGGCGTAGCTGCCAGTAGGCCCATGGAGAAAAATTCCGAGGTTTCGAACGCTGCACTGCGCCGCTGGGAATAGCTGATGACATGGCCGCACGGTAATCGCCGCACGGAGCCATTTGTGCTGGTCATCGTGAGATTCCGCTCGCGCCCGGTCTCCCTACCTTCCGGTAGGTAGCCTTGCTCGCATGCTGGCAACCCCACGTGATCGGCACCCCTACGGTTGGCGATCTTCGACCCCGTTCATCATCGCCAACCTCCTGCCATTTCTTGCCTACTTCACTGGCATCAGCCGCGAAGCGTTGATCCTTGGCATCGTCTCGTATCTGGTTCGCATGTTCGGTATCACCGCGGGCTACCACCGGTATTTCTCGCATCGGTCGTACAAACTTGCGCGGGTGCCACAATTCATCTTGGCGTTTATCGGCACGTCGGCGGCGCAAAAGGGCGTCTTATGGTGGGCCGCTCACCATCGAGACCATCACCGCTACTCCGACACGGCACGCGATCCGCACTCACCCCAAAAAGGCTTCTGGTGGTCGCATATTGGCTGGATTCTGTGCGACGCGTACGGCGAAACCGACTACGACAACATCAAAGACTTCGCGAAGTATCCCGAGCTTGTATGGCTGAACAAGCACGACTGGGTTGCACCATGGGCTCTTGGCATCGCGAGCTTTATCTACGCAGGATGGAGCGGCCTCATCGTCGGCTTCTTCGCGTCAACCGTGTTGCTGTGGCACATGACGTTCTGTGTGAACTCGCTCGCACATGTGTGGGGTAAGCGCCGTTACGCCACGGGCGATACCAGCCGCAACAATTGGTTCGTAGCATTCTTCACCGGTGGCGAAGGTTGGCACAACAATCACCACCACTACCCTGCCTGTGCCCGACAAGGGTTTCGCTGGTGGGAGTACGACCCTACGTATTGGGTGTTGCGCCTCGGAGCAATGGTTGGCATCGTCAAAGATCTTCGTCAACCTCCGCTAGCTGTGCGGCAGTCGAAACGCATTCGCGACGGGCACCTCGATGTCGGTAGGTTTCGCAGCCATCTCGCTGCTGCAGCGGCCACCGCGCCAGCAGAAGCATCTGAATTCATTGACGCCTTGACGTCGATGGCAGAACGCGCGGGTAAACGCAAAATACCTACTGCTTAGTTTGGAGTGAGTACAACTTTGCTCACTCCGTCGGTGCGATTTGCAAACATCGCATAGGCGTCAGCGCCATCTCGCAACTGCATTCGATGCGAGACCACGACCTCAGGTTTGATCTTGCCCGCACTCACCAGCCGCAGCAACGTCGGCAGTTCGTATTGCACCGAACATAAACCAATCGTGAATTCCAAATTGAACACCTGCACTTTCTGCATATCAAACGGGAACGCACGCGTTTGATTTACACCCACAACCGACACTCTGCCTCCAACGCCAGCGAGATCAATTGAGAGTTGAATGGTGGCATCGGCCCCCACTGCTTCGAGCACGACATCACATTTGCGTCCCCGTGTGGATTCGGCGATCGCGGCGCGCGCATCAGCCGCATCGAATGCTTCGGCCCCAAGGGCTTCGGCGCGTGAGCGACGATCCGCGACCAGATCAATGGCAAACACTCGCGCCGCTCCCATCGCAAATGCCGACGCGATACTCATCAATCCAACGGGGCCCAAACCAACGACGGCAACAGTGTCGCCGGGCGCAATCCGTGCGCGTCGAGCGCCAAACCAAGCGGTAGGCAGATTGTCGCTTAACACCACCGCCGCCTCGTCACTGATGGAGTCATCGATTCGCACGAGGTTCGAATCTGCAAAGGGCACCGCCACGGCCTCGGCCTGACTTCCCTGCAACCTGGGGCCAAGTCCGTAACAGCCAGCGGCCCCGCGCTCACACGAAATGACCATTCCGACCCGACACGGGTTGCACGTTCCGCAGCCCACCGACGCGGGAACCATCACACGGTCACCCACCTTGATTTGCTCAACTCCGTGACCGATCGCGGCCACAACTCCAACGGCCTCGTGACCAACGCAGTACCCCAACTCTGGGGTGAAGCCGTGACCGCCATAGATATGTAGATCACTCCCGCAAATTCCGCAGAGCGAGACTTCAACAACCGCACCGCGGTCTCCCATCGGCACCGCGTCGCGCATCTCCGAATATCTGATCGAATGCGGGCCTTCGTAGGTGAGAGCTTTCATGCCTGAGTTGTATCAGATCACGTCTGGACGCTCGGCGACTCAACAGCCACAATCCTCGACCGGCCCAAAACCGAGTCCCAATCCACCATCACAATCCATACCGTTGCAACCCACATCGAATAGTCAAGATTCAAGAACAACCAGATGCCGGTGTGCAGCAGCGTGGCGCCAATCGCGAAGGGCACGCGCGTCTTGCTCCACACCAACGTTGCAACCGCGCCGAGCTCCACCAACACCGTCACGGCTGCAGCTCCTTGAGCGAAGAGAGCATGATTCGCGATCCACGCACCAAGCGACGGGGCAGGCACGCCGTTCGCACGAACGCCGCTCGTCAAAACCCAACGCATGTTGTCGCTGAATACCCAACTCAAGCCACTTACGGCAATTTTGTGATATCCCGTGAAAAAGTACGACAACGCAACTACTGCTATTGCAGTTCGAATCGGGGCTCCCTCACGGCCTGATCTTCGGTGCCCGCGAAAGCTGGCATCGTTAGGAGCAAACAGCAGCGGGATCATTGCGAGCAATGGGAGTGCGTCTGGGTGAATGATCTTGCCTCTACTCGCTCGCAGTCCGGCCAATAGCAAGTAGCTCAACCATGCGATCGTGAACATCAGTCTCGGGCGGCGTGCTACTGCCGCCCCGAGCGCGCACACAACGCCTATTCCTTGCAGTATCACGATGACCGCAATGCTCGGTGGTCGATCCAATGCCCTGAGATACCAAGGGGGATCAAACAATGACGAAGGGATGCGGGCCATCGGTGTAAATCGGGTGGCTCCGATGCGCACGGCCATCAACACCGCAAACAGCGACATTGTGATTCGAACTCGACGTTCCGATTCATTTCCATCGAACCAAGCGTTGCTGTTTACAACGACGTTGCGTATCCAATTCATGGAGCATGCGCCCCGCACTCATAGCGCAACGCACGAACGGTCGACTCGTTCGAAGCGACGTCTCTTCGAATCTGATAAATGCGAAGAAATTGCGTGCGCTCCGACGGCGGTGAGATCAGCGTTCTACGCGGCATCGCGGCGATCCACTCATCGCAGATCGAATTACGCTGGTGAATTGTGAACTCACCGAATCGCTTGAGGCGAAGCTCCGAATTGTGAAACTCCAAAGGTAGATCAAGGAATCGGAGGCGTGCTTCAACACCGAAAGTGTCGACGGTCACCGCCACCCACTCGTCGACGAAACGACCTCGGGTACGGCTGAACAAATGAAAACTGGTGAACGGCCAGGCCTCCGATGACGTAAAACCGACGAGAACCATCGTCAGCAACAAGACCTGCATAACAGCGCGGCCAAGTGTCGAGGCCTTCATGGATTCCACCGCAGCAACCCTACGGCCGCCACAGATCGGCATCGACGCAAGACGCTGAAACTCAAATCAATTTGAACCAGCAGCGAAGTGCCTGGCGACTACTTGAGGTCGATCGTGCGCAACAGCGTCACAGCGGGTTCACCCGCGGTTGAGGTAACTACGCCGGTAGCCATCACTTCGACGGGCTGGAGTGAGCGGGCGTTCCCATCGCAACCGAGCCAGTTGCGGCAGCTCTACGCGATATTGAAAACGCGGGAAACGAGCGGGGAAGCGCAACGCGACGTTGAACGGCGAATCAAACGACGGCACTTCGAAACCAACCAACGAGCATGCAACCTGGGCGCAATCAATTTCCGGCTGCGCGGCGAGAAATCTACGGGTGGCGATTGTTGCGGACGGCGCCGCCAAATCGTCGATATTGCCCGTCATGGCCGAACACACTCAGTTGCATTTTCTCACTTACTGTGGCATTCTCTGAGAGGTGCTACGTGTTCTCACCTGGGGACGGGCGGCGGACGCACGCGTTCGTATCAAAAATTTGGAGGATGAGTTATGAAACACCGAACATTGAAATCAGTCGCCACGTCCGCA
>SXGS01747635.1_pt1 | contig 22119 bp, 18 predicted proteins | sample 3174681 | NCBI WGS metagenome assembly SXGS01 (sample SAMN11356861, study PRJNA531348) | freshwater metagenome | isolation source: freshwater sample F1-80 | place: China: Fuxian Lake, Yuxi | collected 2017-12-25
ACGACCGCCCATGCTCTGGCCGTTCAATCCTCTCGCAGGTAAGACCATCAACCGGAGAGCCGGATGCGGGAAACCCGCCCGTCCGGTTCGGAGGGAGGGGCGACTGAACTCAATCAGTCGTTCCTACCCCTATCGTTCGTTCGCTCAACGACTGTGGCTCGCCGGTTGAATCGTGTTGAGCGTTGAGAGGTGCGCGAGGTAGCGGGAATTGACCTCTGGCAGCGTGTCTCGCAAGGCTGTGCTCAGCGGGGCGGGGTGTGGATTGTCGCGCAGCTCTTGCAGGTGGTTCAGCAGCACTTCTCGCGAGTCGTCGGAGTTGTGCAGCAGGAAGTGGACCCAGGCCCAGGACTCTTGGTAGTCGGCTCGCTGCATTTGGATGACATCTTGCAGGGACTCCAAGCGGTCGAGGTCTGGCTCCCAATTGTTGGCGATGGCGATGCCGAGCTTGCGAGCGTACTCGCGATTGACGTTGTTGGGAGTGGATCGCGGCAGCTCGAAGTATTCGGCCAAGCCTTCGTCCAGCCAAAGCGGGACGTCCTTGAGTTGCGCGTGCAGAAGGCCGTGCGTGAACTCGTGCCGCAGGTCTTCTTGGATGCTCTCGCCCCAGAAGGTGTAGACAGCCAATTCGCGCGGCGTGCCGACGAAGTACGCTCGGCGTGGTGGCAGGCCGGGGTAGGTCTTGTCGAGGTATTGCTGGTACTTGGTCTTGTCTCCGAAGACGTAGACGACGACGTCGCGGCCTTCGAGCGGGAGTTGCAGTTCCTGAGCGACGTCTTTGCGGAGTTGGATCAGGTCTTGGATCAGCGGATGGTCGAGCTTCAGCTTCATGTCGCTGATGACCTGCAACTGCTCAGCGCGCACGGAGTGCTCGGCGGGAAGCTGGCCGATGTCGTTTCGTGCGGTGCGGCAGCCGACGGCGAGAGCCGTCACAACGAGGAAAGACAAACCGGGTAACCGGGTAACGGAGAACCGAGAACCGAGAACGGGAAATAAGGAATTGCAGCGGTTGTGTTCTGCGTCACTCATTCCTCATTCCCTATTCTCCGTTACCCGGTTCCCCGGTTTCGTAATGGCTATTTCCGCTCAAAGTCAGGCAATTCGAGCGATGTGTCATCGTCGCGCGGCGGTGCTTCGCCGAATGTCTTGTCCATGAAGCGAGTCGTGATGGCTTTGCGGACGAGATCAGCTCGGCCGGTCAGCACCAGGGCTTTGACCAACTGGGTGTGCTTGGTCCATTCGGCGGTGTCCCATTCGCGGACATCGACGTAGGCATCGACCAACGCGGCACTGGGTTTGGGCACGAAGACCCAATCGTCCTTGGTCCGCACGACATGAAACTTGAAGGCGATGAACATGGCAGCCGCTCCGAGCAGCACACCAAACGCCATGGCAAACAGCCGTCGCATGAGTTCCCTCTCTTCGCTGGCGACCGGAATTCCGTGACACTGGATAAGCACGGCGCGCCAGCAAGTGGCTCCGGCGAGAATCACTCGCTGGCGCGTCGTGCTGGTGTAACGACCGGAATTCCGGGGCGGGGTTGTCCCAAAATCCCCGAATTGCCACAAGATGGACTGGCCGTGAACTTCTTGATGCGTTTGCCGTCTCCAGCTAAGCTCCGACCGACGTTGCCGGAGGTAGGTACTTTGATCGAGGCCAATCCGGCGTTTCTGTTTTTTGAGGCCCCCAGGTTATACCCCACCGGCATGTCCAAGAATTCTGACATCCGCATCAAGGAGGCGGTTTGCTCCTTTGAACCGATCACCTTTCGCGCCCCCGTGAAGTTTGGTGGTCGAGTTGTCACCAAGTCCGTCCTCATCAACGTCGAGGTCGTCGTTGAGACGAAATCGGGCAAACACGCCACCGGGCTGGGGAGCATGCCGGTCGGAAACGTTTGGGCCTGGCCATCGGACAAAGTCAGCCCGGATGATGCCGAGAAGGCGATGATGGACTTCGGCGAGCGCGTCTGCGATCTCGCGACGCTGTTCCCGGATTACTCCGACCCGATCGACATCGTCTACCACATCTCCGGCGAGTACGCGCACCTGGGGAGCAAGATCATCCCGCAGGAGCTGAAGCTTGCCGAGCCGATGCCGGAGTTGGCCGAATTGGTCTCCGCCAGTCCGCTCGACGCTGCGATTCACGACGGCTTCGGCCGAGTCAATCAGATCAACAGCTACAACGCGCTGTCGAAGCAGTACATCCACGAGGACTTGTCGTCGTACCTCGATGAGCAATTCAAAGGTGAGTACCTCGACCAATACACGCTGCGCGAGCCGAAAGCTCGGATGCCGCTGTATCACCTGGTCGGAGCGCTCGACCCGCTGACCGCCGCCGACATCACCAAGCGGATCAACGACAAGCTGCCCGAAACGCTGCCAGAGTGGATCAACTACAACGGGCTGACCCATCTGAAGATCAAGCTCAACGGCGATGATCTCGACTGGGACGTGAATCGCGTGCTGGAGGTCGAGAAAGTTTCGGCGGAAGCTCAGGCCAAGCGGGGCTGCAAAGAGTGGGTCTATTCGACCGACTTCAACGAGAAGTGCCAGGACGCCGCCTACGTTTTGGAATTCCTCGCGCGGATCAAAGCCGGATCGCCTGCCGCCTACGATCGGATTCAGTACATCGAACAGCCGACCAGCCGGCATCTCAAAGCTCACCCGGAGTTGAAACTGCACGAGGTCGCCAAACAAAAGCCTGTCGTGTTGGACGAAGGTTTGGTCGATTACGAATCGCTATTGCTGGCTCGCGATCTTGGCTACACCGGCGTGGCCCTCAAGGCGTGCAAGGGACAGACGGACTCGCTAATCCTCGCGGCGGCGGCTCAAAAGCTGGGTTTGTTTCTGTGCGTTCAAGACCTGTCGTGTCCCGGCTATTCGTTCCTGCACTCGGCCAGCCTGTCGGCTCGCATTCCGGGAGTCGCAGCGATCGAGGGGAACAGCCGCCAGTACTGTCCCGCCAGCAATCGGCCGTTCGCCAGACGCTTCCCGACGATGTTCGAGATCAAGGACGGGACCGTCGGAACCAGCGTGCTCAACGGCGAAGGCTTGGGGTTCTGAGCAGCATGGGCGACGCGTCTCGCGTCGGATGCGAGACGCATCTGCCACGCCAGTGCCCAATTGACTCGTTTTTTTGAACGGGTCTATAACCCATCGCTGGAAGCAACTCGACTTTCCTGTCGCGGAGCGACAGAGCTACGGTCAAGGACGACGACATGAGCATGGCAGCGGTGGCGGGTCGCACGGCCGCGACGTTCTCGCAGTTCGAGCAACTGCGTGAGGGTCGTGCGATCATCAAGCAAGAGGCGGAGACGCTTCTCGAACTGTCCAGTCGGCTGGATACGGATTTCTGCCGCGCAGTCGAACTGATCCTGCAAGCGAATGGCCGAGTCGTCGTCACGGGGATCGGCAAGGCGGGACTGATCGGACAGAAGGTCTCTGCGACGTTGGCCTCGACCGGTACTCGGTCGCAGTTCCTGCATCCGACCGAGGCGTTGCACGGCGATCTCGGATGTCTCGGCAGCGACGACGTGCTGTTGGCGTTGTCGAACAGCGGTGAAACACAAGAAGTGTGTGACGTCGTCGTCGCCGTGCGCAGTCTCGGACTGCCGTGCATCGCGCTCACGGCGAATGAATTCAGCACGCTTGGTTCACAGGCCGAGGTTGTGCTGCGGCTTGGTTCGATTCGGGAGGCGGGGCAGATGAGTCTCGCTCCGACGTGCAGCACGGCGGCGATGCTGGCAGTGGGTGACGCGCTCGCCCTCGTGCTTAGTCGTTCGCGAGGTTTCACACCGCAGCAGTTTGCGGTCTTGCACCCAGGAGGCAGCTTGGGGCGTCGGTTGCGCACCGTCCGCGAAGTCATGCGACGTGGAGCACAACTGCGGATCGCGTCACAGTCGGCGACGATCCGCGAGGTGTTCTCTTCGCAAACCGCTCACGGCCGCCGCACCGGAGCGGTCATGTTAATCGACGGCGACGGACGGCTGAGCGGACTGTTCACGGACAGCGATTTGGCTCGGCTGCTCGAACAGCATCGTGAGGGGCAATTGGATCGACCGATCGGCGAGACGATGACGAGGTCACCGCTGACGATTGATGCGGACTCATTGCTGCACGACGCGGTTGAGGTGTTGTCGAATCGCAAGATCAGCGAACTGCCGGTCGTCGATGACGATGGACAGCCGATTGGCTTGATCGACATCACCGACGTGATCGGACTCCTTCCTGCTGCAGAAGGGGGGATTGAAAATTGAAAGTTGCAAAATGCAAATTGCAAATTGAAAAGCAATCGGGCAGGGATCGTCGTTCGCACGCCATCCCTCAATTCCCAATTTGCAACTTGCAATTTGCAATTCGCAATACCTCCTCGCCTGTGTAGCTCGCGCACCTGGAGTCTTCTGTGCTCAAGCGGTTGTCCTGCACGCTGACCGTCATCGCCAGCCTGACCGGGCTGTACTGGATGTACGCGCTGGTGGTAACTCCGCGTTTGGCACCCAAGCTGCTGACTGCTCTACAACGCCCGAACGAAAATCACGACGAGCTGAAATTCGAACCGCCCCCTGGCAACATCCAAGATGCGGAACGGTTTCTGCCCGATGCTCCGTGGGCGGCTAAAGCGAAGCGTCAGATTGCGATGGCGAATGGCGTGATCTACACGAACAAATGGCAACTGAAAGACAAGTTGCAGAATCTCTATGAGTTTCGTCCGTTCGCGATGATCTGGTTCGACTCTCCTGGTGAGACTGAGGCTGATTCCGATTCCCGTGCGAACAAACAACCAATGACGCTTGTGTCGGATTCCGGGCTCGTGCAGTTCTCTTCGGAGTTCGATCCGATCAAAAATCGCAAGTATGGTCGTGTGATCCGCGGCAAACTCGAGGGCAAAGTCGTTGCCAGCGGTCCGGACGGACTGTCGATTCGTGGCCGTGATTTCTACTTCTATGAAAAGTCGCTTGAGCTGCACAACGAATCGCCAGTGGTGCATAGTGATTCGCCCGTGGAGTTTAGTTATCAACAGCATTGCGGGACCGCCGAGCTTGGCTTCAAGGCGGATCTGCTGCCGTCAGTCGAGTCGCATCGGCCAGACCAACTGTTAGCGGTTGCCGGATTCGGTCGCGTGCAGCTGCGCGGACATGTCGAAATGGATCTCGCCGATCCGGATAACCCGCTGCATGTGACCTGTGACGAAGGCTTTCATTTCAATCCCGAGCAACCAGTCGCCTCATTTCATGGCAACGTCATCGTCCAGCGGTTCATCCCCAACGCCGAGCCAGATCTCTTGAAGGGCGAAGAATTCCGGCTGGAATTCGAGGACGATCCCGATCGAGGCAATGACAGCACGCCGCGATTGCGAGGCGACGCTCCGACGATCGTTCCGATCTTTCGAGGCAATGGCCCCAAAGCCATGTCGGCAGCCGGACCGATCCCGGATGGCCTCGATTCGCAGAACAGACGCAAAACGTCGGGCACCAACCGAGGTCGGTATGAAGTGCGGGAGGCGCGCATGACTGGCCGACGTGTCGTTGCCGAGTCACCGAGTAGAGGCTGGACCGTTCTGACAACCAGTTTGGTTTATGACGTTGTCGCTCGCACCTTGAATCTGGATGTGATTCCAGCGGCGCGGAAATCTGCGGGGCCAGAATTGAAATCGGTTTTCGTGCGACACAAACCCTCCGCCACTGACCTGAATTGTCCCAAACTGCAACTGACTCACGACGAGAACGGACAAGTGGTTTCGGTTCACGGCGACGGACCCGGTCGAATGCGTCGCCGAGTGCCTGGCTCGAACGAAGTGGAGTCTTCGGCGAAGTGGCAGTCGCATTTCGATCTGCAAAGAGTGATCGATACGGAGCTGGACCTGCTCACCCTTGTCGGCAGAGCGATGATCGAACAACCAAATCACAGGACCAGCCTCGAAGCGGAACAAATCCAGCTTTGGTACGACCGCCCGACGAACCTGTCGGACGGAGCCGGCTCCCAAGCCGACGCTGGCAGCACTCGCAAGGCTGCAACCGTCACGGTCAACGACGCGGCCTCACGCTCGGTTCCTGATCTTGCGGCTCGCAGATTTCGGCCGAGACAGCTTCAGGCTCAGGACAAGGTCGTCGTAGTGAGCCCGCAAATGAATGCCGAGTCGAAGCGATTCATCGTGAACTTTGATGACAAACCGCCCGCGCCGAGTGAATCGGTCGGCGGCTCGAAGTCGCGACCGCGCGTACGACAGGTTGCGGTGAGCGACGCTGAGATCGCCGCCAACTCGAAGACCAAGACCTCTGGCACGCCCGAAAGCCAGAACAATCCCCCGGAACCGCTGCAATTCCGTTCCGATTTGATTCGTGCGAATGTGCGACTGCCCAGTGCGTCGCGCCAAGTCACCAACCGTGGCGAACTCCAGGCCGAATTGACCGAAGTCTGGACCGAAGGCCAAGTCGATCTCCAACAACCACGTGAAGGAAACGACGAACCGTTGCGTTTGCTTGGTGACCGGTTGCACCTGCGAAACGCTAGCCGCGAGGGGCAACAGGTGCTGCATGTCTTCGGTCAGCCGGCGATGATTCGGACGCGCGGATTCGACATTGAAGGACCGGAGGTCATCCTCGATCGCCCGAACAATCGCGTTTGGATCGAAGGGGCGGGCGAATTGCGGATGCCGGTCAAGAACGATCCATTCGATGGCCGGGAGCTCGGGAGCCCAGCACTGCTGGCCGTTGTGTGGACGGAGAAGATGCTCTTCGATGGCCAGAACGCGACGTTCTTGGCCAACGTGGAAGCCACGCTCAAAAACAGCCGCTTGCAGTGCGAGGAAATGGAAGTTGTGCTGACCGAACGTCTCTCGTTCCGCGACGAGGTCGGCCCCGCACCGACGGCCGAGGTGCAGCGCGTGATCTGCAAGGACGGTGTTCAGGTCGATCAAAAGTTGTACGTCGATGAAGCTCCGTCTGAGATCCGACACGGCGAATTCGCGAAACTGACGCTTGATCAAACCAGCGGCCGCATGGAAGCGAACGGCCCCGGCAAGATCGACTTGTGGCGTCCCGGCCAAGGCAAGCGGGCGGGACTTGCGCCGCGAGCTGTTGCGCAGGCCAATCGACCGCTCGAATCCGAGGTCGCAAATTGGGATTTCACGTCCGTGACCTTCCAAGGCAAAGCCATCGGCAACATGCGCGATCGGCAGACGAAGTTTCAGGATCGAGTTCACATCGTCTATGGCCCGGTCGTGCATCCGCTCGATCGCATTGATCCCGATCATCTCCCCAAAGATGGGGGCTACACCGAATGCGAGTCGTTGCAGATCGTGCAAATCAAACCGACCGGCACGCAGAAGCCGTACATTGAACTGGAAGCCAAGGGGAACGCGAAGCTCGAAGGCCGATCCTTCAACGCTCGCGCCGACGAGATCACGTTCGACGAATCCAAGAAACTCTACACGCTGCGCGCGACCGGGAATCGGCAAGTCACCATCTGGCGGCAAACGACCCCCGATGGCGAGCCGAGCGAAGCCTCAGCGAAGAGCATGCGATTCATTCCGTCACAGAACTATCTGCGATCCGATCAGACCACTGGCATCCGTAGTGGGCCAAATTGAACCTTTGGACTGCGACGACCTGAGTCGCCGCTTTTCAAGACGCGGCAAGTTCGATTGCCTGTTTTCAATTGGTGGCGAGTTTCTCAATCCAGCCGTTTTGAAAAGCGGCGGTTCGGACCGCCGCACTCCAAAGTTGATTTCCACACGCTACGATGCCCTGCCACCTTGTCGTACGGGAATGCCCATGTCTGAAGCCGCCGATCCGCAAAACGTCCCGGTCGAAGAATCGGAAGCCGCCGCTCGTGAGCGGGAAGCGCAAGCCATTCGCGGACTCGCGATGGCGTACTCGCGAATGCGCGAGGAAATCGGAAAAGTCATCGTCGGACAGCGCGATGTGGTTGATCAATTGCTGATCTCGATGTTCAGCGGCGGACACAGCCTGCTGATTGGAGTGCCCGGTCTCGCCAAAACGCTGCTGGTCAACACGCTGTCACGCATCTTGTCGTTGTCGTTCCGCCGGATTCAGTTCACGCCCGATTTGATGCCCTCGGACATCACCGGCACTGACATCCTTCGCGATGATCCAGAGACCGGACAGCGGAGTTTCCAATTCATGCAGGGTCCGATCTTCACGAACATCCTGCTGGCTGACGAAATCAACCGCACGCCGCCGAAGACGCAGGCCGCGCTGTTGGAGGCGATGCAAGAGCGGCACGTCACGGTTGGCACCAGCAGCTATTTGCTCCCGGCTCCGTTCTTTGTGCTCGCCACACAGAACCCAATTGAGCAGGAGGGAACATATCCACTCCCCGAAGCGCAGCTCGACCGATTCATGTTCAACATCGTCGTCGCGTATCCGAACGCCGCCGAGGAACTGCGCATCCTCAAGCAAACAACCGGTGGCGAGAATCCAACGCTCACGCCGGCTCTCAACGGCCGGCAAATCCTCGCGCTGCAAGAAGTCGTTCGCAAGGTGCCGGTGGCCGAGCACGTCTTCATCTACGCTCGCGATTTGGTCCGAGCCACCCGCCCTAACGAACCGGATGCGGCCGACTTCGTCAAGAAATACATCGGTTGGGGAGCAGGTCCGCGCGCGGGCCAGTATCTGATTCTGGGCGCAAAGGCCCGCGCGATTCTCGAAGGACGATTTCACGTCAGCCCTGAGGACATCAAAGCGGTCGCGCACCCAGTACTGCGGCACCGTATCGTCACGACCTTTCAAGCTCACAGCGACGGAGTCTCGTCCGATCGCGTGGTCGACATGCTGTTGGAAAAGATCCCCGTCGAGGTGCAGCAACGCGCCGCGAAATTGGCTGGCAAGTAGCCGTAGACCAGTCACTCCGTGACTGGAATGCGAGTCGCGGAGCGACTCGCCAACTTTGCTCTGGACGCACGTCTCAAAAGCTGGCACAACCCCGCCCACTTCGGGGGGCACCGGAGCAGGTCATGTTGTGTCGAGTTGGTTGGCTGACGGTCATTGTCGCATTGAGCGTGTGCTTGCCGGGTTGCGGCCTGATGCGATCCACGAAGCAATTCACGGCAGAATCCATGAAGTCTCTGAAACCCCGGCCAACGGATTACCGAGACACGACTGGCGAATCCGAAGACGAATGGACCAGCGTTGGTCGCACGGCCAGCAGCGTCCGCGGCACAGAAAGGGACAAAGATCCGGTTCGCAAGATGATCCTCTCACCCAAGGCGCTCAGCATCGAACGCAATTTGGGGATCGAGTAGGTTGGCGAACGTAGGAGAGTCGCACCCGCGACTCGCATTCCGAACATCGATCGACTCTCGATGGCACGTTTCGCAGTGACGGTGTTCCGAATCCCAATAAAAAACTGCGCCTTTGTTCGGGAGGGCGAGGCTCCCGCCGAGCCGGTGCGTGAATCACGCGTTCTCTCCGACCCGGCTCGGCAGGAGCCTCGCCCTCCCCAAAAATGAGCGCCGCTTTTTCATGGAATCCGGATGACACATCGGGAATCTCAATTGTGAAGCAACTGAGCTACGGCACATCCAGAATCGGCTTGATGACTTGGCAGCCGATCGCACCGAGGTCGCTCTTCAGCCGCTCGAACATCGCCTCGTCGGAATAGGTGCCGACGATCGCTCCGCCGGAACCGGCGAATTTGGCGCTCGCTCCCGCGCGGCGGGCCACCTCGATCATCTCAATGTACTTGGCAGCCAACTGGCAGATGCTGCGGCGCGTGTTGAAGTTCTCGTCCACCAGTGTTGAGAGACGGGCTGTGTCACGCTTCACGATTGCTTCACGAGCCAGTGCGGCCAGCGCGGCGAACTTGAGCATTGCGGCGATGACCGCCTGATCGCCGGCGCGAAATCTCTCTCGCAGCGGATTGTGAAAGACCTCGGTCGGCTCGCTGCCGCCTGCGCTGTAGGCGATATACAGCGGCGGCAACAGCGTTGGGTCGAGCGGTTCGTAGACGCCGCATTGCAGGCCCATCTGCTCGGTCATGTGGTCTTTCGCGAAATCCATGTAGACGAGTCCGCCGTAGACCTGAATGACTCGGTCTTGCAAACCGGCGGCAATGCCCAGTTCGCCGGTTTCGACGCTCAGCACCAGCGACGGCTGAACCTGCTTGGGAATCTCGATGTCGTAGTATTCCATCAGCGCTCGCAACGTCGCCACGATGATTGCACTCGATCCGGCGAGACCGACCTGCCGAGGAATGTTGCTTTGATAGCGCACCGAAAAATTGCGGTCGTGCAGCTGGAAGTGGTTGCGTTCGCAGAACTCGACGAACCGCTTGATCGTGGCTTTGACAAGCCGGATGCCGCCGTAGTAGCCATGCAAGCGAACGTCTTGGGCCAGATCCTTCACGGATCGAAACCGGCTGCGGTCTTCCTGGCTGAGGACGATTTCAACGTCCTCCCATTCGTACAAGACGACTTCGGCCCAGAAGTTCTTCAGGCTGAATGAAATGGTCTTGCCGAAATAGCCATCCGACGGATTGCCGACCAATCCGGCTCGTGCGTACGCGCGTTGTCGCAGCAGGTCCATGAAAAATCCCAATTTCCAAAACCCAATGCCCAAGGAAATCCCAAATCCCAAAGTTCAAGTCTCAAATCTTTGTCCGATCAGCGCGTGTTACCACTCTGACTTTGGACTTGGGTTTTGGGGCTTGGACATTCCTTGGACATTGGGATTTGGAGTTTGGACATTTCAATTCAACAGCCTTCGCACATGCTCGTGCAGTGCGGCTCCGTACTGTGGATCGGCGAGTGCAAACTCGACGAACGCCTGGAAGTAGCTTTCGAAATTGCCGATGTCGAATCGCCGTTCGTGATCCGCAAGCTTCACACCGATCCCCTTGTGGCCTCGCTTGAGCAGGATGTGGATCGCGTCGGTGAGTTGAATTTCGCCTCCCTTGCCAGGCTTTGTTTCGGCCAGAGCATCGAAGATGACCGGGCTGAAGACGTATCGAGCCGCGACGGCCAATCGGCTGGGAGCATCAGCAACGCTCGGTTTTTCGATGAGGTCGGCTAATTCGAAGATTTCACCGACGGTCCCTTTGGGTTTGGCGATGCCGTAATGGACAACCTCTTCGGAGGGGACTTCCTCGAAGCAGACGACGATGTCGGCCTTTTCACGCTCAAAGATCGAAGTCATGCGCGAGACAATGTCCGATTCGGCGTTCAGGCCAATGATCGAGTCGCCCAGCGCGACAACGAACGGATGCGCTCCGATCATTGCCTTGCCGCAGAGCACCGCGTGGCCGAGCCCCAATTGCCGTCGTTGCCGAGTGTAAAAGTACTCGACGTCTTCCCGCTCGAACTGCAATTCTTGAAGCTGTTCTTCGCGGCCGGTTTCACGAAGGTACGTGATGAGCGGCGCGTCGATGTCGAAGTGATTCTCGATGGAAGTCTTCCCCTGGCCGGTGATGAACAGCACTTGTCGGATTCCGGATTTCACCAACTCCTCGACGACGTACTGCACGATCGGCTTGCGGCCGACCGGAAGCATTTCCTTCGGCTGCGATTTAGTCGCCGGCAACATCCGCGTGCCCCAACCGGCCACAGGCACCAAAGCCAGATCGATCATCGACTCCCTTTCGACGACTTGAGCGAAAAGATCAACGGCAGGACTGTAGCAGATTGCGCACGAACGTCCGAGCATTTTCGGCAGCGATCGCAACGAACTCACGCCGGCAGTAGTGCGGTTGTCTCATCGAAGCCGCAGACGAGATTGAAATTCTGCACAGCGACACCCGAAGCTCCCTTGATGAGGTTGTCCAGGCAAGCGATCACGATCAGTTGCTCACGACAGAATCGAACAGTGATGTCGCAGTAGTTCGTGAAGGCGGAGTCCTTCGTGCTCGGCAAGTGATCGACGACACGGATGAACGGCTTGCCCCAATAGAACTCTCGCAGGACTTGCAGCAGTTCGGCCTGCGTGGCTGGCCGAGTCAGGCGTGGATAGATCGTGGCCAGGATTCCTCGATCCATCGGGATCAGGTGTGGAGTGAAAATGACGCTGACATTCTGGCCGCTGGCGTCAGAGAGGACTTGGTCGATCTCCGGTGTGTGGCGGTGCTTGCCGACCGAGTACGCCGACAGGCCCTCGTTGCACTCGGAAAACAACGTGTTGAGTTTGGGTGCGCGACCCGCGCCGCTGACGCCGCTCTTGGCGTCAATGATGATGCCGGTCGGTTCGATCAGTTTCGCACACAGCAGCGGGGCGAGCGCAAGAATCGACGTGCTGGTGTAGCAGCCGGGGTTCGCAATCAGCTCGCTGCCCGGAATCTTCGAGGCGAACAATTCCGGCAATCCGTAGACCGTACTGCCCAGCCGCGTCGGGTCGGTGTGAACCTCGCCGTACCACTGCTCGTAGACGGCGGGGTCCGAGAGGCGGTAGTCGGCGGAGAGGTCGATCACCTTGCAGCCGGCGGCAAGGATCTTTGGGATCACAGCCGTGCTGGCTCCATGAGGAAGACAAGCGAACGCGACGTCGGCTCGATCGGCGATTTGTTGCGGCGAGAGGTCTTCGCAGCGCAGGTCGAGGCGGCCGGTCAAACTCGGATGCACCGACGTAATCGTCGGCGAACCGTGTTGGCGACTGGTCACCGCAGTGATTTTCACCTGCGGATGCCGCAACAGAATTTTGATCAGCTCCAGAGCCGTGTACCCGGACGCTCCGACGATCGCGACACGAACCATGACCGAACAACCTTTCGTGAGTGACAGTGCCAAGGAAGGGCGGGGATTCTACGGCTACGGCCGGCGGACAAAAAGACGCTGGACTCGATTTGACTCCGGCCGGCTGTGACCTAGGTTTCGGGAGTCAGTTCCGCTGCCGAAAACCCTCATGGTTCGGAGCTGACGCGGTGAATCACGACTTACGGACGCGGCATGGGAAGCTGGGAGCTTCGAGGGGACCATGCCGCGTCTTTTTCCATGCGCTGGCGTCAATCGGAGGAGCCCTCGTGACGACTCGAGGCGAGGTTCGTTGCCCGTTCCGGCGACAAGGGATCGCGAGCGGTGCCGGACTGCGCCGACCTTGGGCGAGTCGCCGAGGCTTCACTTACATCGAGTCCATGATCGCGCTGGCAGTTTTGTCGTTTGCCGGAGCGGCCCTGCTGAACTCTGTCGCCGGAGCCGTCAGTTCGAGCAACGATTCGCTTTATCGCTCGATCGGAAAAGGGATGGCCGAGCAACTGCTCGACGAAATCGCCGCCGCGAAATTTCCCAACGGGACAGCGACCGCGTCCACAACGATGCTGTTTCGAAGTTCGTTCGCGACGATTGACGATTATGCCGATTGGACCGAAAGCCCGCCGCGGACGAAAGCTGGCGAACTGCTCGGTGCCGACAATGGCGCAACCGCAGACGAGGCCTACCAGATCATGATGACCGGCGTCGGCATGAGCCGAGCGGCGGAATTACAAGCGGCACCCGGATTCGTCAATCGCTTCACGCGATCTGTATTGGTCGAACGTGTGCAACCGGGACCAACCGGCTGGACCATCGAGACCACGCACACAGCGCATCGCCGAGTGACCGTGACGGTGTCGTACACCGCCAGCAATCAATCCGCGTATCCGGTTGCGCAAGCGACTCGCGTTTTCTCTTCCGTGGCACCATCGCCGTGAGGCGGGAGAAGAACATGCAGGTACAACGAACGATTTGCGACCATTCGATCGGTCGGCGCGGCATGACGCTCGCGGAATTGCTGATTTCGATGACGATCCTAAGCATGATGTCCGTTGTGCTGGCGGGGATGTCGCACGCGGTGAACTCAGCGTGGTCGTACACGAAGGGGGTCGAAGATTCCGACCTGCAGGCTCGCGCGGCGATCGAACGGATCGAGTTCATGGTTTCGCAAACGGGAACGTACAAAGTCGCGGGACAACCGACGCGATTGGGAGCGGCCGTGGTGAGTCGTCCGGTCGGACAATATCAGCTTCCCGATGTGTTGGTGCTGTGGACTGGCGGCCGGTCTGGGGGTATGGCCGCGAACGGCGTGCAATCACGGCTGCCTGTCGTCGGCGAACTGCTGATCTACTCTTGGGCCGCCGGCTCTCCGAGTCAGGTGATCGAGGCGGCCTTTCCTGGTCAGACGGCGGCATTCGACTTCGCGGCGAGCGACCTGAACACGCAAGTCACGGACTTACTGGCCTCGAATGCCGTCGAGGTCATTCCACTTTGCGAGCAACTGCGCGTTTCGTCGTTGAGCAGTTCCAGCTCTGCGGCGGTTTCGCCCCCCTCGACGTTTGGACCAAGTTCACCTTGGGGTCCGTCGTTGCCGACGTCGCAACCGACCAGCAAAAGTTCTTCCGGCAGCACTTCACTGAGTGTGGGAAATCTCCGCTTCACGCTCACGCAAACTCCCAGTGACACCGATTTGGCCGCAACCGCTCCACAAACTGCGGCTTGGACGCAGTTGAACTGGCCTCAGAATTCGTTTGGAAACCGGTCCGGAATGCGACAGGCGAACCTCCAAATGGAGTTGCAAGTGGAGCCCGTCGGGATCGTCCGTGCCTCGGATACTGTCTCGGCCATTCCATTTTTTGGTTCGGCCAGCGTGAGGTACGTCTATGAGCCGTAAGCCATTGCCTGCGGATTTTCAATTTTCGATTTTTGATTTTCGATTGAACGAAATTCTCAATCGAAAATCAAAAATCAAAAATCAAAAATCATTGCGCCTCGGCTTCACGCTGGTCGAGCTGCTGATTGTGGTGACGATCGTCGGGTTGATGGCAACCGTGGTCTTGCCAACGATGAATTCGGCGAGCGGTGCCGTGTCTCTGGAAGTGATGGCCCGCACTTTGGCGGCCGATTTGCGGATCGCGCGGCATTCGGCAGTGCAGTACAACGCGTCGTATTCGGTCACGCTGAACTTGACCGACAACTCGTACACAGTCGCGGTGGCCACTGGCGGTGCGACACCTGGAGTGGTCAACATCCTGTCACACGGCACTAACGGAAACACGATCGACTTCGATCAATTCGGCGCAGGACGGACGGGGCAATCGCGAGTCGTGATCGGTGGAGCAGTGCTGAAGGTCGCGAAGTCGTCGGTCATCGACATCGTCTTTGGACCATCTGGCGGGACAGGTCCGACTCGCACACAAGACACGGTCATCTGGCTTCAGGAGAACTCGACCAGCGATCGTCGCAGCATCCTGGTCACCGTTTCCTGGATCACCGGAGCGGTCACCGTTGGCGACATCCAGTCGTATCCCACGAAACTGACGCAACCGGTGTTTTGAGAGGTTGTCATGAAACTCCACTCGCGATCGTCTGAAAATCGTCGCCGCAGCGGACTCTCGCTGGTGATCGTGATGATCGCCATCAGCATGAGCATGGTCCTGACATATGCCGCGCTCAGTTCGCAAGCGCGCGGTGTGCAGGTGCGGCAGAACGTCAGTCGAAAGGAAATGGCTCGGCAGGCGGCCGAGTCGGGTGCGGCCATCGCACTCAACCAGATGCAATCCACGGCGTGGAGTGGTGTGGCGACACCGTTGTCCGGAACACTCAGCTCCAACAAGGTGGGCAGTACGACTTACGAAGTGACGTTTGTCACAATCGATGGCCAGACGTCGCCGTCGGCGTATCCCACTGGTCATGGGCAAACGTCGCTGAGCGGCAGTTCGGCGTTCTTCGACGCGAACGCGACTGGCCTATCAACCAGCAGCGCGGATACGGCCGCGACCGCCACGCGGCAAGCGTTTCAGTTGCTCGTGCGATCCGCCGGCAAGTGGCAGTCGGCTACCGACCCGCTCGACTTCGTGACCGAGACGATTGACGTCGGCGTCGAACTGCAACCGCGCGTTCCCGGCCGACCCATTATTGCACCCGACATCACGCAAGCGACGGACGAGAAAGCCTGCAACGCTGGCTACGACACGATTCAGAACTATGCCTTGTTCGCGTCCAAGGGAAGTTCGAGCCACCAGTCGCTGGAGCTCGAACCTGGCCAGCGCGTCGACGGGCCATGTTGGTTGAAGAATGGCGTGTCGGTCTTCAGCAGTTCGGCGTGGAGCACTTCCACCCGAAACGAATTCCTGCAATCGACCGGGACGCTGTTCACGTCGAGCAGCGGCGGCGTGACTTCGCTGCTTCATCCGCATCCGTTCGGTGGCAGCATCACCATGGCGGCGAGTTTCTCGTCCTCGGAAATCACCGACTTGACGAATCTCAACGTCCCGCGCTTCACGGCGGCCAGCACACCAACGCCGCCAACCATCAGTTTGGACGGATGGAAGACCTATCAACTTTATCAAGGCGGCTTCACATACTTCGCCGAATCGCTGAGTAGCGGAACGCTCAATAACGTTGTCCTACGTCCGTCGCAACGGAATCCGTTGGGGGTCTTCTACCGCAACAGCCCTTTGACGATTGGCGACAACGTTGTCGTACAAGGGACGCTCGTCAGTTCGGGAAAGATCACCTGCACGGGCAACAACGTCAGCCTTTCGAGCGTCAATTGGCGAGACAGTTCCGGTGCCGCGCTGGTCTCCAACGGAAACTTGTTCCGACGCCTGCCGGCGATTGTGGCGGACGGCTTGAAAGTGGATTCCGCGACACGTGCGTCGGTCGATGGAGCCGTACTGCTGACCAATACGATGACCGGCGGAGACGACGACTTCGGTTACATGGCTGGCGTCGATGTGGACCTCAGCGGGGCGAACGCCACCTGCATGCCGATTCGCCAACCGTACAGCCAGGTGCAGCTTCCTTCCGGCACCGCTCTCACCGGCGTGGTTGCTGGCGGTACCGACGCGATCTGGCTCGCCGAGGGAAACAGCGGCAATTGGTTTCCGATCATCGAGGTTGATGCCACCGCCCGTCGCCTGACGATTCTGGGCGAGGCGACCCGCTCCAGTCCGACAGCGTTCCGCATTCGTCGCAGCCGCATTCGCAACTTCGACGTCCGCGGACCGGTTCTGACGACGCGCGCGTCCTTGTCCGTTTCCACTTCGTGGAAACTCAACGGCAACATTTGGGACAATCAATACACGCTGTGGCAACTCGCGACGTCGATTGAAGCCGCCAGCGGCCTGCCGATCACACCGTTTGTCACTTGGGTCGCGAACCCATTGAACTACCTGGGCTGGAGCAGCCCATGGGAAGTCGATGGCCTGCCGCTCGAGCCAATTCTGCACATCCGCCCGCAAACGGGCATCAAGTTCCGCGACAGCCTCCCGCTGTTCCAGAGCTACGTCCCGCCGTCGAATTTGATCACGGCAACCAACGACCCCTCCGGCTATCGCTGGCGAGTCCTTTTCTGGCGAGACATGCCGTAGGTCCGAGGCGAGCGGAGGGTGTTAACCCTTCGAGTTCATTCAACCGGCAGACGACCTCATGGACTCGGAGGACTGATGTCCTGCCGCTCGCCAAGCAAAACGAACGGCGCAATCGTCGTCATCGGCAAAGTTTCGCCACGATTGACCGAGGCTCAGGTCATTTGCCGATCCCCTTCGAGCGGGAACCTCCTCATGCGAAAGACCGTCGCGCAATTGATGTCGGTAGACTTCGTCACGGTGACTGCTCACATGTCGCTGGAGGACGCACTGAGTCTGCTGATCGATGCCGACGCGACCGAATTGTGCGTCGTCGATCCCCATGATCACTTCGAAGGGATCGTCACCGATTTTGATTTGCTGAAATCCCAAATCCACGGCCAACTGGTCGGCCAACATGTCGGCTCGTTGATCAGCCGCGCGGTGAAGGTCTTGTCCGCCGACATGCTCATCGAGATCGCCGTCCCCATGTTCCGCGACGGTAGTTGCTCCCGAGCCTACATCTGCCGCGATGGCCGGCTGCTCGGACGCTTGTCGCGCACCAACGTGCTCAGACATCTGGCAAAACGTGAATGGAATGTGCCTTCCAAAGAGAGTCGCCTTGTCCGAGTCGCCACGAGTGGGGGACTCGTTTCGACGATTGAGCCTCACGAGACAACGCCGCGTGCTCCGCAATTCATGATGCCACAGCCGACGTCCGTGCTCGGCGGCATCTGTGTCGCAACCCAACCTCCGTTTTCTCGCTGAACCAGCGGCCCTATTTGTGAACACCGTGTGGTTCTTCCTTGAATTCGCCGACGTAGGGAGTGCCTTCGACTTCACCGCTGATCATGCCGGCGAACTCTTGAACCTTGCCGAAACTCTCGTGCTTGCCGACGAAGCGTGAGGCGGTCCCTTCGGCTTCGCCTTCCAGCGGCGCGGCGGCGAGTTCGACTTGGAACTTGGGGTCGTTGATGCTCAGCAAGACGTTGGCAGCCTTGATCGGTGCCGCCGTCTTCTCGTCGTCGCCGAGGATGTAGACGGTCGCCTCTTGCTTGTCGTGGTCCACGGTGAACTCGACGTGGAACTTGCCGCCGCCCCAATCAGCGACTGCGCCCTCATGTGGACCGGCTCCGTGAGCTGCGTGTTTGTGGCCGTGACCATCCTTGGCTGGCGTGGTCGATGCGGCGGGGGTCGTCGCGGGTACGGGCTTGTCTGCATCGGTACACCCGAAGGCGAACGTCAGAGTGAGCAACAAACCAGAATGCAGCGAGAAACGGATCATGGTCAGAGTTCCTTTCGAGAACGACGTTGCGTGAGTCTGAGTGATCTGGCCAGCGCGTGTCACGCGGTGACGTGGTCAGTAATGTTTTCATTCGAGGAGGTTGTCGCCTGCCGTGCGAGCTTGATGCACGAGAGAGTCAGCGTCCTTGCCGCTGAACTTCCAGAACAGGCCGGGGTGAATCAGGAACTCGCAGAACGTCGAGGTCAGGAGTCCGCCGAGAATCACGGTAGCCACGGGATACAGAATCTCTCGACCTGGCTCTTGTCCGTCGAGCACCAGCGGCACGAGTCCGATGCCAGCCGTCAGAGCCGTCATCAACACGGGGGCCAGTCGCTCCAAGCTGCCGCGCACGATCATTTCGGGGGTGAAAGCTTCGCCTTCTTCCTTCATCAAGTGGAAGTAGTGCGTCACCAGCAAGATGCCATTGCGAACCGCGATGCCACCCAACGAAATGAAGCCGACCAGGCTCGCGACGGTCAGAGACTGTTCCGTGATAACCAGTGCCAGCACTCCGCCGATGAACGCGGTCGGCAGGGCGTTGAGAATTTGCAGCACGATCCGAATCGATGGAAACAGAATCATCAGCACGACTAACATGCCGACCACCGAGATGGCCGCCAGCATGATGATCAACGTCGTCGCTCGTTGCTGACTCTCAAACTGGCCGCCGTATTCGATGAAGTAGCCTTCAGGCAGTGTGAATTGGCTCGACACGCGCTGCTGGATTTCCGCGATGGCACTCGCGAGGTCACGGTCCTGCGTGTTGCAGCGGATCACGATGCGGCGGCGGGCGTTTTCGCGATTGATTGAATTCGGGCCGGCACCTTCACCGACATCCGCCAGTTCTCGGAGTTCGATCTGGCCGCGATTGTTCGGCAAGTCGATGCGCAGCCGGCCGAGGTTGGCGTAATCGGTGCGATAGCTCTCTTCCAGCCGCACCAGCAAGTCGAATCGTCGCTGGCCTTCCAGCACTTGCGAAACGACCTCGCCTTGTAAAGCCGTCTGCAAAAGGCGCGCGACGTAGCCTCGCGTCAGTCCGTGAAACGCCAGGTCGTCCGGCCGCAGCCGGATGTGCAATTCTTCGGTCTGACGAATCGATTCGACGACCGGCGGCGTGACCCCGGGAACATCTTGGATCGTGGCCTTCACTCGTTCGGAAAGTTGCTGCAATGTGTCGAGATCATCGCCGACGATCTTGATCGCGATCTGAGCATACACGCCAGAGACCATGTGGCTGATGAGGTGCGCCAACGGCTGCTCGACTTCGATGTCCACGCCGGGTGCCTCATCGCGGAGTTCCTTCAAGATATGGCCGATGATCTCCTCGCGATGCCGGCCGCTCTCCGGGTTCATGTTCAGAATGTATTCGCCCGTGTTGACGGGAGCGGCGTGCTCATCCATCTCTGCTCGGCCGGTGCGGCGGACGAAGTGGAGGATCTCGCCATTCGGGTGTCGTTTGGATTTCTGCATCGAGCGGAACTTCGCGTCGATGATCCCGGACACTTGATTGGACGCCTGCAAAGAGGAACCCGGCGGCAGCGTCACGTTGACCTGAATACTTCCCTCATCGAACTGCGGCAGGAAGTTGCGGCCCAGGTGAGCCATCTCCCAGGCAGCATACCCGACCAGCGACCAGGTCAACACCAGTAACCATTTTGGCCGAGCGATGCTGAATCGAATCAAAAACACCGCGACCCATTTCAAGAATTGCAGCAACTTTCCGTCGAGTTCGGCGTGTGTCCCCTTCGATTGTGGCAGCAAGTAGTACGACAACACCGGCGTCACCGTCAGCGACACCATCAGCGATGCCAGAATCGACACGATGTAGGCGACACCCAGTGGAGCAAACAAGCGGCCTTCAACTCCCGACAAGGCGAACAGCGGCAGGAACACGAGGATCACGACCGCCGTGCCAAACACGATCGCGCTGCGGATTTCCTTGCTGGCTTCATAGACGACTTGAATCGCGGACCTGGGAGTCACCGCCGCATTGTTCTCCTTGAGCCGACGAAAGATGTTTTCGACATCGACGATCGCGTCGTCAACCAGTTCGCCCATCGCGACAGCAATCCCCCCCAGCGTCATGACGTTGATCGAAAGCGGAGCTCCCGTCAGGTGTCCGATGATGCGAAACACGAGCGTTGTGATGACCAGCGACAGCGGGATTGCCGTCAGCGTGATGAACGTCGTACGAAAGTTGAGCAAGAACAGGAACAGAATGATGAGCACCAGCACAGCCCCGATGACGAGTGCCTCGCCGACGTTGAAAATACCGCGGTCGATGAAGTTTTTGAGCCGGAATAATTCCGAGTTGATGATGATGTCCACCGGCAATGACGCCTCCAATTCGTGCAGCGCCTCGGCCATGCGGTCGGTCAGCGCGCGGGTATCGGCGTGCGGCTGCTTGACGATGGTGAAGACGACACCCGGCTGCCCGTTGACGCTGCCATCACCCCGTTTGAATTGCGGCCCTTCGACGACCTGAGCCACTTGGCTCAACAGGACCGACCGGTCCTGGTAAACCTTGATCGGAATTCTTCGCAGGTCTTCCAGAACCATCCCCGACTCTGGTCCCAATCGGCCTAACACACGAATCGGCCGCTCGATCTCGCCTTGCACCGCGAAGCCGCCGCTGGTGTTGATGTTGCTGTCTTGCAGTGCCTGCTCGACGTCCTGCAACGTCACGTCGTATTCCAGCAGCGCGGCTGGATCAATCAGGACTTGATACTGCTTGCGGTCGCCCCCTTGCAGAAAGACTTCGGCGACGCCGGTGACTTTCAACAGCCGCGGCCGGATGACCCAGTCGGCGATCGTCCGCAGCGACATCTGCTGCTCGGCGGAAGAAGGAAACCTCACGTCGTGCGACCGACCGGCGACAGTGATTTTCGCCGTGCGATGCTCGAGGGTCGATTTGTCGGCGATCGAGAATTCGACTGGCGTCCAAGACTCCGCTCGATGCCGTTCCACGGGCTGCCAGACGAAGACTTGCTGCGAGTGATTCGGCTGTTGGACCAACTCCGCGAGCCAACCGGTCTTCGCGATGGGAACCAACTCGCCGCCATTCGGCCCCGGTTGGTGATAGATCCCGGCAATGACGATCTGCCCCATGATGGACGCGGGTGGCGTCATCTGCGGACGAATCCCTGCGGGCAACACTCCGCCCAATGTCCCCAGCCTTTCCTGCACCGTTTGCCGTGCGGAGCGAATCTCGGTGTTCCAGTTGAACTCGACGTAGATGACGTTTAGTCCGGCCGTCGTCTGACTCCGCACTGCCTGCACTCCGCTGGCTCCCAACAGCGCGACCTCGATCGGCTGAGTAATCATCGATTCGACTTCTTCGGTCGCGAGTCCGGGACACTCGGTGATGATGATGACTCGTGGCCGGTCCAGGTCGGGAAACACGTCGATTGGCAACGTCGTGGCCAGGTATGAGCGGCCAAGTGTCAGTCAAAGGTAGTCACCCGCGTGTCAGTCAACGGTAGTCAGTGGTAGAAGGAGATTCTTTCAAGGGCAATGGAGATGGTTCAAAAAGTCGGTGGAGAATGTTCGTCGCGGAATGGTGTCGCAGGTTCG